>Ga0207647_10002718_pt1 | contig 13362 bp, 5 predicted proteins | sample KBSCornC2_FD_184295 | JGI IMG/M metagenome (GOLD analysis project Ga0207647, IMG submission 184295) | Corn rhizosphere microbial communities from Kellogg Biological Station, Michigan, USA - C2 (SPAdes) (version 2) | ecosystem: Host-associated > Plants > Roots > Rhizosphere ...
GCGGGCGCCTCCGGCAGCGGCTCGCCACGAGTGGCTGCCGCGATACTCGCCTCGCTACGCAGCAATTCGCCAAGCACGACGCGGCCGAGCCTCGACAGGCAGCCGGCCGCATGATTGACCCAACTATCCACGAGGCGCAGCCACTCGTTGATGTTTTGGCGCACAGGGTTGCGCAGGTCCAGCCCGCCCAACATGGCAGACCAGCTTTCCTGGCCAAGTTCGGCGAGAACCCGCTCGCCGGGCTGGACATGAGTTCTCATGCCGAACACCTCGGTCAGCGCACGGTGCACGGTTTCTGCACTGGCAAGGACCTCTTTCACGCCTCGCTCGTTGATCGATCCGGTCGCGGTCACACGCTGCCAGCAGCGCGCGAGGGCAGCTTGTGTGTCGCGCAGCTCGGCCTCGGCGTGATGGGCATAGTGCAGTACGTGCAACAGCCCTTTCAGATAGGCATGCCAATGCGGCGACAGTTGTTCGGCATGGGCCAGATGCAGGCTGCGGATATGCTTGAGCACGGCCGCCAGGTGCGTGCGGATCTCAGCACGTTCCGCCCCTACCGCGTCGAGGGCCGGTTGCAGCTCACTGCGCGTGATGATGCGCCCGCGGTGGCGAATCACGCCATCGGCGGCCATGTATACACCGTCTCGTAGCGAGCGCAACAGCGCGTGCTCGTGGTCCAGAGCACGCAGTGCGTCCAAATCCTGACTGATCGAGGCCGAGTACAGCGTTTCGTGATCGAGCGCTCCAACTGCCGGGATCTGCGCGTACAGTTCGTCGACGCGTGCGGCATGGCGCATAACCGGGAAGCCCAGATAGATGCCACGATAATGTGGCTTGAGTTGCTCGATGGCGAATTGATCCTCAAGTCGCCGCAGGGTGACATCCGGCTCAACTACAGCATGCACGGTCTCGCCGATCAGTTGCTGGGTCATACGCTCGCGCAAGGCCGGCGCGTTCTCAAAAATGCTCCAGGCGCTGCGCGTGTCCTCTGGCGCTGACAGATAGATGCGCTTGGCATTTTCTTCACGCTCGTGGTTCTGAGGATGGGTTGCCCACATGCGCGGCGGCTGAGCAAGCTCTGCCTTGAAGACGCGAAACGCTGCCGAGTCTGTGACGGGCACTTTGGGCCGCTGGCCGTAAGCAGGGTCGTTATAGATGTGCCCGAGCCGGGCAGCGATGGCCTGCTGCACGACAAAGACGTCTCGGGGAGGGCGCTCGGCAACGGCCTCCGCGCGCACGAAACCCATGGCGCGCTCCCACGCGTCGTCGGCTACCTGCAACTGTTGGAGCGCGTGGATCAGCGCATCGCTGCCGGTGAGCGACACGGCCACCAAGTCGGCCTGCATTTCCATCTCGCGCGAGAGTGCTCGCTGAACGATCATCACCAGCCGGAAACCCGTATCGACGATCGAACGCAGCGCCCATACGATGAGGCCGAGCCCCCAGCCGATCCACGCTACGCGAATGTCGAAATGCGACAGGCGCCGCAGGAAGCCGTCCAGCGCATCGCGCTTGCCGACGATATGCGCCGCGATCTGCTGCGTGGTGTACACCCAGCGCCCGAGCGCCATGGAGCGCTGCCCAAAATGTCCAAACTCGTGCGCACAGACGGCCTTGAACTCGCCCAGGTTGAGCATGTTCACCAACCCCAGGCCGATCTCCAGATTCTTGCGCGACGGAAAAACCAGGTTGACGAGCGACAGGTCATAGAACACCGCCGCGTTGACCCGATTGCTCAAAAACACCTTGTGCGGCCGAGGTGCGCCGGCCTCGTCCGCGACCCGATCGAGGAAGGCGAACAGGCCCGGCTGGTCTGCGCGCTCGAGTTCGATTACGCCCGTGTATTTGCCCTTCTTGATAAAGAACAGCGCTTTGACCAGGAACGCCGTCAGAAATAGGCTGCACGCACAGAAAAGTATGTCTATAAAGCTCGAATGCGCGTTGAGTGCCAGTAGCCGGTTGATGCCAGTCATGGCGAACCAAACGGTCAGTGCAAGGTACAGCACGATAAACGTCACCAGCCCGGCCACTGCCATCCAGGCTTTGCGCTTATAAGACGCACTGGGCCGCGTGAAACCGGCCGGCACTTCCGAAGGACCCGCGGGATAGTAATTTTCCATGGCAGATTTGGTGTGTGAACGATTAAACACGGAATGGCAATGGACCTAATTTGCGCGATTTCGCCAAGGCATCGAACACTGTAATTCGCGTGCGACATCTGGCGTTGATCATCGAACTCCGGTGCACCGTTCGTCCCTCGATGCATAGACAAAGGGCATGCTTCCACGCGGCGCAACATCTTGGCCTAACGGCAACTGCCACGGAAACTTGAGTCAAGGACTCATCGCACGTTTTTAGTTCTCGACCGAAAAGACCATCAGAGTGACGCCAACGGCAACGTTTTAAGGCGATCAAGGATCACCTCCTTCATGCCTTGCGGAGTCGGAAGTTGGTCGAGCATCTTCGGCCACGTGTCCTGAGCGGCGGATACCGCTGCTTTCACCGCGGCCGTCGCGATACGCTGAGCAATGCCCGCGGCCTTAGCCAGTTCCGTGTAGGTATCGAGCGTCTGAGCGCGCTGCATGCGATCGATGGCGACGTTCGCCCCGTATGTGGAGAACCTCGGCAACGCGGCGACGCAAACAATGTCGTATGCTGGGGTCAGCTCCGGATGAACCTTGTCCGCGTAGAGGACGGAGAAATTCTTGAGGTGCGCATCGCTGTTGCCGATAAGCGTGTTGACCGCTTGCCGCACGAAGAACTCGCTAGAATTGCAGCTTTAGCCGGAATACGCCAATGTCTTTTGCTTCGCTTGGCCTGATCGATCCCCTGCTGCGTAATGTGCAGGACCTCAACTACCGGACCCCTACGCCGGTGCAGGCCAAGGCGATTCCCGCCGTGCTGACTGGCAAGGACGTCATGGCTGCGGCGCAGACCGGCACTGGCAAAACGGCGGGTTTTGCGCTCCCGCTGTTACAGCGGCTAGTGCAACACGGCCCGGCGGTCTCCAGCAACCGCGTGCGTGTTCTGGTGCTGGTGCCCACGCGTGAACTGGCTGAACAAGTGCTGCAAAGCTTTATCGATTACGGCAAAGGCCTCGACTTGCGATTTCTGGCCGCCTACGGCGGTGTCAGCATCAACCCGCAGATGATGAAGTTGCGCAAAGGCGTCGATGTGCTCGTTGCCACGCCGGGCCGTTTGTTGGATCTCAATCGCCAGAACGCAGTCCAGTTTGATCAAATACAAACGCTGGTGCTGGACGAAGCCGACCGCATGCTGGATCTAGGCTTTGCGCGCGAACTCAACGCCGTCTTTGCTGGCTTGCCCGCTCGGCGCCAGACCCTGCTGTTTTCCGCCACATTTACCGATGACATCCGAGCCATGGCGGCGAGCATTCTTCGCGGCCCGGTCAATATCAGCGTCAGCCCGCCCAATGCCACCGCCAGCAACATCAAGCAGTGGGTGGTGCCGGTGGACAAAAAGAACAAGCCTGACCTCTTCATGCACCTTGTCGCCGAGAACCACTGGGAGCACGCTCTGGTGTTCGTCAAAACCCGCAATGGCGTGGATTATCTGGCAGCCTTGCTGGATGAGGCCGGCTATGCGGTCGACACCATTCACGGTGACAAGCCGCAACCCGCGCGCCTGCGCGCGCTGGAGCGCTTCAAGAGCGGCGAAGTCAATATGCTGGTAGCCACCGATGTTGCCGCGCGCGGGCTGGATATCGACGACCTGCCGCTGGTGATCAACGTTGACCTGCCGATCGTGGCGCAAGACTATGTGCACCGTATTGGCCGTACCGCCCGCGCGGGCGCCAGCGGCGTGGCGGTGTCCCTCGTGTGTGCCGATGAAGCACCGCAACTCGCTGCGATCGAAGCGCTGATCCGGCAAACGCTGCCCCGTAAAGAAGAGCCGGGTTTCGAGGCCGACCACCGCGTGCCGCAAACCAGCACGACGGGCCAGATCATCAAAAAACCCAAAAAGCCCAAGAAGCCCAAGGTGTCGCACGCTGCGCCCGGCGCCGTGCCGGTGCTCAGCAAGAAACCGCATCCGCAAAGTGGCGAAAACAACCGCAAGCCCGCGACGCAGCGTGCTCTGACCGCGGGTAAAGGTGCAAACTTGTCCAGCGGTAATCCATTCAGCGCGCAAAAGCCACGCAGCAAGCCATCCGCGAGTTCGCGTATGCCGGCTGGCAAACCCACTGGTGGACGAGGCAAACGCCAACCCTGATTCGCGGGGATGAGTGACTCGAGCCCCGCAATAGTGACCCGTGATAATAAAGTCCGTCAATGCGAGCGTTCGCCAGCCCTGGAATCGGCGGGCTCTCGACTTGCGGGCGTGCTCCGGTTCGAGTAGCCAGTTGTCATCGCCACCCATACCCGATCGTCTACTAGAAATTGCAGACAAGGGCTGCACAATCGGGGACGACATTGATTTTGCAGACACCGTCTGCAAAATCTGTGAAGCCGGCATCTAAAGTGCGCGATGCTTTGACACAATATTCACGTAAAGTCAGTCGTCAGAAACGCGGTCGGAACGACTCGTGCCACTGCGGCAGTGGGCGCAAGTACAAGAAGTGCGGCTTGAGCCAAGATCAGTGCATGACAAATAGAACGGGGTGCCGCTGTAGCAGCTACAGCAACGACGGTATCAGGAGTGAGACGAGCCGCGTCTGTCGGGCGACTAGAAGGCCCACCCGATCTGTACCCATCCACGCATCGGGCTGTCCGGCTCGGCCTGGGCATGCTGAGCGCCGCGAAATGCCAGAGCAATGCTCCAGGTGAAGGTGCCGCGGCTGCCGTGGATGCCTGCGCCATATCCCCGCAGTACCCGCGAATTCGCGCTATCGAGGTAGGGATGCTTGTTGATCGTCACCCCGCCGAGGTCGTAAAACACGCTGGGAATCAACATGGGGCTGACCTTGTACGAAAGCTCCGTGGATGCGAGCCAGCCTTCATCACCAGTGCCTTCTCCGGCCGGATAGGCACGTACGCCGCCGGGGCCACCCAGCGTGAACTTCTGGTACGAATCGAGGTTGCGTGAGGCGAGTTGCCCGCGCGCACTGAGGAGTAGGCTCCAGCGGTTGCTCAACTGCTGATTGCGCTGCAGATCGAGGTTGAGCGTCCCGTATCGTCCTGTGGACTGAGCGCCGGCGGCATCGATCGCCGCTGCAGGCTGCGACAGGATCGTCAGCGTACCGGTGCCGAGGCGCAGCGCAGCCTGTGTGTTCGCGCCCGCTATCAATTCGTCTTTGCCGCTGAACAGCAGGTTGATGCTTTGGTGAAACGCGTGTTTATGTGTGTCGCTCGATGTCGCGCCGACTTCGTCGAACAAGTCGCGGAATTCCGATGTGAATTGCCCGATGACATTGACCGGGACGCTCCGCACGACCGCATAGGCCAGGTTCCACTGGGCGATGTCCGCGCGGCCGCGGGCACCGAGCGCGGCGAAGTCAGACCCGAGCAGATACTGAGTGTGCGTGAGGCTCATACCGGAGCTCAAGCCGGCGTTGGCCACGGGCATCTGCCCTGCGAGCCGTCCATAGTAAAGGTTCGAGTCGCTCGCAAGGAAATGGGCGGTGAACTGCTCGCCATAGCCGAGGGGACTGTTCAGGCTCAGAGAGCCGCCGATGCGGGCCTTACCCGTGTAGCGTGAACCGTAGTTGTCCGCGCTCAGCTCGCCGCTGACGAGCGGCGTCGCCGCGTTGCGGACGTCCAACACGGTCTGCCCAGGCTGGGCGCCGGCCGTAAGGTTTGCAGTAAGTCGCGCACCGCTCAGGTCCGATAGCAGCAGCAATGCCCGGTCGACTTCCGGCTGATTTAACGGGGCGCCGCGTTCAATCGCTGCAAGATGCGCGTCGATTACGCTCGAACGCAGGCGGCTGTGCGGATCGTTCACGACGTGTACGCTCGACAGCGTTCCTTCCTCGACGCGGATTTCGACGTCGCCGTTCTTGATCGATTGAGCCGGCACGTACGCGTGCGCCAGTATCCATCCGTGATCGCGATAGAAATGCGTAATACGTGCGGCGCCTCGCACGAGATCTGCGAGCGTGCGCTCGCCGTCGTTGAGGCCGAAAACGAGCGCTTCAAGAACGCGCGGCGAATAGAGATGCGCACCCGTCACTCGAACGCGACGCACGGAAATGCGTGTTCCGTCTTGCGGCAACGCATGAGTGTCGGTGTCTTTCGGCAGAGCGAGCGACCTGTCTTTTGAGGGGGCTGGTAGCGCTTCGATCGGTGCGACGTCGCGTGCGACGCCGCCGGCGTCAGGCCGAACCTGAGCTAACGCGGCGTGTGATGCGAAGGTGACGAGCAGGCCCGGTATGGCAACTCCCAAGCCTGCGCGCGCGAATCCGGCGCGGCGTTTTATCTTGCGCAATGACATGATGCTGCGGTTCACTCCGATGCTGCCGCGCGAGTGCCACCCACCTCATCGCCAACGGAATCGTCGATATGGAAGGTGGCCGCCACGGCGCGCCACCCCAGCCTGATCTTTTGTGCAGGCAACGGTGCGTCGACTCTGCCGCTCACGCGTGCTTTGGCCTCGGCATCGGCAACGGCGCTAACGTACGATGAGTCCATGGAAGTGGACCCGAGCATGACGGTGGACACACTCGCGGTGCGGACTGTCAGTATCCCGGGAACATAGCTGATGCTGTAGTTTTGGCTCGAGAGTCCATCCACGGAAACGGCGTAGGCCCCGGTGCCTGAAAGGGTATTGGCGGTGGTCGAAAAGCTCAACTGGCCTTGGAGTCCCGCCGTTTGTATCGTCTCTCCGCTGACTAGTCCGCTGTATGAAGCGCTGAACGACGGGTTTTGTTGGCCGATGTACCGACTCGCGCCGTTGACCGAGATCACGAGCGGCGCGGGGGTGATTCCGAAGGTATGGCCGGTGGTGAACGTCACCTGATAGCCGAGCTGATCGGCCAGCGTGCCCGACGCTATCACGTAGCTGCCCACGTTTTGCCCCGACGCGCGCTCGAGCGAGCCCGAGAAGATTTGCGCCGCGGTATCTCCGTTGACTTGTCCCTTCGTGCCATAGGCCAGCTGCGGGTCCGCGCCGGCGCTACCGTTGTACACCTTGGTGTTGGTGGAGTCCGTCGGCGTGACTGTGACCGTCGGCCGCTGGCGATACATGACGTATGTAGCGCCATCACCGACGCCCGTCGCGCCGGCTGCGTCGCCATTCTGCCGGTCGTAGCGGAAATTGCCCGAGCCCGCGGCCGCCCGCTGGGCAAGCGAGCCGCCCAGCAATGTCGAATCGATGGAGCCGCTGTACACGGTGGCCGTTTTGCCCGTGTCCAGCGTAAGAGTCGCGCTGTTCTTCACATCGCCGCCACTGCCCGTTCCGCGCGCGGTAGCCGCACCGGCGGACAGCGTCAGATCGCCGTTCGAGACGGTCCAGTTACCGGTCGTGGTCAGATTGCCGGAGAGCGTCGTCAGGCGCACGTTGCCAGTCGAGTTCACGCCGGAGACGGTGAAGGCGGTGGCCGCAGTGATGGTCGCATCAGCGGCACTGCCGACCGAGAGCAGACTGAACGAATTGCCGCTATTGGTCAGTGCGAGCGAGCCGCTGCCGGCGTTGAGCGTGGTGGCGCCGCTTACGTTCAACGTACCGCTTTGCGTAATGCCGCTTGCGGCCAGGTTCAGGGAACCGCTGAGCGTGGATGTGCCGATGTTCAGCGACGAGCCGCTCGCGAGCGTCGCATCCCCGGCCGTCAACGCGATCGCTTCGGAGAACGTATTGCCGCTATTGCCGAGCGTGATGGCGTTGCTGCCGGCGTCAAGCGCAGTAGTGCCCGTGACCCTGAGAGCACCGGTTTGAGCGATGCCGGGTGCGGTGAGCGTCAAGTTTCCGGCGATTGCCGACGTACCCAACGTCAGGGCCGTGCTATTGGACAGCGTCGTAGCGGCCGCGTTCATCGAGAGTGTCCCGTTGAAGGCGTTCCCGCTGTTGGTCAGGCTGATTGTGTTGCCCGATCCGCTCGCGTCGATCGTCGTTGTACCGCTTACCTGGAAGTAGCCGCCATGGGTCGTATCGTCAGCGATGGAACCGCCCGTGGACATTATGTTGAGGTTGCCGGGCGTGATCAGTCCACCTTTGTTCCAAACCGCCTTGCGCGCGTCCACATTACTGAGCGCGGTGATGTTGAGCGGCGCCGCGGTCGCGACCGTCAACGTTGCACCGTTGCCGATATAGAACCCGCTATACCCGCTCACCGAATCGAGCGACCGCGCATCGATATCGATCGATGAAGCGCTGGGGGCGCTCATTGTCACAGCGGCGGTGCCGGAACCCCACACGCCGTCCCCGCCGGCGTTCGATCCGGAAATGGCGATAGCACCGCTGGTTGCCGTGACGTTCACTTTGCCGGCGAATTTCACTGCGGCGTTTGCATTGCTCGTGCTGGCAGAGCCGCCCACGACTTCGTTCGTGCCGGCGATATCGACGGTCCCGCCGCTCAAGGTCGCCGCATTCGAGGACGTCGCCGTGATATTGACGGCTGAAAGCTGATTGCGATAAGTCGTCGACGTGGGATTGCTCGCAGTTCCGATGATTGTCAGCGCGCCCGACGTCGAGAGGCTGTCCAGCGCGCCGATCGTGACGCCGCTGCCGGCCCATGTGCTCGTCGCCCCCGTTGCCGTGCCGGTCAACGTGATCGCGCCGCCAGTCGTGCTCTGAATCGTATTGCCGCCGACGAGGTCCACGCCGATGTCGTTGATGGAGAAAAGCGGTGCGCCGCCGCTGTTGGTGCCCGTGACCGTAGCGATGCCGCCGCTCGTGCCCGATATCGCAATTGCGCCGGAAGCCGTTCTCAGCGTCGTCGATTTCAGGTACACGCCCTGGCTGTTGCCGTTGCTGGGCATCGTGCCCGACAGACTAATCGTGCCACTGCCGGTCGTCGCCCACGTGCTGTTCTCGAGATCGAGTGCCGCAACGGTGCCCGACTGCGCACCGGTGGACACCGCGCTGATATTGCCGCCGTTGGCGGCGATATCGAGGTAGCTGAGCTTGATGCCGTTGGTGCTCGATGCGCTCGTCGCCGCATTGGCCGTCATCGATACGTTGAGCGCGCCGCTCGTGCTTGTGATCGTTCGGTGCGCGCCGCTGCTGGCGTTTGTCGTGATACGACCGTCGGCGATCAAGGTCAGCGCGGCGTTGCCGCCTGCGGTCTTGGCGATGCTGCCGTTGATGGCGACGTTGCCTTCTTGCGTGCCCGCGCCGATCGTAGTGATGGTGACGTTGCCGCCACTGTTCAGAATGCTCTGGATGCTCGAGACGTTGACGACGGAGCCATTGGCGCTGGGTGTCCAGACGTTGCTGGAAAACGTCCCGCCCGTTTGAGTGCCCGTGGATATCGTCACGTTGTACGGGTCGAGCAGCCACAGTCCCCCCGTGCCGCCCGTCGTTCCCGCAGCCACGCTGACCGCAATGCCATCGGTGTCCAAGACATGGCCGGACGTCTCGATGCTGCCGCCGTTACCGCCTGCGACTCCGCCATTGGCGGAAAGCGAGCCGTGCACGTTTGCACTGTCGGTGCCCCAGACGACTATTTTGCCGCCGCCGCCAGTGCGAACGGCGTCGGCATCGATCGCGGCACCGCTTGCGACGTACGCTGCCGATGCATCCTGCTCGGGGCCAGCACCGCGCGAGTTTCCGCCGATCAGCGCCTTGCCGCCGCCGGCCATGCCGCTGACATCGACGCGTGCGCCGTCGAAAAGCCCCACCTTGGCACCGAGCACTTTGACCGCGCCCCCTATGCCCCCGACTTCTGGCGCGCTGGCGTCGAGTTGTCCGCTGACGGCCGTGGCGCCGGAATCCGGGTCGCCGATCAACTCGATGGTGCCTTGTTTGTTGGCCACCGTGCGAGCCCGCACCACGCCGCTTGAGTTAACGACGGCTTCGCTCAAAGCGTCGAGTCCCTTGGCGGTCAGCACAACATGGCCGCCGTCCGCCTGAATCAGGCCCCCGTTGGCGGCGAGCGTGCTGGCTGCACCGCGACTGATCGTATAGCCGAGCGGGCTGCCGTCCTCGAGCGTCAGCGTGACAGCGCTCGCACCTGCCATCAGCACACTGCCCTGTGGCGCGTTGATGGTGCCCCCATTGCTCACGGCGGTCGCGATCAACGCGACCTTGCCGCCGGGCGGCACCATAAGCGTTCCTTGATTGACGACGCTTGCCGTGCTCGCGCCACTGAGCGCGTAGCGGCCCGCCAGAAAATCGGCGTCGCTCAAGCCAAGCGTGCTCGCGACCAACCCGCCGACATTGACCTGCGCGCTGCTGCCGAACAGGACGCCGTTCGGATTGAGAATGAATACGGTGCCGTTGGCATTGAGGTTGCCCAGAATGGCACTCGACTCTTTGCCCGTTACGCGGTTCAGTGCGATCGACCCGGCGCCTGGCTGGAGGAAATTGACGGTTTCACCGGCCTGGATGCTGAATTTCGACCAGTCGATCGCGAGCTTGTTCGTATTCTGGGTAATGGTGGTAGTTGCACCCGTCTGACTGATGTTGGCGCTACCCGCGGCGACCGTGCCGCCGGCGGGGGCGGCAAGAACGGCAGCGCTTGCGAGCGCCGAGCACGCCAGCGCGATTACCGTGGGGACGTGGAATATCGAGGGATCGCCGTGCCGGGTGCCCGCCGCGCGGGAATATGCGGGAGAGCAATGCCGGATTACATGATCGGCATGTTGGCTCATCGTGCGGGCTGACATGGGGAGGTATTGACTGATTGAATTCGCCGGCAATGAATAAAGGATTTATCGGCACCGTGATTCGATTCTTGAGGGCGTTTCACACGCAGTGCCGGCACTATCCGCTCTCGGCGCTGTGCTACGTCCTTTGTGTAAGCGTCAACGGCTATCGCCACCAACATACTTGACATCTAAACTATTCCAACCTAAATTTCCTCCATCGCCAAGGAGGAAGGAACATGCGCATCGTCTGTATCGGAGGGGGCCCCGCCGGCCTCTACTTCGGCCTCCTGATGAAATTGCGCAATCCGGCGCACCATGTATCGGTCATTGAGCGCAACCGCCCCTACGACACGTTCGGCTGGGGCGTAGTTTTCTCGGATCAAACGCTCGACAATCTCCGCGCAGCCGATCGGCCAAGCGCGGATATGATCCTCGATGCCTTCAACCACTGGGACGACATCGATATCCACTTCCGTGGCCGCACCCTCCGCTCATCGGGTCATGGATTCTGCGGTATCGGACGCAAACGTCTGCTCAATATCCTGCAAGCGCGTTGCGAAGCGCTCGGTGTCGAACTCGTGTTCGAAACCAGCGTGACAGACGACGACCGCTACGACGCCGACCTCATCATCGCGTCCGACGGCGCGAACAGCGCAATCCGACAGAAGTACGCCGCGACCTACCAACCCGATATCGACTTGCGCGACTGCCGCTTCGTATGGCTCGGCACGAAAAAGCGCTTCGATGCCTTTACATTTGCATTCGAGCAGACGGAATGGGGTTGGTTTCAAGCGCACGCCTATCGCTTCGACGAGGACACATCCACATTCATCGTGGAAGCACCCGAGCGCGTCTGGCGTGCCGCAGGCCTCGAAGAAATGAGCAAGGAGCAAGGCATCGCGTTTTGCGAGCGCCTCTTCGCGAAGTACCTCGACGGCAACCCGCTGATCTCGAATGCGGCGCACCTGCGCGGCTCTTCGCAGTGGATTCGTTTCCCACGCGTGGTCAATCGCGAGTGGGTTCATCTCAAGCCGCGTTCGGACGGCGGATCGACGCCGGTTGTTCTGATGGGCGACGCAGCCCATACAGCGCATTTTTCCATCGGCTCCGGCACCAAGCTCGCGCTCGAAGACGCAATCGAACTCGCGAACAGTATCGATGCTCATGCCGGCGATCTTCCAGCCGCGCTCGATCGATACAAACGCATACGCAGTGTCGACGTGCTGCGGCTGCAAAACGCCGCTCGCAATTCGACGGAGTGGTTCGAGCATGTCGACCGATACGCCTCGTTCGAACCGGAGCAATTCGCCTATTCGCTACTGACGCGATCGCAGCGTATTTCGCATGAAAATCTGCGGGCACGCGATGCCCATTACGTGGCCAGCTTCGAAAACTGGCTCGCCGCGCGCACGGGTACGCCGCAACCGCGCACGGCACGCTCGATTCCGCCGATGTTCACACCCTACGCTGTACGCGGTGTCCGGCTGAAAAACCGCATCGTCGTTTCGCCGATGGCGCAATACTCGGCCGTCGAAGGCACGGTGGGCGACTATCACCTGACCCACCTCGGCGCCCGTGCCATGGGCGGCGCCGCGCTGGTAATGACCGAAATGACCTGCGTCAGCGCCGAAGGCCGCATTACGCCCGGCTGCCCAGGCATGTATACAAGCGAACATCGTCAAGCGTGGCAGCGCATCGTCGATTTCGTACACGGCGCAAGCGACGCCAAAATCGGCATGCAGCTCGGCCATGCCGGCGCAAAAGCATCGACGCGCGTCAGCTGGGAAGGCATCGACCAGCCGCTCGACGAAGGCAACTGGCCACTCGTTTCCGCTTCGCCGCAACAATATCTGGCGGGCATCAGCCAATGGTCACGCGAAGCCACGCTCGACGATTTGCGCGAAATCGAAAACCAGTTCGTGCGCGCAGCGAAGATGGCTGACGAAGCGGGCTTCGATTGGCTCGAACTGCACTGCGCGCACGGCTACTTTCTGTCCAGCTTCATTTCTCCGGTGACGAATCGGCGCACGGACGAATACGGCGGGGCGCTCGAACATCGGCTGCGCTATCCGCTCGAAGTATTCGCCGCCATTCGCCGTGTATGGCCTCAGAGCAAACCGATTTCCGTACGCATCTCGGCGCACGACTGGGTGGAAGGCGGCACGACGCCGGACGACGCGGTACAGATTGCCCGCGCATTCAAAGCGGCCGGCGCCGACATGATCGACGTTTCCTCGGGGCAAGTCAGCAAGCTCGAAAAACCGGTCTACGGCCGCATGTACCAGACGCCGTTTTCCGATCGCATTCGCAACGAGGCCGGCATCGCGACGATAGCGGTTGGCGCGATTTCAGAGGCCGATCACGCGAACAGCATCATCGCAGCCGGTCGCGCGGATTTATGCGCCGTCGCGCGGCCGCATTTGGCCAACCCGGCATGGACGCTCACCGAGGCCGCAAAAATCGGCTACTTCGACATCGGCTGGCCCAAGCAATACACGGCCGCAAAGGCCCAACTCGAACGCAACGCAGAACGCGAGCGTGCTCAAACCCCATCTTTGCCGATATCGGACACACAATGAACAACCACTCGCTCAACGGTAAGCATGCCGTCGTGACAGGCGGAGGCAGCGGCATCGGCGCAGCAATTGCACGCTCGCTCGCG
>Ga0207647_10002723_pt1 | contig 13338 bp, 12 predicted proteins | sample KBSCornC2_FD_184295 | JGI IMG/M metagenome (GOLD analysis project Ga0207647, IMG submission 184295) | Corn rhizosphere microbial communities from Kellogg Biological Station, Michigan, USA - C2 (SPAdes) (version 2) | ecosystem: Host-associated > Plants > Roots > Rhizosphere ...
CCCGCCAATTCGCCGCAAGCCCGCGTTTGCCTTTGCGTTTCTCGTTTGAAGCCGGACTGTTGGAAGGAATTCAGTGGTGGCGTTCCCTTGTGCCCACACCTCTGGTAGATCCTACGACGCTCGCATCTAACATCAATTTGAGAGACACGCTGCAGAGCAAAGGATACTCGGTCCACTACACAGAATATAATGGAAACCACGGCATGTTGAATTGGCGTGGAACGCTGGCGAGTCACTTGATAGCGCTCGTCGGTATCAAAACCGCGCCGAAGATTTCTACCAGGAACAAAGACGCGGTTGCGCCATCATCACTTACTCGGAAAGCGATCGCGACAACGCACATCAAGGTAGCTCCCGCGCTATTGCAGCAGTACATCGGCAGATATGAAATCGATCCGAAGTTCGCGCCCAATTTCGTTCTTGACGTCAGCGTTAAAGATGGCTCTTTGTGGGTTAAGCCTTCAGACCTCATGCTGCGTCAGCTAATACCCGAATCTGAGTCGAGGTTCTATGACAGCGAGCTTCCAGATCTGCGCCTCGACTTCATCAAGGACGATAAGGGCAATGTTACTGGTCTCACTCTAAACACGGGTCAGGCAGACATTCTGGTGAGAAAGCTGCCGCCGCCGCCAGTGCCATAGTCTTCCCTGCGGCGAAATTCGAACAATTAGAGCAAAGGAAACTCATCCATGCTAATCACAAAAAGTACTCTCTTGATCGCTTTGACAATAGTTGCCGTACCAGGGCTCACTCTCTGCCAGACGGTGAGTAGTCAGACAGCCTCGCAGGACACGGCGGCGCAAGAAGTTCTTAAAGCGGAGCGAGAACAACGTGAGGCGTACCTGCAAAGGGATATCGCGAAGACCGAACGCCTCGTCGCCGATGAGTTCATTCTCACGAATGGCCGGGACATCGGGAGCAAGAAGACTCTTATTGGCTTTCTCATATCCAGTGAGCCTGATCCAACTCTTAGTCTGACGTCCGAAGACACGCGCGTTACCGTCAATGGCGATACTGCGATTGTGATTGGCCGTCGCGTTGAACGACGCCGGCGCGAAGATAACAACCGCGAAGGTGTCGCTTACGCACGCTACGTGCGGACCTACATTAAGCGGCAAGAGCACTGGCAACTGCTTGCCGAACATTTAGAGACGATTCCAGCTGAACGCACTGCCGTTAAGATCGATACAAAGATTTACGACGATTACGTCGGCCAGTATGGGAGTGCGATCTTCGACTTTGCAGTAGTGAAAGACGGAGAGCGTTTGATGGCGGTGCCCAAGGAAAGAACGACGACGCGCACCAGTCAAGGGCGGCCGCCGGCTGAGCTCTTTCCCGAGTCAGACGCTGAGTTCTTCCTCAAAGGCAGAGATGCGCAGGTCATATTCATGAGGAATCGAAAAGGAGAAGTAACCCACGCCATCATGCGGATTAATGGGGCCGATATCAGGGCCACGCGTGTTAAATAGCCTAATGCGCTTTCTGGGTACTGGATCAGTTTGAAAATATGCCGAAGGCGTTCGCTAATTTCAGCCCAGGGCTGGAGCGCTTCGCTCCAACCCTGGGACCAAAACATACGTAGCGCTCAACCCTGAAAGGGTTCGCCGCAAGAGGAACCCTTACAGGGTTCAGCGCTTCGCTTAAATTAGTCCCAGGGTTCTCGCTACGCTCGAACCCTGGGCTCGGGTTAGCGAACGCCTTCGGCGTATTTTCAAACTGAACCACTACTCGCTTTCTGATACATCCCTGTTGCCTCATGTAAAAATCTGCTCCAACGCTGATTCGTTGCCTCAAATAAAATCTACTCAAAACAGATCTTGACGGGAACAAACAAGGAGAGTAGGGTCACTGTTGTTTCGACATCCTCGCACCTTCGAACGATGGCCTCGTGAGGTTCTGCCATGTTTTATCTTCTTTAGTGGAACACGAGATTGTCGCTGACACACCGCATCAGCGATCCCTCTCGTACACCACGTGATACTCACCCCCAACGCTTACTCCGCTTCGCTGTTTGAAGCCTGCCATAGCACCGCAGCTGCCCAAAGGAGCACGAAATGAAATTCACCCTCTCAACCAGATCTGCTCAGCTTAAAATTTTCCTTCTCGTAATGTCACTTGCTGTACTCGCAACACTGGTTCCTGCGTTCGCTTTTGAAGAAACGCGCATGACACCAGCTCAACAGAGACATGACGAATGTACCGAGGCTGCTGAATTGCGAGTGCTGCTCAGTCGCGATCTCACCACGATTGCTTTTCCGGGTATTCCCACAACCATCTCAGGTACCAAGTCGGCCCTCGTCAAAAGTGGTAATTGCCCGACCGTTCATCACACTGATAGCCGCCTCTCATCGTTTGCATGGAAACTCGAGACGCCGCCGGGCAGCACGGCACGTTTGCAGGACACCACTACTCTGACGGTGCGATTTACTCCCGATCGGGTTGGTCAGTACATCGTGAAACTCACCGCCTGTCCAAACACGTGCAAGTTGCTGTTACTAAGTGGACAAACTCCCGCCGGCAAGCCCATCAAGGAGGAGACGGAAGTCGGTCCAGTCGAAAAAGCGATGACGATCGATGTGCCGGCAGAAGCCCAAATACCACCGCTCTACACTCCTGCTCCGTTGCCGTCCCTGAGTGCTGCTACTCAACCGGAACATTATGCTGATCCACGCAGCCACTGCGGCGGCACGATCGGAATCGGCATCGGCGACTCAGCGCAATGGTATACGACGGACGTCTTTGATCCGGCCACGCCGCTCTATAGACTCGTCGAAGGACGCGTGTATCACACACTCGTTTCGCGTAAGGACCATCCGGCCAGCCATCACAGCAACGATGCAAACGCTCATGTCGAGCTCGATCCGCCGTTTCGACGTTTGTTAGTGGACGACACAGCGGAAGACAAGGGAAGCCTGTTGCCCTTTGGAGGTATAGAAGTCGAATGGGAAGAGCGCGAGTGGCCCGAGGTTTTCCGTCCTGTTACCGGCGATCGAATCAGTGCACTAGGGTTCCATGTGATCGATTGCGGACACGAGAAGTACACTGAACTCCATCCGCCAATCGCCGTTGCCGTTCACCGTCCGCGTGCCGTCGTGTTGCCCGCGCGCGTGCGTTTTCAGGATAACGATCCGCAAACACAGCCTACCGGCTCCAACGTCGTTGTGCCCGGTATCGTGACGGATCTCTGGGCCAGTCTGCGCGGTGGTCAGGCGCTGGACTGCGACTCGGCTTCCCTACATCAACCGGTGTTCACGACGCTGCCTAACGGATTGAAAGTTCACGCTACCTGTGTAAAGCAACCGACTACCGGTGTGAACTTCGACTTCAATATCTATCTGCCGCCGAATCCCGCAGATCGCCTGAGAGAAATCGGACTTACTTTGCCGGTCCGGCCCGGGCTGTTCTTCGACATCCAGAACCACCCCGACGCGGCTGCTCTCGGCGCGCGCAGCGACGTAGGTGTGACCGTGCTTGAACGGCACACTGAGGGTCCAACACCTTTTGTTAAGGTCCGTGTAGCGCTGTCGCAGTTGCGCACGGGACAGAAATTCGCAAAGCGTTTTGTGGCGGCGTGGGTATATCCGGACCACACCACCCGCAATTTCGGTCTGCGGGCGTTGCGAGTGAAACTGGACCACCTTTCCGTAAGCGATGATGGCGATCCGTTTTTAAAGGGCGATGGCGACTGGCACTTTTGGGCCGTCTTTCCCGGTTTACTGCGTCCATGGACCAAGCTGATTGACTGCGATGGTTGCGTAGAAGAAAAAACCTACACGCCGCAGAGCAGCATCTTTAGACAGGGCGCATTTGATGCCGATGGGGCGCTGCGAGGAGAAGCGCTTTTGTTTGATCGTCAGCTCGGCTCGTTGCAATTCACCGGATTCGAAGGCGACTTGCTGACGTCAGACGATGTCGGGAATGTCTTCGAGATCATGAACAACGCACCGGCGACGAGAAATGCTATCTCAAAGTGCAACGATCAGACGGTCGGCGGACTCAACGATATCGATCCGTCGACATCGGGTTGCGCAGCGTACAACGTGCAGTTCGAATTTTTGCCAGGCCGGCAGCCCGTGACTGCGACATTCAGTCCGGAAATGAACAGGTTTGCGCAACAGCTTCTGGTGCGCGCGGAGGATCGAAAACGCATACGCGACTTTATTGATACCGAGCTCTTCACATTCGATCGCGCGATTGATGAGCGTACAAATCTGATCGTGGGCAAACGCGGAGACTTAGACACGTGGCAAGAGGAGGCGACAACCGCGAAACTTCAGCAGCAGATGCGGACCGGAAATCCGGAGCCCATGATCAAGGATCTCCGCAAGCACGTTCAGGAGTTGCTCGGTCCAGCACCTACGGAGAAGCATCGTCGCAAGGTCGCGCTGGAACTGCAGGAACTGAAAAAGTCGATACCTCCAGCGTTGTACCGGAAATACTTATGCGACCTGGAGACCGGCAAACCGTGTACGGGTCCATAGGCATACATTAGGATAGGCACAAAAAGCACAAAACAATCGAACGGTTCACTCAGTTTGGACCTGGTTCTCTTTTGTGCTTTTTGTGGCCTCACCGTTCAGCATCACCACGCACTGTGCGTACTCCAAACACAGTCGCCGTTTCATTGCCGCCAGTGGCCTGGAATTTCACGGTCACTTTTTTCTTATCCTTGATCAATTCAGCCGGTAGCTTGTACTCCACATCGAAGAAGTGCCCAGTCGCGCTACCCGGCGGACTCCGGTCGATTGACTGTTCTCCCAGTCGCTGGCCGTCGACGACCACTTCTCCAGATCGTTTACCTCGTTCGTCAGTGTTGTAAGTCACCAGCAGCGTAACCGGAGTACTCGAGTCAACCGGTATCTCGTAAGAGAACCATTTCTTTGAGCGACGTCCAGGTCGTCCCGTCATTCGATCCGGATTCGTCTCTTCACCTTTTTGATTGAACGCCTTCTCTTTCTCGAGATCTCCTGTTGGTATGTAGCCTATTGTGGCCGCGTCCAAAAGTTGCTGCTTCTTTTGGGCGGCTGCGATCTCCTGAAGTTTCTTGCTCCAGGCATCCGACGAGTAGAGGTCGAAATAGATTCCATACATCCGCCGGTGCAAGCGATAAAAAGGTGTGAACTCTACTTCCTTCTCTTTGTCGTCGGTGGTTCTTCCTACATTCACCGTGTGAAAAACGCCAAGCTTGTCGGGCACCGGCTGTAACCATTCGCCGACAGGTTTGTCCGAAGCCAGCAGCGACGGTATCGGTTCCGCGGGCCCGCCACGTCGTTCTGGTCCAAGATCGGCAGCAAGAACGAGCGGTCCCCACATCAACGCTGCGATGTTCTTGTTGTCCGGTGTTCCTTCAACTCGCAAAGTCTTCGGAAGAGTCAGCGAGACCGTATCTCCAGTCTTCCACGTTCGCTTCAGCTCCACGTACGAACCAGGCTTGGCGTCGGTCTTAACTGACTTACCGTTGACCTTAACTTCAAAGCCAGTTCCGGCCCACGCAGGACGTCGAAGCGCGAGGATAAATTGTTTTGGTCTTTTCAAGGTGAGTTTTAAGGTCGCGCTGTCACCTTCCGGAAAGCCGGTGTCCATCGCCAGATTCGCACCGGCTTCTTTCCATTGCGCCGTTGAAGGCACGTACAGGTTTACCCAAAGATGATCAGCAGATTCATAGTAGATGCCATCACCATGCAGACCATGACTTTCCATGCCGCTGCCGACACAACAAGTGAAACTGCGCGACATGTCCTGATATTCATGACGCACACCGCGTCCGATCGGAACCATGTAACAAGTTCTGCCGTCTTCAGGATCGATCGATCCGAGAACATGATTGAACAGTGCTCGTTCTTCAAACTCCGCATACTTGATATCAGGATTGAGTGAGAAGAGCGTTCGCGTCATCTTGAGCATGTTGTAGACGTTGCAACTCTCGTCTGTGCGCCCGTCGATTCTTTCCGACAGTTGATTCGGCGGACCGAAGTACTCATCTTTGCCGTGTCCACCTGTTACGTAACTGTGATCGTTGACTACGATGTCCCAGAAGTAGTTAGCGGCAATTCCATCGCCGCTGTCTCCGGTATACAGATACTGCTTCAACACGCCCAGCATCTTCGGCACAGCAGTGTTGCCGTGTTGTCCGGCCAACTTGTCTTCTTTGAGTTTGAGTGGATCCACGAAAGCGTGATGATCAAAGTGATGTGAGAGAGCGAGCCAACGTTGGTCACCAGTGTCGGCGTACAAATCGGCGAGCACTTCGTTCATGCCGCCGAACTCAGTGTTGAGCATTTTCTGAGTCTGCTCTTCGTTGAGCTTCGACATGATCGACTCAGCCCAGGCTGCATACTTAGTCTCTAACTCGAGTGCTGTTCGGTTTCCAGTGAACCGGTAAGCATCGCGCAGACCGGCGAACGTCTTATGCAACGTGTACCATGGAGACCATAGCCCGTTTAGATCGAAGAACGAAGACTTGATATTTCCTGCGGCAACTTCAGCAAATGTTTCACGGAGTCCTTCAAGCGCGCTGAGATATCCATCACCGTTCTTATCCTGGACCTCCTTCAACTCCTTGACGATGTAGTCGGCCCGCTCCTTGAAGCGTGCGTCCCCAGTCGCTGCATACATCATCGAAACGGCAGACAAATAGTGACCTGCGATATGACCCGTCAGGTTTCTCCCGTCGCCATCCCAGCCAGGATAGCCCTGGGCTTTTGGTTCGAGTCCGGCGCGTTTTCGATAGTAAGCAAGCATCCGGTCAGGTTCGAGTTTAAGCAGATACTCGGCATTGAGGTCCTGCGCTCGCTTCAGAGGCCCGCCGGTGATTCTTACGGCTGATAGCGGCAATGGGCGCGCGACTATCTTGACGGCGTACTTGTTCGACGACTGCGCATTCACGGTCTGGAACCCGTTGACCAGTAGAAGTGACACGAGAAGTGCGAACGACAGGGTCGTCTTCATTACTTCGCTCTCCTTATTTACTAGCGCCTGGTGATGCTCGTTTTAATTGTAAGCAAACACGTCTGTGATTGGAACCCAGCCTTCTTTAGGTTCGGTAAGAGTGAATTCCAAGATGAAGTAAGGCGGGAGTTCAGGCGCGCAAGACGACGATCTCTTTGGCTATGAAGGGGGCAATCGCCTTTTCGGGAGTAGATTTGTCGATGATTAATTTATCAATGTCGTCGGTGGGCCATATCAACGAGCGGCCTACCGCGCCAATCTTCCTGTGATCTGCGAGAACGATGCGCTGGCGAGCTTGTCGCATTATCGCCCGGTGAATACCTGCCTGGTCCGGATAGTTAGTTGTCATCCCGTGGTCCACATGCGCTCCATCGACGCCGATAAAGGCTTTGTCAAAAAACATCTCGCCGATGTTGCGTTGGGCCACGTCGCCAACGAGGGCGAACCATGCTCCGCTGAGTGAACCTCCCGTCATCAGTACCGTGATGTCGGGAAGGTGACTAAGCTCCATCGCGATATTAATCGCATTTGTAAAGATCGTGATGTCTTTCCGATGACGAATGCAGCGTGCCAATTGTGTGGTGGTTGTACCGGCGCCGATGGCGATTGTCTCACCGTCAGAGATCAAGCTTGCAGCAGTTAGCCCAATCTGTCGTTTTTCTGCCGCACATTTTTCTTCCTGCTCCTGGAAAGAAGACAAATGACGAAATGGCTCATACAGCATTGGCGCTACTGGTCCAGCGCCCCCATGAATTCGTCGCAACAAACCCTGTCGTTCCAACTCGCTGAGGTCGCGTCTGATCGTAGCGGCAGATACTCCGAACGACTTAGCCAACCCGTCAACCGAAACCTCCCCGTGACGCAGAAGTTCCTCAAGAATTTGCTCCGAGCGATTTACTATTCCTGAATTTTCGGCAGCCATTAAAGTTAAGATTCAGGCAGGGTCACACGAGTTAATCCGGGCGTAATGATAACAGATAAGTACAAGCCGCGAAGAGCCTGTATAAGATCTTATGACGCTGAAGAACAAAGTTGCGGTAATCTATGGAGCCTGTATGCCCCGAATGACAATCATTTCATTGCCACGAGCGGTGGCTCGAATCTACATTCCAACTGCGCTGATGGTGCTGGTGTTGATGACGAATATTCATCCACTGGCCCAGGGCAAGGTCCAAACCATTCGCGTCAAGCCGGGGAGATCTGTTGTGCGTAGCCAACATGCAATGGTTGCCAGTAGCCAACCACTCGCGTCGCAAGTGGGTCTCGAGGTGCTTAAACGCGGCGGCAATGCAGTCGATGCGGCAATCGCGATGGCGGCCATGCTCAATGTGACGGAACCGATGATGACGGGCATCGGCGGCGACGCTTTCATGCTCGTTTACTGGTCCAAGACAAAAGAGTTGAAGGGACTGAATGCCAGTGGGCGAGCTCCACACGCGTTGAGTATTGATTACTTTGCGAAGCAGATTACGAAGATGCCCGAGTTCGGCATGGAGAGCATCACTGTGCCTGGCGCTTTTGATGGTTGGGTAACGTTGTTGGAAAAGTATGGGACGATGAAGCTTGCAGATGTTTTAGCCCCGGCTATCGAGTGTGCCGAGAATGGATTTCCAGTCATGGAGAAGACGGCTGAAGACTGGAACGCCGAAGTGACAAAGTTGAAGAAGACTCCGGCGTCTGCAGCTAACTACCTGATTGACGGGCGAGCGCCACGGCCCGGGGAGATGTTCCGTCAGCCGAACCTTGCTCGCACCCTTCGCACGCTCGCTCACGGCGGCCGCGATGCCTTCTACAAAGGTGAAATCGCAAAAGCAATCGCTGACTACTGCGAGAAGAACGGCGGTTTCATTTCCCTCGCAGATCTGGCAGCGCAGAAATCAGAATGGGTAGAACCGATCTCAACTAACTATCGCGGTTACACGGTCTATGAAATTCCACCGAACAGCCAGGGTTTGACCGCCTTACTCACGCTTAACATTCTCGAAGGTTTCGATCTTGCGACGTTGAGTAAACAACCAGTTCGCTACTATCACACGCTGATCGAAGCGACTAAACTTGCCTTCGCCGATCGCAATCGCTACATCGCCGACCCGGCTGTCTCCAAAGTGCCTGTAGTCGAGTTGCTGTCGAAAGACTACGCGGCGAAGCGGCGCTCGCTCATCAATCCAAACAGAGCACTTGATTCACCTCCGCCTGGCGATATCAATGTTGGCAGCGACACGACCTATTTCACAATCGTCGATAAGGACGGCAACGCTGTGTCGTTCATTAACAGTCTCTTCGACGCGTTTGGATCGGGGATCGTCGCCGGTGATACGGGCATCGTACTTCAGAATCGCGGCAGTGCGTTTTCACTGGATCCGGCCCACCCGAACCATCTCGAGCCGGGCAAGCGTCCTTTTCACACGATCATTCCGGCGATGGTCTTCAAAGACAACAAACTGTTCATGTCGTTCGGCGTCATGGGTGGCGGCATTCAGCCCCAGGGACACGTTCAGGTGTTGGTTAACATCATCGATCTTGGTATGGGTTTGCAGCAGGCGATCGATGCACCGCGCTACCGTTACATGAACGGGAGGGACGTCTTGCTCGAGGACGAAATTGGAGCAACAGTGATTAGCCGGTTGCTCGGCCTGGGCCACCGGCGAGCTTCGCCTCCCGGTATACTGCGATCATCGATGGGCGGCGGACAGGCAATCATGATCGACCCGCTGAGCGGGACGCTCATGGGCGCATCCGATCCACGCAAAGATGGACTGGCTATCGGTTATTGAGTAAGGTGGACCAGCTTTTCTGAAACCCGACAGGAAAGGAATTGAACGGTGGCATCCCCCACGAAGACGGCCCATGTGGTCTATATGACGAGACGCTTTGAGGAAATGATCGATTGGTATCAAAAAGTCTTCGAAGCAAAGATCCAGTATCAAAACCCCGCGCTCGCTTTTCTCACTTACGACGACGAGCATCACCGGTTCGCATTCGCCAATATGTCAGTGCTTAATCCGAATAGTGTTCAGGCCAATGGCGCGGCCGGTATCGGTGTTAATCATGTCGGCTATACATACGAGAATCTCGGAGTACTGCTCGAGACTTACGACCGCCTCAAGCAGCTCGGGATTACGCCATACTGGCGCATTCATCACGGCCTGACGCTGTCCATGTATTATCAGGATCCGGACGGGAACCGGATGGAGTTTCAGGTTGACTGTTGTGCCAACGCAGACGAGGCGCATTCGTACATGCACAGCGACGCCTTCGCCGCTAATCCCATCGGCGTTGAGATCGATCCCGACACCTTGCTCGCTCAATACAGAAACGGCGTGCCCCTTGCGGAGCTGATGGTTCAGCCAAATGGACCAGTGTCGCCAATACCTCCGGAGCACGGGATATAGCCACAAAAAGGCACAAAAAGCACAAAAAGCACATAACGGAAGAGCGCTCTCTTTTGTGCTTTATGTGCCTTGTGGCCCTACTCGTATCGCAGCGCAACCTAATACTTGGTACAACTCTGACGAGTCTTTGAGACGGGCGTGATCCTTTTGCGTTCGAGTATGAATACGCGCTCGCTACATTCCTCGCCGCGCGGTGATTGGGCGCGAAACTGGGCGACGAGCAATCTGCTGTTCGCACGCGTTAGAAGGTCTGTAAGGTACGGAAATCCCGCGCGTGTTTTGGGCGGTGGTTCCCTAGCGCTGAAGTCCTTGAGGAGATCGAGTTCTTTACCGGAAGAGAGATCGGTCATCGTGTAGTATCTGCAACCTGTCCCGCAGCTATGTACAGCCATAAAGTATTTCCCCGCAAAATTGATCTGGGGCGGATCGCTAAGTTTACTCGCTTCATCTCGCCATTCATCATCTGCAATATGCCGTATCCACTTGGGTCTGTGAATGAGTCCTCTATAGATTGCTACTTCGTAATCTTCGAATCGTGACGGTCTCTGGCCTATTACCTGTAAGGCGAGGCCGAGGAAGATTAGTAAGAGTGTCATTGATTTCATCACATCACTATCGCCAGTGCAAAGGGTGTAGCCTCATCGACCCAGACTTTACCAAGATTGCACAAGTAAATCTCTGATTTTCTGTAACGGGGTAAGTGTGTTGCTGGAACAGGCTTTGGGTCCCGGAGGGACCAAATGTTTATAGATACCGCGCGCCCCTCCCAGCGCGCTCCAGCGGAGCGCAATGTGCCTGGGCCGCAGTCACATTCGGCTCCGCTGGAGCCGTCACATCATCTCGTTATCCACCGATCTCAGAAAATGTCAGAGCAAATAAGAGTGTTGATCAGCAGCACTGCCCGTGACCTGCCACAGCATCGCGACAAAGTGAGGGATGCCTGCATGGACTTGGGCGTGTTCTACCCGGACATGATGGAACATCTGACAGCTGCAGACGCTAACGCGTTGGAGATTTCATTGGCGATTGCCGATCGGGCCGATGTGTACATAGGCATCATTGGGTTCCGTTACGGCTGCGTTCCTGAGGGCAATGTAATTTCGGTGACTGAGGCCGAATATAACTTGCTATGAAAAGTCGAGGCAAGGATGGACGTTCTGCGTCGAACATCTGAATATGTTCTGGGTAATGCCGAAGCTGCTTGAGACGCTGCGCTACCGGCTGATGATATTGCTGCAACAAGAGCGTTGGCCAACCGCAGCCGAAGAATTTATGCGGTTTCGCGCACTGTTTACTAACTACATCGACAGTGAGGGGCCTTGACGAAGGACTCACAGAGGCCGCCCGGAACGAGATGGTTGAGATGATTTCAGAGTTGCGCGAGTTGAGTCCCGAACAACGCGAGCTGCTGTATGCCGAGCTAGGCGACGGCGCAGAGTCAGTCCGATCTTTAATCGATAAGCCAGAGGGCAGTTGAGATAAGCGATGTGAGAGCGAGTTCCGCCAATAGACTTGCCTAACCGGTATCAGAGGAAAAGCCGTCGAAGGCTGTCATAAGATTTGATGCTCATCTAGAGCCAGGAATTCTGAAAGCCGATGAAACCCTAACGACTTAGCTATCCTGTCTAAAACTTCTATCGAAGCTCCTGATTTATTGTTCTCGATATGATTTAGGTGCTCAAAGGAAATTTCGGAGAGTTCAGCCAGCTTTTCCTGTGTAAGAGCCACCGCCTGCCTTTTTCGCTGAGTACGAATCAAATCACTTATAGCCCTGCGAACGAGCAATTCTCTCTCTCGCAATTCGTAATCGATCGTAATTATTGATTGAGGCATCACTATGAACTGTCCGTAAGGCTCATTGATACAGTCCTTCAATGAATTCAGGGAAGAGATGAATCTGTCGACGTTCTGCAAGGATGAGTCGCGGGATTACTTTAATCCTTATTAGGCACTTTGTTTATGGACTATAGTTCATGTTTTTGAAATTGTAAGTTAGAAAAAGTTATTTTTAGAAACTGAAGGATACTTCATACAAATCTTCAACTGCCTTCACTACAATCGGATTTCCTGAACAGTGATTCGTTGACCCGCCCCTTGCCCCTAAGCACAAGCCATATCAGGGCAACCTGATCCAGCTTACCCAATCAATTCAAAGGGAAGGTCTGCCGAAAAGGAGTTAAACATGAGGGCACAAGAAACTTTACTCAACCGTGTAATAATCATCGCCTCAATCACTTTGTTAACACCGGTGCTGGCGTTCGCTGGGGAGTTGAAAGTCCGGGATGTCCTTCCGGGTTCCACCGTAAACATCACAATCATCTTCAATGACGGCACGCAGATGAAAGATGATGGACGCGACGGTGACATGAATAAAGAGGTCATCTTTGGTATCCCGAATCAGGATAAGGTGAAGCAGGTTCTAGTCACCAAAATAACGTCTGACCGTAAGGAAATTACGTACGAGGTTAAAATTAAAGTCGGTGAGATCACGCTAGCTTCCCTCGAACCCTTCGACGTTCCCACCTTCGCTGCCATCGACCCCGACATCCCACTATTCACCAGCATCGACCTAACGGCGTTTCTAGCTCAAGCCAACCCGTTTACCACTGGCCAGGTGTTCACCGTTACTCAAGGTTTCACACCGTTCTCCTCTGCCATTTTCTTCACGGACGCCGCGAATAACCCATTCACCGGAATGGTTGAGGTTCATCCGTTAGACTCCTTCCAACCCGTGCCCGAACCCGCCACCCTGATCCTACTCGGCACAGGGATTGCCGGAGTCACAATGAAGATGCGTAAGAGACTTAAAATCGCAAGAGGGCAGAAGACGTAGCCGGCAATCATCACGAACTGTGCTTGGATACAGTCAGAACCACCACGCGGTAGCGGGTGGGTGCGCAGCCCTTTATTCGATTCGAGCCTACGGCGTACCCACCCGCTACCGCGTGGTGGTTCTGACTGTGTCCAAGTGGACTTTAGCAAGATTGGACAAGAAATT
>Ga0207647_10002724_pt1 | contig 13338 bp, 10 predicted proteins | sample KBSCornC2_FD_184295 | JGI IMG/M metagenome (GOLD analysis project Ga0207647, IMG submission 184295) | Corn rhizosphere microbial communities from Kellogg Biological Station, Michigan, USA - C2 (SPAdes) (version 2) | ecosystem: Host-associated > Plants > Roots > Rhizosphere ...
GGCTCGGGAATGCGGTCGAGCACGCCGAGCACGAGATGATAGCGGTCGAGCCCATTCAGCACGGTCATGTCGAACGGTGTCGTCGTGGTCCCTTCCTCATTGTAACCGCGCACGTGGATGTTGTCGTGATTGGTCCGCCGGTAGGCCAGGCGATGGATGGTCCATGGATAGCCGTGATAGGCGAAGATGACCGGCTTGTCTTTGGTGAACAACGCATCGAACTCGCGATCGGACAGGCCGTGCGGATGATGTTCCTTGGGCTGCAGCGTCATCAGATCAACGATATTGAGCACACGGACCTTGAGGTCGGGAATGTGCAGTCTAAGGATCTGAACGGCGGCCAGCGTCTCGAGCGTCGGCACGTCGCCGGCGCAGGCCATCACCACATCCGGCTCGGCCCCACAGTCGGTCGATGCCCACTCCCATATGCCGATGCCGGCGTTGCAGTGGACCTTCGCCTCGTCGATGGACAGCCACTGCCAGGAATTGGCTTTGCCGGCGACGATGACGTTGATCCGGTTCCAAGTCTTCAGCACATGGTCGGTCACGCAAAGCAGGCTGTTCGCATCCGCCGGCAGGTAGACGCGCACGACGTCCGCCTTCTTGTTCAAGGCAACGTCGATGAAGCCCGGATCCTGATGGCTGAAGCCGTTATGCTCTTGCTGCCAAACGTGACTGGACAACAGATAGTTCAGCGAAGCGATCGGCCGCCGCCAGGCGAGCTTGCGGCAGGCATCCAGCCATTTCGCATGCTGGTTGAACATGGAATCGACGATATGCGTGAAGGCCTCGTAGCAGGAGAAGAAGCCGTGGCGCCCGGTAAGCAGGTAACCTTCCAGCCAACCCTGGCAGGTATGCTCGGACAGAATTTCCAGCACCCTCCCCTCCCGCGCCAGGTGGACATCCTCCAGTAGGATTTCTTCCATCCAGGCGCGGTCCGTCACCTCGAAAACGTCCTGCAGCCGGTTCGATGCCGTTTCGTCGGGACCGACGATACGGAAATTCCTTGCGCTTTGGTTCAACGCCATGACGTCACGCAGGAAGCTGCCCATCACCCGGGTCGACTCGGCCTTGACGCCGCCGGGTTTCTCGACCGGGACAGCGTGCTCGTTCAGCCCAGGCAGTTCCAAAGACCGGCGCAGTAGGCCGCCATTGGCATGCGGGTTGGCGCTCATGCGCCTTTCACCTTTCGGCGTGGTGGCGCGGATCGAGGCCACAGGCGCGCCGGCGGCATCGAAAAGTTGTTCGGGACGGTAGCTTCTCATCCACTCCTCGAGCATCTTCAGATGCGAGGGGTTTTCGGCGAGGCCTGAGAGTGGAACCTGATGGGCGCGCCAGAATCCCTCGGTCTTCAGCCCGTCGACCTCCTTTGGGCCGGTCCAGCCCTTCGGGCTTCGCAGCACGATCATCGGCCATTTCGGCCTCGGCCGCGCGGTCTCTGCGCCACTGCGAGCCGTGTCCTGAATCGACTTGATGCGGTCGAGTGCATCGTCGAGCACCTCCGCCATGCGCTGATGCATAAATGGCGGGTCATCGCCCTCGACGAACAGCGGCTCATAGCCGTAGCCGATGAACAACGCGCGCAATTCCTCCTCAGGAATGCGAGCGAGGATTGTGGGATTGGCGATCTTGTAGCCGTTGAGGTGCAGGATCGGCAGCACCGCGCCGTCAAGCGCCGGGTTGAGGAATTTGTTGGAGTGCCAGGAGGTAGCGAGCGGTCCGGTCTCCGCCTCGCCGTCGCCAACGACGCAGGCGACGATGAGGTCTGGGTTGTCGAAGGCCGCGCCATAGGCATGCGACAGCGCGTAACCGAGCTCACCGCCTTCATGGATCGAGCCAGGCACATCAGGCGCCGCATGGCTTGGGATACCACCCGGGAAAGAGAACTGCCGGAAGAGCTTCTTCATTCCGGTTTCGTCCAGCGCGATATCCGGATTGATCCCGCTGTAAGTGCCCTCGAGATAGGTATTCGCAACCATCGCCGGCCCGCCATGACCAGGACCGCAGACGTAGATGACATTGGCATCGCGCTGTTTGATTGCGCGGTTGAGATGCGCGTAGATGAAGCTGAGGCCAGGCGACGTTCCCCAATGCCCGAGCAGCCTTGGCTTGACATGCTCCAGCCGAAGCGGCTCACGAAGCAGTGGATTGTCGAGCAGATAAATTTGCCCGATGGTCAGGTAGTTTGCCGCACGCCAGTACGCATCGATGTCATGCAGTTCCTGTTCGGATAAGCGGTACGCGCTGGAGAGTTCGACCATAGCTGACTCCTGTGACCAGATTTGACCAAGCCTTGAGCACAACGCATCTACGCCGCCACCGGTTCACGACCGGTCGGTGTCAACAGCGGCTGCCATCGATTAGACGATGCCAAGTGCCGAAGCTTTGATCCATCGCAATCGCGGGCTGGGGCTGTCGTTCTGGCGGTCGTCTTTGCTTTCGATCAATGAATCACCAATCTCGGACCGGTATTAGGGGAGCAACCGCTGGAATGCTCGAGAGGATCCACCAGGCAAGGAGTTTCATCCGCAACCCGGACATCGATGAGTGACGGACGGCAGATGTCTATGGTTCTTCTGTCGAATTGACGGGTGAGCGCTGATTGAAGCAGAACCTGACGCATGGACAATGCAGCCTGGGGAAGACCGGGTGAGAAACTAAAGACGGACTGGAGTTTTGGGAGGATACGCATGGGCGAGCATTTATCCGGCCATCATGCCGACCGCATTCAGGCGGCGGTCGCTTCGGATGCTGCGGCAAGGTCCGCCCTGGTTGCGTCCTGGCGACGATCTTCAAACTTGTACCAGCTCGATCCGGCCGATTGCAGTCCCGCGCGCTACCTGACAGAGCTGGAATTGGACCAGGCTCGGCAACGGATCGAACCGCTCGTCCGAGCCGCCCAATCCAGTCTCGATCGGCTCTATCTCGCGGTGGGCGGCGTCGGATGCTGTGTCCTTCTGGCGGATTGCGACGGAGTGCCGGTCGAACGGCGTGGCGCGCCGGTAGATGACGAGACGTTTCATTCCTGGGGGTTGTGGACCGGCTCCGTCTGGAATGAGGAAAGCCAGGGCACCAACGGGATCGGCACTTGCCTGGTTGAACGGCGCGCGCTCACGATCCATCGTGATCAGCATTTTCATACGCGCAACACCGGGCTCAGTTGCACCACCGCTCCAATCTACGATCACCGGGGCGATCTTGTGGCGGCGCTTGACGTGTCTTCCTGCAGGGCTGACCTTACCGAGGCTTTCGCCAACCTTATTTCTATAACTGTGATCGACGCGGCGCGCCGGATCGAGAGCGAGAATTTCAAAGCCGCATTCCCCAAAGCGCGAATTCTAGTGGCGCCGATCAGCGACAAGGGCTCTGGCGCACTGATTGCGGTTGATGCCGACGATCTCGTGATTGGCGCCACCCGGTCGGCTCGTTTGGCGCTCGGAATTACGCAGCGATGCCTTGACAACCCGATGCCCGCGGCTGATTTGCTCGGTTGGACGCAGAGCGGCTCGAAAGTCCTCGCTGAGGCGGAGCGTGGCGTTCTGCAAAGGGCGCTGGCGCGAACGGATGGAAATGTCTCGGCTGCAGCTCAGGCTCTTGGCATCAGCCGCGCGACACTTCATCGCAAACTGAATCGCCTGAATCTGCATCGCCCTAACTGACTTTCGAACACTCATAAGACTGTCGCAATTCTGCGACACCTCTCGGTTGGCGGTTGTATTTGGCCCGATGACAACAGCGGCCAGAATTCGCAAGCCTCGCTCCCGACGCGCCGCATCCCGCGGCGTGCTTTTTCGGGAGGAAGTGATGAACAAGGTGGAATTCTCGCGCACGGCCAAGAATCCCTTCGCCAAGCGCTACGACAACTTCATCGGCGGCAAGTGGGCTGCGCCGCTTTCTGGCAGATATTTCGAGAACATCTCGCCGGTCAACGGCCGGCCACTGGGCGAGATCGCCCGCTCGGATGCCAAGGACATCGATGCCGCGCTCGATGCCGCCCACAAGGCCAAGGATGCCTGGGGCAAGACCAGCCCCGCGGCGCGTGCGCTGATCCTCAACCGCATCGCCGACCGCATGGAAGACAATCTCGACCTGCTGGCGCTCGCCGAGACCTGGGACAATGGCAAGCCGATCCGCGAGACGACCGCCGCCGACCTGCCTCTGGCCATCGACCATTTCCGCTACTTCGCCGGCGTGCTGCGCGGCCAGGAAGGCTCGATCTCCGAAATCGATCACGACACCGTCGCCTATCACTTCCATGAGCCGCTCGGCGTCGTCGGCCAGATCATCCCATGGAACTTCCCGCTGCTGATGGCCGTGTGGAAGCTGGCGCCGGCGCTTGCCGCCGGCAATTGCGTGGTGCTGAAGCCCGCCGAGCAGACGCCCGCCACGATCATGCTGTGGGCCGACCTGGTCGGGGACCTTTTGCCCGAAGGCGTGCTCAACATCGTCAACGGCTTCGGCCTTGAGGCCGGCAAGCCTCTGGCGTCGTCGAACCGCATCGCCAAGATCGCCTTCACCGGCGAGACGACGACCGGCCGCCTGATCTCGCAATATGCCAGCCAGAACCTCATTCCGGTGACGCTCGAACTCGGCGGCAAGTCGCCCAACATCTTCTTCCAGGACGTGACGGCGGAAGACGACGATTTCTTCGACAAGGCGATCGAAGGCTTCGTCATGTTCGCGCTCAACCAGGGCGAGGTCTGCACATGCCCAAGCCGCGCGCTGGTGCACGAGAAGATCTACGACAAGTTCATCGAGCGCGCGCTGAAGCGCGTAGAGGCGATCGTCCAGAGCGATCCGCTCGATCCGGCCACCATGATCGGCGCGCAGGCGTCGAGCGAGCAGCTGGAAAAGATCCTGTCCTACTTCGACATCGGCCGCCAGGAAGGCGCCGAGGTGTTGACCGGCGGCGAGCAGAACCATCTGCCGGGCGACCTCGCCGGCGGCTACTACGTCAAGCCGACCGTGTTCAAGGGCAACAACAAGATGCGCATCTTCCAGGAAGAGATCTTTGGCCCCGTCGTGTCAGTGACGACCTTCAAGGATGATGACGAGGCGCTGTCGATCGCCAACGACACGCTGTACGGCCTCGGCGCCGGCATCTGGAGCCGCGACGCGAACCGCTGCTACCGCTTCGGCCGCGCCATCCAGGCCGGACGCGTTTGGACCAACTGCTATCATGCCTATCCGGCGCATGCTGCCTTCGGCGGCTACAAGCAGTCCGGCATCGGCCGTGAGAACCACAAGATGATGCTCGACCACTATCAGCAGACCAAGAACATGCTGGTCAGCTACAGCCCCAAGAAGCTCGGCTTCTTCTGATCCTCCCAGGGCGAAGGGAGGGCGCGGTTCATCCGCGTCCTCCTCGTCAGTTGGAGGAGGATTTGATGGATAACGCTTCATTGGGCAAAGTCTCGGCCACGCCGGAGGCCGAGGCGCTGCTTGCCGAGATCATCGCCGATCACGGCCCGGTTCTGTTCCATCAGTCCGGTGGCTGCTGCGACGGCTCGTCGCCAATGTGTTATCCGCGCGGCGAGTTCATGATCGGCGACGGTGACGTCCAGCTCGGCGAAATCAACGACACGCCGGTTTATATCAGCGCCTCGCAATTCGAGGTGTGGAAGCACACGGACCTGATCATCGATGTCGTGCCTGGCCGCGGCGGTATGTTCTCGCTCGACAATGGGCGGGAGAAGCGATTCCTGACGCGGTCGACGATCTGCGTCGTTCAAACGTGAGGAGATCGGCCGGCCTGCTTGCTCTTTGTCTCAGCGCAACGAGCATCCTGGAAATCGGACGCAATATGCCCGCCTCCAAAGCGGAGAAGCGGCATGAAACGCAAACTCGACGACGACACCACGATGGACTGGTTCATGCGCGAGACGCCTGCGGCCATCCGCGTCGTTCTCCAGCACGGTATGCTCTGCGTTGGCTGCCCGATCGCTTCCTTTCATACCGTTTCCGACGCTGCACGCGAACATGATCTGGACGAGGATCAGCTTCGCCGGGAACTTGAGGCGGCCGTAGGGCCGGTGAAACGGCCTAGCTCGCGCGACCTTCGGCGATGATGAGAAGGCGATGGGGCTCGACCACGATAACCTTCTGCCGCCCGCTCTTGACGAGCCCTTGATCCTCCCAAGCTGAAAGCAAACGGCTTACCGTATGAAGAGTGGTGCCTGTCATCTCGGCAATGTCCTGGCGTGAAATCGGGAAATCGATCAGGATCCCATCTTCGGTCTTTTTTCCCGACTGTTTGACGAGTTTGAGCAATGCATGCGCGATGCGCTGTTCCACTTGCTCTGTGGACATTTCGATAACGCGCGTGTGTGCATCCTGCAGCCTGCTTCCCACCGTCTTGTATGTGTTCGCACTGAAGCTTGGAAAGCTGACCGCGAATGTCGGCCAGAGGCTGCTGGGCCAGGCAAGCACCACGCAATCCACCGCGGCGATAGCATTGGCGGGATAGGTAGTTCGACCCAGGGCGTGCGCAATCCCCAGTAGTTCGCCCGGACTTATGTACCGGACAGTCACCTCGTGTCCATCCGGGGTAGACTTTACCACGCGCACATGGCCGTCGAGCAGCAGGAAGAACCAATGAGCCTCCTGTTCCTGCTCGAACACCGGCTGATCCCTGGCAATTCTCATCGACCTTGCCTGCCCAACTATGCGGTCGAGATCGGCCGCAGCAACGCCCTCGAACACGGGCAGTCCGGCAATCAATGATCGGTCGAGGCTTGGCAACTGGTTCTCTCGCGTCCTGGTGGCCACAACGGCCTTAAGTCATCTTGAGGAGACTTCTCTCACGGACGACCAACAGCCGGCAAGTGACCCAAACCGACATCGACGCCGACGATTGACGATACCGGATTTCGTGCGATTTGCGCCAACGCAAAGAAACGAAATTGCCGCTCGACTATTTCCGCATTCGTCAACGCAGCGACATCATGTTCAAGAGGACAATTCTCGCGGGGGGTTGCTGGCCTTCGCGACGACCGTAGCGCTCGCTCATATCTCCCCGCTCCGGGCGTCAAGCTGCTGCCCTAAGTCAAAGGTCTCTGACTACACGATACTTTCTTGCTCTCACTTCATCGTTGGCATGCCGCCCTGAACAGCCCGCAGTTGTGGACTGTTTGCGGTAGGACAAATTTCATCTCTCAGGTTCCGCATAAAACGGTCCGAACGAGTCCCCCGTTTGGTTCAGCGAGGCATGTCATGGCAATTCCGCGGACGCGGCCGAGTGCCTATCCGGCAATTTTGTCTTACGGTTTTCGACCCTTCTTTCTACTCGGCTCGCTACAGGCAAGCGCGGCCATCCTTTTCTGGCTGCCTTTGTATTATGGCAAGCTATCGACGCTGAGCGAATTCTCGCCCGTCGATTGGCATATCCATGAGTTGCTTTTTGGCTATTTGACGGCTGTCGTGACAGGCTTCCTGCTGACCGCAATCCCGAATTGGACAGGACGCCTTCCCGTTCAGGGCTTTCGCCTGATGGTGCTGGTGTTGCTTTGGACTGCAGGCCGGCTGGCCGTGTTCATTTCGGCAGAAATCGGCTGGTTGGCAAGCGCAGCAATAGACTGCTCCTTTCTTCTCGCGGTGGTCGCTGCCGCGGCAACCGAAATCTTCGCCGGGAAAAACTGGCGGAATCTCAAGGTGCTTTTGCCAGTCACGACGCTTCTGGCGGCAAACGTAATCTTTCATGCCGAAGCCCACTACCAGGGTGTCTCCGACATAAGCCGCCGCCTCGGTCTTGGAGCGGTGGTCCTTCTCATTATGATCATTGGCGGCCGTATTATTCCGAGCTTCACCCGCAATTGGTTGGTGCGCAAGAACCCTGGGCGGCTGCCAGCACCATTCGACAGATTCGATGCCGCAACGATCGCGCTGTCGGCAGTCGCACTCGCGGCGTGGGCTTTTTGGCCATACGAAACTGCCACCGGCGTGTTGCTCGCAGCCAGCGCGACGGTAAACCTTGTCCGGCTTGGCCGCTGGGCCGGCGACCGGACATGGTCTGATCCCTTGGTTCTTGTTTTGCACGTTGCATTCGCCTTCGTGCCGGTGGGTCTTCTGCTTGCGGGTCTGGCCGTCTTCGTTCCGGAAACAATCCCCGCCGTAGCCGGTATCCATGCATTGAGTGTTGGAGCGGTGGCCTGCATGACGCTTGCCGTCATGATTCGCGCCACGCTTGGACACACGGGGCGCGAATTAAAGGCAAGCGGCGCAACATGTGCGGTTTTTGCTGCGATCATAAGCGCCGCCATTTTTCGCGTAGCCGCCGCCATGGCACCCAGCACACCTATTCTTCTGGATATGTCGGCGGCGCTCTGGGCTGCCGGCTTCACAGGCTATGCAGTCTTGTTTGGTGGCATGCTCGTAAAGCCGCGTCTCCAAGCGCGTGACAAGCATGCTTCTTGAAAAGGCCGGCGAAGCACAACCGACGAATCGTCCCTCATCGGCTCTCAACATTTGCCTTTGTCGAGCATTTGACCCGAAGCGTCTTGCCGTGCGCCGGCGGCCAGCAAGGGCGCCATTCAGGAACGGTCCCAAACTCGGTGGCGCCATCTGTCCAGGGTGTTTCCACAATGGCCGGCTATCGCCTGCGATATGACCAGATTTAATGTCGCGGCGGTCTTGGCGCTGGTGTTTCGATGTCGTTGGTAATGGCGAGTATGACGTCACCTTTGGCGCTTCAAGCGAGGCGCTCATTGCATTGGGCGCCGACAATGCGCCGAGCGCGCGTGGCCGTAAAAAGACATTTCATCAATATAGGCGGCGCCGCTCGTGGCGCGGCAAACACACAGAGCATCGCAGCGCCGTAAGAATGTGCGTGGAGATCGCAACCGCCGCGCGGACAGGGGCGGCTTTATGCCTTCGCCACGATGGCGACCTCAATTGCGGCAACCGACGGCAAATGGCGGCTGATCTTTGATCTCGCACAATGCGAGCAGGCACTGCGTCGATACGGTTGCGGCATGTTGGCAAACCTTGTCGTTGGCACTGTCGTCATCAGCTTGACGGTTCTGATCCACACATTCGGGCTTATCGCGATCACCCGCGCGATGGCGCACTTGGTGGCACTCTTCCGCATGCATGGCCGGCGTAGTCGGGTCGTCGCCATGATCAGCGTTGTGATGGGGCTTTTCGCTGTCATGACGACGGAAGTCTGGCTATGGGCGGGGATATACCGGCTGCTCGGTGTCCTGACCGACTTCGAAACGGCGCTTTACTTCTCGACTATCACATTCTCGACGGTCGGTTACGGCGATGTGGTACCCGCGCATGGCTGGCGCGTCCTGGCGGCCTTGGAAGGCATTAACGGGTTCCTGCTGATCGGCTGGTCGACTGCGTATCTGATCGCAGCCGGCACCCGCGTCGGTCCGTTCAGGATCGGCGAGCACTTTTGATCTTGGCTGAAACCACCGCTCAGACGGCTGGCGAATGCCTAGCGGTTCCATTTCTGAGATACTTGTCAAATTTCGCGGCCACCAACCTGACCAGGGAACGGCTTTCCTGCGGCACGACAAAGTTTTCACCTTCAAGTCGAAGAAAGTGGCCCGTATTGCTCAAGGTCAGTCGGCTCGCCTCGCAGAGTAATGTTTGACCAATATTGCCGAAGCGCTCGACCAGTTCTATCGCCGAGAAGGCGAAGTTACACATCAGGCGCTCGATGACCCAACCTCGAGCCAGATCATCGTCGCCGAGTTCAATACCGCGCGCGATCGCAATTTGCCCGGACTCGACGGCCTTCTCATATTCGCCGGTTGCGACGATGTTCTGTGCGTACCCCTGCCGGTATCTGCTGATGGCGGAGGGACCGAGGCCAATCAGGGTTTCGCACTGGTCCTCGGTATAGCCCTGGAAATTGCGGCGGATCTTGCCAGCGTGCGCCGCGACCGCCAGAGAATCGCCCGGCTTGGCGAAATGATCCAGTCCTAAGGCTTCATAGCCAGCATCGCCAATCAATCGCGCGGCAAGCTGCGACTGCGACAGACGCGCGGCTGGGTCGGGCAACCAAGCATCATCGATCATCGTCTGGTGCTTCTTGAACCATGGCACATGCGCGTACCCAAATAGGGCAAGCCTGTCTGGCGCCAGCGTTAGCGCCTGGCTCACAGTCGCGGCAACGCTCTCACAAGTTTGATGCGGCAGCCCATATAGCAGGTCCAGGTTGACGGATAGAACGCCGCGCGCGCGAACCGCGTCGACAATGCTCTTGGTCAGTGCGAAGCTTTGCTCACGATTGATCGCCTTTTGCACTTTGGGATCGAAGTCCTGAACACCGAGGCTTGCTCTCGTCATACCGATGGCTGCGAAGGCGTCGAGCCGCCCTTCATCCATGTCATTCGGGTCGATCTCGACGCTGAGACTGGCGTCTTCGAGAAACTCGAACCGATCCCGTAACACTCTTCCGAGCGTCAGGATGTCGTCGGGCTTCAGCATCGTTGGGGACCCACCGCCGAAATGCACCGCACGAACTCTGCCCCGGCCGCTCACCAGGCCACCGACAGTTGCAATTTCCCTGTGAAGCGAGTTCAGGAAAGTCGCCACGGGTGCATAGTGACGCGTCTGTTTTGTATGGCACGCGCAGAACCAGCACAGCCGGTCGCAATAGGGGATGTGCAGATAAAGTGAAATCTCGTCATCGCCTTCAAGCGCATCCATCCAGCCGCTAACGATGGCCGCGTCCACGCCGGGATGAAAGTGTGGCGCTGTCGGGTAGCTCGTATAACGCGGCACGTTCTCTGCCAGGTTGGCTGTAAGAATAGAGGGCGTATCGTTGACTGCTTGCGACTGCATGGGAAATAGCCTAGCCGCGCGGACAGGACCGGCCTTGATTTCAATCAAATTAGACGGCGGCATGGACAAACTGACGCAACAATAACTTTCTGCGACAGTGGTATCTTGTCCGTGTCTCTGACCCTGGGCCGAGCAATGAAAATCAGACAGGATGTCCACAGCGCTGGCATCCCCGTTCTCTGCCAATCCTGCGAAGCGCGCCATCGCGGTGTTTGCGGCGCGCTTGAGCCCGAACAGTTGATCGAACTGGCCAAGACCTCGTCGCGGCGAGACGTTTCCCCGGGTTTTGAGTTGGTTGGCGACGCGGAAGCTGTCGAGTGCTACTCAAACGTCCTTGGAGGAGTGGTCAAGTTGACGAAGAGCCTTCCGGATGGACGCCAACAGATTGTCGGGCTGCAGTTCGCGCCGGATTTCCTGGGGCGTCCGTTCAAGGCGGAAAGCGACATCAATGCTGAAGCAGCCACCGAAGTGTCGCTATGCTCCTTTCCAAGGACCGTCATCGAGCGAATGATGCGAAACGCACCGGAGCTGGAGCACCGGCTGCTTGAGCAGGCGCTCAACGAGCTTGACGAAGCGCGCAACTGGATGGTGGCGTTGGGGCGCAAAACGGCCTCGGAGAAGGTCGCCAGCTTTCTATTGATGATTGCCAGGAACATCGATCCGTCCGTTGACACCGTAGCCGAGCAGACAAGTTATGACCTGCCGCTGACACGCGCCGATATTGCTGATTTCCTTGGCCTGACGATCGAGACAGTCAGTCGCCAGTTGACAAGGCTACGGGCTGACGGGGTGATCCGCATCGAGAACCATCGGCATATCATCGTGGACGGCCTGAGCCGACTTGAGCAGCGCTGCGGTGGTTAAGCCGCACCCGACCATCGGCGAACTCAGCTGATCCTGGCGAACACCGATGAGGCCCTTTGATCTCGATCAAGGCGTGGCGGGACGGACCGCGCAAGATGCCTGAATCTATTGATCATGGGCGTCGCGATGGCCGGCAGACTGGATGCACGACTTGCGGACATTCCGGCGACTTGCAAATCTTGCCAAGCGCTGCATGGCGGATTGTGCGGTGCGCTAAAGGCTAGCCAACTCAAGAAATTGGCAAACGCCTCCACAAAGTGTGAGGTCACGCCGGGAGCAGAATTACCCGACGGCGAAACCTATTCGAACATCCTATCCGGCGTGGTCAAACTGACGCGGGACCTATCGGATGGTCGTCAGCAGATCGTCGGCTTCCATTTCGCTCCCGATTTTTTGGCCACTCCTTTTGCGACGCGATGGCCGATCAGGGCCACCGCGCTGACGAGGGTAGCACTGTGCTCGTTTCCGAAGGCGCTCGTCGAGCGAATGATGGATGATACGCCGGGGTTGCGACGCGAGGTGCTCAAGCGCGTGCTGAAGGAGCTGGACGAAGCCCGCAACTGGATGGCGGCGCTGGGGCGCAAGACCGCCGCTGAAAAGACAGCGAGCTTCCTTCTGATGGTTGCCACAAACATAGATTCTGACAGCCGTCCGGCAAATGCCGTGAGCTTCGACCTGCCCCTCACGCGCGCGGATATCGCTGATTTCCTCGGACTGACCATCGAGACGGTAAGTCGCGAATTGTCCAGGCTCCGGGCGGATGGCGTAATCCAGATCGCAAAAAAACGGCACGTCAGCCTGGAATGCGTGGCAAAGCTGGAGGAGCGCTGCGGCGATTGAATGCCGGCCCGCCCCCCGAGGGATCCATTGCTCGCAGGCCGCTCAACTCCGATCCGCTGGGCTTCGAATCAAGAGCTTTGCGAATTGCGGAGGCCAAGCCGGCACCAATGCGTCGCCCTCAAGGGGGCTTCAGATGCTTTCCTGGACAAAAACCGGCCCTCCTTTGACCTGAATCAAAGCCGCTCCACCAAAAATCTCGAATTGGTGCCGCTGGCGATCATTTTGCGCCGGAATTCCGGAATGGGGACTTGCGATGAAATATGGCACGGAGATGGTCCTTCTAAGCCTGTTTGCGTTTGGCGCCGTCGTAGCCGCCGGCTTCGGCGTGGATGAATCTTTTCGCCAGCATATGTGGGTTCTGTTCTTCGCCGTGGCAGGCTTTACCGCGATCTTGTTGCGCAATTCGGACTTCAAGCCAGCGCCGCCGGTCGATCCGGAAGCTTACATGGATGGGCCGATCCGCTACGGCGCCATCGCGACGATGTTCTGGGGCGTTGTCGGCATGCTGGTCGGCGTCATTATCGCGCTTCAGCTTGCTTTCCCCGATCTCAACATCCCACCATGGTTCAATTTCGGCCGTCTGCGCCCGCTGCACACATCCGGAGTGGTCTTCGCCTTTGGCGGTAACGCGCTGCTTTGCACATCGCTCTATGTCGTCCAGCGCACCTGCCGCGCGCGGTTGTTCGGCGGCAATCTCGCCTGGTTCGTCTTCTGGGGCTACCAGCTCTTCATCGTCATGGCCGCGACCGGCTATCTCCTCGGGATCACCGAGAGCCGCGAATATGCCGAGCCGGAATGGTATGTCGACATCTGGCTGACCATCGTCTGGGTCGCCTACCT
>Ga0207647_10002726_pt1 | contig 13336 bp, 11 predicted proteins | sample KBSCornC2_FD_184295 | JGI IMG/M metagenome (GOLD analysis project Ga0207647, IMG submission 184295) | Corn rhizosphere microbial communities from Kellogg Biological Station, Michigan, USA - C2 (SPAdes) (version 2) | ecosystem: Host-associated > Plants > Roots > Rhizosphere ...
TCAGCTCGTCGGGATCGAACAGGCGTCCCGCCGGATTGTGCGGATTATTGAAAATGATCGCGCGGGTCTTCGCCGTGACTGCTGCTTTCAGGGCCTCGCGGTCGATTCGCCATTCGGGTGGCCGCAACGCGACCTCGACGGGCCTTGCGCCGGCTCTTCGGATCATCGGCGCATAGCTATCGTAGGCGGGCGTGAAGATGATGACCTCATCGCCGGGGCTCGCAGTGGCGAGAATCGCGGACCCTAAAGCCTCGGTCGCGCCGCTCGTCACGCAGACATGGTCGGCACTGACATCCAGCTGCTGATGCCGGCCGTAGAAAGCGGCCACCGCTTCGCGCAAAGCGGGCAAGCCGCGCGAGGGCGCGTATTGGTTCGAGCCCTCCTTCAGGGCGCGCGCCGCGGAATCGAGGATCTCATCGGGCCAGCCGAAATCGGGGAAGCCCTGCCCCAGATTGACCGCGCCATGCCGGGCCGCCAGCCCCGACATGCGCTCGAACACGCTCGTCTGCATTGCTTCGTAGATGGGGTTCATGGAGCGGCCATAGCGGCTGGATGCCGAACCGTGTAGCGGGCCCGCATGAGTGACGGCACCACAAGGGCAAATAAGGCCGCCGAAGCCGCCGCCGCGGCATTCCCGGCATGGTCCCAACTCGGCCCGAATGCGAGGCGATCCTTGCTGAACGCGGCTGCCGACGCGCTCGAAGCGCGCGCGGACGCGTTCGTCCGTGCGATGCGCGAGGAAGTTCGCGCGTCCGAGCCGTGGGCGCGGTTCAACATTCAGCTGGGCGCGGGAATGATCCGCGAGGCGGCGGCTTTGACCACTCAGATTACGGGCGAAATAATCCCGTCCGACAGACCCGGCCTGCTGTCGCTGGCGCTGCGAGAGCCGGTCGGGGTCGTCCTGGGAATCGCGCCATGGAACGCTCCAGTCATTCTCGGATGTCGGGCGATCGCGACCCCCCTCGCCTGCGGCAATAGTGTGATCCTCAAGGCGTCGGAGCGCTGCCCTGAAACCCATGCCCTCATCGTTGCGGCATTTGCTGAGGCGGGCTTTCCCAAGGATGTCGTCAATCTCGTCAGCAACGCGCCCGATGAGGCCGCAGAGGTCGTCGGCGCGCTGATCGACCATCCGGCCATCCGGCGGATCAATTTCACGGGCTCGACCGCCGTCGGCAGGATCGTTGCGGCACGCGCAGCCGAGCAGTTGAAACCCGTGCTTCTCGAGCTTGGCGGCAAGGCGCCGCTGATCGTGCTCGAAGACGCCGATCTCGACGAAGCGGTAAAGGCCGCGGCCTTCGGAGCGTTCATGAACGCCGGTCAGATCTGCATGTCGACCGAGCGGATCATCGTGGTCGATGCGATCGCCGATGAGTTCGCGCGCAAGCTGGCGGAGAAAGCATCAGGCATGCCTTCCGCGGCGGTTGGTCCGCAATTCGACGGGGCCGCGGAATCGAAGGTGCAGTCACTTATCGATGACGCGCTCGCCAAAGGCGCTCGGCAGCTGTCGGCCGGCGCCGCGAAGGTGATCGACAACGTGACGGCTGCGATGAGCCTTTATCGTGACGAGAGTTTCGGACCGGTGGTCGGGATCATACGGGTCGCGGATGAAGAGGAGGCGATCCGCGCTGCCAACGATAGCGAGTACGGCCTGTCCGCATCCGTCTTCACCAGCGACGCCGCCCGCGGCCTCAGGGTCGCGCGGCGGATTCGATCGGGCATTTGCCACGTCAACGGGCCGACGGTTCAAGACGAGCCGCAAATGCCGTTCGGTGGGCTTGGCGCATCCGGCTACGGCCGGTTCGGCGGAAAGGCCGGGATCGAAGCCTTCACGGACCTCAGGTGGATCACGATCGCCGGCGAACCGGGCCATTATCCGATCTAGGAGCTCAAAGGCTCCAATAGTGAATGTCTTCGCGCAAACCCGTGCCGCCGAGCCTCGAGCGAATATCGACGAGGATGCCGCCAGGCGCGATCCGCTCGCATATCGTCGGCTCGATCGAACCGTAATCATCGTGCGGGACGGCGTAGATCAGCGCCGCCAGATCGCGGAATTCGTCTAGCGGCACCAGCTCGATGCCATGAGCGCCACGGACGGTATCGGCATCGGCCTTGGCGTCGTTAACGAGCGGCGCGATCCCGGACGAGCGCAGCTGGTTGTAGATATCGACGACTTTGGAATTGCGGATGTCCGGCACGTTTTCCTTGAAGGTGAACCCGAGGATCCCGACCCGCGAATCCTGGGTCGAATGGCCATGCATGGCGAGCAGTTTGACGACCTGCTCCCCGACGTACGGCCCCATTCCGTCGTTCACCCGTCGGCCTGAAAGGATGACCTCGGGCCGATAACCCAGCGCTTCGGCCTTCGCGGTCAGATAATAAGGATCGACGCCGATGCAGTGACCGCCGACTAGCCCCGGATGGAATTTCAGGAAGTTCCACTTCGTGCCCGCAGCCTCGAGCACGTCGCTCGAGCTAATGCCGAGCAGGTGACAGATTTTCGATACTTCGTTCATCAGCGCGATATTGATGTCGCGCTGCGTGTTCTCGATAACTTTCGCGGCCTCGGCGACCTTTATGGACGGCGCCCGATGGATGCCCGCGTCGATGATCGAGCCGTAAAGCCCGGCGAGTTTCTCGAGCGTCTCGGCATCCTCACCCGCGACGACCTTGGTGATCGTTTCGATCGTATGGGTCTTGTCGCCCGGATTGATCCGCTCGGGACTATAGCCGAGCTTGAAATCGACGCCGGCCTTCAGGCCCGAGGACTGCTCGAGAGCGGGCCCGCAAATCTCCTCCGTTGCTCCGGGAAAGACGGTACTTTCGAACACGACGATCGCACCCTTGCCGATCACCGGGCCGATCAGCGCGCAGGCCTTTAGAAGCGGTCCGAGGTTCGGCCGATTGGCATTGTCGATCGGGGTTGGGACGGTCGCGATGAAGACCTCGCATCCGGCCAGCTCGCCCGCGTCGTCGGTAATGGAAAACTTCGCGGCGCCGAGCTGCTCGCTCGACACCTCATGGGTTGAATCCAAACCGCTGCGAAGCTCGGCAACACGGCTGGAACTGATGTCGAACCCAACGACCTGGTGCTTGCGCGACAAAGCGACCGCGAGCGGCAGGCCAACATAACCAAGACCGACAACTCCGATTTTCACTTCAACTCACCCAAGGAGCACTGCATCCGCGTGCTTCGGCGACCCCGCGCTTGAATTCAAGCCACAGCCTAGCGAACCAAGCCAGACAGCCGGTCGACCGCAAGACGCAGGCGCGCCTCGGATTCCGCTCCGACGGCGAACAGCAGGCCCGGGCAGCCCTCGCCGAAATGATAGCGGGAAAGAGAATGGAGCTGGATGCGGTTCGCCCGGGCCTTCTCGGCGACCGCGTCCCAATCGATGGACGGATCGCCCTCGGCGGATACATGTGTCCCATAATTCGGAACGATCGGCCGGAGTCTACCCTCGAACTTCGCCGACAGGGCGTCGAGAAGGGCCGCGATCCGGGCCCGGTAGGCGGTGCGCATCTTAGCCACATGCGTGGATAAATGGCCTTCGGAAATGAAGGATGCCGTCGCCGCCTGAATGACGGAGGACGAGTGCCAGTCCGTAATATTCTTCGCCAGGACCATGGGCTCGATCGCCCATTGCGGGGCAATGACATATCCGAGCCGGACTCCGGGGAACATGCATTTGGAAAAGGAGCCGATATAGAAAACCAGATCGGCCGGCTCCTGGCTGTAAATCGCCTTTAGCGGCTCGCCCTTCGTCCGGAATTCGCCGTCATAATCGTCTTCGATAATGAGTGCGCGCCGGGATCGTGCGAATTCATGCAACTCACGGCGGCGCTTGGCCGACATCGTGATTCCCAACGGGAATTGGTTCGACGGGCAGACGAAGACGAGCTTCGCTTCGCTGGGTATCTGTTCGACGACGATACCTTCGGCGTCGACCGGGACCGGGCAAATGAGTGCGCCCGCAGCCTTGAGCGCCGCGACCAGCGGCGGATAACACGGGTCTTCGACGGCAACGAGAGTGCGATGCGGTTCGACGAAGACGCGCGTCACCAGATCGAACGCCTGCTGGGTGCCGGACGTGACGATGATGTCATCCGGGTCGCACGCCAAGGATCGCATGAGCGCCACGTGGTCGGCGGTCGCCTGACGTAGGGAGAAATCGCCTTGGAAGGGTTGCGGGCATCCGAGGCCAGGCGGAGATCGTTCCATTCGGCGAAGCGTCTTGACCATGCATCGGCGAAATTGATCGAACGGGAACATGGTGACGTCGACGAGACCCGGTCGAAGCTCAAGGGCATCGGGCGACGGATCCCGGACCGGGTCATCCGTGCAGAACCACATGTTCCGCCGGGTCACGCTGTCGCGCCATTCAGGCTGGACGAACGTGGCGGGGTCGACAGTCGGTTTGCGTGGCCGTTCGGGATTTGAGCGTCGCCGGTTCGCTGCGACGTAGGTTCCTGAACCTCTTCGGGAGACGACAAGGCCTTCGCTTGCGAGGCGCTCGTAAATCGAAACGATGGTGTTTCGCGAAAGGCGGAAATGGCGGCCCGCCCATCGCGTGGGCGGCAGTTTTGAACTCGGGGCCAGCTCGCCCGCCATGATGGCGGCCTTCAGCAGTTCATAGACGGCTTGCGTCGAAGGGCTGTGCCTTACCCTTGGCAGGTCGATGGGCAACTCGAACACGATTTCCATTCTTCAATTCACCGTGCAGCCCTGCTCACCGAGTCCCCGCCATTCGTGCTGGATTCAAATCCCACGCATCAACCGATCGCGCGTCGTCTGGTTTGAGTAGCTGGAGTGGGAGCTGGACGGTTCCGTTGGACACCGCTGCTATGCCCTTCGGTGCCTTACTCGGCTTTCAAATTCTTGCGGGCAAAACTGAGACGGGGATCGCACGCCCCGCCGCCTCAAGTTGCCGCCGGTGAAAGATGGTATTCGGAGGGTGCGCTCCTCTCACACCGGCGGCAACACGCCACAAATCGAAAGCAATGCAGGGGCGCGCTGACTTTCGAATCGTGAACACGCGAATTGATCGACGATTTGCTCGGACCGTCGAAAGCTACCGGATCGCGAAATCCGGCAACTCGCTCGCAAGCATATTGAGGTTTTGGACCGGACTGAGAGGACCGATCCTCGGAAATTCCTTGGGCCATTTCATGCGACCGAGGAGCAGGACCTTTTGCAGACTGGCTGGGGCGGCAGGATTCGAACCTGCGAATGCCGGTACCAAAAACCGGTGCCTTACCACTTGGCGACGCCCCAGCAGGCGAGCCGCAAATGCGGGAAAGCGGCGCTTATACCCGTCGCGACCCGAGTTGGAAGATGGGAACTGAGCGGCGGCGCGCTATAGGAGGTCATGCCCGAACCATCGATCCAGAACTTTCACGCCCACATCTATTACGATCCCGCAGAGGTCGAACGCGCCAAGGCGCTTGCCGCCGCGGCGCAGGAGCGCTTCGGAGTGCCCGTCGGGCATTTTCATTTGAAGCCGGTGGGGCCGCACCCGCGCGGCAGCTGCCAGCTGACCGTTCCGCGCGATACTTTCGGCGAGTTTGCCCAGTGGATCGCGCTCAACCGCGATGGCCTCACCATCTTCGCTCACACCACGACGGGCGAGGACCTGGCCGACCATAGCGAGCACGTGATCTGGTTCGGTCCGAGCGAACCGCTGAACCTGTCGATCTTCGATTGAGCGGCCTGCGCGCTGGCCTAGGCGGCCGACGGATAAATCACCAGCACGCGTATCTCGATGCTTTCGCGCTCCGGCGCGTCGGGCGGGCTGTTAGGGTCGTCGAAGGCCGCATGGGCGGTGAATCGCGTAACTCGCTCATCCGAATCATAGCCTTTCAAAAGGATCGCTTCGTTCGGCGAGAGATTCGGAAAGTAATGCCATTGGTGCGCGGCACTGTGCTGCACGGCATAGGTTTCGCCGATTCTGTCGCGATAAACGAGATCCGTGGCGATGAGGTCTGCGGGCGCGACGGTGCGGGCGTCGCAGAGCGCCAGCGGCGATTTGTAGGCTGGGCGATTGATTGGCCGCCACAGATTGATGATCGCGAAACGCCGACGAAGCAGTGCTTCAGCATCGAGGTCGCGCAGTTCGAGTTCGGCCCGGACGCGATCGGGACCCGAGCGGAGCGTGAAGTCGTTGTGGGCGCGAGGGACGGGGCCGCGAATCCCCGCCTCACCTTTTGCGGCGCGGTCGACGTTTCGAATATTGTGGTCAAAGCCGATCACCCGCTCAGCGCCGGTCGCGGTTGCGATCAGCTGCTCCACCTCTGAATAGTAAGCCGAACGTATGGCCGCATCGTCGTCATAGTCGGAGAAATCGCTTTGCGCCCGAACCAGGGTGAAGCCTTCCGCGTCCAGCGATAGCGCCCGCGCCAGCGGCCGGGCGTTGCGGATCTGGACCGCGTGCGGATCATAGGTCCCGGTTCGGACCGGTATGCCGTCCGGCGGATCGTATTGATAGGAAACGGGCCGTTCTCGCATCGGACGCAGGAACTGAAGCGTCGCCGTCGTCACATCCGGAAGAACTGGGCTGAAAGCAGACATGAGATTTTTGTCCTCTGGTCGGTGCTCCAGTCCCTGCCCCAGATTGCGAGTTTGGAGATGCTTTTTCCAACTGAGATCGCGGGCATACCAATAAGCTGGATTTATGGCGGGCCGAACGAGCGGCTCGATGTCTTCAGCTGACCGTCGCGGGTTCCGGCGCCGGCCCGAGCTTCCGAACGACGCCGAAGATGACGATCAGCAGTCCGCAAGCCACCAGCAAGACCGCGAGCAGGAACGCGCCGCCCGGCTCCCCATGCTCCGCGCCGAAGGCGAGCGCCTGGGTCATCGCCAGCGGCCCGACGATTGCGGCGACGCTGGCGATGCTCGCCATTCCGCCCTGCAGCGCGCCCTGGTGCGAGGCGTCCGTCATTCGTGAAAGAAGGGCGTTCATCGAGGGCCAGACCAGTCCCTGGCCAGCCGACAGGAAGATGATCGTGAACACCACCCAATCCGCTCTCGCGAAGACGTAACCGAGGAAGGCGAGCCCGCCGACCACCATTCCGATCACCACGGTCCGGGCCTCCCCGAAGCGCGCGATGGCCGGGCCGGTGACGAAGGTCTGAGCGAGCGCCATGGCGAGGCCGGCCGCGGCCAGCGACCAGCCGATCATCGCCGCGTCCCAATGATGCGCCAACCCCGCCCAGAACGCCCAGGTCGCCGGGTAGACAAAGTGCGCCAGCTGCCAGAGCAAGGCCGCGACCAGCAGCGGCGTCGCGCCGCCGGCGTGGAACAATGGCCGGAAGACACCGAAGACGTGGGCGTCGCGCCAGTGGAACGGGCGGCGGCGCTCGATTGGCAGCGTTTCGGGGAGGCGAAAGAAGATCCACAGCGCGTTGGCGGCAGCTAGTGTCGCCGCGATGATGAATGGCGTCCTTGTGCCGAAGCTGGCCGTCAGGCCGCCGATCGCCGGGCCGAGGATGAAGCCAAGGCCGAATGCGGCTCCCATCAGGCCGAACGTCGCTCCGCGCTTCTCCGGGGGCGTGATGTCGGCGAGCACCGCGTTCGCGGGCCCGTAGGTAGCCCCCGCAATTCCGGCGATGAACCGCCCGACGAACAGCCAGGCCAGCGTCGGGGCGGCCGCCATAAACAGATAATCGAGCGCGAAGGCGATGGTCGAGAAGAGCAGGATTGGCCGGCGTCCGAAGCGGTCGCCGAGATTGCCGAGCACGGGTCCGGCGAAGAACTGGGCGCCAGCATAAGTGACGAGCATGTAGCCGGCGATCCGCGTCGCCTCCGGCAGCGAAACCTTGCCCAGGTGGACGATGAGGCTTGGCAGCACCGGCAGGACGATGCCGAAGCCGATGGAATCGATCAGCAGCAAAGTGAGAACGATCGGAATCGCCCGATTATGGAACCGCATACTACCGCCTCCGCCCTGGCACGTCTCCCGATATCCCTAGGGGCGCCGGCGAAGTCAAAGGCTAGGCGTTCGGAATGCGCCCGTTGACCAGGTCGTCGTAATCCTTGGCGAGCTGCTTGGTGAGGTCGCCCACCTCAAACATCCACGGACCCGCGGATTGCACGGGAGTCACCTCGACCGCCGTTCCGGTCAGGAACATCTGTTCGAAGCCTTCCAGCTCCTCCGGCCAAATCGCGCGCTCGACCACCTCCACGCCCCGGTTCCGGGCGAGGTCCATGACCGTGCGGCGGGTGATCCCGTCGAGGAAGCAATCGGCGGTCGGCGTGTGGAGCGATCCGTTCTTGACGAAGAACGCATTCGCCCCCGTCGCCTCCGCAACCTGCCCCCGCCAGTCGAACATCAAAGCGTCGTCATAGCCGCGATTGTCGGCATGCTGCTTCGACAGGCTGGCGATCATGTAGAGGCCTGCCGCTTTCGAATGCACCGGCGCGGTGTAGGGCGCCGGCCGGCGATAGGGCGCGATATCGAGGCGGATGCCTTTCGCGGCCTTTTCCGGATCGTAATATTTGCCCCACTGCCAGGCGGCGATCGCGAGGTGCGGCTTGGTGCCCTTGGGGGCGACGCCCATCTGTTCGGCCCCGCGCCAGGCGACCGGACGCATGTAGGCGTCGGTCCAGCCGTTGGCCTTCAGCACCTCGTTGCAGGCCTCGTCGATCTCCTCGACGCCCCACGGGATGTCGAAGCCGAGGATCTCGGCGCTCTTCCTCAGCCGCTCGCTATGCTCGGTGAGCTTGAAAATTTGGCCATTATAGGCGCGCTGCCCCTCGAATACCGAGGACGCGTAGTGCAACGCATGGGTGAGGACGTGGACCTTGGCGTCGCGCCACGGGACCAGCTTGCCATCGAACCATATCCAGCCGTCGCGGTCGTCGTACGGGCGCTGCTGCTGCTCGGCCATGTTAGGCGCCTAGGACAGGCGAGCGGAGTCAGCAAGCTCGCTGCCGCGCCGCGCCGCTGCCTCGATCGTCTCGCCGACCAGATCGTCGAGCGCTTTGTCGAGCACGGCAAGCCCGGCTTCGGTGGTTCCGCCCGGGCTGGCGACGCGCTTGACGATATCGTCCATCGTCTCGCCATTCGTCGCGGCCATCCACGCCGTGCCGAGAACCGTCTCGAGCGCGATGGTCGAGGCGATTTCCGCACTCAGCCCTCGTGCCTCCCCTGCCTTCGCGAGCGCTCGAACGAAGCGAGCCGCATAGGCGGGACCGGCTCCGGCCATCGAACCGACCGCCGCGAGGCGCGCTTCGTCCACGGTCCACATGGCCCAGCCCAGCGCGGCGAACAGGTCGCCGAGCTGCTGCCTCAGCGCGTCGTCGACATCGTCACTGTACAGCGCGGTGACTCCGCGGCGGATCGCGACCGGGAGGTTGGGCATGGCCCGGACGATCGCGCCGGCGCCCGGAAAGCGCTGCTTGAGGGTTCCGACTTCAACCCCCGCGAGGATCGACAGCAATGTCGTCCGCGACGTGATCCATGGCTTTAGCTGCGGAGCGACCTCTTCGAGACTTTGCGGTTTGAACCCGAGCACAACGAGCTTCGGCGGGATGCCGGCGTCCGGAAACGAACCGACCGTCCGGACGCCTTCGATCGAAAGTCCGCTGGGGTCGATCACGACTACCTGCGACAGGTCGATCCCTGCCGAGCGCCAGCCGCCGATGATCGACTGGCCCATATTCCCGCAGCCGACGAACCAGGTCGGCGCTGGCAGAACCGGTCCGCTCGTCATGCTTCGCCGTGCGTGTCGATCAGCGCGGCCGCAATGGCCTCGCCCGGCGCTTTTCCGCCCCACAGGACGAACTGGAAAACGGGATAGAAGCGCTCGCACTCCTCGACCGCCGCCTCGGCGATCGCTTCGGCCTGCTCCAGGCTGAGTCCCTCGCCTTCGCGAGCGTCGAGGATGGTCGAATGCCGGAACACGACCAGCCCAGAGCCCGACCACATTTCGAAATGACCGAGCCAGAGCTGCTCGTTGATGAGGCTCAGCGCCTCGAAGATCGCGGTACGCTTTTCCGGGCCGACCTTGATGTCGGGGAACGCGAGGAACTGGAGGACCTGGTCCTCGGGCCGCCAGACGCCGCGCAGCTCATATTGCGCCCAGCTTCCGGTCGCCGACGCCACGATCTCGCCCTCCGCGGTGCGCTCGCACGCCCAGCCGCGGGCCTCGAAATAGGCCTCGAGAACCTCGATCGGAGCGCCATCGTCGCGCTCGTCCTGGATTTCCTCTTCGCTCAGGGCCTGGCTCCGGGCTTGCCCTTCGGCGTTCGCTTCGGTGCTCCGCCGGTCTTGGCCTCCAGCGCGACGATGCGCTTCTTCAAGGCCTCATTCTCATCGCGAGCAGCGGCGGCCATCGCTTTCACTGCCTCGAATTCGTCGCGGCCGACGAAATCCTGGCCGCCGACCCACTCACGAAACTTCTCGCGCGCACTGGACTCGGCCTCGCGGCCCATTCCGGCCATGGTGCCGGCAAAGCCGTTCACCATCTTCACGAAGTCGTCGAACATTTTGTTCTCGGACTGCATCGGTAAATCTCCCTTTCGGCGCGGATTTAGGGAGTCCGGCCCGGTTCCGCCACCCTGTGGAGAAAAGCTATCCCCGCTTTCCCCAGCTAAATTTTTGAAGCGCCAAGCAAAAACTCGACGTTGCCCTCCGGCCCGGTGATCGGGCTGGGCGTGATTCCGAGCGCCTCCCACCCCTGGGACCGGACCCAATCGGCCGCTTCGGCGCAGACGCGTTCGTGAACCGCGGGATCGCGGACGACGCCGCCCTTGCCGACCTCGTCGCGGCCGGCCTCAAACTGCGGCTTGATCAGGGCCACCAGTTTTGCACCCGCCCTGGCCAGCTTGAGCGGCGCTTCGAGGACCTTGGCGAGGCCGATGAAACTCGCATCGCACACGACAATGTCCACCGGCTCGGGCACCTGGTCGACGGTCAAATGGCGCGCGTTGGTCTGTTCCAGGACGATCACGCGCGAGTCCTGCCGGAGTTTCCACGCGAGCTGGTTGGTGCCGACGTCCACCGCATAGACCCTGGCGGCCCCGCGGCTGAGGAGGACGTCGGTGAAGCCCCCGGTCGAGCTTCCGACGTCGAGCGCGACCGCGCCGGTCACGTCGAAGGCAAAATGCGTAAGGCCGTGATCGAGCTTGATCCCGCCGCGCGAGACCCAGGGATGATCCTTGCCGCGAACCTCCAGCGGCGCATCCTCCGCAAGCATGTCGCCGGCCTTGGCGAGCTTCCTTTCGCCGCTGAACACCGCGCCCGCCATGATCAACGCCTGCGCCCGAGTCCGGCTCTCCGCCAACCCGCGGCTAACGAGAAGCTGATCAGCCCTGAGCTTTTTCATATTTCACACGAAGTCACGAAGTCACGATGAAGGGAATAGTTCGCGCGGAGACGCGGAGACGCAGAGATGTTGGTGAAGCGCGTGCGGCAGCCGTGAACCTAGCAGGATTGTGGCTTAACCAGCGATTGAAATCTTGGAGCTGCCGCTCGCCTGTTCCTCGACCCCTTCGCGCCTTTGCGCCTTTGCGCCTTTGCGTGAAAATCCCCTTTCTTCTCTGCGCCTCTGCGTCTCTGCGCGAAAAATCGTCTTCTCCGCGTCTCCGCGTGAACAAATTTAAGCGCGCACCTCTTCGACCCCGGCGCTGTTGACGCGCAGCGCCTTCAGCACCGTTTCGACGATGTGCGGCGCGTTCAAGCGCGCCTCGTCATATTGCTTCTCGGGCTTGTCATGGTCGAGGAAAACGTCGGGCAGGCGCATGGTGCGGATCTTGAGGCCCGCGTCGACCAGCCCCTCGTCACTCGCGAGCGTCAAAATGTGGGCTCCGAGACCGCCGATCGACGCCTCCTCGATCGTCACTGCGACCTCGTGCGTCGTCAGCAGCTTCCGGATCAGCTCAGTGTCCAGCGGCTTGGCGAAGCGCAGGTCGGCGACCGTGGTCGACAATCCGCGCGCCTCCAGCTCGTCGGCGGCTTTTTCGGCTTCGGCGAGCCGCGTTCCGAGCGACAGGATCGCGACCGTCTTGCCCTCGCGGATGATGCGGCCCTTGCCGATTTCGAACACCTGCGGCCGGGCGGGCAGCGATACGCCCGTCCCCTCGCCGCGCGGATAGCGCACGGCGATCGGCCCACTGTCGTGCAGCGCCATGGTGTGGACCATGTGGCAAAGCTCGGCCTCGTCGGCCGCCGCCATCACGACGAAGTTGGGCAAGGTGCAAAGATAAGCGAGGTCGAACGATCCCGCATGCGTCGCCCCGTCCGCGCCGACCAGGCCCGCGCGGTCCATCGCGAAGCGCACGGGCAGATTCTGGATCGCGACGTCGTGGACGACCTGGTCGTAAGCGCGCTGAAGGAACGTCGAATAGATGGTCGCGAACGGCCGAAAACCCTGCGCCGCGAGTCCGGCCGCGAAGGTCACCGCATGCTGTTCGGCGATGCCGACATCGAAGGTCCGGTCGGGAAATTTCTCGGCGACCTTGTCGAGGCCGGTCCCCGACGGCATCGCCGCGGTGATCGCGACGACTTTCGCATCGCGTTCCATCTCCGCGGTCAGCGCTTTGGCGTAGACGCTGGTATAGCTCGGAGCGCCAGGCGCGGCTTTGGCCTGTACCCCGGAGACGACGTCGAATTTCACCACCCCGTGATATTTGTCGGCGGCATTTTCGGCCGGAGCGTAGCCCTTGCCCTTCTTGGTCACGACATGGACCAGCATCGGGCCGATGTCGGCATCGCGGACATTCTCAAGCACCTCGACCAAGGCGCGCACGTCATGCCCGTCGACCGGGCCGACATAATAGAAACCCAACTCCTCGAAGAGCGTGCCGCCCGTGACCCAGCCGCGCGTAAATTCCTCGGCCTTGCGGGCCCAATCGTGGATGGCGTCGGGCATCATCCGAGCGATCTTCTGGGCGACCTTGCGCGGCGCAAGATATTTGTTGGAGCTGACCAGCCGTGCGAGACTGTTCCTCAAGGATCCGACCGGCGGAGCGATCGACATGTCATTGTCGTTGAGGATGACGATCAGCCGGTTGCCTGCCGCCGCGGCGTTGTTCATCGCCTCATAGGCCATTCCAGCGCTGAGCGCGCCGTCGCCGATCACCGCGATGGCACGGTCCGGATCGCCCGACAGCTTGCTGGCGATGGCGAAGCCCAGCGCGGCCGAGATCGAGGTCGAGCTGTGCGCCGCCCCGAACGCGTCATATTCGCTTTCGCTGCGCTTGGTGAAACCGCTGAGGCCCCCGCCCTGGCGAAGCGTTCGGATCCGGTCGCGGCGGCCGGTGACGATCTTGTGCGGATAGGCCTGGTGGCCGACGTCCCAGACGAGCTTGTCCCGGGGCGTGTCGAACACATAATGGATC
>Ga0207647_10002727_pt1 | contig 13332 bp, 9 predicted proteins | sample KBSCornC2_FD_184295 | JGI IMG/M metagenome (GOLD analysis project Ga0207647, IMG submission 184295) | Corn rhizosphere microbial communities from Kellogg Biological Station, Michigan, USA - C2 (SPAdes) (version 2) | ecosystem: Host-associated > Plants > Roots > Rhizosphere ...
TGAACGACTCAAACTGCGCCGCCAGCACCATGTACATGAAGACGAACGAGAGAATAAACGCGAGCGCAAAGTAGTAACCGGCACGACCGAGCTCTTTCGAACGTCCCGCCAATCCGGTCGAGTAAGCCGGGTCGATATTCATCCCCTGCTTAATTTCCTCCAGCTTCGCAATCACCGCAGCTTGTGAACCGCCCGGCTTAATGTTGCCGAGTAACATCACCTGTCGCTGGCGATTTAGACGATCGATCGCCGCTGGCCCAGTCCCCTCTTCGATCTTCACGAGATTGTCGAGACTGACCCAACCAACTTTCGTCGACGACACGATCATGCGCTTCAAGCCTTCGACACTAGTGCGAAACTCTCCGACCGCACGCACACGCACGTCGTACTGATCGGTTCCCGCGTTAAAGGTCGAAACTCTCTGACCGGCAACGAGGGCGTTGAGCGCCTGCGCGACGTCGCCGACTCTCACGCCGAGATCCGCTGCGCGCGCGCGATCGATAACCACTCGCAATTCCGGCTTACCGCTGATGAGTGTTGAGTCAGCATCGACCACGTCCGGAATCGTCTTCATCTTCGCGAGCATCGCATCGGAATACTCTTGCAACTTGTTTAGATCCGGACCACGCAAAACGTACTGGATATCGGCATTGCGAAATCCACCGCCGGAGATCGCCGCGACCTGCTGCACGCTCGTGCGCAGTTGTCCGGGGTACAACTTCTGATACTTGGCCAGCACTTCGTTACGTGCCCGCACCATCAAGTTCTGCTGCGAAATCTTGCGCTCCTCGATTGGCGTCAACTTCACGTAAATCGTGGCGACGTTCACGATCTCCTGCTGGCCGCCGCCGATCGTCACGAGGGTGTCCATGACGCCGGGCAAACTCCGCACGTCGGTCGCGATGCGCTGGGCCAGGTTCGACGTCGCTGGAAGCGAGAAACCTTCAGGCGCGCGCACGTTGAGCTCGAACTGTGCCTGGTCGTCCACCGGCAGGAAGTTCTTTCCGACGAACATAAAGAGTGGCACGATACTCAGGATCACGATCACGCACGCAGTTACGATCACCCAGCGATGTCTCATCGACCACGTCAACAGCTTCGTGTAGGTGAGATCGATTGGACGATAAAAGCGTGATTCCTTCGAACCATGATCGGCGGGTTCGGTGTTGCGCTCGAGAGCCCGCTCTTTCTCGTCGTCGCTGCGTTTGATCAAACGTGCCGCGAGCATCGGCGTGAGGGTGAACGACACCAGCAACGACACCGCGATTGCGAACGATGAAGTCAAACCAAACGACGACATGAAGCGGCCGACGATGCCACCCATGAAACCGACCGGCAGAAACACCGCCAGCAGCGAGAGCGTCGTGGCCATAACCGCCAGACCGATTTCTTTTGTTCCTTCGATTGCGGCCTGGAATGGAGGCACGCCTTTCTCTTCGACAAAGCGAAAGATGTTTTCGAGCACCACGATCGCGTCGTCGATCACGATACCGACCATCAACGTCAGCGCCAGCATCGTGATCTGATTCAACGTGAAGCCCATCGCGGCCATCAGACCGAACGTGGCGATCAGCGAAGTCGGAATCGCGAGACCCGCGATCACTGTCGAACGGAAACTCCACAAGAAAACGAAAACGACAATAGCCGCGAGGATACTGCCCTCGATCAGGTGAGTTTGAATCGCTTCGATTGACGCTTTAATAAAGATCGATTGATCGCCGACGACTTCAGTCTTGAAGCCCGGCGGCAACGTCTTGCTGATCTCAGCCAAACGCTCCTTCACTGCGTCTGCAACCGCGACCGTGTTCTGTCCTGACTGCTTCGAAACGATCAGAGTGACGGCTGGTTGACCATTCAAACGCGCTTCGGTGCGTGCCTCTTCTGCTCCATCCTCTGCGTAACCGATGTCGCTGAGTTTGACGGCGTATGTGCCGCGGTTCGCGACAATGAGATTGTTGAATTCGGCGGGCTCGACGATTCGGCCCATCGTGCGCACGGTCAATTCGCGCGCACCTTCGTCAACGCGACCCCCCGGCACTTCCATATTCTGCGCCTTCACGGCGTCCGCAACTTGCGCGACTGTAACGTTGAAGGCGCGCATTTTGTCCGGGTCAACCCAGATCTGGATCTCGCGGCGTCGACCGCCGATGATCTGCACGTCGCCGACGCCATTGATCGATTCGATCTGCTGCTTGATCTTCTTGTCGGCGATGTCGGTCACTTCGCGGAGCGAACGTGGCGCGGAGACAGCGATACGAACGACTGGCGCCGCGTCAGTGTCGAGCTTTTGGACGATTGGTTGTTCCGCCGTGACGGGAAGGTCGTTAATGATCAGCTCGATCTTGTTTCTGACTTCCTGCGCCGCGACGTTGGGATCCTTTTCAAGCAGGAAGGTGATGAAGACCTGCGAAACACCTTCGACAGACGTTGAGCGCAGCTCATCGATACCCGAGATCGTGTTGACCGCGCCTTCGACCTGGTCGGTGATTTCGGTCTCGATCTCCTGCGGTGACGCACCGGGGTTAACGACCGTCACGGTGATGGTCGGCAAATCGATCTTTGGAAACAGATCGACGCCCAGCGACTTGTAGGAAAACAACCCAACAACCGTCAGGCTGAGAATCAACATCGTCGCAAAAACCGGACGGCGAACACAGATTTCAGCAAGTTTCTGCATAACTTCTTCTTGTGACTTATGTGCCTTTTTGTGGCTACCGTACGGCGATGCCGTCACTCAACTGTTCAAGATTGCTCGTAGCGATAAGCTCATCAGCAGCGACTCCGGATTTGATCTCGATCAAGTCGCCGTCTGTCTGACCTGTCTGCACGAGACGCTGTTCCGCGTGGCCGTTTTTGATCACGTACACGCGATTGACTCCCGCTTCGCTAATAACCGAACGAGCCGGGACAAGCACTGCTGGTTCAGCCCGCTCCTGCAAAATTCTTACGGTCGCAAACTGGCCCGGCTTCAAAGCATTGCTGCTGTTCTCAATCTCAGCCTCAACAGTCAGCGTGCGCGACTGTGCCGACACGTTCGGTGCAATGCGCGCGATACGCCCGGCGAAATTCTTGTCGGGCCACGCGCTCGTCGTGATCGATACTGACTGGCCCACCTTCACTTCCGGAATCGCCTGCTCGGGAATGTCGATCCGAATGCGCAACGGATTGGTGCGCACGATCGTCGCGACTTTCTGCTGTGGCGAAACGTATTCACCCAGATCCGCAGTTCTCTCTGAAACAAAGCCATCGATCGGTGCAGGAATGACTGCGTACGAAAGACTCTTGCGCGCGAGCGCGAGCGCTGCCTGCGCGTTCGCAACGTTGGTCCGCGACACATCGACGCCAGCGTAATTCTGCCGCGCCTGCGCGACCGCGACTTCGTACTGCTCCTTCAACTGATCACGACGTGCACGCTGCTCGTCGAAAAAAGAACGCGACACGTCGCCCGATTCGATCAGTTGCTCCGCACGGCGCAGGTTCTTCTCGGCCAGGTCCAACGTGACCTTCGCGGCCGCGACTTCCGCGACGCGATTCGGATCAAAGTTCTGTCCCGGTCGCAAACCAATCTTCTCTTCAGCCTGACGAACCGCGGCTTTCGCCTGCTCGAGTTGTGCTGCTGCCTGATCGACGCGAAGCTTCAGCTCATCAGCATCGAGTTGAACCAGCATCTGGCCACGCTTAACGTAAGTGCCGATGTCAACGCCGAGAGCAACGACTTTGCCGGCGGTCTGCGGCGCAACGTCAGTCTGCTGATCGCCGGCGAGACTGCCAGTTGCCTCGAAGAAACGCGGCAGCTCACGTTTGATTGCCGCAGCAGTAGTCACACCTTCGACAACTGCCGGCTGCGCGTTTGCGTTCGACTCATCTTTTCTGACGTTCGCCTTCGAACCACGACACGAGGCGACAAAAGCTCCCGCGACGACGAGCGCCAGAAGCAATATCAGAACTTTCAATTTCCCTTGAAATCGCATGTGTCTTTTAATTTCTCGTACTAATTCCATTTAAAAGAATGTCGGTAAAACTCTTCGCGGCGCTCTCGTTCGAGATGTTCACCAGGCGACGCGACGGATCCCACAGATTGTTGTTGAGCGAGTGGTGCATCACCATCCCGATGAAAGAACGCACCACGATGGCGGGATCCATTTCGACCAACGCTCCCTCGCGCTGGCGCTCTCGGATGTAACCACCAAGGAATTCATAAACGCGCCGCACAAACTTGTCGAAAAACATTTGCGCGAGCTCGTGCTTTTCGAGTGCCGAGTGCAACAGCAATCGTTGAAACTCCGGATCTCTCTCGTGATGAGTCAAGGCGCCGAGTGCGAGCGACTCGAAGACGGCGCGATCGTCTTTTCGTTCAATCCCATCGGCGGCCATCTCTTCGGGCTCGAACCGGTCACCGGTGCAAGCTTTGTGGTCGAGAATGGCGGCGTAGAGCTCCTCTTTGGTCGCGAAGTGTCGGAAAACCATTGCTTCCGACACGCCAGCAGCCTGAGCGATCTCTTTCGTGGTCGTCCCTCGAAAACCTTTTTGGGAAAAAAGCCTCACGGCCACGGCGAGAATTTGCAGTCGCCGCTCTTCTCCAGCCATACGGGCACCACTTGCCGCGCCCTCAATCGTCATCTGTTTACTCAATTGCTCTCCTTAGTTCCTCTCCACCCGTAGGTAAAGTAAGTACTTACTTACCATCTTTAATAAAGACGTGTCAAGCAGTTAGAAAGATCCCCTCTGACCCGCCTTAATCCGCGTTTCGCGGTTGTACGGTTCCGATCCTCTCGGTGCCCGTTTGTATCCTTTCGCAACAAGTCGTGAGCCCAAATCACTGCGTTTTGCGCGTGATCGGTCGGCACAAATCTTGCTCAAATCGATCTGTCAAATTTCTATTCCGAACTGATTAAAGGAGAACGCCGATATGCCAGAAAATGGAAGCATCAACGAAGGAACAACTGGAACACCAGGCACTAGTGGAACAACGGCCGGCACCGGTACCGCAACTGCACTTTCACAAACCGCACACGATTACGGTCAGAAAATTTCTGACGCCGCCAGCCAGGCGAAAGATTATGTAGCCGACAAAGTCCAGGTCGTCGGCGATAAATTTAAAGAACTTCAAAATGCGGATCTCGGCGAGCTCGCAGAGAACGCCAAAGAATATGCGCGACAGAAACCCGGCCAGGCTCTACTCATCTCGGCAGGCGTTGGTCTGTTACTCGGTTTGATTATTCGGGGCCGGCGCTGAGCCGGCTACCAACCACGGACAGGGGGTGAACCAAGATGGCGGCAACGAGAACAAGTCTTACCAGGACTGAGAACGAATTGGCCACACGCACTGATAGCGAAGGACTGCCGAATCTTTTCAGTCGTCTCGGCGACGACATAATGCAGCTCTTCAATTCGCAGCTCGCGCTATTCAAGGTTGAGATCAAGGAAGAAGCGAATGCTTACGCGCGTGGCATCACGATGATTGCTATCGGCGCTGTGATCGCAACGGTTGGATTTGCACTGCTGAATGTAGCGATCGCTTTCGCGGTATCGACTCTGTTCGCTCAGGCAAATTTCAGTCAACCTGCCAGTTACGCACTCGGCTTTGTAGTAACTGGAGGCTTCTACGTCCTGCTCGGCGCAGTAATCGTGATGCTGATGAAGAACAGGCTTGCCAAACAGGACCTCGTACCCGAGAGAACAGTTGCAGAATTGAGAAAGGATAAGCAATGGCTGAAGAACGAACTCTAGGGTTGGCTCGCGCAGAAGAACGAACGTCGTCTGAGGAACCCTCCAAAGAGGAGCTTCAGCGACGTTTGGGTGAGGCGCGCGACTCAATCTCAAATACAGTAACAGAGATTAAAGAAACGGTAGCAAGTCAGGTTAAAGCGGTTAAAGATACTCTCGACTGGCGCGAACAGTTTAAGAGAAGGCCCGTCGTTTGGAGCGCTGCAGCATTGGGAGCCGGTTTCGCGACCGGATATTGCATTGCAAATTACGCCAAAGGCGACAGCTCGAGTTACGACTCCGCCATCGATCATTATGGCGAAGAATCGAGGCACTATGCTTCGCAGGGAATAGCGGCTCCGGTTCAGTCAAGCTATGGAAATGGAAAGCACGAGACTGGACCGAGTCTTTTCCAGAAAGTCACTCAAACTCCTGCCTTCGAGCGGGTGCGCGATGAAGCGGGAAATATCGGCGATGCGTTTGTGCAGGAGCTTTCCAAGACAGCGAAGACCGTCGTACTTCCGGCGCTGATCACTTCCCTACGAAACTTTATCGGCGACCATCTTCCAAACGCCGAGAAAAAACCATCCGCTACTTACCAACCGTCGTTGGAACACTGATTCAACGGATTTCTACAAGCAGATAAATACGGATCGGATCCGTATTTATCTGTATTTTTATTCGAAAAATCCGTAGACTCCCCCGCATGCTCAGAACTCCTCTGAAGATCCTTGTTATCTTATTGTTTTCGTTGACAGTGGTTGCGCAGGTCGACGAACGCACCAGCGCTTTTCAGCTCTATAAAGACGGCAAATACACCGAAGCCCTGCCGCTCTTCGAGAAGCTCGCTGCAGCCAGTCCGAATGATCGCGACGTGATTGAAGCCTTCGCTATTATGACCGCCGCGCAAACGGTCTATCTCAAAGACCCGGACACTCGTAAACAGGCAAGAATCCGCGGACGTGAACTCCTGCTTCGGGCTCAGAAATTGGGCGCAAACAATCCTCTTATACCCTGGATGCTGGAAGCAGTTGTCCCGGAGAACGGCGCAGACAATTCCACCTTCTCGACCAAGAAAGAGGTGGACGATGCAATGCGCGAAGGTGAAGAGGCCTTCGCGAGCGGCAATCTTCCCAAAGCACTCGAGATGTACAAGCGGGCGCTGGTCCTCGAGCCGAAGCTGTACGAAGCGGCACTGTTCATCGGTGACGTCTATTTCAAATCAGCGGATCACCCTAATGCGGCTGAGTGGTACGGGCGAGCTATTGCGATGGAACCGGATCGCGAAACGGCTTACCGCTACTGGGGTGATTCGTTGATGAAGCAAGGTCGCCTTACCGAAGCGGGCGACAAGTTTGTTGAAGCTTACCTTGCTGAACCCTATAGCCGTCTCACACGCGCCGGGTTTTTGAATTGGGGAGAGAAGGCCCATATCGAACTGGCCCATCCGCGAGTGGATGTCCCCACAAACGTCACCAGCAAAGACAAGGACACAACCATCACGCTCGATCCGAATGTTTTGGCGAAGAATGATAAGACTGGCGCCCCTGCGGCATGGATGGCTTACGGCATCATTCGCGCCAGTTGGCAAACAGAATTTGCGAAGCAGTATCCGAATGAAAAGACATATCGCCACAGCCTGAAAGAGGAAGCGGCTGCTTTGCGGGGCGCTCTCGAGGCATTGAAGAATCAGAAGCTCGATCCAAAGAACGTCGATCCTTCACTGCAAACGCTGCAGAAGCTCGACAAAGAAGGACTGCTCGAGTGTTTCGTTCTCCTGGCCCTTCCCGATGCAGGCATTGCGCAGGACTTCGCGGACTATCGAAAAGCCAATCTTGAAAAACTACGCCGCTACGTCAAAGACTACGTCCTCACCGGCGGCGGCAAACAACAATAATCTGTGTAATCTGCGGACGACTAACCACAGATTACACAGATTGCAAAGATTATCTCGCTCCCGGTGCAGGCTTGCGCGGCAATTTCTCGTCGCGCATCGCAGTCTGGTAGACGAAAGCGGCCATGATCGTCGCCGCCTGCTTCATGTCGTCTGCCTGAATACGATCGAACACGTCCTGATTCGAGTGATGTGTGCGCGTGTCGTATTCGATCTCATCCTGAATAAACTGGAATCCCGGTAAACCGATCCCGTCGAACGACAGGTGGTCAGTGCCGCCCGTGTTTGAGATCGAGAGCGTGGTCGCGCCCATGTCTCGGAATGGAGCCAGCCACTGCCGGAACAGTGAACGAATGCTCTCGTTGCCCTGGAGGTAAACGCCGCGGATCTTGCCCGTGCCATTATCGAGATTGAAATAGCCACTCAGGTTGTCGTACTCAGGCTTCTTTACGAGTGTCGGCGCAATCGTAGACGTTCCGTTTCCATTGCCGTTGCCGTTTCCGCCACCCATACCGTTGTTGGCACCTCCCGTTGCAGGTGCAGCCGAAGTTGCAGGGGTCTGCATGCTGCCGAAGTGTTCCGCAACATACGCTCGTGAACCAAGCAGGCCCTGCTCTTCACCGCTCCACAGCGCAATTCGAATCGTGCGACGCGGTTTAAATCCGAGTGTCTGAAGGATACGAACCGCTTCCATCGCGACGGCACAACCTGCGGCGTTGTCGGTGGCGCCGGTGCCGGAGTGCCACGAGTCCATGTGACCACCGAGCATCACGATCTCGTCTTTCAGATCGGTGCCGGGAATCTCGGCGATGGTGTTGTAGCCCATCGGATCCGCGTCCTGCCATGCGACGGAAAGATCGACAGTCATTTTCACGGGCTCACCTGCCTGCAACATGCGCACGATGCGGTTGTAATGCTCCACCGCGACGATGACTTGCGGCGTTACTTTTGGCGCACTCTTGTCGTAAGGAGGAATGCCACGGTTGAACCCTGGAGCCGGCGTCGCGTTCGGATCTCGCGGCGGCTGCGGAACGGCGGCTGATTGCACGAAGATCGTGCCGCCATCGCCACGGCCCGGATCGACGAGTACTGCCGCGTTCTCCGACTGGAAGAACCGCAATTTAGCGTTGGTAAACTCCTGCGCCGCTCGGAAGGCCGCTGCCTGGTTGCCAAAGTTTCCGCGCCCACCCTGCCGTGGTTCCGGAGCATCTGCGAGTGCGAGCAAGTCTTTTTCATTCAAGCGCGTGCCCAGTGCGTCGAAGTGGGCTGAAACCTCGCGCAGTGGCGCAGTCAAAACAATCTTGCCGGCGAGCTTGCCTTTGAACTTTTCGAAGTCGGCTTCGGTTTTGGCGTCGAAGTAAACGACGTCAGAAGTCAGTGGACTCGACAAACCGGGAGACCATGCCTTCGGATACGCGATGAGGGGAATCGCCGTCGGCTCGATCACCTGGGCAGAGAATCTCTTCAGCGTCCACCCACGACCGAAAGGTCCCCACGATTCGAGGTGCGCATTTTGAAGTCCCCACTTGGTTAACTGATCGCGGGTCCACTCGTTTGCGCGCTTCATGCCGGGCGAAGCGGTCAGACGTGGTCCAATGACGTCGCTCAGGTACGAGAGTGTCTGCATCACCTGTGAGCGATTCATGCCTTCGTCTTTGATTTTCTGGATTGGATCGTTTGGGTCCGGAGCCGGAGCGGGAGTCTGCTGTGCAAGCAGTGTGGCCGGCGAGCTAATAAAGATCAGGAGCAGCAATATAGCTACAGAGCGCCGAAGTTTCATGATGGGTCTCCTCGAAGAAAGTAGGTGGAGTGCTAATACTGCCACAAAAAAGCACAAAATGCACAAAGCCGGCTTTAAGAAACCTTCTGTGCTTTTTGTGCCTTATCGTGGCTACTGCATTCTTCATTCGCGCAGTAGCGGAAGGTCCCCTGCTTCTTGGTTGTCTTCTCGAGGAGGAACGGCGCATTACAGTCAGGACATGTTTCGAGTACCGGCTTGTCCCAGTAGACGACGTTGCAGTTCGGATATTCCGAACATCCATAGAACGCTTTGCCGCGTTTCGACTTCTTCACGACAATCTCGCCCTTGCAACCCGGACGCGGACAGGAAACGCCGACCGTCTCCTGCTTGATGTACTTGCACTTCGGATAGTTCGAACAGGAGATAAACTCTCCGAACCGCCCAAAACGCTTTACCAGTTGCGCGCCATCCACCGGACACTTTTCATCGAGCGGCACTGGAGCTGGCGCGGCGACACCGGTCTTGCCAATCTTTCTGATGTTGCGGCATTCGGGATAACCAGTGCAGCCGAGAAACGGACCAAAGCGTCCACGTTTCAACTGCATCGGCTTCCCGCATAACTCGCAAGTCTCAGGCTCAGTTTCCTCACCGTTCGCGGACTGTGGTTCAGTCGAGTTTCCAGCACCGTCAGAATTGGCGGGCGGCTCAGCATCACGCGTCGCCTCGCAGTTCAGACATTTCAGGTACGGACCAAAACGTCCCCACTTCTGGACCATCCCCGGAGTGTTGCATTTCAGGCACACTTCGTCGGTCGGAACATTCTTCTCTTTGATGTCTTTGATGTAATGCTGAAACTGTTTGAGATCACCTTCGAACTTGTCGTAAAACTCGCGCAGCGCTTTGGTCCAACGGATCTTGCCTTCCTCGATCTCGTCGAGCTCTTCTTCCATGCGAGCTGTGTAAGTCTCGTTGAAGAGATCGTCGAAGCCGCCGTCGATCAGCAGATCGTTGACGGTCTTTCCGAGTGCAGTCGGATGAAAACGGCCCTGCAGCTTTTCGACGTACTCGCGTTCCTGAATCGTCGACATGATCGCCGCGTAAGTTGAAGGTCGTCCAATGCCCTTCTCTTCGAGTGCTTTCACGAGCGTCGCTTCCGTATAGCGTGGCGGCGGTTCGGTGAAATGCTGTTCGGGCGTGATGGAGTTGAGCTTCAGCGTCTCGCCTTTTTCAACGAGTGGCAGACTGCGCTCTTCGTCGTCTTCCTCGATCTTCTCGTCGCGGCCTTCCTGATAAATCTTCAGGAACCCATCAAACTTCTGCACTGACCCAGTAGCGCGGAAAATGAATCTGCCGGCCTGAATGTCGATCGTCGTTTGGTCGAAAACTGCGGGCATCATCTGCGACGCCACAAATCGTTGCCAGATCAACCGGTAGAGTTTCAGTTCTTCAGGTTTGAGATACTTCGCGAGCGAATCGGGCGTACGCGAAACTTCAGTCGGACGGATCGCTTCGTGCGCGTCCTGCGCGTCCTTCTTCGAGCGATAGAAAACCGCTTTTTCAGGAAGATAATTGGCGCCGTATTGCCGGTTGATGTAGTCGCGAACTTCGCCGAGCGCCGTATCCGAAACACGCGTCGAATCTGTTCGCATGTATGTGATCAGACCGACAGAACCTTCGTCACCGAGTTCGACGCCTTCGTAAAGTTTCTGGGCCAGCATCATTGTCTTCTTCACCGCAAAACCGAGTTTGCGCGAAGCTTCCTGCTGTAATTTCGACGTGATGAATGGCGGGACCGGATTGCGTTTTCGTTCTTTGGTGGTGACGTCGTTGACTACGAAAGTTTGTTGCTTTGCTTCCGCGACAATGTCGTCCGCCTGTGCCTGATCTTTGACGAGGATCTCGTTCTTCTTGAGATCCTGATCGAATCCACTCGTCTTCACAGTCTGCTCGTCGACCTTGAAGAGACGGGAGTCAAACGCCGGCGGCAGTTTCGAACTCAGATTCGCGCCGATCGTCCAGTATTCAGTCTTGATGAACTGCTCGATCTCGCGTTCACGTTCAACCACCATGCGCAGCGCAACAGACTGCACGCGTCCGGCACTCAAACGTCCGCCGATCGTGCGACACAGCAGCGGCGACACTTTGTAACCCACGAGACGATCGAGCACGCGACGCGCTTGTTGCGCATCGACAAGGTTCTCGTCAATTTGTCGTGGATGCTCGAACGCAGCATTAACCGCGCGCTTCGTGATCTCATTGAACATCACGCGAAATGCGGGCTTAGCTGGTCTCTTCGGAACGATCTCTTCGGCGAGATGCTGGCAGATCGCTTCGCCTTCGCGATCCGGGTCAGCGGCGAGATAAATAGCCTCGGCTTCTTTTGCCGCCTTCTTCAGTTCCGCAACGATCTTCTTGTTGTTTCGTTTCTTCGAATCGGGAATGAGCTCGTAGGTAGGTTCGAAGTTGCGTTCGACGTCGACTCCGAGTCCCTTCGAAGGCAGATCTTTGATGTGGCCTATCGAGGCCTTAACCAGATAGTCCTTTCCTAAATACTTATTAATGGTCTTCGCCTTTGCAGGCGACTCAACTATGACTAAGTTTTTTGCCATTTAGATCATTTCCAATTGCCAATTTCCGATTGCCAATTGTTTCGATAACGGAGACGCCGAAGGTCTTTCAATCGGCAATTGGCAATCGGCAATTGGCAATACTCACAGCTTTCTCACAAAACATCTTCCGGGCAGCGCTCTTACCAACTCGCGCATTTCCAAAGAGAGCAGCACCGCCGTCAGCTCCGAAATCGGGAGCTGGCTTTTTTCAAATAACCAATCTACGTGCGCCGGGCTGTCGGGCGTCAACAACTTAAACACTGAAGTCTCCGCTGGCGAAAGTCCTTCGGGAACGAGCGACAGTCGAGCCGGCATCGACGCCTCCTTCTTTCGCTCACCGATCGATGGCGGCAAGAGAGTCGCGGCAATCTGTGGCGGCAGCTCAGCGGCGATGTCCTGCCACTGCTGCACGAGCTTCGCCCCGGCACCCTTAATCAAGTAATTGGTGCCGAAGGAATTTCGAGAGGTGATATTTCCCGGTACAGCGAACACCTCTCGATTCTGTTCCATCGCCAGGCGCGCGGTTATCAAAGACCCCGAATTCTCGGCCGCTTCCACAACTACGATGCCGAGACTCAGCCCGCTAATGATGCGGTTTCGGTACGGAAAGTTTTCCGACACCGGCGGCGTGCCCAGGGGGAACTGGCTGACCAATGCCCCACCGCGATCGAGTATTTCCGCCGCTAACTTCTTGTGATCACGAGGGTAAACCTCGTCAATCCCGGTGCCGAGAACCGCTACCGTGCGGCCACCGGCCTCAAGTGCGCCTCGATGCGCCGCAGCATCAATACCCCGGGCAAACCCCGAAACAACCGTTATGCCGCGCTGCGCCAAATCGCGCCCCAGCATGATTGCGGCGTTCTGCCCGTAGGTCGAACACCTCCTCGAACCTACCACACCTATGCAGGGTCGATCCAAACAGTCTGACCATGCGCCCTTAACATACAAGACAATAGGCGGGTCGTAGATCTCTCGTAACAGTGAGGGATAAATCCCATCGTCCAGCAAAAGGATTTCGCCGCCGAGCTTCTTCACTGAGAAAATCTCGGCTTCAGCGCGAGGGAGCAGGTCGCGGGCGATGATGGTGTCGACGGCCTCAGGCGGCAGTCGCAAGTGCTCCAGCTCGGCTCGTGTTGCCCTATAGACTGCCTCGGCAGAGCCAAATCGCTCGAGGAGTTTGGCAGCGGCGCGAGGTCCGATGCCGGGTGTCATATTCAGCTCAACCCAATCTCTAATCATGTGAGGAATTTCCTTGTAAAAGAACTACTTACGCGACAGTCGTGCCTGGCGGAGGCGTGTAGGAATCGAACCTACCTGAGCCCGCTCTCACGGTCTCACTAACGGTTTTGAAGACCGCGCCGTTCACCAGAACAGATTCGCCT
>Ga0207647_10002729_pt1 | contig 13326 bp, 8 predicted proteins | sample KBSCornC2_FD_184295 | JGI IMG/M metagenome (GOLD analysis project Ga0207647, IMG submission 184295) | Corn rhizosphere microbial communities from Kellogg Biological Station, Michigan, USA - C2 (SPAdes) (version 2) | ecosystem: Host-associated > Plants > Roots > Rhizosphere ...
CCCATGAAGCCGCGCCGTGCGGCCCGCGATAAAGAGCTGATCCTTGTAGACGTCGGCCTTGGGAAGCTGGTTGCCGTTGATCGCATCCTCGACCGCGAGCGGGTGCAACCCATATTGCTCCTGCAGGACGCGAAGATCCTCGACCGTGGGATCGAGCAGCCCGATCCAGACGAACTCCGACTTGTCCTCGGGGCAATGGACCTTCTCGCGGATATCGACCTCTCGGACGCGCTTGCCATCCCGATACAGGAAGGCGGCAACCACGCTCATCACTTGTCTCCTGTCGTCGACCGGTCAGAGCCCACAGCCTAGCCTTCGCCGGCCAACGAAGCGAGGCACAGCATGGCTTCAGCAGGTGGCGCCTACAGGGGCGGCCACGGGCCTATGGCTCCTGCGGTCCCCCTCATGCGGCGCAGAGCCCAGCCACCTCCAACGCAATCGTGCCAGGCGAAAAGCCGGTATGCGCCACACGCTGCATAAGGGCGTCCCGCAGATCGGATACTGCCAAAGGTTGCGTGGCCCCGCAGTCGATGCAGATCAGGAGCGCCTCTTTTGGGACATCCCTGATGCGAAATGCCGATAGCATTTCGACCTTGTCGATAAGCCCGCGCGCGCAAAGCCGCTCCAGCGATCGATAGACCGACATCACCGCCATCTGGCGGCCTTTCTCCCGCAATAGCGACACGAGATTGTAGGCGCTGAGTGGTTGTTCCGCCTGGGACAGAAGCTCCAACAAGGAGCTATCCAGAAGACCGGCGGGAAACGACGGCGCGCGCTTGCGAAGGCGGCGTGCACCCGCGCGTGGAAAGCCAGCTGGCTTCCTTGGTTTGTCGCGATCTGGCATGGAGACTCCGAAGATTTGTCAGTTCGCCGGATGAGTCCGTGAGCAAGCGTGCCGCCATGCCCGATCGGCACGGCGGCACGTCGAGTGCTAGAAGGTTGCGACTCTCAGCACGAACCGGACATTCCGGCCGGGCATAACCACCTGGTCCTTGTTCAGGGCCGAAGCATCGCGCTGCACGTCGTTGGTCAGGTTCTTGCCCACGATGGAAAGCTCGATCCCAGGATGCGCTTTGAACGGCCGCCATGCGACCTGCGCGTTCAGCTGCACATAGCTCGATGTCGCCGTGTCGAAGGCACCGAACTTGTTCTGGCGGCCAACATAAAGGAACAGAAAGCCCGCATCGACGGGACTGCTCTCCCAATTGAGGCCTCCACCGAAGCGATAGGGCGGAATGCGCGGCACATTACCACCCTGATCCAATGTCGCGCGCATATAGTCGGCCAGCGCCTTTGCCTGCAGCGTGCCCGCCGCACTCTTCAGCAGATCATAGGAGGCTTCGCCCTCGACGCCGCGGAAATGAGCGCCCTGCTGACGATAATTGAGCTCTCGCAGTTCCTCGCTGTCACCGTCGATGCAATTGCCGTCATCGTCGCAGGTCCGGCCCGTCAGATCGCCATAAATGTAATTGTGGAACCAGGTGCTGTAGATACTGCCCGTGAACTTGAACGCGCCCGATCGGACGCGCAGCGTCCCCTCGAGCGAATTGGCGCGCTCGATGCCAAGGTTCGGATCGCCGGTTTCGAAGGTCGCGGGACCATCATGGCCGCCGCGCGCGAACAGTTCGGTGATCGCCGGTGCGCGCCCCGTGCTGGAAGCGGTCAGCCCCAACTTCACCCCGTCCGTAACCTCGAGCATCGCCCCCAACGCGCCGCTCACCGGCGTGAAGTTGGCCTTGGTAAAGGCGTCCGACGCCGGCGTACCCGTGACGTGGACATGCTCGACGCGTCCGCTCGCCTGTAGCCGGAGCTTGTCGCTGACCGGCATCTCGGTGAAGAGATAGGCGGCCTCGGTCTGGGTGAGGGTCGGGAAAAGGTAGGAGCTATCCTCGCCCACCGCCGAGAAGCGGCGACGCTGTATTTCCACGCCCAGCGCCGAATTCTGGACGGGGCCGAGCGGTCCGAAGAGCAGTTCGGCGCGACCATCATATTCCTTATTGCGGAAAGTCGTCGCGATCGTGCCGTCGGGCTCGACCTCGCTATGTTCATAATCCGCGTAGCTCCCGTCGAGGTTGAGCGTCTTCAGCAGACCGCCGCCCAGATCGAATGAATTGCGGCTCAACACCTTCGTTTGCTTCATGACGATGTGCGTGTCGTCGCTCGGTATGCCGTAGGTGGCATTATATTGCGTGACCGCCGCGCCGACGTGGCTGTCGGAGTCCGGGCCGAAGAAATAGGATCCGCCAAGCGAACCGCCATGGCCGTGGAAGAAGGAATTCTCCTGCGTGCCGAGCGGCGTGTCATAATCATCGGCGTGCCGGTAGAAGCCATCGGCATGCAAAGCGAGATTCCCGATCTTGGCATCGGCGAGCAGTGAAGTCTGGCCGACATCGGCCGCTGTGCCATAACTGCCGGTAAATTCGCCCGAAAGCGGCTGGGTCGGCAGTTGCATCGGCACACGATTGTTCAGGATGCTCACCACGCCACCGATCGCCTGGCTGCCATAACGAAGCGTGGCCGCGCCACGCACCACTTCGATGCTCTGCGCGGCAAGTGGGTCGATCGGAATGCCATGATCGGGCCCGATGTCCGATACGTCGGAACTGCTGCTGCCATCTTCCAGGATGCGCACGCGGGTCGCATCCATGCCGCGAATGATGGGGCGGCTGGCGCCCGCGGCAAAGCCCGTCGCCGCGATGCCGGGAACATTGGCTAGTGCGTCTGCCACGCTCGCGCCGCCGGTGGTGAGAATGGTGTTCCGGTCGACCTTGGCGACCACCGTCGGAGTATCGTCGCTCGCGGTCGCGATCGGCGATGCCGTGACGATGACGTCGGGTTGCGTGACGGGCGCGGCGGCGGCCGTCGGCTCCGCCTGGGCGGCAGCAGGAACAAGCGCGGCAGCCGCCACGCCCAACAGCAATATCGTTCGCATGAAATGAAGCTCCAAGAACCTTGGCGGCGATCACGCGGGAGCAACCCGCGGCGCCGCGAGAAGAGACGCGCAGAGGCGCGCACTTTTGTTGTCGTTTCAGGCCTGGAGCGGCGGCGGTCCCCGACTGCGCCATGCGTGCGACCATCGGCGAACGCGCCAATCTCGCATCGACTGGTCGTGACGCCAGACCGGTCCGCTCGCGTGCGGCGCGAGCGCGACGGGAACGGCCCTCAAATAATGTTCGATCTGTGCCGAGAGCCGGCAGATCGGACAGTTTTCCGGCCGATCGGCCGGCGCATTCTCGCGGTCGAGCCCGGGCACCTGCGGTGCCTGGATCGCCGTCGTGGCGAGACGGGCCGCCGTCTCAAGATGGAGGTGCGTCTGCGTGAGCGTGTTTTGCCAGCAGAAAAGGAGCAGGACGGCGAAGACCAGTGCCGGCCACCGCAAGGGTTTGCCCAATGCTCGGCTTTTCACATGCGCCAGGGTTTGAACCGTTTCGCGCCGGGCGCGCATGTGCGAACGGCTAGGCCCATTTGATCGCCCTGCTCTCACCGCATATTCTCAGGCCGACTCAATGTCCCTTATCCCCGCTGCTTCGAGCCGACCACCGTTCCCATTTCGCAGCGCGATATGATGTATCGTCACATTGATCAACCGGCTAGATACGGGGCAAGTTTTCGGCGGGGCGAGCGTGCCCCAAACATCCGGCGGGCTGGAGTTTCGGAAAGTAGTCATCGATTAGTAACAATCGATGACGGCAGCCTAGGAAAGCATCATGAGCGACAAGGATATCCGAAGCGACAGCGCAGATGCCCCGATCAATCCCGGCCGCCGTACGCTTCTGGCCAGTGCGGCAGGCGTCGTCGGGGTTGCGGCATTAGGGGCTAGTGGCACGCTCGAGGCGGCGCCGAAACATCGGCATGCGGCCGAGAGAGTTACGGATGCCGCGTTGCGCGAACACATCGACACGGTGGTTGTGATCTATGCTGAAAATCGCAGCTTCAATAATCTGTTCGCAGATTTCCCGGGCCTAGAACAACCCCTCTCTGCAGTCTCGCCCGAACGCTTCCTCCAACGCGACCGCGACGGCCGTGTCCTGGAGAAGCTGCCGAAGATTTGGGAGGGCCTGGTTCCCAAGAAACAGGTCGTCGAACATCGCGAATACCAGATCGGCCCGGACGACCTGCCCCTCCTGCCCAACGCCCCGTTCGCTCTCACCACCCCGGAAGGCGATCCGCTGCCACATGGCTTGGTGACGCGTGATCTGATCCATGCGTTCTATAACAACCAACTGCAGATCAATGGCGGCCGCAACGACGGTTTTGTCGCGTGGGGGGATTCCGGTGGGCTGGTGATGGGCCATTATGGCGACGCATCGGCCAATCTGCGCCTCTACCAACTCGCTCGCGAATTCACCCTATGCGACAATTTCTTCATGGGGGCGTTCGGCGGCTCTTATCTCAACCACCAATATCTCATCGCTGCCCGGCCGCCTTATTATCCGGATGCCGACAAGAGCCCCGTCAAGGGACGGATTGCCGTCACCGAGAATGGCGATCCGACCAGCATACGCATCAAACAGAAGCCGGGCACCTCCGCGAGCGCAATGGACGGGCCTGCACAACTGGCCCCCAACACAATCACGCCTGACTTTTGGGCCGTGAACACCATCATGCCGCCCTTTGCTCCCACCTATGAACTGGATCTAGACCGGCCGGGCTATGCCAATTGGGCGAGCGCCAACACACTCGTGCCGCAGAACCACGCGACGATCGGCGACATGTTGAACCGAGGCGGGGTGGATTGGGCCTGGTATGCTGGGGGATGGGCGGCAGCGCTCGCGGGCCATGCCACCAACGCCGAGTTTCCGACCCGGCCGAATTTCCAGCCGCACCATCAGCCATTCAATTACTTCACTCAATTCGCTCCTGGAACCGCGGCGCGAGAGCGACATCTGCGCGACGCTGGCGACGGCGAGACGGCGCGGACCAACAAATTCCTGGCTGACGTCGCGGCCGGAAGGCTGCCCCCGGTCAGCTTTTACAAGCCGCAAGGCAATCTCAACATGCATGCGGGCTATTCCGACGTTGATGCGGGCGACCGTCATATCGCCCGGGTGGTCGACGCATTGCGGCGCAGTCCGCAATGGAAGCGCATGCTGGTCGTGGTCACGTTCGACGAAAATGGTGGCTGGTGGGATCATGTCGCCCCGCCCAAGGGCGACCGATGGGGGCCGGGTACGCGCATTCCGGCCATCATTATCTCGCCCCATGCCCGTCATGGCGAAGTCGATCATACGATCTACGACACAGGCTCGATCGCGCGTTTCATTACGCGGCGGTGGCGTCTCGAGAGGCTGCCGGGATTGATCGAGAGGGAGCGGGCGATGGTAGCGGCCGGCGGGCCGCCACCCGGCGACCTTACCCAAGCCCTCAGATTCACGTGAGCTGACGCTGGCCTGCGTCTTTCATTGCGCCTTGACGATACGCACTATCTAGCTCGGGGCGAGACAGCCAATTGCTCTCTATTCGACTTGGGTCGCATCGCTCCGCGAACAAATATTGGGCGCGGACCGCATCACGAATCCTCCGTCGGCCGTTTCAATGCACGAGTCGCCGCGCAACGTTCTGGAGTTTCGGCGGCACCCAATCGGCGACGAAGTGTTTGTAGCGTACTTTCCAGTCGGTCTGATCCGTGCTGCCTGGCCTAACCTTGAAGACGGTCGTCCGCGGCGTGATGATGCTGTCGGACGGGAAGGCTGTGTAATAATAGGTGGCGATTGATCGCCGCGATCGTTCCGGCGGACATCGGACCGGCTCTGGTTGGCCGTGGAAGCTGTCCGCGTCGGTGCTGAAGATGACCGCCCGGCCCAATATCGGCAGGATCGAACGTACCGGCGCTCGCATCTTCTTGTCCCAAAGCTCGAGATGCCCGCCATAGGCTTCCTGCCAATCATCATTGAGATAGACCAACAGGTTCAGCCGCCGCTCGACTTGCATGCGGCCATGGACATTGAAGTCGGCATGCACGCTCAAATGTCCGCCCGCCAACGTTTCGTGCAGGCCACCGCCGGTAAAATATGGATCCGGTATAAGGCCGGGAATTCCGGTCATCTCCGAAAGAAAGGCCAAAAACGGCTTGCTGTTCAATTCCGCGAGCAGGTTGCGGGTTACTGGCCCATTGAAACGGTCGGGGCCGAATTGAAACTTGAGCCGCTCTTGCGCCCGGTCAAAATAAGGAACACCGTCCCGGCCGGGAAATTCGTCCAGCACCTGTCGCAAAACATCCGCGTCCAGGAAGTCATCCATCACGATGCTCGGAAACGGATCAGCGGAACGGTAACTGTCAGCCAAATGAGCGCCAGTCTGCTTGCACTGGTCGAGACCGAAATGCAGATACCCGCCCTCGCGGGACAAATGTAAAACCGACATAACGCCCCCTAGCTACACATCGCCCTCGTCCCCACGACGCGGGCGCTAGTCTCACTATTGAAGCTTCAACGCGTTAAATATCTTCGCCTGCTGCGCATCGCCCAAATATTCATTATAGCGAGGATGCGAAAACAAGTGGCAATAATAAATCTGATGCCGATAATTAAGATGCGATTTCATCAAAAGATTCTGATTTAGGTGGATTTTTACGTCTCCTGTTTTGGCATTGAATTCGTTTATCGCGGCAAGCTGCCCGTTATACGGGCCGTACATTTCGGAGTCGGTGCCGATTATATCATCGAAATACATGAAGATACGCGGCAGGAAGTGATCGCTATTTCCAGCGCCATCCTCGAATAATTTGAAGCTATCGAGCGTGGATGACCAATAATCAACATCGTTGAAGACCACGCCGATGGGCGCCGGGCGATATGTTTCGATGAAGGTTCCGATCGTTTCGCGGATGTTCCCGATCACCAGCTTGGCATCCGGAACCTTCTTGCGCAGCGCATCCTGGTCCATCGGATATTGCGCAGCCCGAAACCAATAAGGGAGGTCCTTCGTCCCTTCCGGATCGGGCATGCCGACGCCTGTGTCGAACCCGTAGATGTCGACGCTTACGCCGGTGACCCGCTCCACTTGGCGGGCGAAGTTTGCCATGAAGGCTATTCCGTTGCCGCCGGCGACACCAAACTCAATGGCCGAAATTCTCGTGATGCCAAGCTTTTGCGCCAGCTGAGCCGCATGCAGCATGCAATAGGCATAATGCGGCCGCTCGACGGCCTGGGTGTCGAGCATGAACCAGGGATTGTAGGTGCCGTTCCCCTGGGTTTTCCGCAAAAAGCCTCGGAGCATCGGCCCCAGCATGGACTGCTGGAACTCAGGCGAAATGAGCTTCTTTCGTACCCACGTCTTCAAGGCACTTCCCCCAAGAAAGCCTTCGATCGAATGCTATATCAGTTCCGGAAAATCGCAAGCTTTCTAAGATGTTTGCGCCCGCGCCGATTCTATTTCCCGATCGTCACCCGATCCATCAGGCTGCCTTCAAGGTTCCGAGCACCCTTCTAAATCCAAAAACCACAGCTTTTGGGTAGTTCCGAGTCGCCACTGCCTTTCTGAAACTATCTATTGTCGGCCACACGTGGCCAAGCTCACAATGCCGATCGATGGTGGCGAAGTCTATCACCCCCGTTCGCTTCAAGCTGCGAGCGAGACCATGGAGGATGGTATCGTTGCGATTATCGAAATTACCGGAAAATACATGCACAACCTTGGCTCCCGTTGCGATACGGGGATCATAGACGAGTTGAGCATTATAAGCGCTTGGCAACGCGCGGAACCGAACTTCGCTCGCTCGAAGCGTATGATTGAATGTCGGCTGGTCGTTGACCTTGCCGGTTACGCGGCGATATTCCAGCCAATCCCGATAAAATTGATCCATCATCGTCCGGACCGGCGCCGTATCTCGAATCAGCAGCACGCCGGTATTGACATGGTTCTGCGTTAGAGCCTCCCAACCTATCGCCTCATACGCGTGGCGATGATCCTCCGACATCAGGTACGGGCGACCGTTCGGATCCAGGTCCTCCGCCCCGGCGATTTCCGCATCCATATTCCAGACAGCGGAAATATCCTTAAGAATCAGAGTGTCACTGTCTAGGTAGACGTAGTCCCCATCGAGAAGACTCCTCAGCTTCACCTTAATATAGCGGCTGCGCTCGATAATGGATGGCTGAACGGCGTCGGACACGAGAATCGTGGCCCCGAGAGAGCGCATTGCCGCTAGGCCTGGTGTCCCAGTTGCCAGCGTTTCCCGATCGGTAACGACAATTATTCGGGCCCCTGGATTTGTCCGCTGAAGCGAAGCGGCTGAAATTGCAGCCATCTCCGCAAAATGCCCGTCGACTGTCGAACAAACGACATAGGCGTATTTCTTCATCGTGATACCCCCCCAAAGTATCGCTTCCCCCAAGTCTTCCCTAGCAAACGGACAGCCATTTGTCAGGCATGACAGCTATTCTTCGGCACCAAAGTGGTGGAGAATATCCGGCGACCTCCTCGTTATCCCCAACGCCCGGGTTTACGCTGGATTTCCAGGATGGAAGCTCGCGACCCGGCTAGACCGACGCAGGGGGCGCCACGTTAGAATCGGAGGATTCGAAAAGGGATGTGGACACACTTTCTCGATGCGCTCGACATCGTGGGTGGATGGGCATTGGGCACCGATCGGGCGGAGTGACAAACGAACAATGTCGGAGCTACGACCCGGCGCGAGTGTGCGCACTGGCAGGGGCATTCTACTCGCTCGCCTGCCTCCGCTTAGGAAGACTGACGCATCTGTCTCAAGGTAAGCGAAAGCCCCGCGCCGATCGCGAGCAGCGTTGCGCCCAGCACGAACGTATATTCGGGCGCATGCGCGAAAAATGCCCGAACGATCGATCCCATGCAGGATGAGACGACCAGCTGCGGGACGACGATGAAGATGTTGAATATCCCCATATAGACGCCAAGCTTGCGCGTCGGCAGCGCGCCCGCGAGCAGCGAATAAGGGATCGTCAGGATCGACGCCCAGGCGAGTCCTACCCCCAGCATCGCGACCAGCAAAAGTTCTGGACTGTGCACCAGGGGGAAAGACAGATAGGCGGCCGCGCCGGCGAGCAGGTTCATCGCGTGCATTGCCGGCTCGCTTATGCGCCGCGCCAGCAGCGGCATGATCAGGGCGTAGAGCGCGGCGAAGCCGTTATAGGCCGCGAACAGCACCCCCACCCAATCGGCGCCGTCCTGATAGGCTTGGCTGGCCGGATCGGTCGCACCGAAAGCGAGATGCGCCACCACCGGCGTCGCATAGATCCACAGGATGAAGAGCGCCGACCAGCACAGGAACTGGATCTGTGCCAGCCGTCGCATGATCGGCGGCATCGTCCGCAGATCGCTCAGGAGCTGGTTGAGCATCGTATCGCTGCGTCCGGCACGCACCGCCAGCCGGTTGACAAGGCGCGCCAAGCCGAACCCGGCAAGGCCCACACCCAGGACGTAGAGGGGCTTGTCCAGGGCCAGCGCCGGAATGGTGACCAGCACCGCCGCGCCCGACGCCAGCCAGGCGAGATCGATCCCGATCGCTGCCGGCGGTACAATCGCAGGCGCGGGCGGCGCCTCATCGAAACGCGCAATATCCTCGGGCGGATATTCGCGCGTCGTCACCACTGTCCACAGCACCGTGAAAAGCAAAGCGGCCGCGCCGATATAGAAGGCCCAGGCAACCGAAGGCGGGATCTGACCTGGCGGCGCGGTATTGGGGACCCCCAGATGCGCCAGCAAGGCCGGCGCTGCCGATGCCGCGACCGCGCCCGATCCAATGAAGACGGTCTGGATCGCATAACCGGCGGTACGCTGCGAGGCGTCGACCATATCGCCGACAAAGGCGCGGAACGGCTCCATCGATATGTTGATCGACGCGTCGAGCATCCACATTAGGGAGGCCGCCACCCACAAGGCCGATGCGCTCGGGAAAAGGATCAGAGCGAGCGTGCACAGGCAGGCGCCGATCAGAAAATAAGGCCGCCGACGCCCGAGCCATCCCCAGGTCCGGTCGCTCAGATGGCCGATGATGGGCTGAACGATGAGACCCGTTGCGGGGCCGGCAATCCACAGGATCGGCAGCGCGTCAATCGAGGCACCCAGCGTCTGGAAGATCCGGCTGACATTGGCGTTCTGGAGCGCGAAGCCGACCTGGATCCCGAAAAAACCGAACGAGAGATTCCACAGGCCCCAGAAGCCCAGCCGCGCCCGGCGTACCGGCGCGAGGGCAACGCTCATGCGTCGTTCCCCGCGATATAGCCCGAATAAGGGCCCAGCCGATCGTCCTCTACCAGGCCGACGCGCTCAATCACTCGTCCCTGCGGCGCCGACCAGGAAACCGGTTCAGGCGAGAGATTGAAGCAGCAGAGGAGCGCCTGCTCACCCAAGTGACGTTCGAAAACCAATATCCGATCATCGGCATGGACCACGCGGAGATCCCCCAGCCGCAATATGTCGCTGCCATTCCTGAGCGCGAGCAGGCGGCGCGTCAACGCCAGCGGCGATTCTGCGTCTTCCTCCTGGCGGTCGATCGCGAGCGCCGCATGGTTGGGGCCGACCGGAAGCCAGGGTTTAGCGACCGAGAAGCCCAAAGCAGGCGCGTCGGCTTGCCACGGCATGGGCGTGCGCGCGCCGTCGCGCGACAGGGTCATCGGCCAGTTGGCGATCGCCTCCGGATCGCGCAGATCGGCGAAGGCCACCTCGACCTGCGGCAGCCCCAGCTCCTCGCCTTGATAGAGGAAGATATTGCCGCGCAGGCAGATGAGCAGCAGCATCTTGATGGCGGCGAAGGCCTGCAAGTGGCCCGGCGCGCTCCAGCGCGAGACTGCGCGCGGCGCATCATGATTTTCGAATGCCCAGCTCGGCCAGCCCAGCCCCGGCCGATCGGGCCAGCAGCCGAGCGCATCCCGGACCAGCGTCGGCGTCAGATCCTGCGCGTACAGGAAATCGAAGCTATACGCGCTGTGGAGCCGGCCCGAGCCGCCGGTAAACAGCTTCATCTCGCGGTCGCTATCATCCCCGCCGACCTCGGCCACCGTGAAACGGCCGCCATAGGATTCGAGCAAGGCTCGGATCCGCTCCAGAAACCCGACGATATCGGGGTGACTCTGATTGTAGAGATGCTGCTGATAATCGAACGGCCGCGTGCGCAGCTTCTGATCCGTCTTGGGCGGATTATCCTTGAGCGACGGATCGTGCATCGAGAAGTTGATCGCATCGAGCCGGAAGCCGTCGACGCCGCGATCGAGCCAGAAGCGCGCCACATCGAGCAGCGCCTCCTGCACCGCAGGCACATGGCAGTTGAGCTGCGGCTGCGCGGACAGGAAATTGTGCAGATAATATTGGCAGCGCCGCGCGTCCCACGTCCAGGCGGGGCCGCCGAACACGGATTGCCAGTTGCTCGGAGGGCTACCATCGGGCTTAGGATCGGCCCAGACATACCAGTCCGCCTTCGCGTTCGTGCGGCTCGATCGGCTTTCCGTGAACCAGGGGTGCTGGTCCGACGTGTGCGAATAGACCTGATCGATGATAACGCGCAGCCCGAGCGCGTGCGCCCGCGCGATCAGCGCATCGAAATCGGCGAGCGCGCCAAAGATCGGATCGACGTCTCGATAGTCCGAAACATCATAGCCGAAATCGGCCATGGGCGACGTGAAGAAAGGCGATAGCCAGATGCCATCCACGCCAAGGCTCGCGATATAATCGAGGTGCGCGGTGATGCCAGGCAGGTCGCCGATGCCATCGCCGTTCGAATCCGCAAAGCTGCGTGGATAGATTTGGTAGATGCTGGCGCCGCGCCACCACTCCCGGTCATTGTCGGCATGCGGACGCACACTGGACTGTCGAATGCTCATCGGGGTGCGTCTGCCTCGCAGAATAGAAAACCCAGGGGAGGGATGGAGAGCGCGAGCGTGCCGGGCGCGGCCGCCGCAGCCGGACAGACACCTGCCAGCGACTTAAAGCTGCGCGAGCGCGGATCGATTTCGACGTTGGCGGATACGGGATCGGTCGAGGCGTTGAAGGCGACCAGCAGCTCATGCCCGTCGGTCGGGTCGAAGCGCGACACCGCGAACAGTCCCGGCTTGGTGCTGGCGAAGCGCACGATCTGGCGCCCGCGGCGGAGCGCGGCATGATCGCGCCGCAGCGCGGCCAACGTGGCGATCGCGCGGTAGATGGGATGACCAGGATTGAAGCTGGACTGTGCGGTCGTCGCGGCGGTGCCGACCAGCTTGGTCGCGTTATAGATCGCAACCTTGCTCGCGAACATGTCCTCCCGCGCCATCCGGTCGTCGCCATTTCCCGCGAAGCCCTGCTCGTCGCCCGAATAGACCGTCGGCACCCCGCGCAGTCCGAACAGCATGGCGTGCGCCAGCGTCACGCGCTTCAGCACCTCCTCGTCGCTGGCTTGGGGCAGGGCTAGCCGGACGAAATGGGCGAAGCGGCCAAGATCGTGATTGCTGATGAAAGTCGGCATGGCGAGCGTCGCCGATGCGCCACCTTCGTACAACACGTCACCCTTGAACAATGTGTCGAGGCCATCACTCCCCTCCTTCCCTGCCAGCGCCTGCAGCACGGCGGCGCGGAAGGAGAAATCGAGCACGAGCGGCATGCCGTCGTTGCGCGTATGCTCGGCCTGCTGGGCGACGTCGATCACCGGCGAGGACACCTCGCCGAAGATTGTGAAATGGGGAATGCCGCGCGCCTTGGCGCGCGCCATCATTGCGGGCACGAATGCGCGCCAGAATTCGGGATTCACGTGCCGTTCGGTATCGATGCGGAAGCCGTCGATCCCGAAGCGGTCGATCCATGCATCGAAAATGTCGATGAAGCCGCGCACGACCCGCGGATGCTCGGTCATGAGATCATCGAGCCCCATGAAATCGCCCATTGTCGAGCTCTCGCCTGCGAAGGTCGAATCCCCGCGATTGTGGTAATAGATCGGGTCGTTGAGCCAGGGCGGAACCTTCACGCTCCGCTCCGCCTCCGGCACATAGACCTGATAAGCGTAGTTCGGATCAGTAAGCCGGGCGAAATTGGCCTCGGTCTGCACTTGATCACCGAGGAAGCCCGCATTGATCGACGCGCCCTTCACGCCGCCGCGCCGCTGATAGGGATAGTCCGCACGCGAACGGTAGGTGCAGCCCCCGCTGGGGCAATCGCGATATTGGATGACGTCCGCGGTGTGGTTCACCACGATGTCCATGTAGACCTTCATCCCCCGCGCATGCGCAGCATCGACCAGCGCCCTGAAATCGGCGTCGGTGCCGAAATGCGGGTCGACGTGCGTGAAATCGGTGATCCAATAGCCGTGATAGCCCGCGCTTTCGTGGCCACGCGGCCCCTGGACCGGCTCGTTCTTGAAGATCGGCCCGACCCAGATTGCTG
>Ga0207647_10002730_pt1 | contig 13326 bp, 13 predicted proteins | sample KBSCornC2_FD_184295 | JGI IMG/M metagenome (GOLD analysis project Ga0207647, IMG submission 184295) | Corn rhizosphere microbial communities from Kellogg Biological Station, Michigan, USA - C2 (SPAdes) (version 2) | ecosystem: Host-associated > Plants > Roots > Rhizosphere ...
CAGCTTGAGGCTGGTGACGTGCTCCTCGTCGTCCACGACCCAGGTGACCTTGGACGAATCCATATCGTACTCGTTGGTAAAGATGCCGCGCGTCCACACGCCTGTCGTCACCGAGTAGGCGCGCACGCCGACTTTCTTGCCTTCGAGGTCCTTTGGCGTACGAATGCCGGAGTCGGGCCGCACCGCGAAACCGCCGTGGTGGAAGCGGCGCATGACGAAGATCGGCATGGCGATATAGGGGGCGCCGAGCGCGCGCGCGATCATGTAGGTGGTCGGCGCCATCTCGCAGATATCGAACTCGAGGTCACGCACCATGCGGCGGAACGCCTGGATGATCGGCGTCACCTCGACCATGTCGGCATCGACCCCTTCGATCGGGATGCTTCCATCCTTGATGGCCTTGGTATGGCCATAGGTGCCGATGGCAATCTTCAGCCGAGGCCGGTCGGCTCCGGTCGGCAGCTCGCCGCTCTTTTGTTGTACATTCACGACAGAACCTCTTCGTTCATTGTCTGTAGCGGGATAGTCGATTCATCATCCCGTTCTAAGCCTCTTGTTTGCGCGTGATCTTTTCCGAAAACCGGTTTCCACTTTTCGGGATCACGCGCTATTGCTTCTCGACGCCCGCCGCCTGAATGACTTTCGCCCATTTGGCGATCTCGCTCTTCATGCGCTCGTCCAGGAATTCCGGCGATCCGATCATGGGATGAATGCCGAGATCGCCCATGCGCGCCTGGATTTCCGGGGTCTTCAGCGCCGCAACAATATGCTCGTTGAGCTTGGTCACGATGTCCTTCGGCACACCGGCCGGGCCCTGGATGGCGTTCCAGCTCGTGACGACAAAGTCGGGATACCCGCTTTCCTTCACGGTCGGGACGGCCGGCAACTGCGGAGATCTCTGCTCGCCGGAGGTTGCAATCACCTTGAACTGCTTGTTGACGATCGACGGACCGAACGCCGCGTAATAGTCGAACCCGACGTCGACATCGCCGCGCAGGATCGCCGTCACCAGCTCGGGCGTCGTCTTGTAGATCACGATCGGGGCCTGCACGCCTGTGGCCAGCTTGAACAGCTCGGCCGACAGGTGCTGCGTGCTGCCGGTGGCGATCGTGCCAAAGTTCAGCTTTCCGGGATTGGCCTTCGCGTAAGCCACGACCTTCGCGACCGTATCCAGCGACGAATCCGCCTTGGTCGCCAGCAGCATCTCGAACTCCGCCAGCGGCGCGACCGGCGTGAAGTCGCGGACGACGTTGAAAGGCAGCGCCTTGAACAGCGACTCGCTGATCGCGCTGCCGTTGCCGGCAAGAAAGAGCGTGTAGCCGTCCGGCGGAGACGCCAGCACCGCCTTCGCGCCGACGATACCGCCAGCGCCCGGACGGTTCTCGATGACGAAGGTTTGGCCCATCGCTTCGCTGACCTTCTGCGCCACCAAGCGTGTGGTCACATCGGCGACGCCGCCCGCGCCGTAGGGCACGATGATGCGGACCGGCTTTTCAGGATATTTGGTCTGGGCCTGGGACAGGCCCATGCTCGCGAGCAACGCGCAAAATCCGGCTATGGCCGCCAGACATGCGCGCACGCTCATTGAGAGATCGCGGGTCATTCAATTTCCTCCCGATTGTGCAGCTTCTATTTTGATTTTCTGGCGGGATCATTGGAGAACCCGGCGGCTCCTGTCTATTCCGATTTTCCTCTCGCTGCGATATTGAAAACGTCATACGCGACCTATATCTCGCCAGATGACCGCGGCTTTCGGGCATTTGTGGCGATATCTAGAATATATCCATGAACAGCTTCCGATTGACGTCAGAGCGATGATAAATTTCCGGCTGTTGCGGCATTTCTGGTATTTCATGGCAGTCGCCGAAGAGCGTCACTTCGGCCGTGCAGCCAAGCGCCTCGGGGTGTCGCAACCACCACTGAGTCAGCAAATCCAGGTGCTGGAACGCACCCTGGGTGTAAAGCTGTTTGAGCGCTCGCGCGAGGGGGCCCGCCTGACCAGGGAAGGCTCGCAAATCCTGGAGCCGGTGCGAAGTTTCCTCGATCACGCCTACCGGCTGGAAACGACGGTCATGGACGTGCGCCAGGGGCGCGGCGCCGGCATCGCTTTCGGTGCGATCAATTCGGCGCTGTTCGACGTCATGCCGCACGTGTTGGGCACCGCGCGCCGTCAATATCCGACGCTCTCGCTGACGCTCGCCGAAATGGACAGCGCGCAAGCGCTCGCCGCCGTTCGCAATGGGGAGATCGATCTCGCCTTCGCTCGCTTCGATCACCAGATCAGTCCGCTTGCAATCCGGCCCATCACGACTGATCACCTCGTCGTCGCCCTTCCGATCGACCACCGCTTGACCCATCAGGCCAAGGTCGCATTGAACGAATTGGCAGATGAAAGCCTCGTGCTGTTCCCGCGCCGTATCAGTCCGCACTACTTCGACATCATCGTTGCGGCATGCCGGGACGCCGGTTTTTCGCCGCGCGTCATGCACGAGATCGGATCGGTCGTCTCGCAAATCGGCTTTGTCGGATGCGGGTTTGGCGTCGGTCTGGTCCCCAGCCGCTCGATGCGCTTTGGCAGCAGCGCCGTTGCGTTTCGTCCGTTGGTCGAAACGATCGACGTGGTCACCATCGCCGCGGTCTGGGATCCTTCGCTCAACAACGAGTTTGTGCCCAGGATGGTTGAGATAGCACTCCAGATCGCCGGCCCTGTCGAGACCAAGCCGATGACCAAGAGCCTCACCGACAAGAAAGCGCGGGCGCAGCAGCGCTAGAGTGGAGCGTGTCGTGCCGCGAGGGAAACACCTCAAGCGGCAAACTCAGTCCGCTCCCTCCCCCTTGTGGCTCTCGGGGTGGTGTTTCCCCAAGAGGGAAGTTGATTGCTGGCGGTTCATGGTGGCTCGTGCGCGCTCTGTCTGTACGACAGTCGACAAATTCACAAGACGCGGGCCATCAGAAAAGCCCCCCGAGGCGCGGCACGCTCCGCTTTGCACCATCAGCGGGTCTTCGAACTCCCTGAACTCGCTCCGCCGCGGGTTCCCTGTCCACTTGTCGAGTCCTGTTGACCCGGCGCATACCCCGAAGCGCCCGGCTGGCCAGCTTTGCTTCCTTTGTCCTGCATCTTCTGACCAGGGGCGTAGCCGGATGCGCCGGGTTGGCCCCGCACTGAACCCTTATCCTGCATCTGTTGTCCGGGCGCGCGATCTTGCGCAGTCTGTGCAAGGCCCACGGTCGTAGTTCCCAGCATGAAACCCACGGCGACTACAGCTGATAGTGCTTTGTTTCGCATTGCCGTCTCCTTGCGTTGTCGATGACGATCATCAACAACATTGCGAAGCCTTAGTTCCCCGAGATTCTTGGCCGATCTTCGTCCGCAACCCACCCGATCAGATGCTTGGATTTACTTCACTCCAGCCAGAGACGCTCACGATGAGTGGCCGGCTTTAGGCTGCGGTCGTCCTTTAAAGCCTTTTGTTAAGGCCGCCGCATTTGGCAATGCATTGACGGCGGGCCTGATGGGATTAGCCGGACAATATTTCGAGGCGGTAGAGGCGGACAAGGGCTGACGGCCCAGGCCTCCCGCGCTCTCGTGCGTAGCCCGTCAGGCATCGTTGTCTGCTTGAGCGGACCTTGCGCGCTTAGGCGAGTCTCGGGCCCCGACTCCCCTCAAGCGGCGTGTGCTAACGGAGCGGGTCCTAAAAGTGGGAACAGACTGCCTCGCGTCGGCTTTTCCGCCGAGAGGATTGAATGCCGCGCTACCTCTTTGCAGTGCGCCACCCGGCCCTTGACGACGTGGAAGACGACCCGGCCGGCATGGAATTGCCGGATGACGCTGCCGCTCGGGAGTTCGCTGTAAAAGTCATGCGTCGATTAGCGCAGCGCAAGGAAGATAACTGGGAGGGCTGGACGATGGAGGTCGTCACAGAGGGTGGGCGCCGTGTGTGGGAACTTCCATTCAATGCGATAGAACCAAGGCTTATTGCGCGAGGAGAGGTTTGGTTCCTTTAACCCTCTGGCCCCGTCTCTTTGAGGTTTGTCCACGTCAGCCACCTCTGCCAAGTCTCTTCCAAATAGCTTTTTGCGTCTTCCAGTGACCCGGCGGTGCCGTGGCCGCGCATGCCTGTCGGTTTGCCGAGGACGCCATGGATCGACCAAAACCATGTGTGCGGTTCGTCGCCGTGGCCTTCGCGGGCTTCGTAATAGATGTAGCCCACCGCCCAGCCCCCGCAGAATGCGGTGCAGTCCTTGCGAATTTCGGTTGGGGACAAAGCTAGGCCGGTCTCGCGGAACTTCAGAGGCATCCTGTACCGAAAACAGTTACGCCCCCGCGCAGCGGGAAAGGGCGGCACCGCCTATGAACGAGAACTGAATGGCTCAAGGGGGAGGGGAACACACCGAGTGCGCGGCAACTGTCTTGCGTCAAGCCAAGCGGTATACGCACGAGAAGCGCAGCGACATCGAACGCCGGCACCTCGACATTGTCTATGCCTTCAGAAGCCGGCGCGGATCGGGCTCGAACGCATTATCAATCACCCAGCGTGCGATCTCACCGTGCGAGGCGAACCAGACATCGGGGAATTGCGCGAAATGGGTGAAAATCTTCTGGTAGATCGCCGTGATCATCGGCCGGCCGCCATTGTGGCAATGCAGGGAGATCGGCAGGTAGCTGCCGGGCTCACGCAGGTAGAGATAATCGAACGCTTCCCGATAGACGTCCCACAAATCCATCGAGCTTGATCGCAGCACCCGATTGTCGGTGAAGTCGCTCCACGGTATGTGCGCCATCCGACCGTGCTTGAGGTTGACGATGCGCGGCACGTCGTTGTCGCGTGCGTCGCCATGCCATTTCAGCCCGGCAGCCGCCAGCAGGTCGTGGGTATGCGATGAGAACGCCATGCTCGGGCTGACCCAGCCCTGCGGTCGCTGGCCGGACGTCCTCTCCAGGAGGTCGAGGCATTTCGTTATGGTCGCCTCCTCCTCTTCGGGCGTCATGCCGTTCATCGGCTTATCCTGCAAATAGGCGTGGCCGGCGACGTCATGACCCGACTTCACGATCTGGGCGACCGCGTCGGGATAGATCTCGCAGCAACGGCCGTTGATACCGAACGTGCCACGGATGCCGTGCTCCTTGAGCAGGTTGATCAGGCGATAAACGCCGATCTTGCCCCCATAGCTGCCCCATGCGATGCCGGCCAGGTCGACCACGCCGGGCTTGGGCGCGGTCGCCTGCACGCCGTACGGCGGCGCTTTGCCCTCGGACCATGTCTCCAGCATGACGCTCACCGAGACGCAGATGCGCTTGCCGTGCGGCCAATGGAATTCCTTCGCCACTTCAACCTCCCTGACGTCAAAATGTGCCTAGCGCCGCTCGATGCCCGAGTCCGCGATGACCTTGGCCCATCTGTCTATCTCGGAGCGCATGCGCTGATCCTGAACATCGGGCGGCAATGGCTGTGCGACAAAACCGATCTCGCGGTATTTCGCTTTCACATCGTCCTGCGACAGAATCTCGGTCGTAGCCTGGCGAACCACCTCCATGGCGGCCTCCGGTGCGCGCGCAGGCGCATAAAGCGCGTTCCACGATGAAATCTCGAAGTCGGGCACACCCGCCTCGGCCATGGTCGGAACATCCGGAAGCTCATCGAGACGCGCAGCGCTTGTCGTGGCGAGCGCCCGGATCTGCTTGTCGCTGATGCCTTGCCGCAGCCCGCCGTAAGCATTGACGACCAGATCGACGTCTTTACGGATCAACGCGATCGAAAGCTCCGAGGGACCGCGATACGGCACGACGGCGACGTCGAGATTGAGCACGGACTTGAACAACAGCGCGGTGAGATGATTGCTGGTACCCGCACTTGATGTGCCGACGTTGATCGTCCCCGGCTTGGACCTGGCCGCCGAGATGAGGTCCTGAAGCGATTTATAAGGCGAATCCGAATTGGTCACGAAGAGATAAGAGAACTCGCTGACCCCGACGATCGGCTTGGTTTCCTTGCGGGGATCGAACGGCTGGGCAAACAGACTGACACTGATCGCAGTGTTATTGCCGAACCACGCGATCGTATAGCCGTCATGCGGAGCATTGATGACGGAGCGGGCGGCCGTGACCCCGCCCGCCGCGGGCTGGTTCTCGACTATCACGGGCACCCGCAATCGAAGCGACAGCCGGTCCGCAAGAAATCGCAGCGCAATGTCCGATGCTGACCCGGCCGCCAATGGCGTGACGATCTTCATCGGTCGCGAAGGGAAGGTTTCCTGCGCAAACACGGGCCCGGAGGCTGTACCGGCAGCGGCGATAAGGCCGATGAAGGAAAGAACGCAGATTTCCTTGATGCGCGGGATGGCGAACATACTGTTTCTGATCCTCTCCTGGGTGCGCCTTGCTTTTGGCGCGTGGGTACCAGCCGATCGGTCCGATCGATGATCCCATTTGGCGCTATGGAATGCCGCCCAAGATGACGGATGTCCATTCCGGAATTGGGCTATCCACGAGACCAAAAATATATGGTCGTCAGATGGCTGCGCTGGTCTCGCATTCCAGGGAGAGCGGCAACCACTCGGCGCCCTTGAGGAGCACCGTCGTCCTACGGCGCCAAATGGGAGCGCTTCCGTATCAGTCCAGCACGCGCACCGGCTTGCCGTCGAGGAACGCGCGGATGTCGTCAACCACTCCGCCGAAATAGGCGCGGTAGTTCTGCGTCGCCACATAGCCGAGATGCGGCGTGAGCACGACGTTGTCCATCTTGCGCAGCGGATGATCCACCGGCAACGGCTCGACGTCGAACACGTCGAGGCCGGCGCCCGCGATCTTGTTCTCGCGCAACGCGGTGAGCATCGCGGCCTCGTCGATGATGGGGCCGCGCGAGGTGTTGATGAGATAGGCCGAGGGCTTCATCAGCGCGATCTCCTTGGCGCCGACGAGGCCACGCGTGCGCTGGGACAGGATGACATGAATGGTGATGAAGTCGGCATGCCGGAACAGGTCTTCCTTGCTCACATAGTCGACCCCGACCTCCTTGCACTTCTCCGGCGTCAGGTTCTGGCTCCAGGCGATCACCTTCATTCCGAACGCCTGGGCGATCTTGGCGGTGCGGGTGCCGAGCTTGCCGAGGCCGAGGATGCCGAGCGTCATGCCTTCGAGCTCGGGTCCGATGGTGACCTGCCAGGTTTCGCCGGCCTTGAGCCGCGCATTCTCGTAGCCGATGTGCCGGGTCAGCTCGAGCATCAGGCCGATGGCGATACCGGAGGTCGGATTTCCCGTCGACGGCGTGCCGCAGACCACGACGCCGCGCTCCTTGGCGGCGGCGACATCAATGGATGCATTGCGCAGGCCGGTCGTGATGAGCAGCTTCAGGTCCGGCAGTTTCTCGATGACGGCGCGCGGGAAGGCGGTGCGCTCGCGCATCGCGCACACGATGTCGAAGCCCTGCAGCGCCTTGATCACGTTCTCGTGGCTGCCGAGGTGCTGGTTGAAGACCTTGATGTCAAGATCGCCCGAGACCTTCGACCAGTCCGTAACCTTGAGTACGACATTCTGGTAGTCGTCGAGGATCGCGCAGCGTTGGCGAGGCATGGCGAATGTCCGTGGTTGGCCCGTGGGTGGGGAGGGGAGGACGGAGCCTCCCTATAGCACACGGCAATTCACGGCCAGCCTGCTTTCAGCCGGCGCGCGCAAAGGCATACGTGAGGTGGACACTCGATATGGGGTGACGTGATACGGGGTGACGGGGCCGCTCCCGACCTCCGCCGGCGCCGTCTCAACGGTGGCCAGGCCGGGGCCCGAGGATCAGCGCTTCACGCGCACCGGGACCAGCACGGGTATCGCCCGATAAGAGACGGACGCCCGGTCGTGCTTGGCGTGCCACTTGGGACCAGGCCCGCGCATGTAGTGCTGCTCGGGCCGGTACGGATCGAACAGGCTCCTGGCCAGATTCTGCACGAATTCGGCGAGATCGGCCGACAAGCCCGATTCCTTGCGAACTGTCTTTCCCATGACCCCCTCCGGTGACTGATGTCTTTGCCGGTTCCGCTTTCGCTCCCCACCCCCGGGGAGCGCCCCATGGAGGCCATTGTCCGGGCAAATTTGTTAAAAACCAGTACCAATTTGTTAGTGATTTCAGTTTCCTGACCGCTAGTGGCAGAAAAGATACGGTTAGGGTTAAGGATCGATGCAATCAGGTCACACTCGGCCAAAGAACGTACGGCGGGGCCTCCGGCGATCACCCGCTGACCCCGCGTTTCGACCAAATCCAACCACCTCCGGGCAGCCCAAGAGCAGGTGGCGAAAGCCGATTCAAACCGGCGGCCGATGCTTGGCTCGCCACTTGGGTCCGGGTCCGCGCATGTAGTGGAGTTCCGGCCGGTAGGAGTCGGCCAGCGTTCCGGAGAAAATACGGAACAGGCCGGCAAAGTCGGCCAGTGCGCTCCAGGCCCGGCAGCGGTGGGTTCGATTGGTCGTGCTCATGACTTTGTCCGCGCGACTGTTGCCTGTGGTCCCTTCTCTTGTTGGTGACGGCAGCGGCGGCGGCGTTCAACGCGCTGGCGTTAAACATTGGTAAGACTCCGCCGAGCTCGGCGTCCCTAACGATCGAGATACGTTGTCCGCCGGGCGGCGGACGCGAATTGCGCGGCCGGAGATTGCTGCGCGACGGCCTTGCCCTCGCGCGCGGGTCTCGCTACATCAGCGGCGACTTCCCGACATCCGGCGCCCAGGCGCCCAACGATGCGAGCAGGGCGCCGATGGCCCGTCAGTTCATCTATCACATGGAAGGCCTCACCAAGACCTACCCGGGCAACCGCAAGGTTTTGGAGAATATCCACCTGTCGTTCTATCCCGACGCCAAGATCGGCGTGCTCGGCGTCAACGGCTCCGGCAAATCGACGCTGCTTCGCATCATGGCCGGCATCGACAAGGAGTTCACCGGCGAGGGCTGGGTGTCCGAGGGCGCGCGCGTAGGGTATCTGCAGCAGGAGCCACAGCTCGATGCGAGCAAGAGCGTGCGCGAGAACGTGATGGAGGGAGTGGCGCCGCAGAAGGCGATCCTCGATCGCTACAACGAACTCGCCATGAACTACTCGGACGAGAACGCCGACGAGATGACCAAGCTGCAGGACGAGATCGAGGCCAAGGGGCTGTGGGATCTCGACTCCAAGGTCGACCAGGCGATGGACGCGCTGCGCTGTCCGCCGGATGACGGCGACGTGGAGAAGCTGTCCGGCGGCGAGCGCCGCCGGGTCGCGCTCTGCCGGCTGCTGCTCGAGCAGCCCGAGCTGCTGCTGCTCGACGAGCCCACGAACCACCTCGATGCCGAATCCGTCAATTGGCTCGAAGGCCATCTGCGCAATTATCCCGGCGCCATCCTGATCGTCACCCACGACCGCTACTTCCTTGACAACGTGACCGGCTGGATCCTCGAGCTCGATCGCGGCCGCGGTATTCCCTATGAGGGCAACTATTCGGCCTGGCTTTCGCAGAAGCAGAAGCGGCTCGCGCAGGAGGGCCGCGAGGAAGAAGCGCGCCAGCGCACGCTCGCGCGCGAGCAGGAATGGATCGCGGCCTCCCCGCGCGCGCGGCAGGCGAAGTCCAAAGCCCGCTATCAGCGCTATGAGGAGCTGGTGAAGCAGGCTGCGGAGAAGACCACCCAGACCGCGCAGATCATCATCCCGGTGACCGAGCGGCTCGGTCAAAACGTGGTCGATTTCGAGGGTCTCACCAAGGCGTTCGGCGACAACCTGCTGATCGACGACCTCACCTTCAAGCTGCCACCGGGCGGCATCGTCGGCGTGATTGGTCCTAACGGAGCCGGCAAGACCACGCTGTTCCGCATGATCGTCGGGCAGGAGAAGGCGGATCAGGGCACGATCAAGGTCGGCGAGTCCGTGCATCTCGGCTATGTCGATCAGTCCCGCGACGCGCTCGACGGCAAGAAGAACGTATGGGAGGAGATCTCGGGCGGCCAGGATCTCATCCTGCTCGGCAAGCGCGAGGTGAATTCGCGCGCCTATTGCTCCAATTTCAACTTCAAGGGCGCGGACCAACAGAAGAAGGTCGGTTCGCTCTCGGGCGGCGAGCGCAACCGCGTGCATCTGGCCAAGATGCTCAAGTCAGGCGCCAACCTGCTCCTGCTCGACGAGCCCACCAACGATCTCGACGTCGACACGCTGCGCGCGCTGGAAGAGGCGCTCGAGGATTTTGCCGGCTGCGCCGTCATCATCAGCCACGATCGCTGGTTCCTGGACCGTATCGCCACCCACATCCTTGCGTTTGAAGGCGACAGCCACGTCGAGTGGTTCGAGGGCAACTTCCAGGATTACGAGCAGGACAAGATGCGCCGGCTGGGGACCGACTCCACCATTCCCCATCGCATCAAGTACAAGAAGTTCTCGCGCTAGCAGTGGCCCGATGGGGTCGAGCGCCGCCGGCATTCGTTGAATTAGCGAGCCCTGGGGCGGGCAGCTCCGGGACGTATCGCAACAGCGCAAGACATCCGGCTTCTGGATCAGCGGTGATGTATCGACGTGACCGCGTCGCCGCCTGGCTGCCTGTTTCCCCATCAATTGACAACACAGGTCACGCAGTGGCCTTGTGAGCTGTCAGTCTGACCCGAGCACGACAAGTCGGCTATGAGCAAACCGCCGACGGCGTCAGGAGGCAGATAGATGATTCGATGCGTGCGCCTGTGGACTGGCGAGGACCAGAACTCATATTTCGAGGAGGGATGGCTCGAGCTCGAAACCGGTGCGCATGCCGATCTCCTGAGCGGAAAACTCCCCGCGACGACCGTTTCGTTTCAAGAGACGGCATCCGGCGGCGCGCTTGATTGGCACACCGCCCCGGTCCGGCAACTCGTCATCACGCTGAGCGGTACACTGGACTTCAAGACCCGTGACGGGGAGCACTTCCTGCTGCACCCAGGCGACATCCTGCTCGCCGAGGATACGGTTGGAAGCGGCCATTCGTGGAAACTGATCGACGCCGCGCCATGGCGCCGGTCATATGTGGTGCTTGCGCCTGGCGCCGTGGTTCCGTTCCGGCCGGGGAATTCTCGCAGATCATGACTTGCGTCGATCCGATCTGATCCGCCAGGGAGAACGTCCATGATTGGCGATCCTGCCGTCAAGGAACCGGATGTCGCCCTCGTCGGCGCCGGGATCATGAGCGCCACACTGGCGGTGTGCCTGAAGGAGCTCGAACCTTCGCTCAACATCGTGATGTTCGAGACGCTCGGCGGTCCGGCCCTGGAGAGCTCCAACGCCTGGAACAACGCCGGCACCGGCCATGCCGCGAATTGCGAGCTGAACTACACGCCCGAGCGCAGCGATGGAAGCATCGACATTTCCGAGGCGCTGCGGGTCAATGTGGAGTTCGACCTGTCGCGACAGCTCTGGTCCTATCTGGTGAAGAAGCGGGCGATTGCGGACCCGCAATCCTTCATCCATCCGGTCCCGCATATGAGCTTCGTGCACGGCGCTCAAAACGTTGCGTTTCTCCGCGAGCGCTTCAAAGCGATGTCGGCTCATCACTGCTACGAAGGCATGGAATATACCGAGGACGGGCGCAAACTGAGCGAGTGGGTCCCGCTCGTGATGGAGGGCCGCGCCGCCGACGAGCAAATAGCCGCAACGCGGATCATCACCGGCGCGGACGTGGATTACGGATCGCTCACCCGCAGCCTCGTCGGCTATCTCGTGGGAATGAAAGGCTTTGCCGCCCACTACTCACATCGCGTAACCAACATCAGCCGCGAGCCGGGCGGACGCTGGCGCATCGACGCGACGGACACCAAGAGCGGCGACGTGCGGTCGACCCGGGCCAAGTTCGTCTTTCTGGGCGCCGGTGGCGACGCTTTGTTGCTGCTGCAGAAATCCGGCATTCCGGAGGGAAAGGGCTACGGCGGGTTCCCGGTCGGCGGCATCTGGTTGCGCTGCGACGATCCGGAGATCAACAAACGCCATCACGCCAAGGTCTATGGCAAGGCGTCCGTCGGTTCTCCGCCGATGTCGGTTCCCCACCTCGATACAAGGGTGATCGGCGGGAAGCATTCGATTCTGTTCGGCCCCTATGCGGGCTTCTCGACCAAGTTTCTCAAGCACGGTTCGCTGCTCGATCTCTTCCGCTCGATCAGACCCGGCAATATCGGGCCCCTGCTGGCGGTTGCCCGCGACAACTTCGACTTGACCAAATATCTGATCGGTCAGGTTCTCCAGACGTCGCAGCACCGGTTTGCCGCGCTGAAGGAATACTATCCGGAAGCGAAGCCGGCGGACTGGCAGCTCGAGGTCGCGGGACAGCGGGTTCAGATCATCAAGCCGGATCCCAAGCGCGGCGGGTTTCTGGAGTTCGGAACCGAATTGGTGGCGGCGGCCGACCGTTCGATCGTTGCATTGCTGGGAGCCTCGCCCGGAGCATCGACCGCGGTCTTCATCGCGGTCTGCGTGCTCGAGAAATGCTTCAAGCGCGAGTTGACGGCGAATGACTGGCTACCCAAACTGAAAGAGATGATCCCTTCCTATGGTCAATCGCTGATCGACAACGCCGAACTGTGCCGGCGTGTGCGCGCCGAGACGGCGGCCGTTCTGCATCTGGAGAATATCTGAAGCAGCGCTCCGCAAGGATGCAAATAGCGCCGCCGCCTGCCGGCGCGTTTGCCTTGACATCATGTGGTGTGCGCTGCGAATGAGACGACAGCGGCGAACGCGCTCGTCGGACTGCATTCACCAAGGACAAATCAAGCGTGATGAACCACTGGCAATCAACGTCCACCTCATGCGAACGCGGCCCTGAGCCCGCCGTTCGGAACGGCTCGTCGGGAACAGCGCACGACGGGATGCGCTGATGGCCGAGGATTGGAGCGCGCGCCAGTATCTCAAGTTCGAGGACGAGCGCACACGGCCACCGCGCGATCTGCTGGCACAGGTGCCGTTGCAATCTCCCCGCCGCGTGGTCGATCTCGGCTGCGGGCCCGGCAACTCCACCGAGCTTCTGATCACACGCTATCCGCAGGCCGATGTCGTCGGAGTGGATTCATCGTCCGACATGCTGCGCCAGGCGCGCGAACGGCTGCCCTATTGCACTTTCGCCGAGGCCGATCTCGCCACCTGGAACCCGCCGGAGGGCGCCGACCTGTTATTTGCCAACGCGGTGTTTCAGTGGGTTCCCGACCATCCGGCCGTGCTGCGGCGTCTGCTCGAGCGGCTGCCGGAAGGCGGCGTGCTGGCGCTGCAGATGCCGGACAACACCGATGAGCCGGCGCTCGCCCTCATGCGCGAGGTCGCAAAAAGCGGCCCGTGGGCCGCGGAGGTCGGGTTGGCGGCAGCCGCGCGCGACGA
>Ga0207647_10002731_pt1 | contig 13324 bp, 10 predicted proteins | sample KBSCornC2_FD_184295 | JGI IMG/M metagenome (GOLD analysis project Ga0207647, IMG submission 184295) | Corn rhizosphere microbial communities from Kellogg Biological Station, Michigan, USA - C2 (SPAdes) (version 2) | ecosystem: Host-associated > Plants > Roots > Rhizosphere ...
ATCGATGACTGGACCGTTGAGGGCAGCAACGACAGGAACAGCACGCCGACGGCCAGTTGAGGCGACAGTCCCGGTGCGAACTGGAAAATTAGGCCGAGAAGCGGGAACAGGAAGAAGGTGACGAGGAGAACGCTGCCCTGAAGCTTCCAGTTGAGCGCCCCGGCACGGATTGCAGCAGGCGACAACTTGGCCCCGTGCAGAAAGAACAGCAAAAAGACACCGCAAGCCGCAGCGGTGATGAAATGCTTCGCCCCATCCCCGCGGCATGGAAGAAACGAAGCCAGCACTACGGTGAGCAGGAGCAGCGCCGTGAACGGATCGATCCACCGGAGAACGAGTTTCACCGCGTGATACTCGCAGCGAAGATATCGAGCATGTCAGGATGCGTCGCACCCCCCTTCTCGCTAAATGGCCAACCCTGGAAGCTGTTGCGCGCGTGTAATGACAGGTCGCCGCGATTCAACGGGCCAGCGTTTGCGATCGCTGGATAGTTGTTCAAACAGCTGCCGGAATAAGAAATAGTCCTCCCATAATCTTGCCCGTCCGACTCATTGCGCTTGGCGACGGGACCGACACATGGGCGAATATCTTCGCTTCCATCGAACCGCCCCGCATCCGTGATGCTGCTCTCGAAAGGGAGCGCAGTCATTGCATCCATGATCGGCACACGCATCAGCCGCTGGGAGCCCGGCCGGCCGCGGCAATCGGGTGTGGCACGATAAGGTTGAGGATTACCGCGATCAGCGCGGCGGGCAGCACGCCTGAAGTCAACAGAATTCGCAGGGTTTCGGGCAGATGCCCGATCGTGGCGGGCTCTAGTTCCAACCCAAGGCTGACGGATAGGGCAACGCCGAAGATCAGCATGTTCCGCTGCGTCCAGGCCACTTCAGACAGAATTGCCAAGGCAGCGGACGCGACCATCCCGAACATGACGATGACCCCGCCGCCCAATACCTCGATGGGGATCGTGATGATCGCCGCGCCGATTTTCGGGGCCAACCCGCACAGCATGAGAAACACCGCGCCGATCGTCACGATATGGCGGCTCATCACCCCGGTGATCGCGATCAGACCGACATTCTGGCTGAACGATGTGTTGGGCATCGCCCCGAAAACGCCGGCAATTGCGGTTCCAACGCCGTCGGCACAGGTCGCGCCGATCAACTCGCGATCGGTCGCCGGCCGTCCGGCAGTGCCCTCGCAAATCGCCGAGACGGCGCCGATCGATTCGATCGCGGAGATGAAGCCCATCAGGCAGAAACCCGCGATCGCGGAGATCGAAATGGCAAACCCGAAATGGAACGGCTTCGGCAGCATGAACCAGCCGGCCGCACCGACCGGCGCGAGGGACACCTTTCCCATCACGGCTGCGGCCGCATATCCGGCGATCAGGCCGATCAGCACCGCGGCGGTCGACCAGATACCGCGGCCGTAGAAGCTCAACCCCAAGGTCACCGCCACGACGATCCCCGCCAGCAACCAGCTCTCTCCCGTGCCATAGGCTGCCGTTCCCTGCGCAGGCACGCCACCGGCGGCATATTCGACGCCGATGCGCATTAGCGACACGCCGATCATCAGCACGACCAGGCCCACGACCATCGGCGGCAGCGCAAAGCGTATGCGACCGACGAAGAAGCTCAGGCAGGTGTGGAACAGGCCGCCGCACAGCGCCGCGGTGGTCAACGCCGCCATCGCGGCAGGGCCCCTTCCGGCGACGATGGGGATCATGATCGGCAGGAACGCGAAACTCGTCCCCTGCACGATCGGCAAGCGCGCGCCGGCTGGTCCGAGGCCGATCGTCTGGATCAAAGTGGCGACGCCGGCGAACAGCATCGCCATCTGAATGAGGTAGATCATTTCGCTCGGATCTTTCGATCCATAGCCGAAACGGGCCGCCCCCGCGACGATGATGGCGGGTGTCATATTGCTGACGAACATCGCCAGCACGTGCTGGATGCCGAGCGGGATCGCCATGGCGAAGCCCGGAAAGAAATCGGGGTCGCGGGCCTGATCGGGCGACAGGATGCCAGTGCCATGTGGAATCACGGCCGATATCAACCTGTCGTCCGGCGGCGCTCCGTCCAGAGCTACGGGCGAACCGGTCATCGCTTGCTTCCTATCGATGCGAGGGAAAGGTCGTCTACCATCAGGCCAAACTCTGGAGCCGGGCCAACGAGTTGTCCGCCGCGCGCAGTATGTCCCGCCGACGCGCCTGAACGAGATCGCCGTCCCGAACCACGGCACGCCCCTCGACGAAGACATCGCGAGCGCCATTCGGAGGGCTCAGGATCAGGCCGGAGACCTTGTCCCAAGCTCCGGACGAAGGCAGATCCGACACATTCCAGATCGCGATGTCGGCGCGCTTGCCCACCGCCAATGCACCGCAATCGTCACGGCCGAGCATTTCGGCACCGCCCCGCGTCGCGAGGAACAGGGCATCTCGCGGGTCGAACGCCGCGGCGCCTCCGACCGCGCGCTGCAGCAGCAGCGCCTGCCGCGCCTCCAGGAGCAAATTGCCGCTGTCGTTAGACGCGGACCCGTCGACGCCGAGGCCAAGCGGGACGCCCTGTTCGAACATGAGTTTCAGCGGCGCGATACCGGAGCCGAGGCGGCAATTTGAACAGGGGCAGTGCGCCACCCCGGTCCGGGTGCTAGCGAACAGGTCGATTTCCTCTTGGTTCAGCTGGACGCAATGGGCGTGCCACACATCCGGCCCGACCCATCCCAAGCTTTCGGCATATTGGCCGGGACGGCAGCCGAAACGTTCGAGTGAGAAGGCGACGTCGTCGGCATCCTCCGCAAGGTGCGTGTGCAGCATCACCTTTTTGTCGCGCGCCAGCAGGGCCGCGTCGCGCATCAGCCCTTGGCTCACCGAAAAGGGGGAGCAGGGCGCGACCCCGACCCGCACCATCGCGCCCGCCTGCGGCTCGTGGAAACGGTCGATCACGCGGATCGTGTCATTCAGGATCGCGGCCTCGTCCTCGACCAGGCTGTCGGGTGGTAATCCGCCGTCGGTCTCACCCACGCTCATCGCGCCGCGTGTCGGATGGAAGCGGATGCCGATGCCCGCAGCCGCCGCGATCGAATCGTCCAGCGTCACGCCGCCGGGAAACAAATAGAGATGGTCGGTGCTGAGCGTACAGCCCGACAGCGCAAGCTCCGCTAAGCCCAGCTGTGTCGCGGCGAAGACATCCTCCGGCCGATAGCGCGCCCAGATCGGATAGAGGCATCTGAGCCAGTCGAACAGCGACGCATTGATCGCGCCCGGCAGTGCTCGCGTGAGCGACTGGAACAGATGATGATGTGTATTGACCAGGCCGGGCGTGACCACGCAGCCCCGCGCATCGATGATCTCGTCTGCCTCATCAAGCAGGCCCTCGAAGTCCGGCGTTGGCCCGACCGCTTCGATCACCCCATCGCGGAACGCGATTGCGCCATCTCTTATCTCCCGGCGCAGATCGTCCATGCACGCCATCACGTCGGCGTTCCGGATGACCGTCAGGCTCATAGGGTCGCGCCAGCCACCGTCACATGACGGCTCATTGCGGCAGAGTCTTTTCGTAACGGGCCCAGTGCGTCGTCAGTTCGTCGATCACCCTGGACCCCACGCTGTACAGGCTCTCCAGCGCCGCAGTCAGCCCGGCATAGCCCTGATTCTCGCGCAGCAGATAATCGGCGGGAGCCACGCCGGGCGGCGGCATCGTGTAGTTGCTGCCGGCACGCAGCACCATGAAGCGGCTCTTGTCGACGCGGCCGACCCGGTCGAGATAGAGGATCGACTGATAGGTGCCGGTCTCCTCCATCGCCGATGTGACGAACTCGCCCTTGCCTTCGGTCCACTGATGGACCCAGTGATTGGCCCAATCGGTCATCAATTTGCCGTGCCAGAAGGTGATTGCCGCAAGCTGGTCGCCCTTCAGGACGAAGGGTGGGCGCTGCGCCATCGGATAGCCGGCGTAGCGCCCCCGCTCCTTCGCAAGGCCTGGGCTGTCGGGGAGGACCATGTCCTTGGTCAGGCCGAAGGCCCAGTCGCGCAAGGCCGGATTGATCTCGAACACCTCGCCCTGCGAGCTGCGCGGCCGGACGTCGTCGGGTCCGTTTGAGTGAAGCGGAAAATAGCCCGATTTCCAATCCTTAGGGATTTCCCGTGCATCGATCTCATGGGCAAGATCGCCATCGACCAGGAAGCGCGCCCATGCGGCCGAGCCGATCGACGCGTCCTGCGGGTCGATCCCCGCTATCCCGGCGACCAGCCAGTAAGCGTGTGACAGGTCGAAGCGCGGATCGAGCCCCAGCGCCATCACGGCTGTGGCCGATTTGATATTGCCCATGCCCGTGACGATGCCGAGGATCTGGCTGTCGGCATTATAATAGAGATCGTGATAGGATTGGGGGAATGGGATGCGCGTATCGAGGTGCCGCCGCTCCTTCCAGAACTGAAACTCGCCCGGCGCATCTCCCGTATCTTGGCCGATCTCGAACATCGTCACGATCACGATACGGACGGGGAGCGGGTGGGCGCATGGCTGCGCGGGTGCGCATTGCTCCGCGCCCGCGTCGGTGGCGGGCTGATCCGCCGCATTTGCGGGCATGTGCCCACACAAGCCAAGGACTGCGCTCATGCAAACCCCGGCGCGTGTCAGAAAACGCATCTCCCTGCCGTCTTTCTCTGTTGAGATCGTTCGCAATAAGGTTGGGGCGCCGGCGGCATGCCGACGCCACCTCAGTCATCAGAACTTGTAGGCAATGCTGGCCTGGAAGCTCCGCGGCTTTTCGGGCAGCGCGATGGTGCTGCCGAACAGCTCGGTGAAGTTGGCGCGGAAATAGGTCGCGTTGGTGGCGTTCTTTACCACGAGGCGGAACAGCCAATTGTCCTTCGTGTACGAAGCGCCAAGATCAACCAACGTGTAAGCTGGCAATTTTACGACCCGCGACTGGCCCGAATAGACCGAGTCCACCTTGACCACGCTACCCGAGAAGGCGATCCCATTGTCGAACGAATAGGTCGCCGTCAGCGAATAGAGGTTCTTCGGGATACCGGCCCGGCCGGCTGCCGCCTTGTTGGGTATCGGCACCAGCCCGCCGATCTGGCCGCCGAAGATGAGCGACGGGTCTTTGACATTCACCAGATCTTCGACGCCGAAGAAGCTGAATGTCGATCCGGCATCGAGGAACGTCAGGTTGGTGACCACAGTGTGGGTATAGGCGCCGGTGACAAGGAAATGCTTATCAACCGACCAGCGGGCCTCGGCCTCGACACCCTTGGTCTGCACCGACTGGTTTACCGTCGAGGACTGGATGTTGTGATCCGTCCGCTCCTGCTTGTAGACCGAAACCGCAGCATACAGCTTGTTTTGAAGGAAGCTGCCTTTGACGCCGCCTTCGTACAGCTTGGAAGCTGTAAGGAAGGTATGGCCATTTGCCGTCGCAGGATCGATTTCGGAGCCCTGGCCCGCAATCACCGTCGTCTGGCGCGCTGCCGTAACATAGGGAATTAAACCGAGCGGCAGCTTATATGATGCGCTTGCGTTCCAGGACCAGCCGCCCTTGCCTCCCGATCCGTTCACGACAGCGGGGGCGACCCGTAGCTTGCTGGGTACGTTCGCCGATTTGACGTCGATTTTGTCGTAACGCAGGCCACCGATCAGATCGAGGCCGAAGTTGAAATCCAGATCAACAAGGCCGGCCATGCCATAATCGGTATAATGGCCCTTCAGGTAGTTACTATAATTGCAATCGCACTCCGTGGAAAGCAGGCGATCGGACAGCGGTGTGTAGCCCTGCGTTAGGTCAACACGGTGGAAGTACTCGAAATTGAAATCATCTCCGTGCAGAAATTTCGTGTAACGAATAGACGGTGATGCTTGAAGCGAGAACTTTCCCACCGCCGTATCATAGGTCTTTGAGGCGACTATCTTGTCCTCGATAACCCAAGATCTGTGGAATTGTGAGAATCCGTATGCGTTCTCGTTGATATTTTTGATTCCGTCGTAAAAGAGCTGATTCTTTACCTCGAATCCACCCTCCGACGCGAATATCATGTCGAAATAGCCCGTCTTTGCAATATTGTCGAGGCGGTCGTTCTTGCCCGTAAGCACATCCCTACGGCTAAGCTTGGTCGTTCCCACATTCGTCAGGGCAAGGTTGGGATAGGCCTGCTTGAGACATGCGTCGGTGAAACTGGCGGCGGAGGTTGGAGAGGTGCCCGGGGCCGTCGTGCCCGCGGGGCAACCAAAAGTGCCAAACGGATTGAAGTTGCCGCCTGCTTGGAACTCGGCCGGAGAAAGCTGGCCGTCACCGTTGGTGTCAAGCGGCTTGGCCGACCCAGTGATGTAAGTGCCATGATCGACAAGGTCCTGCGTCAGCCGGTTCCAGCCGCCATTTTGCTGACCCTTGTAATTCTGGTACATGCCGCCGAATTCGATCCGCAGATGATCGGTGATCTGGTTGTCGAACGCGGCCTGCAATATCGTCTGCTTGGTCGACATGTTACGGTAGTAGCTGCCGGAATCCTCCAGCTCGGCATACAGGCTGTAGCCGAATTCGGTGCCACCAAGCTTGAGCGGTCCACGGACCTCGCCCTTCAGGACATTATAGTCCCAGCTGCCACGCGTGTAGGTCATCTGGCCTTCGGCATGGTCCAGCAACGCGCCACCTTTGACGCGCGCCGATTTCGGCACGAAGTTCATATAACCGCCGGTCTTGGACGGGCCGAAAATCGGCGAGGACGGACCACGGACGATGTCGATCCGCTCTGATGCGCCGATCGGTGTCGGGTAGTTGCCCGGATTGTCGAGCCGGCGCACGCCGCGGAAATAGACCTCGCCAGGCGTGCCGCGAATGTCGAGCGCGCCGCCAACGCCGAAGAAAGAGTTGGTAAAGGCGCCGGGCGCCTGCGCCACAAGATCGTAGATGTCGGTGACACCGAACCGCTCGATCTGCTCGCTGCTGACCGTCGAGGCCGAACGCGGCGTTTCGACGAGCGTCTTGTTGAAGCCGAAGACTGAGCCGACGTCCTTGTTCGGCAATGCGTTGAGCGATCCCGTGACGACAATCTCCTGACTGCCGTCATCCGCGGCATCGGCCGGCTTGGAAGCGTCCTCCGCCCAGGCCGACCCTGTCATCGCCGTGCAGGATAGCAAGCCGGCGGCAATCGCGATGAAAGATCTGCGCATGCCGCCATGCCGCATCGCAGCATCACTCGTTGCGCCCAACAACTGAACATTTGCCATGAGATTGCCCCTTATGTCTGCGGAGGCGTAGCTCCGCGCCCTGTCCCCGATGCCCGCGAATTGCTCAGCCAATCCCACCCCGGATTGTTGCGACGCACAACGTAATGCGATGATCGCGATCGTGTAAAGTAAAACTTCTATTTTCTATTCGATGTAGAAGTATATGTGCAATAATTTGCACGTAAAAACGCCCGACTTGCAGGGGATGCAATCCGGCTAATTGCGTTTTGTGGGCTGGCTTTATTGTTATTTTTTATCGAAGAAAGCAGAATAATCCAAGATCTTCAGGGCATTTTTTATCACACAGGATAAATCCATGAGATTCCTTACCCTGAAAGCCGAGTTGATCGTCGCTGCGCGGCGCTCTCCGAGATCCGCCGCACCCGCGCTAAAATCCAGCATGGTCGGATTAAAAGCTTGACCTTGGCCGATCAAACGCAATGAATTTGACACAGTGTTGCAAAAATTAGAGTGGCTATGCCGGCCTTTTCGCGTTTCCTTCGATATTTTGTAGCTGTCGGACGATTGGGCTCAATCCGTAAGGCGGCTGATGAGCTGAACGTGTCAGCCTCCGCGATCGATCGGCAGATTCTCAACGTCGAAGCTGATCTTGGACTGCCCCTATTTGAGCGCCTGCCGAGCGGCCTTCGGCTGACCGCTGCCGGCGAAATCATGATGGCGGCGGGCACGCGATGGCAGAAGAACATGGTCGACGTGCGCGCCCAGATCGAGGATCTGCAAGGTCTCAAACGCGGTCATGTGGACATTGCCATCATCGACGCGCTGGCGAAGGGCTATATCCCCCGCATGATCCAGTCGATCCAGAGCCGCTATCCCGGCATCACGATCGGGATAAAGGTCCTCGAAAATGACCAAGTCCGCATGGCGATCACGAGCGGCAAGGTGGATTTCGGTATTTTCTTCGAGCCCCAATCGTTCCGGGACATTACCGTTCGTGCGTTCGTGGATGTCGTGCTCGGCTTCGTGACGCCCGCCGGCCATCCCTTCGCACTTCGCCGCGAGGCCCGGTTTTCCGCCTGTGTCGGCTCGGCGCTGATCGTGCCGGCGGAACCGCTCGCCGTATCTCAGCAGATCGCGGTTCTGGGGGGCACTTCAGGCGTCGAGATCGACAAGAGGGTCACGTCGGACAATATCCAGATGATCACTTCGCTGGTTCTGCAAGGGGTGGGAATAGGTATTCTGACCTCGCTGGACGTCATTACCGAGGTACAGCGCGGATTATTGTCCTTCACCCGGATCTCCGACGCCATTCTGCGCCCAATGACGCTCGCCCTATGCACGGCGTCCGCGCGAACGCCGTCCCATGCCGCCGGACTGGTCCTTGCTGAGATCGAAAACGGATTCGCGCAGCTAAGCTATCCTGCCTCGATAGAAGCTGCGATTGGCGCGCACGACCTATAGCGCCATCTCAAGATACCGTGAGAAGCTTGATCCGGTTAACTGCATGCCTTGATCGGGTTCGACCCAGTCCGGCCATCCCTCAACACAACGTCATTTCCGCGGCCTTCCAATCGCACTGTTCGCGATCAGCTTGACGATCAGCGCCTCCAATCGCGCAGGATCGATCGTGGACACGACCTCGGCCGCTTGCTCTCCAACCCCCGGCTGATAATTCTCCCGCCACGATAAGAGGTCGCCATATCCGGCCCCGAACTGTGTGTTGTAATCGACATACAATGTCTGCTTTGCGGTTATGATCGCGGGGTCGAGCCAGACGCCGGCCGCGATCTCGTCCCACAACGGAAAACCCGGCTCCAACGCGGAGATGAGCCTGGCGACATCCGGACTCGCGAGCTTCTTCATCCGGTCCAGTAATTCCGCGCTCAATTGCGTCGCGGTCGAGGGATCGACGGGAACGATCGTGATCTTCCTCCAGGGGCTGCGCGAGACGATGCTTGCGGCCTCCGGATCAAAGCGGATGTTGAATTCACGCCGCGGCGTGTTGATGAACTCCCGTGCAAATTGCACGGCCGAAACGTTATCGAGAACCTGCCGCGGATTCAGGCTGCCGCCCATGTAAACGAGCTCTTTTGCCAGGCTGGCGAACTCCGGGTCGAGCCGCTGCGCCAGCGCGAGGTTGGTCATCGGCCCACTCTCCACGATCGTCACTTCTCCGGGATATTGCCGGACCATCCGGATCAGGAAGTTGGCGGCGATTTCAGGTGAAGGCTTTGTCCGCGGATTCCCCCAGGGCAAATCGACCGGGTCGTTAGGCCCATGATAAGGCGGCGTGCTCTGCCGGGTCGGCTCGACCCATTTCTTCATCCACGCCCCCTTCCAGGTGAGCTTGCCGTACAGCGCCTCCCAACGATCGGTCAAAGCTTCGGAATTGAGGAGAGGATAAGCCGCGCCCGGCACGACCGGCACGTCCGTGCGACCGACGATCTCCAGACCGCGCAGCGCCTGGGCCGTCGCGCGGTTGACCCATACATTGCCGGACACCGTGGTGATGCCAAGGACATCGACGTCCTGAGCTTCCAGCAACATGATGTGCATCAGCGCGAACCCCTCGTCATCGATGATGACCTTCCGCCGTTCGGGCTGCGCACCCGCCGGGGCAAGCGCGATAAGGAGCCCAAGGCAAAGCGAGAGAAGCCACAGGCAATGCCGTGCGGCCGCGCGGCGATTGCGCTGGCCCGTCCTCAACCAACCGGTCGCAAGATGAAGGTTCCGCATGCGCGCAAGCCTAGGCACGCCTTCACTTGGCCGCCAAACAGAATGAATTCGACGCGCCCTTGCAAAAATCAGAGCAGGTTGCGGCCGGCATTCCGCAACCTATTCTTGCCGACTTTTCGAGGGAGGCGGTCGACATGACCCCGAAGCAGATTGTCGAAGCCTGGATAGACCGCTTCAACGCACGGGACGCAGCGGGCCTCGCCGAACTCTATCATCCGGATGCCGTGAACCATCAGATTACGCAGGAGCCGGTCGAGGGGCGCGACGCCATTCGCGCCATGTTCGAGCGTGAATTTGCGGCCGCCGACATGATCTGCATCACCGAGGCAATTCACGAGGCGGGTGAGGTCGCCGCGCTCGAATGGCGCGATCCGCTGGGCCTCAGGGGCTGCGGTTTCTTCACGATCAAAGACGGGTTGATCGTGTTCCAGCGCGGTTATTGGGACAAATTATCGTTCCTCAAAGCGCATAACCTGCCGGTCAAATAAACGCGTCCCTATCCCAGGCGCATTCGCCCAGGACGTAGCTGCGCGCCACGGCGCGATCGTCACCGAGGATCTGCAAGGCAAAAAGGCGCTCGGCAAGATCGGCGCCGGCGGTGCGCCGCGCCAGCAAAGGTGTCGCGGCACAGTCGAGCACGACGAAATCCGCCTCTTGGCCCGGTTCCAGGCTTCCGACGCGATCGCCGATATGGAGCAAGGCGGCACCGCCGGCCGTGGCCAGGAATAGTGCACGGAACGGATCGAGGGGGCCGCCGCGGGCGAGCGCCGCCTGATAGGCGATTCCGGCCGTACGCAGCATCGAAAAAGACGTCCCGGCGCCAACGTCGGTGCCCAGGCCAAGCCTCACCATGTGGCGATCGGCTTGATCGAAATCGAAGACTCCCGACCCAAGGAACAGGTTGGAGCTTGGGCACACGGCGATCCCGGCCCCACTCTGGTGCAGACGGTTGCAGGCGCGGTCCGACAGATGGACACCATGGGCGAAGACCGACCGCGACCCGACCAGCCCAAACCGGTCATAGACGTCGAGATAATCGCTTGCGTCGGGGAAACGTCGGGCGACGGCAGCACATTCATCGACATTCTCCGCGAGATGCGTGTGAAGAAGCACATCGGGATAGGCGGCCAGCAGCGAGCCCGCGTCGCGCAATTGATCGTCGGACGAGGTCAGTGCGAAGCGCGGCGTCACCGCATAACCTAGCCGGCCGCGCCCGTGCCAGCGACCGATCAAGGCCTCGCTCTCGGTGCGTGCAGATAGCGGACTGTCGGCGAGGCCCTCGGGGCCCAAGTCCATCAGGACCTTGCCCGATATGATCCGCATCGCGCGTCGCTCGGCCGCCTCGAACAGCGCATCGACCGAATGTGCATGGACCGTCGGGAAGACCAGCGCGCTGGTCGTGCCGTTGCGCAGCAATTCGTCGAGAAAGGCTGCCGCTACGGTGTCTGCATGCGCCCGCTCCGCAAAGGCCTTCTCCGCGGGGAAGATGTGGCGATCGAGCCAGTCAAGAAGTTGCGCGCCGTGCGATGCGATGCGGTCCATCTGCGGATAATGGATATGGGCATCGACAAAGCCGGGGATGACGAGGCCGGGCAATTGCTCGATCGAAACGTCGCCATACCGACCCGCCAGATCGCCGTAGGGCCCTCGTGCCACAATGATCCCGTCCTCGACGAGGAGCAGCCCGTCGGGCTCGTGACGAACCGCATCGGCATGGTCGCGCGGATCGCGCGCGACCGACAGGATTTCACCGCGAAACGCGCGCAGCGTCACGGACGCCTCAATTGCAGCAGCTGGGCGAGTGCGGCGATCGCGATGACATCGGGCTCCTTGCCTCTCACGCCCGCGACACCGATCGGCGTGGTCAAGCGCGCGCGCGCCTCTGCCTCGATGCCATCCGCGGCCAGGCGCGTGTGGAAGCGGGCTTTCTTGGTCGCCGACCCGATCAGGCCAACAAAGGCCGTTGACGCGCGTTCGAGCGCGGCTTTGGCGAGGCGATAATCGAGCCCATGGTCGTGCGTGAGGATCAGGATCGCGGCATCGTCGGGGGCTTCACCGACGCACTGCTCGATCGCCATTTCCGGCACGATTGCGACGCCCTCGATCGATTCGAAGACGGGGCGCGTGTCGAACCACGCAAGCCGAAACGGAAGATTTTCGGCATGGCGGGCGATGGCCTGTCCGACGTGCCCGGCACCGAACAGAAAGAGTGGCTGACGATATTGACCGACGATCTCGGCAAAGGTCGTGCCTTCGCGCGGGCGATCGCCGCGCGCCGACAGGCGGGTCGGGATCGCATCCGCGCTGACGTAGCGATCGATCCTGCCTGGCCTCAGCGTCGACACCAGCACGCGCTCTTCGGCTGCGGCGGAAAGCCATTCCAGCCGCGCCGGATCGAGATGCTCGATCAGCAGCCGGACTCGGCCGCCGCAGCATTGTCCGAGTAACGGTCCCAGCGGATAATCCTGCACGCGCCAGTCCCCGACGGGACGATCGAGGATCAACCGCGCCTGATCGATCGCGCGATATTCGAGCTGCCCGCCGCCGATCGTGCCGTGCAGCCCCTCCGTCGTGACGAGCATTCGGGTGCCGGCACTGCGCGGTGCCGATCCCTCGCTCGCGAGCACGGTGACGAGTGCGGCGGGCTCGCGCGGGGCGACGTCGCGCAACCATGTCAGCCATTCGGTCACGCGGCGCGGTGCCCGCTAATCGCCCGCAATATGCGCTCAGGCGTCGCCGGCGCGTCGAGTGGCGGGAGCGCGCCACGTGCGGGGTTGGTTGCCGCGACCGCCTGGAGCAAAGCCGAATAGACGGAGATGGCCAGCATGAAGGGCGGCTCGCCCACGGCTTTCGAGCGGTGGATTGTCGGCTCGACATTGCCGCCATCCCACAGACTGATGTTGAAATGACGCGGGCGATCGGACGCGGTCGGTATCTTGTAGGTCGCGGGAGAGTGGGTGAGCAGCCGCCCCTTGTCGTCGAATACCAGCTCTTCCGTCGTCAGCCAGCCCTGGCCCTGGAGGAAGCCACCCTCGATCTGACCCATATCGATCGCCGGATTGAGCGACCGTCCGACATCGTGGATGATGTCGACGGCCAGCACCTTGTGCTCGCCCGTGAGCGTATCGATCGCCACTTCCGATACGGCCGCACCATAAGCGAAATAATAGAAAGGCCGCCCCTGGTGGGCCTCACGATCATAAGCGATGTCGGGCGTCGCATAGTAACCGGTCGCGGAAAGGGAGATGCGGCCGACATGCGCCCGGCGGCACACTTGGCTGAACGATAGCCGCTCCGCGCCCGCGATGACGCCCTCGGGCGTGAAGCGAACGTCCTGCTCCGCGCAACCAAACGTTCGCGACAGGAATGCCGTCAGGCGCTGCCGGATCGTCATG
>Ga0207647_10002732_pt1 | contig 13323 bp, 10 predicted proteins | sample KBSCornC2_FD_184295 | JGI IMG/M metagenome (GOLD analysis project Ga0207647, IMG submission 184295) | Corn rhizosphere microbial communities from Kellogg Biological Station, Michigan, USA - C2 (SPAdes) (version 2) | ecosystem: Host-associated > Plants > Roots > Rhizosphere ...
TGGGGGTGCAGCCGCGGATGGGGGTCAGCGATCCGGTCGCGATGCGGGCCGGCCTGCTGGCCACCAAGAGCGCGGCGGCCACCACGGTCGGGACGATCACGCTGGACAGCTACACCCGGATGGGTGACAACGTGAACGCGCAGTCGGCGCTGGCGAGCGGCATCGAGCTCAACGGCTATCCGATCGTCGCGCACGACCCGGCCACCACCCGCAGGGTGCTGGACGGTGTCGTAGAACCCGACTTCCCGGTCCAGGTCCGGCACGGTTCGCCCTGCCCCGAGCCGATCGTGGCCGCGCTGATCCGCGCCGGGCTGCACGCGACCGAGGGCGGGCCGGTCTCGTACTGCCTGCCGTACAGCCGGATGCCGTTGTCGGAGTCGATCCCGAACTGGGCCCGCAGCTGCGACCTGCTGGCCGAGGTCAGGTCCACCGGAGCCGAACCGCACGTCGAGAGCTTTGGCGGCTGCATGATGGGCCAGCTGTGCCCGCCCAGCCTGCTGGTGGCGTTGAGCGTGCTCGAGTGCTTGTTCTTCCGTCAGCACGGGATCCGCAGCGTCTCGCTGAGCTACGCCCAGCAGACCAACCCGGACCAGGACGTCGAGGCGCTGCTGGCGCTACGACGGCTGGCCGCCCAGTGGCTTCCGGACATCGAGTGGCACATCGTCGTGTACACCTACATGGGCGTGTATCCCAGGACGCCGGACGGCGCCTCGCGGCTGCTCGAGGAGGCCGCACGGCTGGCAGTCCGGACGGGCGCGGGCCGGCTGATCGTGAAAACAGTTGCCGAAGGCTACCGAATTCCCACCTTCGCGGAGAACATCGCCGCCCTGGAGACCGCGGCGCTGGCCGCCGAGCACTGCCTCACGATCGCCGGCGAGACCGCCGACACCGGCATCCACGCCGAGGCGACCACCCTGATCGAGGCTGTGCTGGACCTCAGCCCGGACATCGGGACGGCGCTGGCCACCGCGTTCCGGCGCGGCTACCTCGACGTGCCGTACTGCCTGCACCCGGACAACGCCGGCCGGGCCCGCAGCTACCTCGACAGCGCGGGGCGGTTGCAGTGGTCCTCCGTCGGGTCGATGCCGATCCGCGGTGCGGTCGGCCCGACCGACCCGGCAGACCTGACGGCGGCGGGGCTGCTGGCCTCGTTGTCGTACGTCGAACGCACCTACGACAGCGCCAGCCTGGAGCACGAGTACCGCGCCGCACCCGCGGCCACGCACCTTCCGACACCGACCGCACCGCCCCTACCGGGCGCCTCAGCAGGGAGCACAGGAGATGACCGAGACCCGGATCCCGGAGACCGAAGCCCGGCTGCCCGCCAGTCCGCGTGAGCACCTCACCTCGCCGGTCACCCGGTCGGTGCTGAAGATCCAGCACCGGATGCTGACCGCGGCCCGGCAGTACCTCGGCGCCCAGGGGTTCATCGAGTTGCTGCCGCCCGTGATCGGCCCGGTCACCGACCCCGGCGCCCGCGGCGCCAAGCAGGTCGACGTGGACTACTACGGGCACCGCTACAAGCTGATGACGAGCGCGATCCTCTACAAGCAGGCCGTGCTGACCTCGTTCGACAAGATCTTCTTCATCGCGCCCAACATCCGGCTGGAACCGCTCGAGACCGCGTCGACGAGCAGGCACCTGGCCGAGTTCCACCAGATCGACATCGAGATGGCGAACGCGTCCCGGGACGACGCGATGACGGTCGCGGAAGAACTCGTTCGCCACATCGTGCAGCAGGCGGTGGAGCACCTGCCCGGTGAGTTCGAGGCGCTCGGCCGGGACACCTCCGAGTTCACCGAGCTGCTCACCGAGCCGTTCCGGCGCCGGACGCACGCGGACGCGGTCGCGGACCTGCAAGCCATGGGGCACGACCAGAACCCGGACGCCGAGCTCGACTGGGAGGGCGAGGCGAAGCTGTCGGCGAAGGCGAGCCGGCCGTTCTTCGTCACCGACTACCCGAAGGGGTCGCGCGGCTTCTACGACCGGGAGAACAAGGACCTGCCCGGGATGCTGCGGAACTTCGACCTGATCGCGGCGGAGGGGTACGGCGAGCTGTGCAGCGGCAGCGAACGCGAGCAGGACTACGCGACGATCATCGCGCGGATGCGGGAGACCGCGGAGAACCCGGCGAAGTACGCGTGGTACCTGCAGATGCTCAAGGACGGCGTCCCGCCGAGCGCGGGCTTCGGACTCGGCCTCGAGCGGTTCACCCGGTACGTCGCGGGGCTGGATTCGGTCTGGCAGGCGAGCGCGTTCCCGAAGGTGCCGGGGATCGCCTCGCCGTGACCGCCAGGTTGCCGCGAAGATATCGCCCATGACAGAAACCTCGTCGGCGCCGGCGGGCCGGCTCAGTCTCGGACAGGGTACGGCGTTGTACGTCGGCGCCGTGCTGGCGACCGGCGTCATCGCGCTGCCGGCGCTCGCTGCCGACGTGGCGGGCCCGGCCTCGCTGCTGGCCTGGCTGGGACTCGCGGTCGTGTCCGCCCCGCTGGCCGCCACCTTCGCCGCGCTCGGCGCCCGCTACCCGGATGCGGGCGGGATCGCGACGTACGCGCGGCTGGCCTTCGGAGAACGGGCCGCGGCGATCGTCGGCTGGTGCTTCTACCTGTCCGTTCCGGTCGGCGGGCCGGCCGCCGCGTTGTGGGCGGGCGGGTATGTCGAAGGGGCGCTGGGCGGCGGACGGAGCACCATCGTCGCCACCATGGTGGCGCTGCTGGTCATCGTGCCGGGCGCGAACGCCTTCGGCATCCAGGTGACGGGACGCGTCCAGATCGCCCTGGCCGGACTGCTGACGGTCTTCCTGGGTCTCGCGGTCGCGCTGTCGCTGCCGCACGCCGACCTGTCCAACCTGGAGCCGTTCGCACCGCATGGCTGGCAGGCGATCGGACCGGCCGCCGCTTTGCTGGTCTGGAGTTTCGTCGGCTGGGAAACAGTCACCTACCTGACCGCGGAGTTCCGGCGGCCGGCCCGCGACGTACCGCGGGCCACTGCCTTCGCGGTGATCATCGTCGGCGTGATCTATCTCAGCGTCGCCTTCGCCACGGTCACCGTCCTGGGTCCGCGGGCCGGCGACACCGCGGCGCCGCTCGGCGATCTCCTGGCCATCGGCCTCGGCGGCAACGCCCGGGTGCTGGCCGCGGTGGCCGCGCTGCTGCTCACCTTCGGCGCGATGAACGCGTACTACGCGGGCGCCGCCAAGCTCGGCGCCGCCCTGGCCCGCGACGGCGCACTGCCCGCCTGGCTGGACCGCGGCAGCTCAGCAGGTGAGGTTCCCCGACGCAGCCTCGCCGTACTGAGCGCGATGTCGATGACGACCGCCGCGGTCGTGGTGGTGGCACGGCTGGAGCCGCAATCCCTTGTCCTGCTCACCACCGGGCTCTTCGTGACCGTGTACGCCGTGGGCGTCGCGGCAGCGGTGAAGTTGCTGCCGCGACGCAGCGGAGCACGGTTCGCCGCGCTCGTGGCGCAAGGAGCTGTCGTGGTGCTGCTCCTGATGGCCGGGGTCTACCTGATCTGGCCGTTGGTCGTCACCATCGGCGCGTTGCTCTATCTGCGACTGACGCGATCAGCGAGACCCGTAGAGCGCCCGCAGCCCTAGGACGTCGCCGCGGCCGAGGGTGCGCATGTGGCCCGTACATCGTCGGACGCCCGGGTACATCGTCAGGTTGACGTCCTCGGCCGCGCTGAGGTTGACCAGTCCGTAGACGTGGCCGATCTCGTGGGTCAGCACCGACTCCACGTCGTACCGCCAGCGATCCTGATCGGGCGGCAGCGCCGGCCGGCAGGCGGGGTCGTTGACCGGATCGTAGGTCCACTTGTAGTCGGTGTCGTTCATCCTGATGTCCGCCGAGACGGCCATCGTGACGCCGTGCCGGGTCTCGGCCCAGGTGCACGTCCAGGCCAGTGTCGCTTCGAGGAAGCCGCCGGGCAGATCCCCCGCGTCGATCACGTTGCGGCCGTCGGAGTCGCCGCAGGTGGTCTGTCCGTCGGCGTACAGGAAGTTGCCGCGCTCGTTGGTGTGGCCCACGAATGCACCGGCCGCGTGGATCCCGCCGCGCAGACCGCAGGTGTTGCGGCCTTGCGTCATGTTGGCGGTTGCCCTGCGGGTGGCTGCGTCGAAGGCGGCCTGGCTCTGGTTCGCGAGCGCCGTTCCTCTGGTCGTACGGAACAGCCAGGGTTTGTACCACTTGTAAGAACGCAGACTGTACGTGTCCCGCTCGCAAGCCCCGGGCCCTGGCAGGTCCGGGAACTTGCTCGCCTGGTGGTGTGAGTCGGTCGTCACCACGCCGCGGGCGTCGGTGGCGAGAGTGAAGGTCCGGGCTCCGTCCGGATACAACATGTCGAGAGTGACGCTGCGCCCCGGCTGCTGAACCGGGAGCGGCACCCCGTTCCCGGCGTCGACGAGCCGGCCGACGGCACCGCACTCGATCGCGGACCGGGAGGCCAGGTCGGCGAGTTTCAGGACGCCTCGCGGCAGGCCGCACGGATCGGCCGCGACGGCTGCTGTTGTGGTCAAGGGCGGTGCCGAGCCGACGCCGAGCGTCGCGCTCACGAGCACCACGATGGCACGCGTGTACTTCATGATGTTCCCCCCTTGGCGCTGCTACGCCGTATATCCGTGAGAGACTCCGCGCGCGCTGCGGTGATACGGCGTATTTTCGGCGGACCGCCGCCGCCTCTTCCGGTCAGAGACCGATCGAAGGAGGGCATCCTGTACGCCGATGGGTTCCCCGAAGCAGCGATCCGCGAGCGCGCCAAGGCCGGCGCCGCCGACGCGTTCCCACCCGCCGACGACTACGGGCAGGCGCTGTTCGGCGCCGGCAGCGGTGCCGCCGAACCGCCGTTGCCCGACGACCCCATCGACCGGCTGCGACTGGTCCCGCCGGTCTTCGTCCCGCAGCGGCTCGCCCAGCTCGTCGAACTGGCCCGCGAGCCGGTGTACCGCGATGTGCGGCTCGAGACGACGATCGGCGGCTTCCGGTCGACGGTGCCGGTGTACGTGTCGGCGTTCGGGTCGACCGAAGCGGCGAGCGTAGCCCTCGGGGTGGCGGCCGCCCGGCAGGCCGGACGGCTCGGCATCCCGATGGTCATCGGCGAGAACGTGATGCCGGTCAACAGCTACGGCCGGCTCGAGGCCGACGCGGAGCGTTCACTGCTCGGCCGGATCCGCGCGTACCAGAAGGAGGCGCTCGACGGGTACGGCGGTGTGGTCGTCCAGCAGAGCACCGAGGACGCCGACGCCGAGGTCTGGAACCTGGTGTACAGCGACCCGAATGTCCTTCCACTGCTGGAATCCGGGCGGCTCGCGTTCGAGCTCAAGGTCGGTCAGGGCGCCAAACCGGGACTGGGCGGGATGACGCTGGTCGACGCGAACGCCGCCGCGCGCCTGACGAGCGCGTACCTCATCGACCCCGTGTTCGGTGGCGAGCAGGTCCTGCGCAGCAGCAGCCCGGGAACCTTCACCGAGGAGATCCTGCGGCAGCAGATCCGCTTGATGCGCAACAACTACCCGCGGGCCCGGGTCTGGGTGAAGCTACCGCCTGCCCGCGACGTGTCGGCGGCGGCGCGGGTCGCGTGGGCAGCCGGCGCGGACGCGGTCTCCGTCGACGGCGCGGAGGCCGGCACCGGCTGGGCGCCGCGCGCGTTCCTTCGCCATGTCGGGCTTCCGCTCGGCGAGTGCCTGCGGCGGATCGGTCAGGACCGAAACGACGCGGATCCCTCGTGCCTGCTGGTCTCCGGGCGCATGTGGGAGGGCGCCCGCGTCGCCAAGTGCCTGGCCCTCGGTGCGAACGCGGCCGGCCTGGGCCGGGCCGCGCTCATCGCTGTGGACACCGACCCGGAGCAGGGCCTCGTCAACCTCGTCGAGTGCCTGGCGCTCGAGCTGCAGTTCCTCGTCAGCGCGCTCGGCAAGTACCACGTGGAGGCACTCGGCGCCGAGGATCTGTGGAGCCCGGCCGATCGCTGACGTTCCGCCGGGGCTCCACAGATTCAAGCGATTGCTCTAGGCCAAGGTCCTTCGGGACGCGAGGAACCGGCTCTGGTCCAGCCTCGGCAGGTCGGCCACGTTGGTCCGGGGACGGGCCCGGACCTGCCGGCTGCGCACCAGGTTCACCAGGTCCGCCGAGGGTTCGACACCGAGCTCGGCCGCCAGGCTCCGCTCGAAGAACTCGAGCCGGCGGATCGCCTCGACCACGTTGTCCTCGGCCAGATGGACCTCGATCAGCACCCGGGTCGCGCTCTCCCGCAACGGCTCCAGACGGACTGCGGCCATGGCTGCCTCGATCGCCTCGGCGTACCGCCCGGAGCAGGTCAGCTGCTGGGCCGTCAGCTCGAGCGCGTGCAACTGGAGCTGGCGCAGGCGTTCCCGCCCGAGCAGGACCCAGTCGTCGTACCAGCCGGGCAGCAGCTCTCCCATCGCCGCGAGCGTCGGCAGCAGACCTTGGTCGGCTCCGCATTCGCCGTCGTTGATCACCCGGCGAATGGCGGTGATCAGCGTGTTCACGTCGACGTCCACGGACTCGTCGACGCGGAGCGTCTCGTCGCCGGTGACCAACGGCTGCACGCTCAGCTGACGGAGCCGCCACAAGGCGGTCCGCAGACAGGCCTGCGCCTTGGAGTCCGACACTTCCGGCCAGAGCGTTCCGGCCACTTCGGCACGGCTGGACCGTCCGCGGAGTGCGACGAACGCGACGACCCGGCGCGCGCTGAGCGGAATGGACAAGGTCTGTTGACCATCGACGACCCAGAAGCCGTCGAGCATGCGAAGCCGCACGGATGGGTGGGCTTCATCAGGCGGGTTCGCCGGATCCGGTCGATCCGCCGGTACGGGCTGCGCGTGCATCTATCGATCTCCCCCACTGGATGCGTATTCCTCACGACCGCCACCGATCGACAATGCTCTCCCCCAGCGAGAACCTTGGGCGGGCAGGCTCCCAGGTGCAGGCATAGACGCCTCCTCTTTGCGTGGCTGCCGAGCTACCTTCCGTGAAGTCTGAGCCGTCAACTACTCGAGTGCAAGCCGTCAGGACGACGGATATCCCCTGCCGACGACGGCACTTGGTGTATCACCAACCACGGGTCAGCCGCTCTCGTTCGTCAGTAACAGCTCCCGGGAGGACGGCGTGACCGACAACACCGAAGGTGTCGTGCTGCAGTTGAGCAGTGGCTTCCAGCCGTACCGCGAGTACCTGATGCGCGGCGCGGCGGCCCGCGGGCCGCTGTGGCTGATCGACGACGAACCGGCCGGCTGGCAGCAGCCGTACATCGCCGGCAGCTCCGTCGTCCTTCCGCTCGAGGGCGCGGGACTCGCGCTCGACATCGATCGTTTGCTTGCGGTCGCCGACTCGATCGCTCGTATTCATGGGGTTCGCGGCGTCTTCACCTACGACGAACCGTCGGTGGTCGCGGCCGCGCTGATCGCGGACCGGCTCAAACTGCCGGGCCTGACCGCGGAGGGCGCGCAGGGTTGTCGTGACAAGGCGCGGACCCGGCAGGCGCTCACCGACGCCGGTCTGCCGCAGCCGGAGTTCGCGGTCGCCACAACGGCCGACGAGGCCGCGACCGCCGCCGCGACGATCGGCTACCCGGTCGTGGTCAAGCCGCGCGGGATGGCCGCGAGCATCGGCGTCGCGGTGGTGGACGACGCGTCCGGAATCGTTGAAGCGTTCGAAAGAGCGGACAGTTCCAGCCGCAGCGGTCCGGCCGAGTACCAGGGTGGGGCGTTGATCGAAGAGCTCGTCGACGGTCCGGAGATCAGCGTCGACGGAGCGGTCGTAGCGGGCGAGTACCAGCCGTTCTTCGTTGCCCACAAGCAACTCGGCGCCCCGCCGTACTTCGAGGAGATCGGCCACATCGTCGACGGCGCGGACCCGCTGCTGACCGATCCCGAGCTGCGCAAGCTGCTGCAGTCCGCCCACGAGGCGATCGGCACGCCGTACGGCATCACGCACACCGAGATCCGGTTCAGCTCCAAAGGACCGGTCGTGATCGAGGTGAACGGACGCCTCGGCGGCGACCTGATCCCGTACCTCGGCAAGCTCGCGACCGGTATCGACCCCGGCGCGATCCTCGTCGACGTGGCGCGCGGCAACCGCCCGTACCTGGAAGCCGATCACCGCACGTGTGTCGGCATCCGGTTCTGCTACCCGCCCGAGGACGCCCGCGTCGTGAAGATCTCCGTCCCGGAGCCGGGAGCCGTGCCCGGCCTGGTCGAGGCGCACCCGATGGTGGCCGAGGGCGCGACGGTCCGGCTGCCGCCGCGGGCGCACATCGGGCGGCACGCGTACGTCATCTGCACCGCGAACGATCCCGCGACCTGTGCCGACCGGCTGACCGCCGCGGCAGAGCTCGTCGAACTGAAGTACGACGCACTGAACGAGTCCGACTACTCGGGCCGGCCCTGGTAAGCCACGACCCTATTTGGAGCCCTCATGACCAACCACGAGGTCGAACTGCTCGCCGTCGGCGCCGGGCCGGCCAACCTCGCCCTCGCCGTCGCGCTGGAAGAACTCGGTGTCGACGGCCTGGCCGAGAACTCGCTGTTCATCGAACGCGGTCAAACGGTCGAATGGCAGCGCGGTCTGCTGCTGCCCTGGACGAAGAGCCAGGTGGCCTTCGCCAAGGACCTGGTGACGCTTCGGAACCCGCGCAGCAGGTTCACCTTCCTGAACTACCTGCGCAGCGTCGGCCGGCTCGACGACTTCATCAACATGGGCAGCTTCACGCCGTACCGGGTCGAGGTCTCCGGGTACCTGAGGTGGGTGTCGGAGTCGCTGCGGAAGGTCCGGCTCCAGCTCGGCTGCGACTGCGTCTCGATCGAACCGCAGCGGAACCCGGCCGGCGCCTTGACCGGATGGCTCACCCGGCTCGGCGACGGCACCACGATCTCCAGCCGCTATCTGGTGATCGGCGCGGGGCGCGACCCGTACGTTCCGGCCGAGTTCGCCAAGTTGCCGGCCGACCGCGTGATCCACAGTACGCAGTACCGCCAGCGCGTCGCAGCACTCGACAAGACCAAGCAGCACCGGGTCGCAGTGGTCGGCGCGGCGCAGAGCGCGGCCGAGATGTTCCGGGCGACGCAGATCGACCTGCCGAACAGCGACGTCAGCTGGGTGATGCGCTCGATCGGGTTGCGCGCCTACGACACGAACAAGTTCACCAACGAGCTCTACTACCCGTCGTACATCGACAAGTTCTTCGAGGCCCGGCCGGAGGGCAGGGACCAGATCCTGCGGGAGATGCACCTGACGAACTACTCCGGCGTCGAGAGCGATCTTCTGCAAGAGTTGTACACGAGCATGTACCTGGACCGGCTGGCCGGTGTCGACCAGCGGCGGCTGGTGCCGATGACCGACATCGTCGGCGCCCGCACCGAGGGGGACGAGGTCGTGCTGGAGCTGAGCGACCGCAAGACCGGTACCGTCAGCGAGCTGCGCCGCGACCTGGTGCTCCTCGGGACCGGGTTCGTCCGGGAGATGCCGCGGCTGGTCCGTGGGCTCAGCGACGCCATCGGGCTCGACCGGATCGAGGTGAACCGGCAGTACCGCCTGCAGCTCGACGAGCCGTCGGACGCGGCCTGCTACCTGCAGGGCGTGAACGAGGCGACGCACGGCATCGCCGATTCGCTGCTCAGCGTGCTCGGCAACCGGGCCGGCGACATCGCGCAGGACATCCTCGCGCACCGCGCCGGACGGCGGACCAACGGAGTCCATCGGCCGGCAGAGCGGCTCGCCGCGGTGCCGATGTCCGCCGACGGCGCTGTTCCGGCCTGACGGGGGACGGGACCGATGCGCGAGCAGGGCACTTCGTTGTTTCCCACGCCCGGCCGCGCAGTCGCGGTCGGCGCGGGTCTGGTCGCGGGCGCGGTCGCCCTGGTCGGTGTCGGGTACGCCGCCGGGTGGCTGCGACCGGAGGACACGGCCGCCGTGACCTCCGTACCGGCGGCCGCCGGGCCGTCGGCGGCTCAGCTGATGTGGCGGCTGCTGCTGGCGATCGCGGTCATCTGCGCGTTGGCGACCTTGTGCGGCCGGCTCGCCCAGAAGATCGGGCAGCCGGCCGTCGTCGGCGAGATCATCGCCGGACTGGTCCTCGGCCCGTCGGTCATCGGGTCGGCGGCGCCCTGGCTGTTCGACGCCATCCTGCCGGCCGAGGTCCGGCCGAACCTGGGTCTGCTGGCGCAGGCCGGGCTGGCCGTCTTCATGTTCACCGTCGGGAGCGATTTCGGCCGGGACCGGATCGGCCGCGACCGCGGTGCGATCGCCGCCGCCAGTCTCGCGATCATGGCGGTCCCGTTCGCGCTCGGACTCCTCGCGGCGCTACCGCTCTACTCGACGCTGGCCGGTCCCAGCGTGCATCGCCTGCCGTTCGTCGTCTTCATCGGTACGGCGCTCAGTATCACCGCGTTCCCCGTCCTGGCCCGGATCGTGCAGGACTGTGGACTGCAGGGCACCCGCCTCGGGTCGCTGGCCATGCTGTGCGCGGCTGCCGCTGACGTCCTCGCCTGGTGCGCACTCGCCATCACGATGGCGATGATCCGGTCGGCCGGTCCCGGTGAAGCATTACTCGCACTCGGCCTGACGGTGGCGCTGGGCGCGGCGGCCTTGCTGGTGCTCCGGCCGCTCCTGCAGCGACTGGCTCGGCGGTACGCCGGCTCCGTACCCACACCCATCCTGGTGCTGCTGGTCCTCGGCCTGATCCTCGGTCTGGCCGCGGCGACCGACCACATCGGCGTCCACGCGATCTTCGGCGGCTTCCTGGCCGGCCTGGTCCTGCCGAAGGACAGCCCGCCGGTCACGGCCGTGTCCGAGCAGATCGGCGGACTCAACCGCGCGCTCCTGGTACCTGTCTTCTTCGCCTCGATCGGCCTGCAGACCAACGTCAACGCGGCGATCTCCCAACCGGCCGTGCTCGCCGCCGGCGCCGTGCTGCTGGCCGTCGCAGTCATCGGCAAGCTGGGTGGCGCCGTGCCCGTGGCCCGGGCCGGCGGTCTGCCGGTGCGGTCCGCCGCGGGCCTGGGCGTCCTGATGAACGCCCGCGGCATCACCGAGATCGTCGTCCTGTCGGCCGGGCTCGGGGTGGGCATCATCAACCACAGCGCCTTCACGGTGATGGTGATGATGGCCCTCATCACCACGATGATGGCCGCACCGTTGCTGCGCTGGTTGGGCCCGACTTTGCGCGATCGGAGCGTTACCGAGCAGTCGCCGAGCGACACATATGCAAACGGTGACGCGACAAGCACGATTCCGTGACGAATTGACTACGCCTGCGTGACGGCCCCGGTGATCGAATAGGCGCCGAAGGCAGCACTGACGACGACCACGGGGGGCATGGTGAGGCAGAGGGCCGTCCGGAGTTTTGCCGCAACACGGCTTCACCGAAGCCGCTGATGCCATCGGCTTTCGGGCCGGTGCGTTCGCGCACCGGCCCGATCTTCCCCTGCCCACGCGCGCTCCGTCGCCACCTGCGCGGATCAGCGAAAGGAAGTGAAGCGTGTCGACGATCTCGCTACGCAGCACTGCACGGCCGGCCAACGGAACGCGTCACCACACCGATTCCATCCACTCGAGCACGATCGAGGACGTCCTGAACCGCGCACTCGCCTCGGACTGGTCGGCGTGGAAGGAGTTGGAGCGCCGCTACGGCTCGCTGCTGCTGCACACTGCGCGCGGTGTCGGCCTGAGTCACAGCGACGCCTTCGACGTCGCTCAGCAGACGTGGCTGCGGTTGTGGCAGCACGGTGGCCAGATCCGTGATCCGCAGTGCCTTCCCGCGTGGCTGGCCGCGACGGCACGGCGGGAGGGGCTGCGGGTGGCGATCAGCCGCAAGCGGTACCTGCTGTACGCCGATCCGACCACCGAGCACGGCGACGGCCAGCGGGCGGCCGTGGTCGACGTCTACCCGGCCGACGGTGAGTACGAGCCTTCCACCGAGCGGGCCCTGGCCCGGCTCCCAGGGCGCTACCAGCGACTGATCCGGCTGCTGATGTCGGACAGCTGCCCGTCGTACCTGGAGATCGCCGAAACGCTGAACCTGCCCATCGGAAGCATCGGACCGATGCGGATGCGGGCCCTGCAGATGCTGCGCCGTACCCCCGAGCTGGCCACCGCCGCCCGATGACCGGCGCGGCCGCGAGCTCCGGTGCCCCGGACCGGGGACACCGGGGCTCGTGGCCCAGAAGACGGGGTTCTGGGTTTGAGTGCTGCCGTTTCTGCTTGAAAACAAGGGGTTTCACACTTGTCGTGACATGGGGCAGACTGGGCTTCCGTGACTGATTATGTGGCGGCCGAGAGCCGGTACGACGACCAGATGAGCTACCGGCGGACCGGACGGAGCGGGCTGCAACTGCCGGCCATCTCGCTCGGCCTGTGGCACAACTTCGGCGACGACAAGCCGTTCGCGACGCAGCGCGACATCCTGCGCCGGGCGTTCGACCTCGGCGTCACGCACTTCGACCTGGCGAACAACTACGGCCCGCCGTACGGCTCGGCCGAGACGAACTTCGGGACCCACTTCGCGCGCGACTTCCGGCCGTACCGCGACGAGCTGATCATCTCGACCAAGGCCGGCTACGACATGTGGCCGGGGCCGTACGGTCAGGGCGGCGGCTCGCGGAAGTACCTGCTCGCCTCGCTCGACCAGTCGCTGAGCCGGATGGGCCTCGACTACGTCGACATCTTCTACTCGCACCGGTTCGACCCGGACACCCCGCTCGAGGAGACGATGGGTGCGCTCGACGCGGCCGTCCGCTCGGGCAAGGCGCTGTACGCCGGCATCTCGTCGTACTCCGCGGACCGGACCCGCGAGGCTGCCCGGATCCTCGGCGAGATGGGTACGCCGCTGCTGATCCACCAGCCGTCCTACTCGATGCTGAACCGCTGGATCGAGGAGGACCTGCTCGACGCCGTCGGTGAGCTCGGTGTCGGCGTGATCGCGTTCTCGCCGCTGGCGCAGGGCGTTCTCACGGACCGCTACCTGGACGGCATCCCCTCCGACTCGCGCGCCGCGCAGGGCAAGTCGCTCAACCCGGACTCGCTCACCGAGGACACCCTCAAGCACGTCCGCGCCCTGGCCGAGATCGCCAAGGAGCGCGGCCAGTCCGTCGCCCAGCTGGCCCTTGCCTGGACGCTCCGCGACGACCGCGTCACCAGCGCGCTGATCGGCGCCTCCAGCGTCGCACAGCTCGAGGACAACCTGGCCACGGTCCGCAACCTGAAGTTCTCCCCCGAGGAGCTCGAGGCCATCGACGCCGACGCCGTCGAAGCCGGCATCAACCTGTGGAAGAAGAGCTCGGACGCCTGACCGTCCCCTGAACCACCAGGC
>Ga0207647_10002733_pt1 | contig 13322 bp, 9 predicted proteins | sample KBSCornC2_FD_184295 | JGI IMG/M metagenome (GOLD analysis project Ga0207647, IMG submission 184295) | Corn rhizosphere microbial communities from Kellogg Biological Station, Michigan, USA - C2 (SPAdes) (version 2) | ecosystem: Host-associated > Plants > Roots > Rhizosphere ...
TGAAGCTGCGCCTGTCCTATGGCAAGTCGGGTAACCAGGCCATCGATCCCAATGGGACGGCCACTACCGAGAACACTGCCAGAAGCCCCTTCAATGGTATCAGCACCGTGGGTGTGCTGGCCAATACGCTGGGGAATAAGAACCTCCATTGGGAGAGCACGGTAGGCTTCAATGCCGCTGTAGACTTTTCGGTGCTGAAGAACAGGATCAGCGGTACGGTGGAGTTTTATAAGACCAGGACATACGACATCGTGCTGAAGCGTAACCTTCCCATCATCACCGGCTATTCTTCCATCTATGACAACCTGGGCAAGATGCAGAACAAAGGCGTGGAGCTGACCCTGAACACGCGGAATGTGGATGGAAGGGATTTCCGGTGGGAGACGGTCATCGTTTTCTCTGCCAATCAAAACAAGCTGCTGGACCTGTATGGAGACAAAAAGAGCGATGTCGGCAACAAGTGGTTTATCGGCCATCCGCTCGGCGTCATCTACGACTACAAGATGGCAGGTATCTGGCAGACGGGTGAAGATCCTTCCAAATGGGACCCAGGGGCCAAGCCGGGTGATCTGAAATTCGCAGATATCAATGGCAATGGAAAGATCTCGGCCGACAGCGACCGGATCATCGTAGGGCAGACACGGCCAAAGTGGATCGGCAGCTTCACCAATACTTTTCACTATAAGAACTGGCATCTGAACATCTTTATACAGACCGCCCAGGGCATGATGAAGAACAATCCTGATTTGAACTATGTGGATGAGAGCGGGCGAAGGAATACGCCGGCTGAAGTAGGCTATTGGACCACCGATAATAAGAACAACACGCGTCCGGCATTGTCCTATACGAATACCAGAGGTTATGGATATGCTTCGGATGCTTCCTACACCCGTATCAAGGACGTCACATTGAGTTATACCATGACGCAGGCGATGGCAGAAAAGCTCGGACTGGGCAGCGTGACCTTTTATCTCAGCGGCAGGAACCTGAAGACCTTTACGCACTGGATAGGATGGGACCCGGAGAATGATTACCAGATGCGTGGCACAGGGGACTGGACGAACAACTATCCGGTGATACGGTCTTTTGTATTCGGAGCTAATATTTCGCTGCGTTGAACCTTTAAAAAACTTATCATGAAGACGAATAAAACATATATAGTTCTTTTTATGCTGCTGCTGGCGGTGGCCGGGTGTAAGAAAAGCTTTCTGGATGAGAAGGTATATTCGGCCTACGCTCCGGAGACGCTGAAGGATTCTTTGGGCTTCGAGGCATCCATTACGGGGCTGGAAAATCACCTGAGCACATTTTTCAGCTACAGTGATCAGCAGGGATGGCCCAGCGTTTGGCAGGTGGGCACGGATGTGGCATTTGCGTCGCAGGCGCAGGGTATCGAGGTGCCTTATTACAATTATGCGACGCTGACCTCTACGGACGGGGCTGCTTTATATACCTGGAGCTGGGCTTATAGGATGATCAACAATACGAATATCATCATCGCCAATGTGGAAGACCCTTCCGTCACGAGCATGGCGCAGACCAGCAAGAACAGCATCGATGCAGAAGCCCGTTTTTACCGGGCCTATGCCTACAATATACTCGCTACCTGTTTTGGCGGCGTGCCGGTCATCACGAAGCCGTTGTCGGGGCCGAAGACCGATTTTGTACGGGCTCCATTGGACAGCGTGAACGATCTGATCGTAAGCGATCTGCAATACGCTTCGGCGAATCTGCCGGACATCGACAATGTGAAGTCCAATACCAAGGGGAAGATGTATTCCCGTCCCAACCTGGCGATGGCGCAACAGCTGCTGGCGGAAGCGTACCTTCGAATGAACAAGCCTGATCTGGCAGAGCAGCAGTGTCAGCAAATCATCAACAGCGGAAAGTTCAGCCTGATAAAAACGCGTTATGGCATCAAGGCGGCAAAGCCCGGAGATTATTTCTCCGATATGTTCCAGTATGGCAATGAGCGCAGGAATCAGGGCAATTCAGAGGCCATCTGGGTGATGGAGCAGGAGAATCCGAATGCCGTCACGGGAGGTATCACCAACAATCCGCAGCAGCGCCGGGTGTGGGGTGCGGCTTACTATCAGATCAGCGGGATGATCATTACGGACTCGCTGGGAGGCAGGGGTATTGCCCGTCTGCGTTTGAGCAACTGGCTGCTCTATGGGCTGTATGACCAGTATGATATGCGAAATTCCCAATGGAATATCCGGCGGCAGTTCTATTACAATGACGTCACAAAGGCCAATTATGGGCAGCCTGTGCCATATACGGGCCCGGATACGGTGTTCAAGATATGTCCGCATACGACGAAGTGGTATCAGTTCGACCCCAATGATGTATTTGGGTTTGCTATGGTGAAGGATTTTATTCTCATGCGGCTGGGCGAGACTTATCTGCTGATGGCGGAGGCGCAGTTCAAGCAGGGGCATTTGCAGGATGCGGCCAACAGCATCAATGTGCTGCGGCAGCGTGCATACCCGGACTACCCGACGCATGGGCAAGTGCAGGCTTCGGATATAACGCTGGATTTTATCCTGGACGAGCGGGCGAGGGAGTTGATCGGGGAGGAGAACAGACGGATGACGCTGATGCGTACGGGGACCCTGGTGACGAGGGCGACGGCGCTGAACAGCAATAGTGTGCAGAACCCTATTTCCGGGCTGACGAATAAAAATCTGCTGCTGCCTATACCTCAGCAGGAGATCGATCTCAATAAAGATGCTAAATTGGAGCAAAATCCGGGGTATTGATGCTCACGTGCTTTCTTGGGGAAAAATGTCGCACGCTCGCATCAATATCTAATGCGTCGCGACCGAAGGGGGCCTTCGGTACTACCCCGGGGAAAATATGTTATTATGAATGCAATATGGTTATTACTTACTTTTTCGATCGCTGGCCGGACAGGGGCCGGCGATCGTGATTATTGGCTGCAGCAGCTTGATAAAATGGCGCGGCCAGTGCTTTATCATCTCGCGCAGGATGATCTGAAGAAGAGCATGCCTGTGGCTCTTTCCCCGCGGACGGACAATGCTGTCTCGCGCACGAAAGCGTCTTATCTGGAGGCGTTTGGACGGACCTTGTCCGGCATCGCGCCCTGGCTGGAAGGGGAGGGTGGATCGGCAAAGGAGGTGGCTTTGCGCAACCAGTACCGGGTATGGGCGCTGGATGCCATACGGCATGCCACTGATCCGGCTGCCGCGGACTATATGGCGTGGGATGCGCCGGGACAGGCGCTGGTGGATGCGGCCTTTTTTTCCTATGCCCTTATACGTTGTCCCTGGCTGTGGGAGCATCTGGACACCCTGGCGCGCCGGCATGTGGCGGAGGCGCTGGTGAGCACGCGGAAGATACGGCCCGGCTTTAACAACTGGCTTCTGTTTTCAGGGATCATCGAGGCATTTTTCTGCCAGTATGGATTGCCGTGGGATGAGATGCGGGTGGACTATGCCATCCGTCAGATAGACCAGTGGTACATCGGGGATGGGCTTTATTCGGATGGCCCCAAATTCCATGACGACTACTATAACAGCTTTGTTATCCATCCTTTTCTTACCACTATTACGGAGATCGTGCATAAGAAAAATGGGGCGTATGCGGCTATGCTGGAACGGTTCAGGCAGCGGGACGAGCGGTATGCGCTGATACAGGAGCGGCTGATCAATATGGATGGGAGCTATCCCGTGCTGGGGCGTTCGGTGGTATACAGGGGCGCTGTCTTTCAGCATCTGGCGGATATGGCCTGGAAGAAACGATTGCCCGCACAGCTGAAGCCTGCCCAGGTGCGCTGCGCGTTAACGGCAGTCCTGCGGCGGACGATGGAATCTCCTTCCACCTATACTAAGGATGGCTGGCTGAATATCGGCGTATATGGTGCGCAGCCTGGTCAGGCAGATGTCTATAATACCACGGGCAGCCTGTACCTTTGTTCGGCTATCTTTTTGCCATTGGGGCTGCCGGATACGGATGAGTTCTGGTCAGGCGCTGCCGAACCGTGGACGGCACAGAAAATATGGAGCGGACAGGATGTATCCGGAGATCATTCCATAGATTAGCGTAAATTTTGGAAAATACTATGTTAAGAAGTTTTCTTTTGGGCGCAGGATTGATGATGTGCACGGCCGGCATGGCGCAAAAATCCGATCATCTTCGTCTCCAACCCAAACCTGCCCTGGTGCGGCTCATCGATGGCAATCTGCGGCAGGCCTCGAATCAGTATAAAGTATTAATGGGCAAGTTGCCGGCGGATCGCCTGCCGAAGACGTATTATGCCATGAAGGACAAGCTCGAGACCAGCGACTCGAAGTGGTGGTGCAGCGGATTCTATCCGGGTACGCTTTTTTATCTCTATGAGTTCTCCCATGACACCTCCTTGCTGCACGAAGCAACGCGGAAGCTCCGGCTGCTGGAAAATGAGCAGTTCAACAAAGGGACGCACGACCTGGGTTTTATGATGTACTGCAGCTTTGGGAATGCCCGGCGTGCATTGAATACAAAGGACTTCGATACTATATTGCTGAACAGCGCGCGGAGCCTGTCGACCCGATTCAATCCGACAGTAGGATGTATCAAGAGCTGGGATAACAACAAATGGGAATTTCCCGTCATCATCGACAATATGATGAACCTGGAGCTGCTATTGTGGGCCACACATGTCAGCGGGGACAGCTCTTTTTTTAAGATAGCGGTGACGCATGCGAATACGACGATGAAAAACCATTTCCGGCCGGACTACAGCTCTTTCCATGTAGTGAATTATGATACGGCCACCGGAGATGTTTTGGCGCGTGTGACGGCGCAGGGCTTCTCGGACTCTTCGGCCTGGGCGCGCGGACAGTCCTGGGGCTTGTATGGCTATACGATGATGTACCGGGGCACGCATGATCCCCGATATCTCACCCAGGCGGAGAACATCGCTCATTTTATCCTTACGAACCCGAACCTGCCAGCGGATAAGGTGCCCGTGTGGGATTACAATGCGCCGGAGGGGCTGCGGGCATTGCGGGATGCTTCGGCGGGAGCTGTCATGGCATCCGCGCTGATAGAGCTGAGCAGGTATGTCAGCCCTGAGAAGGGAAGGGAATACCTGGATGTAGCCGAGAAGATCATCGTCACTTTGTCCTCTTCCAACTATCATGCTATCGTAGGGTCCAACGGTGGATTTATCCTGAAGCATAGCGTAGGACATCTGCCTGCCCGGTCGGAGGTGGATGTGCCATTGACCTATGCGGACTACTATTTCGTGGAGGCCATGCTTCGCTATAAGCAGCTAGGGGAAAAGAATGGGCCTGCCTACTAAGTCGAAAGCTTTTACAGGTAGGTGGCGGATGGGAGTTTGATCATAATTCTTTTTTTCCAGCGACCAGATCATGGTGTCGACGATGTTGTCGTTAAGACTCCTTTTTATAATGCCTTCCATCCGGAAGCCCAGTTTTTCGGGGACGTGCTGACTGCGGATATTATCCGGAGCACAGCGTATCTCGAGGCGGGTCAATCCTTCTATATCAAACGCTGTTCTTACCAGGGCGCTGACCGCCTCCGTCGCATAGCCTTTCCCGATGTGGTCGACGCCGACCCAGTAACCTATCTCCCGGGCATTTTTTCCAATGCGGGTATGGAGACCAGTGCTGCCGATGAGCTCCTGTTCCTCCCTGTCGAAGATGCCAAAGGCGTAGTCGAGACCCATATCGAACTGACCCCGGAATATGCGGACGAGACTGATACGGGCTTCCAGGTCCCTGGGTTCCTGCTGTACCCAGGGCAGCCAGGGGCGAAGATGATCGATGCTGCGGGTAATGGCCTGATGAAGGGCGGGGGCATCACCTGGCTGGTAGCAACGGAGGACGAGTCTTTCTGTCTGTATCCTGTATGTTTTGGCTAGTTCCATGAGTGCAACAAGGTACAAATCAATCCGGACTAAGTAATAAATGATAGGGTATATTTATTGCATATGTTAGGCTTTAGTTATCCTTACTTTCACCCCTAAAACAATTCTACGAAGCGGATAGTCCTTGTCGATGATGATCCAGCTATTTGGCATAATTTTTTGCTGTATATCTACAAATGCTTTTTTATGCCTAAAAAAACAACTCCTGATAGTCCACCGGAAACGCCCGCGCCGGACCGTAATCCTGAAATAAAGCCGGATTATAAGCCTGAGGCGCCAGTGCCCCCGGATGAAGATCCTGGTGTGGTTCCTCCCCAACAGCCGGACAACCCATGGCCCGAGAGGATACCGCCAGCGCCTCCACCGCCACCCAGGCCGTCGGCCTGATAGGGATCCGCTGCCTATGATAAGGGTGGCACGCGGTCTGCATGGGCAATGAAAAGAGGAGGTTATATGTTTAGTCTGATATTTTTTGTAATCGTAGGGTTTATCGTGGCAGTGACGCTGGTGGCAATATTGGTCTCGTCAAGGAAAAAGCACCGGCACCGGTGAAGTGATCTCAGGCCAGCATATATTTGACGGGGAATGGGGCATATTCACCATAGTAAAAAACATTCGTGGCCTGCAGTCTTCCCTTCAGCGAATAGGTAATAATATATTTTGAGGAATCGCTGGTCTGAAGGATACGGTCAGCTCCTTACTTGCCTTCTATTTGTGTTGCTTCTTTGACACATCCTGTTGCCATGGCGTTGGTCCGTCCTTCGTCCGTGACAGGTCCATTCCATTGCTGGACACCCGGTGGATTGGCGTTATTGATCTCGCCGCTCCTGATCTGGCTTTGTTGTCTGTCGAGCTGCCCCATAGCTTCTTTTGTCCTGTCGGTGCCGCTGGCCTCATGGTCTAAAAGCCCATTGGTTTCCTGAATATATTCCAGCGGATCGCCTACATACTGGATGGTTTCTTCCAGCACTGTGGATGTGCCTTCATTCCAGGGACCTGTAAAATCGTTGCCGCTGGACATATTGAAATAGACATTGCTGAATTTAGGATCGGCCTGAAGGACGCCTGGCGGGAAATTGGGCCGGATGGTGTTCAGCGCTGCCTCGAACATCTGGAAATGTGCTACTTCCCGCGTCATCAGGAAGCTGAGCGTATCCTTAACATAGGGGTCATCGGTGAACTGAAGCAGGTATTCATATACCATTTTGGCCCTTGTCTCGGCGGCAATATCGGATCGGAGGTCTGCGCTGAGATCGCCTTGTACATCGCCGTTGATATAAGCTGCCGACCAGGGCACGCCCTGATTGTTGGTGTAGGCCGGCGTGCCGGCGCTTCCGACGAGGAACTGCGGAGCTGTCATACCCTGGTGGATCAGCTCTTCTTTTCCAGCCCGGCCGCCCATCAGTTTCATGATCTCGGAATTCTCCGCAGCATTTTTCAGATCGCCGTTGACGCCTTTAAGCAGCATTTGGATAGTGGCGCCTACGATCTCCAGATGGCTGAATTCTTCGATGGCTATATCCATCAACAGATCATATTTATCCGGATAAGGGTTCCTGGCCCCGAAGGCCTGTCCGAAGTAGCGTAATGCTGCGGCCAGCTCACCATTGGCGCCGCCGAACTGTTCGAGTAATAATGTAGCGAATGCAGGATCCGGTCTGGACACACGGGCATTGAACTGAAGGTCTTTTACGTGATAAAACATGGGAGTAAATTTATTGAAATGATGATATGTGCCGAAAAATCCGTGCCGTCGACCTCGAACGCCTAATTTTACCGCCATCTGTGTCCGGATGGACGGCTTTCGTGTATTCCATTGCATACAAGGAGAAAGGAATTACCCTGGCATGGGGAAAAAGCTTATGCCTCGCGCGGCTTTTTGCTGGCATTAGCCTTGCATTTTCATTTATGGTCAGCATAGTGCTGATCTATCACTTTTAAATAATCTTATTATGCAAGGAGAAATGACGGGAACAGTAAATGATATAGTAGACAATGAGACCCATCGTGAAGGCCCCCTGGCGCGTGGTATCGAGCAACATACGGCAAAGCTGCCATCGGATGTTTTTTTATGGGCATCGGTCGCGGCAATGGGAACCTCCTGTTGTCTGAAAATGATGGGTCGCAAGCACGCTGCCCTGTTCGTAGGACAATGGGCGGCGCCCTTCCTGCTGATGGGCATCTATAATAAGATCGTAAAGGTAGCGGGGCATGACCGGGAAGATAATGAGATCATGCCATAACGCTTGTCTGCAAGATCTTATGCCTCTCTTCTGATGAGCTTCAGTAAAAAAACGATGATGGCGATAACGAGCAGGACATGAATGATGCCTCCGGCGTGATAGGCAAAGAACCCGATGGCCCAGGCAATCACCAGAATGACTGCAATAATGTACAATAGATATCCCATAGTATAGACTTTGGGTCATGAAAGCAATAGTCGTGCCTTGTGGCGCCTTATTTACTGTAACGCTGCGCCGTGCCGGGCGGCATGTCGAATATTTTTTTATGCCGCAGGGATACCGCCAGCTTTATGTATTCAGCCTGGGCCCAGGTCAGCGGCATAGCTGAGTTGGTGTACCGGCCTTTGAACAATCCTTTATCGGGGATGTCGCCAGCATCCCATACCTGTTCAGGGAACAAGCCATTATAGCTCAGGGCTTCCATCGTATGAAAGAGCTTTCTTGCCTTCCCGATATTGCCCGCGGCGATCTCGTAATGGGCGCGTTCACCTGTCAGCAGCGGCCAGCTTCGACCGATGCCTACACCCTGGAAGGGATTCCCAGCCTCGTCCTCCCCATATCCATCTTTGGTGAATCTTCTCCAGCAGGGGCCTGCGGGCAGGTCCTTTTTCAATTCATGATCGATGACCGCAATAGTGCTAAGGATGCGCGGATCGTCCGCCCGGCGGAGGCCAAAGCGAACGAGGGCAAGCGCGTCTACGGAAACGATGTCTCCCACCGGCATTTGCCCGGTGTCATGGAGATGATGGTGGATATTCAGCAGATGGTCTTTTACATCCTGAGCGGGTGAATTGGATGGATTGATCCTGATATAATATCCGTCCGCCCCGCAGCGTTTGGCCGTAGCCGTTCCTTTTACATAGGTCCACATCTCTATCATGGCATTCCACCCGTCTGCCATCGAAAGGCAGCGCTTTGCCATTTTTTTATCGCCAAAATGCCGCAATAGCTCTGCCGCTGCCACCAGGGCGGCAATCTCAGCGGCCAGCGTAAAAGGAGAGAGACCCGGCTGCTGTTCCCATCTATCTTCTTGCGTACAGGGGCCGTAATGCAGTATAAAAGACACGGCCTTGAGAATTCCAGCCTTATAGCGTTGCCAGGTATTGCGGTCAATGAGCTTGCGCCGGAAGCAGGAGTGGACGAGCAGCAGCGGCAAAGCCACCTGATCCATCTGTATCTTATCCAGGCATGGCCGGCCGTCGAGCCACATGTTCTGGCTCCATTTGCCATCGGCATTCTGGACAGTGAAGAGATAATTGAGGATCCGCAAGGCATCTTCTTCCGCGCCCAGCGCCAGTAATCCCCAGGCGCTCTCTACCAGATCCCTGGGCCAGACCAGATGATAGCCCAGACCATGATTTACGCCTTTGGATTGTCCCCAGGGGATGGAGAGACTTGCGATGATGGCGCCAGGATAGCGGCGGCTCTCACTGACGCGCAATGCGGCCGAGCTCTCGCGCAGATATTTTGCTTTCACGGTGTTGCCCTTTATCGCTTTTTTCATGGATTGGTGCCAGTCCTTCCATTCCCGGACATAACGTTGCCAGATGTTATCGAAATCATCGAGGAGGCTGGAGCGCGCCTGGTGTGCGGCTTCTTCAGGACGAAGGCCAAATCCGATGGCTATGATGGAATTATTTCCTATGGGGCCCGCACAGAGCTGGACATTCCCTTTGCCGGCATAGGAATATTGCCGCGTGAGCTTTTTATTTTGCAAAAGATCGGTATAGCCATCCGAGGCGCCGATGAATCCAACGGAGGACCGTTCCCAGCCCGAAGTGCATGCCAGCGCGAGCGATAGCCCATCACAGGCTGCAAATAACATGGGCATGCCTTTGTATTCTCCTGTCCATGCCTCATTGTCCCATCCGCTGTTGTGCAGATGTGGGGTAAGAAAGACATAGAGCTGCAGATCGGGGCGGCAGGGGTCAAACCGGATGCGTTGCAGGACTGTATTCCGGAGTGGATCGGAAAGAATGTCCTTTCTGATGATATAGCTGTTGCCGATGCCGCTGTTTTCGATAGAAAATGCGGGAACCCCGCGTGCGGCGGTCCATTGGCGCTGACGGGCATCCGTACGCTCGTCAGAGAAAAAATCACGACCGTCGGCGATCACGAAGGAGCATTCACGAATGGAAGCAATATCCATTTGGGGAAAATAGACCTCGTTGAGAACGCCTTTTCCGATGGTAAAGCTGATCACTGCGCTGGTATTATGGGCGCGTCCGACGCCCGTCTTGGCGCCGGAAGTCCATGGTGAAAAATGTCCGGGAGCGCCTGGCGCCGGATCAGCCGTCTTATCTATAGTAGTCATATCACGCTTTGTTTTGTCCGTCAGCCTGCAAGGCAAGCTTTAGCAATTCTGCCGTATGCAGCGGGCGCCTGCCCGTCTGTTGTATGATCTGTTCCCGACAGCTGAAGCCGTCTGCGACTATGATCGTATCATTCGACGCGTGGCGTACTTCGGGAAGCAATACCAGCTCACCGGCGGCAACGGAGACATCGTAGTGACTGCCCCGCTCATAGCCAAAGGCGCCTGCCATCCCACAGCATCCGGCGTCCACCATCGTGAGATGGAGCTTCATTTTTCCGAATAACTTTTTTTCGGCCTCCATTTTCATAATGGCCTTTTGGTGACAGTGCCCATGGACAAGGACCTCGTGTCTGAATTCCGGGATCTGTAAGTGGGGCGCTTTTTTTTCCAGGAATTCGGCCAGTGTAAAGGTTTGTGTTTTCAGCCGGAGCGCATCTTCGTCATTGGGGAACATATTGATCAGTTCGTCCCGGAAGACTGCCACGCAGCTTGGCTCCAAGCCTACCACCGGCACGCCGTTGCGGATGTCTTCACGGAGGACCTTTACAATGCGACGCAGTAATCTTCGGGCTGTGGAAAGCATACCGTAGTCATACAGGGGCCGGCCGCAGCATAGCGACACACGGGGAACGGCCACCTGGAAGCCTGCTGATTCCAGCACGTGGACGGCTGACTTGAGCGTATCCGGAAAAAAATTGTTATTGAATGTGTCGGCCCAAAGTATGACTTTCGGCTGTGTCCCCGAATATGCAGGCCGGCGGCCAAACCATTTCCTAAAGGTCTGCGATGCGAAGCGTGGTATCTGTCTTTTGGGCGCCACACCCATTATCCATTTTGAGAGGCGGCTCAGACCGGGCGCATGGGTCATGAAGTTGACCAGGCCAGGCGCCAATGAGGCGATCTTTGCCCACCAGTAGATCAGGCCGAATGCATAGGCGCTGCGCGGCCGCAGCCGGCCGCTGTAATAATGGGAAAGGAATTCCGACTTATAGGTGGCCATGTCGACGTTGACGGGGCAGTCGCCTTTGCAGCCTTTGCAGGACAGGCAGAGGTCGAGGGCGTGCTTCACATGCCGATCCTTCCAGCCCTTGATGCCATCGCCCATGAGCATTTCAAATAACAGCCGGGCGCGGCCTCTTGTGGAATGCTCTTCCTCTTTTGTGACGCGGTAGCTGGGGCACATTGTCCCGCCTTCCTTGCGGCGACATTCTCCGATACCTACACAGCGCATCATGGCGCGGCTGAACCGATGCTTGTCCTCCGGAAACTGGAAATATGTATGCGGCTCATCCGGATGGTACAGGGCGCCTGTGCGAAGATTACGCAGCTGTCCATAGGGTTCCACCATTTTTCCGGGGTTCATCCGGCCTTGCGGGTCCCAGATAGATTTAAATTCGCGGAATGCTTCCACCAGCTGTCGCCCGTACATAATTTCCAGCAGGTCCGCCTTGCTCTGGCCGTCGCCATGCTCGCCCGAGATGCTTCCTCCGTAGCTAACTACCAGCCGGGCCGCCTCCTCCGTAAACCGTTTGTACTCATCGAGCCCTTCCGGAGTGAGCAGATCGAAGGGGATCCGGCAGTGCACGCAGCCCTGACCGAAGTGGCCATACATGGGTATATCCCAGCCATACTTTTTAAAAAGCTTGCGAAGGTCGACAAGATAATCGCCAATCTTTTCAGGCGGCACGGCGGAATCTTCCCAGCCTTCCTCCGTGATAGGGTCGCCGGGCACCCATGCAGTGGCGCCCAGTCCGGACTCCCGGATCTTCCAAAGCATTTGTTCCTGGGCGGGATCGTCGAACAAGCTCATGTCCGGTGGATTTTTGTCCTTCCCGAGCTTTGCCATCATTGCCTTGGCCCGCTGATCCGACTGGGCTTTGCTATCGCCTCCGAACTCTACCAGCAGCCAGGCATGCCCGTGAGGCAGCAGGGGCAGGTTCTTTGTATGATAGCCTTTCTTTTCCATGTTGTGGATCAGCAGGTCGTCAATGCCTTCCAGTCCGATGGGTTTAAAGGACAATATTTCCGGTACATGCTTGCCGCTGTCATAGAGATCCGGGTAGCCCAGCACGACCAGGGTCCGGGCTTTGGGATTGGGAACGAGCTTCAGCGTAGCCTGCAGGATCGTGACACAGGTGCTCTCGGTGCCGATGAGCGCGCTGGCCATATTGAATCCATTCTCTGGCAGCAAGTCGACGAGGTTGTAACCCGAGACTCGTCTTGGAATGTTCGGGAACTTCCGGCGGATCAGGGTTTCGTTCCTGGACACGAGCGCCCGCAGCTGCTGGTATATTCCGGCCCTCCGGCCTCCTTCTGCTACGATGCGTGCGTATTCTTCATCCGAAGTAGGGCCTACCGTCATCTTCAGGCCATCATAGGTAAGCACTGTCATCGACTGGGTATTGTGTTCCATCTTTGCTCCATAGCCATAATTGGCGGACATGATGCTGTGTACGCCGCAGCTGTTGTTGCCCAGCATGCCGCCGATGGTGCAATGGTTGTGGGTGGATGGATCGGGACCGAAGGTGAGGCCGAACTGTTCTGTATATTCTCTCAGATCATCCAGGACGATGCCCGGCTCGACGGTGACCGTCATGGCTTCCTTATCCAATGAAAGGATCCTGTTATAATATTTCGACATGTCGATGACCACGGCCACATTGCATGTCTGACCTGCCAGGCTGGTGCCGCCGCCCCGGCTGAGAACAGGAGCGTTATGCCGGCGGCAGATGGCGATACATTCCTCGATGTCCTTTTCGGACCTGGGCAGCACGACGCCCAGCGGGATCTGTCTGTAGTTGCCGGAGTCGGTGCTGTAGGCGGCTTTACTGCCGCTGTCAAATCGTACTTCTCCCGATATCGACTGTCT
>Ga0207647_10002735_pt1 | contig 13318 bp, 10 predicted proteins | sample KBSCornC2_FD_184295 | JGI IMG/M metagenome (GOLD analysis project Ga0207647, IMG submission 184295) | Corn rhizosphere microbial communities from Kellogg Biological Station, Michigan, USA - C2 (SPAdes) (version 2) | ecosystem: Host-associated > Plants > Roots > Rhizosphere ...
CTCATAGGGCTCTCCTTCTGATGCCAACTTGAAGTCTTCGAACAACTCCAAGCTTACATCCCTGGGGCGCCCTTTCATATATAGCGTAGCGACCTGGTCTAAGCATGGGGGTCAAAACCGATGGCTGACCAGGTCGCTACCGCTCCCTGTACTGACCCGATCCAAGAATGACCGTCTAACGACTCAGCTCGGCTTCTGCTGCGATGTGGCCGAAGCTGGCCCACTGGTTTCCGAGGATGATCTGGCGAAAGATTTTCTCGGCTTCGTCACGCTGATCGTTGTAGAGAAACCAGTTTCCGAGTCCATAACCAACAGAGGCTTTGCTGAGTGGACTAGCTTCGCCGCTAATCTCCTTCAAGAGTTCCGCCGCAGTCATCCGGCCCTGGTAGAGTCGAATTAGTTTGTAGTAGTCCGCATTTTCGATCACATTCAGATCCGGTTTGATTGCATCGACAACACTGGCGGCCTCTTTTTTACGACCGAGACGACGTAGGGTCATGTATAGCCAATTCGTGGTTGCGACCAGCATGTCCGGATTTTTAGAAACCTTCTCGGCCTCGCGGTACGCCTTCAACGCAGCTTTGAAGTCTCCCTTTAGATAATGAGCAAGCCCGAGGTGATACCAAATGTTCGACTGCAAAGTGCTCGTCGGAATGTTTCGCGCGTTCGGCAGACCATCCGGTTCTATCTCGTCGGGTTTGCCTTTGATGAGTTTTGCAGCGTGATTGAAATCTACGATCGCGAGGTCAAAACAACGCAGCGTTATGAGTCGATGACCGCGATGTCGCAGGAATCGTGGATCGTCGGGAAACTTCCCCGCACCCTCCGTAAAGACCTTGATTGCGTCCTTGTAATGACCGAGGTAAGCGATTCGTCTGCCGAGCCAGATTAAGTTATCGGCAGTGGGTTCTGCCTCCGCATTCTTGCGTGCTTCGGTAAGCTTCGCCTCAAACTCGCGCCGTATCTCTCTCGTAAGCGGCGGTGCGATTTCCTGAGCGCGTTGCAGACACGTTTGCGCGAATACTGGCGAGCAGCTTAGACAAAGAAATGAAAGGCAAAGAATGAATCGAGTCATGCGCCGTATTGGCGCATTATACTAAAATTGAGCAGGTGCTTAATCCTTCGTCGCGATCCCGAAGACGTGATGCTGGCCGCGGATGATGAGCATTTTGCCGCCGATTGCGGGGGTCGCGATCATCACTTCTCCCATCGTGTTCCGCGCAAGCAACTCAAATGTCGAGCCTGCCTTGACCACAAAAACATCTCCATCTTCACTGGCGAAGTAGACTTTTCCATCGGCTGCTACAGGTGAGGCGCTGAATGAAGTGCCACTACCTAAACGGGCGCGGAAAGTGGGCTCGCCCGTCGTGGCGTGATATTGACTCAGGATGCCGTTGTCCGTGCAGACGTAGAGGTATCCATCATAGACAATCGGCGTCACGATGTGTGGTCTGATCTGGGAGCTTTGCCATGCGATGCTCTGAGTGTCAGTTGGCTTTATCTCTCCTTTAATTCCTGCACGCACAGCATAAAAATTACGACGCCCATTCGGTGAGCCACCGCCGAGAAAGTACAAACCGTCTGTGGTGATGGGCGTTGGGATTTTCACATCGACGCCATCAGCCATTCGCCACAGTTCCTTGCCCGTCAGCGGATCGTAACCGCGATAGTATTTCGTTCCACTCGTAATTAACTCCGCGCGATTCTGATACTCGTAAATCGCGGGCGTGCTCCACGAACTGTCCTCTTCGCGCGGCGTTTGCCAGACGCGTTTTCCGTCGGCAACATTAAAAGCCGCAATGAACGACTGGTTCTGCGTGTCGCACTGAACAATCGCGAGATTCTTGTAGATGATTGGTGAACTGCCAAAGCCCCAGTGAGACTCGGCATCAGAGCTCCAACCGCCGTCGAGCACACCAAGATCCTGCTTCCACAAAAGTTTTCCGTCGAGGTCGAAGCAGTAGAGTCCTTCAGAACCGAAAGAAACGACGAGGTGTTTACCATCGGTAGCTGGAGTTGAATTCGCATAGCTGGCTTTGACGTGGCGTTTGACCTTCGGGACACCTTCGTAAATCGACTTCTCCCAGATGATGCGTCCAGTCGTCTTGTCGAGACAGTAGACGCGCCAGCTATGCTTCGAATTGTCGTTCGCAGAGGCTCCTGTATCAGTTAGCCCATGCACAAACTCTGAATTTGCGGCGCTGCTAATCGCAGTCGTAACGAAGATTCGGTCTTTCCAGATGATTGGACTGGAATGGCCCAAACCGGGAATCGGAGTCTTCCACAGGATGTTGGTGGATTTTTCTGCATTCCAGGTGGTCGGCAGATTATTGCCGTCACCGACACCGGTTCCGTTTTGTCCGCGAAAAGTCGGCCAGTTCTGTGCATGCGCCACTGAACACAATCCGAGGAAGAGTGCCGGCACCAGCAATATCTTCATAACGTTACTTCTTCTTTTTCTGGACGTACTCTTTAACGAACTCGATCAGTTGAGCGTGATTGCGCAGACCGATGCTATTGGCTTCTTCTAATGCCTTGTCGTAGTCCCAGCCGTCACGCAGCATGCGGCGAATCATCCAGAAGGCGCCGACGCGAGTCCCCACTGCGCAGTGAATAAACACCGGGCCATTCTTGAGTTGTTCGTCAGTGAGTTTCAGGAAGTCGTCTGCGTCCAGCTCATCGGGCGCCGAGAATACAACGGGAATGTTGAAGTAGCTCATTCCCAGTTCCTTCACTTTTGCCGCCTCTTTCTCACCGTCGTGTTCGTCGTGCGGGCGCAGATTGATGACGACCTTGACGCCTGCGTCTTTGAGTTTTGGCCAATGCTCCGCCCAGGGCTGGCCTCCGGTCCAGACTTGATCGGTTAGCTTCAGAAAGCGGGGAATGCCTGTCAGTTCGCTCATGGCCGCTGTCTTCTCGATCAGCGCCATGTTGCACACAGGGCAATTGCCCGGCTCGTTATGAGATACGCCATCATGCCTGCAGCCGCAGGGAGGACAGACATATTGTTTCTTCTCTTGAGCAGCCACGCTTCGGGCAAGCGTGCCGAACGTGGTTAGCGCGAGCGAGCCCGCCACAACAAACTCTCTTCGGTTCATAGGAGCATCCTTTCGTCCGAAACTCTAACGACAACTCCCGCAGCCGTGTGGATGTTTGCAGCGAAATCCCTGTAGATGGGATGAACGGACCCAAACCTGTGACGAAAGGAGTACGTACCACGGCACCTAACGATTCTTGAGTCGCTTGTATTCTTCTCTTGCGCTTTCGATCAAACCCCTGGTGTTCTTAACCCAGTCGATTGCTGACTTCTCCCATGTTTCCCACCCTGGCGGAAGACCCTTTTCTACGAACATGAGTTTAAGATCATCCACGGCGAGCGTGGGCTCACCGTCGAGTTCCTGGGCACCGGGCTTGTTAGCGAAGAACGCGAAGAGCAGGCCGAACTCTCCCGCGGATCCGATGAGGTTGTCCTTTCCTGTGAGTTTGGTGAACTTCTGTTGAACCTCTCGATGATCACCGAAGGGATTTATCGCCGCCAGTGTGATCGCGTTCGCTAATTCGCGGAAGTCTCGTGCGAACTCGAAATGGGCGTCTTCCCCAAGTACCGTCGACTCGGGATCTCTGATCACATTCTCCGCTATGAAGCGCCCGACGTCGGTGCGTTTAATCAAACCGTTTTTAGCAAGACCAATTAGTCTGGCAAAGTTCTCATCATTAAATCCACCTGAATCGAGCGTCTTCGGATCTTCCTGAAGTATGCCGCTGTGTCCCGCGTGTGAACCCTGTGAGCCGGGGAACTCCAGAGAAAACAGATCATTTGGAACGCGCTTGCTCAGCTCTCCGGAGTCGCCTCGCATAAGCCCATGATTGCCATTCGCAAATAGCACGAGCACTTCTCCGAGATGACCACCACCTGTGTTACCCAGCCTTCTGACATCTTCGACGCCGGCAAGCGGATTCTTCGCGTCGTTTCGTACCTTGAGGTGGTCCTGAGCCACGGCGGCGCCGATAAACGGGCAGGTAGCTTTCTTCTCCACCACCATCGCTCTTTCGACTTCACTAAGCTCTATTAAAGTGTCGTCACTCATACGCTAATCCAGCTTTGCACTAAAAATGCAGTTTTAGCCTGCGAAGCAGGCGCGAGCATAAAGCCTGGGGCGCAAGCCCCAGGATCAAAGCACGACAGATTTTCAAGCCCGCGAATGCGGGCGATAGACGGAATCGAGACGAAAAGCTAATGATTTTGATGGCAGCGAACTGTCGCCCATTTCATGGGCTCGTAATTCGGTTAATTCGGATCCTGGGGCTTGCGCCCCAGGCTTTATGCTCGCGCCTGCTTCGCAGGCTAAGTCTGCACTCTTAGTGCAAGGCCTGCTAATCCCTCTATTACATATGACTTTAACCCAGTATCCGTTTCCGCCGGCACCTTATCTGAATAGAAAAATTTCAGGCTGCGGTAATACGGAGAAGAGTTCAGCAACTTCTCCTTACAGCAGTAACTCTATACTCAAAAGGAAGAAATCATGAGAAATCAAAGTTTGTTTATGAAAAGGATGACGGCGCTCGCGTTGGCGCTGATGTTTGTGTTTGCATCGACTATCACTCGCGTTCAGGCGGCGCCAGCTCCCGATCTTACGTCGCAGCAGATCGAGGCGGTGCTCGAGGACGCCTTTGCCGGGTTAGTTGCATTCGACGCTCAGCGCGTCGTCAACAATTTTGCCTCTGATGCGGTGCTTGAAGACCCGGTCGGAACTCCGCCAATGGTGGGAACGCAAGCCATCACCTCTTATCTGGAATCGTTTCCGACGCTCTTCAATCAAATGAAACTCTACTCACTCGACATCAAGCCGCGCGGTCAGGAAGCTGCAGTCAAGTGGAGAATCCGTTTCACAACCAAGTCCGGACACGTCTTCTTCCTGGAAGGCATCGGCTACTTCAAGTTCAATCAGGAAGGGAAGATTCAGTTGGAGAAGGAATTCTTCGATCTGGACTACTTCATCGCTGAACTGCAGAAGTGATCTTTGGTCCACAGATTACGCAGATTCAAATCTGCGTAATCTGTGGATAAATACCGTGACATACTTCAACCTCACGTGGTATGCATACCTCATGAAGCCCTGTATCGCCCTCCTTCTCACTATCGTCGCGTTTGCTTCTGTGGCTGTTGCGCAAAGCACGACAGACAAAATAGAAATCGCAGTTCAAACAACGTCGCTGACGCTCGTTAACCCGGACCTCCCCACGTTCGATTCCACTCACGCTGGAATCGGCGGCAGGTTTACTTTCAACTTTAACCGGTCCATAGCGGCAGAGGCTGAGCTTAACTTCTTCCCTCAGAAAGCCAACTTTAACAACGCCGGCAGTACAGTTCAGGCTCAATTCGGAGTGAAGGCGGGCAAGCGCTTTGAAAAGTTTGGGATCTTTGGAAAAGTCCGTCCCGGTTTTCTCAGTATAGACAAATACACCTTCACTCCTCCGCAAGGTACGCAAGGCAGTGGCGCGATCTTCCCGATCGAGCGGCGGGCTTTATTTACCATCGATGCCGGCGGCGTTTTGGAATTGTATCCGTCCAAACGAATGGTGGTAAGGTTTGAAGCCGGCGATACTGTTATCAGACATCCCGCGCTGTTTGCTCAGGTCTCTGCAACCGATCTCACTCTGTTTCAAGTACGGGAGTCAAAATTCAATCATAATTTCCAATTCACTGCCGGTGTCGGGTTTCGTTTGGGAGATTTTCCTGATGAGGAAACGACATCGAGTAGCAGCGAAGAACGGACCCGGCGGTTTGAAGTGGGAATGCAGTTCACTTCACTTTTTGTGAACCCGCAGTTTACCTCGCAGATCTCAACCGTGTCATTCGAACATACGGAGCCTGGATTTGGGACTCGCTTCACCTTCAACCTGACTGACAACATCGCCTTCGAAGCTGAAGGGAACTATTTCACCCGCTTGCTGCAGTTTTCGTTTCCACAGGGCGGCCATATTTTTCAGGGACAGTTTGGCGGGAAGGTCGGCAAGAGATTTGAAAAATGGGGCTTCTTCGGAAAAGTCCGACCAGGCTTTGTGGGCTTCACTCGAGCAATTGAATTTTCCTCGCAGTCACCGTTCCCGCGTACCGTAAAAAAACTCTACCCGTCTTTCGATGTTGGCGGAGTCTTGGAGTTTTATATCTCTCCGCGATGGATGGCCCGATTTGATGTAGGTGATACGATAATCCGTTACCCCGAGATATCGATTTCAAGCGTAGGGCAACTCCCGGTATTCGTCATCCAACCAAAAGCGACGCGCCATAATCTTCAAGTCAGTTCAGGAATCGGGTTTCGGTTTTAGCCACAAAAAGACACGAACCTCTTTGGAGTGCGGCGGCCTGACGCCGCTTTGTTATCGACCACGCTTGATCAAGACCAAAGCGGCGCCAGGCCGCCGCACTCCAAAGTATGCCTACACGTGACAGCGTCCATCTCAGATGGTATGCATAGATGCATGTACCGGCTCTGGAATGTTGACGATCAAACAGCACGCTTAGCGGAGTTGACCAGCCATGACTCCGATGTGAAGGAAGCACCCTTGCGGCGCGATGTGCGTTCGCTCGGTCGTCTGCTTGGGGAAGTACTCAAGGAGCAGGCCGGCGACCAGTTGTTCTCAGCGGTTGAAGAGTTGCGGCTGTTGTTAATCGAGCACCGCGAGTCGCACGCGCAAACAGAACACGACGTTGACAGCGTGCAACGCCTGATCGAACGTGCGGAGAGTATTGTCAGTCGGCTGGATGTAGCTGAAGCGCACCAGATGGCGAAAGCGTTTGCGATCTATTTCGAACTGACAAACCTCGCTGAAACAAATCATCGCAAACGTCGCCGCCGGGCCGCACAGACATCGCCTGAATTGCTGGCCCAGCCCGGATCGTTTCTGGGAACTCTGCGCCGCATGCGTGACGCCGGTATCACTCAACAGCAAGCCCTGGGGTGGCTGTCGAAGATCGAAGTCATACTTGTATTCACCGCCCATCCGACCGAAGTCGCACGACGCACTGTGCTATTCAAACGACAACGTATCGCCGCCGAGCTCGAACAATTAGATCGTCTGCCCTTGACGGAAAGAGAGTCAGAAAAACACGAGCAGGCAATCATTGCGGAGATAACCGCACTCTGGCAGACGGATGAGGTCCGGCGCCGCCAGCCGCGAGTGCGCGACGAAATCAGAATGGGCCTTGACTACTATCCGAGTGTTTTGTTTGAGACGTTGCCGGCGTTGTATGACGAACTGGCCGATGATTTCCGTGAGGCATACGGTGAAGAGTTGCCGGCGAACGCGTTGCCACGAGTGTTACGGTTTGGTTCGTGGATCGGCGGCGACCGCGACGGCAATCCGTTGGTCACGCCCGAGTGCACGCGAGATGCGTTGCAGATCGCGCGCGAAACGATTCTCGGTTACTACGTCGAGCGCGTGAATGATCTGATTTGGCAGCTCAGTCCTTCGACGTATCAGGTTCCAGTCTCAACCGAACTGCAGGATGCGCTCAACTCCTATGCGGCGACTGTTTCGGCGCCCGACCTCAATCCGAAAAGACATCCGCCACAGGAACCTTATCGACGTTTTCTCGATTACGTGTTGGCGCGTCTCGTCCTGGCGCGTGACGATCGGGGCAACGCAAATGCATACCACATCGCCGCTGAGTTCTATGTTGATCTGAGTCTTGCGCGTCAGAGTCTCTCTGCGAATGGCGGAGAACGGATCGCGAGGTTTATGTTTGATCCACTGTTGCGACAGGTCGATACTTTCGGCTTTCACTTGCACACGCTCGACGTTCGCGAGCATGCGAGAGTTCACAAACGTGCGTTGCTCGAGTTTTCAGGTGCTGTCGCAGCGACCGAAGGATCGCTTCCGGCGGCGCCATCCAAAGAGACTGTGAAATTGTTTGACTCATTGAGGATGGTCAGTGCGGTCAAGCGCGACTTTCCTGCCGAAGCGATTCGTAGTTATGTGATCAGCGGAGCGCAGTCGGCGGCGGACGTGACGGCGCTGGTCTCACTGGCTGAGTTAAGCGGTGTACAGGTCGCGGCAACAAGTGGATCGGATCCGGGCGTGATGCCGGTGCCGCTTTTTGAATCGATCGAGGATTTGCGTAACTGTCCATCGGTCTGCAGGAGTTTGTGGACCAGCGCCGATTACGCGCGTTTGCTCGACTCGTGGGGTAGGCGGCAGGAAGTGATGCTTGGGTACTCCGATTCAAACAAAGATGGCGGAATGCTTACCAGCACGTGGGAGATATTCAAAGCCCATCGCGCGCTCCACGAGGTCGCTGCCGAATGCAACGTGGGGCTCACACTCTTTCACGGACGAGGTGGAACGGTCGGGCGTGGTGGCGGTCCAACTCATCACGCGATCATTGCGCAACCGCAGGGTGCCTTCACCGGTCAGATAAAGATCACTGAACAGGGCGAGGTGATGAATTGGAAGTACTCGGAGCGAATACTTGCGGAGAGAAATCTCGAGTTGATGATTGCCGCGTCGCTGGAAGCGCTGTCGCGGCCCAATAATATCGCTGGATTTGCTGAGTTGGACCAGGAGAGTGAAGCGGCACTGGAGCAAATGTCTCAGGATGCGTTTGCGTTCTATCGCGAGAAGATCGCCGAGAACGAAGCGGTGCTGACGTACTTCGAGGAGGCGACTCCGGTTAAGGAGTTGGAACACATGAGGATTGGTTCTCGGCCCACGCGACGGAGTTCACAGCGCGGGCTCGATGATCTCCGCGCGATTCCGTGGGTGTTTGGTTGGATGCAGAGCCGTCATGTCGTGCCGGCATGGTTTGGAGTTGGCTTTGCGCTGGAACGTTTCTCGGACGCCAAGTTGCTGGAAAAGCTAATGCAGTTTCCATTCTTCATCGAGCTCATCGCGAACGTGGAGATGGGATTGGCGAAGGCCGACCTCTCGATTGCGCGTTTGTATGCGGGTTTGGTTTCCGATGCGGCATTGAGAGAACAAGTGTTCAGCATGCTCTTCGAAGAGTTTGAGCGGACCAGAGTGATCGTGCTGCGTTTGACCGGGCAGACGACGTTACTCGAGAAGAACCCGGTGTTGGCGCGTTCGATTCGCCTGCGCAATCCGTACGTCGATCCGTTGAGTTTGATTCAGGTTGAGTTGCTGCGACGGAAGCGACGCGGTGAGGACAACGACAACCTGAACTACGCGCTTGCGGCAACAATCAACGGCATCGCCGCCGGCCTGCGGAATACCGGTTGAGTATTTGCCACAAAAAGGCACAAAAGACACAAAAAGAAGAACGAGCGAGACCCCTAAATCCCACCCACGGCAGTGGGCGGATTGTTCAAGTCCTTTCTATAAAATCGTCTCTTAGGAAGTTTTAATCCCGCCAACGGAAGTTGGCGGATTGTTCAGGTCCCTCACTATTTATCTGCTCGATAAATAGGTTGGACTTGAACGATCCGCCCACTGCTGTGGGCGGGATTAAAACTTCATTTAGACTCGGGGTGTAGAAAGGACTTGAATAATCCGCCAACTGTCGTTGGCGGGATTTAATCTTTCAAAATTTCCTCGCGACGGAATAAAACAACGACTGCTCTAGTTAACACATAGGAATTAGCAGGACACTAAATTTTCAGGAGAGCAGATCATGAAGAGAGTGTTTTTATTCCTGGGTATTCTTACTGTAATTACATCCATTTCGCTGCAGATCTCATCGGCCGCCGATTCAAAGGTCCGTCATACCATCATCGCCGCGACGGGTGAGGCGGCTCCCGAAGGCGGGAACTATCTTTCATTTTCCAACGTCAGCTTGAATGCGCGGCATGATGTCGCATTCGACGCAAGCGTCGGCGGCACGACCGGTGTCTTCGTGAGCGATGGCAAGACTATCTCGACCACTTCGCTCGGATTCGCAAGTAATCCGTTCATCACTCCAACCGGCGACGTCGTGTTTGACGTGAACAACTCGGACGTCTACAAGAACAACGGAAAATCCATCGTTCCTCTTGTGCGGAGCGGAGACCCAGCGCCCGGCGGCGGAACATTGACTCCATCGGGTGAACTACGCGAAACGAATAACAACGGCACGATTGCCTATAGCGCATTTGTGAACAACTCAACTGCCACGCAGGGAATTTTCCGCAGCGATGAAGGACAGACGATCGCCATCGCTCGCGATGACATAGCCCCGCCGACCGGCGGCGCGTTCACGATATTAGGTAACACTGTCATTAATGATCGCGGGCAAGTCGCGTTCTACTCAAACATGACGGGCGGGACAGCCGACTTTGGCATCTTCCGCGGTGAGGGTGGTGACCTCACGCCGGTGTTCGTCACCAATCAGACCGGGCCGGGAGGTGAAGTATTTGCAGACTTTGGTAATCCGGTTATCAACAATCACGGCCAGATTGCGACGACGGTATCATTGAACAACAGCGACATTGGTATCTACGTTGGCAATGGGACGGACACGGTCACAATTGCTCTCCAGGGCCAACCGGCTCCGAAAGGCGGCAACTATAAAGGCCAGTTTGTTGCTCCAACCAGATTCAACGACCTGGGCGACGTGGCTTTCGACGCACGATTGACGGGCGGGACCAGTTCAAGCGGTATCTTTCGTGGTGACGGCAAGCGCACGGTTGCGATCGCACTCACTGGAACCAACGCGCCCGGAACAACAGGAACATTTGCAGCCTTCCGCGACCTCCAACTTCTGAATGACGGCCGCGTTGCGTTTATAGCTTTACTGACGCCTGGTGTGGGCGGCGTGAACGCCTCGAACAACATGGGAATCTGGATCGGTACGTCGGACGAGGATCTTCAGCTCGTGGTGCGAACGGGTGACGTGATTGAGGGGAGAGTGCTGACGCGCATTGTGCAGGATGCTCAAGCTCATCAGTTGGCCGTAAACGAGAACGAGGTACTCTGGGTAGCCAACTTTGGCGCTGCCAGGGCCGTCGTGTTATCTCGTGTTACCGGCGCGACCGAGGAATAGTAAACGATCAATTCGCGCAGGCGACTTTATTGATTCGCCAGCCGGAAGCAGTTTTGATCAGCGTTAGATCGATCTTGATCTTATCCGTTTCACCTGAAGGCAGCGTCACTGTTTCAGTGGCGCTGCTGTTTTTGATCTGTGGTGTGCTGATGGTGAAGTTCTTTTCCCAACCGGTGTCCCAATCCTGTGCGCAGATAAATATGTCCGCGTCCATGCGACGGATCAGCCGTGGCGCGTTTGCATAGAGCTGCGGTGTCAAATACTTCAAGGCAGTCGTTTTCTGTTTGAGTGGATTCATGTTTTCCTGGCTGAGTTGATGCAAATACCAGGAATAAAAACCACGCGCCACGTCTTCCGGTGTTGAAGGTTGCTGTGCTTGTGATGGTATTAAGACCGCGATCAGTGCAAGTAAGACCAGGGCGGTTCGTAAGAATGAATTGAGCAAGAGTTTTCTCCTCATACTGAATCCTGTCAATCTTGTTAATCCTGCAAAATCCTGTCACAAGATTACGAAGATTACACGATTGACGAGATACATCACTGCGAATAATAGCCGGGACGAGTGTGGGCCACCAGGTCCGGACGGTTACCGATCGAAACTGCTACCCAGCGCCAACTGCCATCATGTGTCGAGTTCGCCGGCTTGTACCCCAGGCTATACACCTTGCCGAGATCATTGATTACCTGCTCGTAGACCCCGTTAAGGTCCGATAGTTTCTTTGCCTCGTAATAAGAACCGCCACTCTCCGAGGCGAGCAGGTTAAGTGTACGGCGCGCATTGTCGTATACCAGCTTTTCGAATGGACCCGTCTGCGTATCCAGAAAAATCGGCACGATAAGCGTATCAGTTTGCCGTATCTGTTCGACCAGATCCGCAAAGCTCGTCGTTGAACCGTACGTGCCGCCCATCAGGGAGCCGTCGACACCGTCACTCATCAGCACGACTGCACGGCGTCGTTCCAGGGTCTTTGGTCCAATGACGTTATCGAGCGCAAATTTCACCGCATCCCACACATGTGATCCACCTTCACCTTCCATGTTCTTGACGTTGGCGGCGAGTTGCGTGCGGTCAAGCGTGAGCGGCGATATGACATTATTGGTATCAGAGAAAGTCACTATGGCGAGCCGGTCGTCCGGGCGCGCCGCCTCGATAAAGCGCAGCGTTGACTTTTTAATCAAGTCACGTTTCTCCGAGGTGGATCCTGACAAGTCAACCACTAAGACCAGATCGAACGGGACGTGAGTCGAAGAAAAGTAAGTGACGGTTTGTTCCTGGTTGTTGTCGAGTACGCGGAAGTCTTCTTTCGTTAACGAACCGACAAACATCTTCAACTTGGTATTGAAGACACTGACGTTGAGATTCACGAGGTTCGTTTCTGTTTTGATGACGTCGCCCGGATCGACATCTTTCGCACCAAGGTCGGTCGCGTCGATTGCTTTCGCAACTGAATCTGTTAATTGTTTTGAGAGTTGGCTGGGGGGCAGTTGCCGCGATTTGACGAGCGGTCTGGCAAAAGTGCGTTCGAGACTCTTGACGTACTGGTCGATTGGCGACAGTCCATACTCCGCGCGGCGCGCATCGAGGTTTGCCGGATCCTCAACTGGATAAAGAACCAGGAAGCCACCTATGCTGACCGCCTGTGTGCCGAAGAGTTGTTTCATTCCGACGCTCACGCGAAGCCGGTCATATAATCCGGCAAACTCGCGCTTCTGGAATGGATCCTTTTTGATTGCGGCAACGATTACGGGCAGCAAGTCGCGTTGGAGTTCGAAAGCGCCGGCATTCTTGAGAATCTGGAAAGCCGCGAAGACACCTTCCTCATTAACGAGAGCGGTGGTGGGCCAGCCATTAGTCTTCAAGATTTCACAAAGCCTGACGGTATCCGCTTCGTATAGTTTGTGTAGTTTCTCCTGGTCCGACTTCTTTGTTTGATCCTGCCGGATCACTTGCTGCAGCAACTCCTGTTGCTTCAGCGACATTTTTAGCAGTTCTTGTTTGAGCTTTTTGTTTGGAGTAGCTGGTGGTGAAGAATCGATCCGTGAAAGCATCTGCCGCACGTCGTCCTGTGTAAGACACGACTGGGCTTGGGTGGCAACCGGGGAACAAATCAGCAAGACTACTGTGATTAAAGCAAATTTCATTACTCCTATTTTAGCCACAGATGACGCGGATGCGCACAGTCAGATTTGATCTGTACTCATCCGCATTTATCTGTGGTTAATTCTTAGTAAATGATTTGCCCGTTTGCTACTACGTCGTACTCTCCGTTGGCAACATCGACCGACCAGAAAGTAACGCCGGTTGCATGTTCAAAGCGGCCCGTTCCGCCAGTCCACTCG
>Ga0207647_10002747_pt1 | contig 13282 bp, 13 predicted proteins | sample KBSCornC2_FD_184295 | JGI IMG/M metagenome (GOLD analysis project Ga0207647, IMG submission 184295) | Corn rhizosphere microbial communities from Kellogg Biological Station, Michigan, USA - C2 (SPAdes) (version 2) | ecosystem: Host-associated > Plants > Roots > Rhizosphere ...
CTTCCCGACACGGCCGATGAGCTGAAGTCGATCGCGCTCGCGTTGCAGGCGGATCCTTCAAAAGTGTTGTTCCTCGGCAAGAGTGCGACCGAGAACGCCGTCAAGACGATGAATCTCTCCGGCTTCAGGATCCTGGCTTTCGCCACCCACGGCCTGGTCCCCGGCGAGCTCAATGGATTGACGCAGCCGGCGCTCGCCTTGTCGTCCCCGACCGTGACGGGCGAGGGCGGAGACGGCCTCCTGACGATGGAGGAGATTCTCGGCCTCAAGCTCGATGCCGACTGGGTCATCCTGTCGGCCTGCAATACCGGCGCAGGTGCCGGTGCAGGGGCCGAAGCGGCATCGGGGCTTGGCCGGGCGTTCTTCTATGCCGGAACGCGGGCGCTGCTGGTGACGAACTGGTCGGTGCATTCGCAATCGGCGCGGCAGCTGGTGACCGACCTGTTCAAGCGGCAGGCCGACGATCCGAAGCTGTCGCGGAGCGAAGCGCTGCGCGAGGCGATGATGGCCCTCGTCGATGGCCCCGGCTATCTCAATGGCGAAGGCAAGACCGAGTTCGCCTATGCGCATCCGCTGTTCTGGGCGCCGTACACGATCATCGGTGACGGCGGTGTACGTTGACGGCCGGTGAGGGAAGGATCGGACGGGAAATGAAGCGGACCATCTTGCTTGGGCTCGTTGCGGCGGGCCTGCTGTTTTCGGGAGCGGCGCGAGCGGCAACACAATTGATCACCGAAGAGGAGGCCAGACTGCCGCCTCCGAAGGGGGCGATTGCCGCGGACCGGCGCGGCATCATGCGTGGTCCGAAGGTGGAATTCGTCTCGCCCGGCGATTCCGTCAACTCACCCTTGCGGCTGGTATTGAAGTTCGAGTCGTACGGTGGGGCGAAGATCGATCCGGAATCGGTCAAGGTGATTTTTCTGCGTTCGCCGAATGTCGATCTGACCGCTCGGGTCAAGCCGTTTGTCCAGCCCGACGGCATCAACATGCAGGACGCTGAATTGCCGCCGGGCGAATACACCGTTCGCGTCGACATCAAGGACAGTGACGGCCGGCCGGGCACGGCGATCTTCACGCTGAAGGTTGCGCCCAAGTGACGTGTCCGTACTGCCAATCCGCCAACGCGGAAGGCGCGCTGGTTTGCGCGTCCTGTGGGCGCGATATTGCCGTTCCCGCCACGCTGATCGCGGAACGGGACGATCTGCGGCGCAAGCGTGACGAGCTGCGCGACGAGCTGAGGCAGGCCAGAGACGAAGTCGAGGCCATCATGCGGCGCAGGAAGCCGCGCTGACGATGGAATGTCCGTTCTGCGCCGAGACGATCAAGGACGAAGCCATCGCGTGCAAGCACTGTTCGCGCGATCTGCGCGTCGTGCGACCGACGCTTCGCGAGATCGACGACATCGTCGCCGACCTGGACAGGCTGAGGCGGGATCTCGATCGGGTCAACGTCCGCCTCGAGCGGTACAAGAATCCGCTGCGATATTTCGGAACGCATGCGGTCCTCTATGTCGTCATTCCATCGCTGCTGCTGACGGTCGCGCATGTCCTGGTGACCATCACCTTCAACCTCTCTCCGATCCCGCTTCGGATCGCGTCGATCGTGATCCCGCTGCTGTTCGGGTTCGTGGCCTATCCCCTGCACAGGGTTTCGGCGGTGGGAGCGTTCGTGCTGGCGTTCCTGGCTGCGAGCGTCAGCATTCTGTCGATGCTGACGGTCACCGGAATCCACGATCGTGTCCCGATCCTGCCGGCCGTGTGGATTGAATGGCGGGAAGTGTTCGAATACGGAGCGAGCATCCTGCTGGCCTTCGTCTCCGGAAACATCCTGGGCGTCCTGATCTTCCAGGTGCTGCCGCGCGTGCTTGCCCAGGGCGGCAAGCCGAACGCGTTCGCCTTCAGGATGGCGCGCCTGCTTGGACAGCATGTCGGCGAAGAGCAATTGCGCCGCCGGGCTCGTTTGATCCAGGACCTCATGCAGACTGCGGGGCCGCTGGCCGGCATCGCCGCGACGGCGGTCGGCTCCATTTACGCCGGCCTGAAGGGCCTGCTCGGATAGTCGCGAGGATTGTGCCGGCGGCGCGACATGATCGCGGTCAGCGTGCCGTGCCAGGCGTTTTACGCGCGCCGGGCCGGCGCGCGGTTCGATCCGAGCTGCGCTGCTTCTGGAGCTTTGCGACAAAGTCCTTCAGCGCGTCCGCCAGCGGCACTGACGCGCGGTAGGCGAGGCCGACCTCGCGCCTGACCTTGACCTCGATCTCGCGCACGGCGACGTCCGGATTGCCCTTCGCCACGCCCTCCGGGACGATGGCGATGCCGACGCCGGCCGCGACCAGCGCCATGGCCCAGTCCTCCGATTGCGCGATCGCCGCGCTCTGGCGCCGCTGCGCGGCGCGGCCGAAGAATTCGCTTTGCTCGCAATGGCAGCGGTCGATCATGGCAGCACCGGCGAGATCGGCGGTCCGGAGCCTGTCCTTCAGCGTCAGCGGATGCGACGGCGGCAAGGCGGCGACATAGCGCTCGCTCCACAGCGCGACGAAATGCTCGTCGGCGCGCAGCATGGTTTTCGAGATGATCCGCGCATCGGCGCGCTCGTCGCTGCCGACGAGGCGCAGCGCGATGTCGCTGCGCGCCGTCAGCGGCTTCAGCAGCGCGATCGTTCGGGGCACGTCGAGCGTGCGCATCAGGCCGAGCGTCACCGTCGTCCTGGTCGCCGGCTTTCTGAACAGGCTGCGCGCGGCGTCGGCCTCGTCGATGATGCGGCGGGCCAGCGCGTGAAACTGCTCGGCCGAGGCGGTGGGCGCGACGCCCTTCTTGTGCCGGATGAAAAGCGTGGTGCCGAGCTCGGCCTCCAGATTGGTGATCGCGGTCGAGATCGACGGCTGCGACACGAAGCAGGCACGCGCCGCGGCGGTCAGGTTGCGCGCGCGATAGACGGCTGCGAAGTAGCGAAGCTCGCGGATGTCCATAGTATGTACCTAGAGATATGATCAATATTCAATATTTTACCTATGGATCTGACGATGGCAAGAACGCCCTGGTCACAACGGGCGAGGACTTCCATGAAAATCCATCATCTCAACACCGGCACGATGTGCCCGATGGGCCGCCGCCTGGTGAACGGCACCGGCAGTCTGTTCCAGCGCGCCCGCATGGTCTGCCACTGCCTGCTGATCGAAACGGGGGACGGGCTTGCCCTGGTCGACACCGGCATCGGGCTTGGCGATATCGCAGCCCCTGATAGGCTCGGACGGCGCTGGTTGCGCCAGACCGCGCCACGGCTCGACCCGTCCGAGACGGCGGTCGAGCAGGTGAAGGCGCTCGGCTATTCGCCCACTGACGTGCGCCACGTGCTGCTGACCCATCTCGATCGCGATCACGCCGGCGGCGTGCCCGACTTTCCCCATGCCGCGATCCACGTCCATCGCGCCGAATACGACATGGCGGTGCAGTGCAAGCCGGCGCCCCCGCAAGGGCGCTATGTCACCGGGCAGTGGAGCCATGGACCGAGCTGGACGTTCTATGGCGAAGCCGGCGAAGACTGGTTCGGTTTCAAGGGCGTGCGGGCGCTCGGCGACAGCGAAGCGGACGTCCTGATGATCCCGCTCGCCGGCCATACGCTCGGCCATTGCGGCATCGCGGTCCGGTCAGGCGACACATGGCTGCTGCATGCCGGCGACAGCTATTTCCATCACGGCCAGCTCGCGGCATCCCCGCGCATGCCGCTGGTGCTCGGCTATTTCCAGCGCCGCGCCGACATGGACCGCAAGCAGCGGATCGCCAACCAGGCGCGGCTGCGCGCGCTGAAGCTCGACCACGGCGACCGCGTGAGGATCGTCAACAGCCATGATCCCGTCGATTACGAGAACTGCCGGTGCGGGGCGCATTGAGAGGTGAGGGATCACGCAATGCGAAGCATCGCCGCTACGCGTGTGGCCGTGCCTCGATGACGTTGATGTTGCCCGCAGGGGCAATTTGGGTCAGTTCGAAGCCTGACTTTGACAAGAGAGTTCCAAACTCCTCCCGGGTTCGTTCTCGCCCGCCAGGCAGGACCAGCATGTTCAGATCGCTGAACTTTGTTGCCGGCATTTCGTTTGGGGGCGCGACAATCCGTTCGATGAGGATCAATTTTGCCGTCTCTGCCATTGCGCGCCGGCAGGATTTCAGAATCGCGATGGCCTCTTCGTCCTCCCAGTCATGGATCACCACGCGCATGACATAGGCGTCACCGCCCCCGGGCACCGCCTCGAAGAAGCTTCCCCCGACCACATCGCAGCGATCGATGACACCTTGCTCGGACAATACAGTCTTTGCACCGGCAACAACGCGGGGCAGATCGAACAACGTGCCACGCATCTGAGTGTGGGCTCTCAGGATGGCGCTCAGCATCAATCCGCGCCCGCCGCCGACGTCTACGACGCGGCCGAAGGAGGAGAAATCATAGGCGGCGATGACGGCCTCGGCGCTTCCACGCGACAGCTCGGTCATTGCCCGATCGAACACAGCGCCTTGTTCGGGATGCTCGGTGCGATACTCCCAAATTCCCTTGCCGTGGACGTATTGAAAGGCGTTCTCACCCGTCAGAATGCTGTGTTCGAGATTCCCCCAGGTTTGCCAGACATAGTCGCTTCCGGCGTATTCCGCCCAGGCTCCAAGGGGAGTCGCAGAGTTGGCACGCAGGCAATCGGCCATCGGTGTCAGCGCAAAGGTCCGGGTTTCAGCCTCATGGAAAACACCAATTGCGGCGAGTGCTCGCAGGAGCCGATAGAGCGAGCCGGCATGGCTGTTCGTCAATGTGGCCAGTTCCTCGACCGAGCGTGAGCCATCCTTCAGGTGATCGGCAACGCGAAGCTTGGCGGCGACGTGAAGCGCCTGCGTCACGTGGAAGCCGTTGATCAGTCCCAGTAAATCAAGCCACGGTTTGGAAGTCATCTCTGCGCTCCCTAGGCTTATTGCTCAGCGCGGCGATTCCCCGCCGAATGCTTGCGCGGCCGGTATCACTTCTTGCTGCTACGGCGGCGGTGGATAGCGGTCGAATGTCGGCAGCTCGTGCGCGCGCTCCATCCAGCGGAGGCGCTCGGCGACCTGGATATGCACCGTCGCGGGGACAGCATCGGGATCGTCGTAGGTCGCGCTCTGGATATCGATGATTCCGGGCAACATGTTGGCATTGACGTAAAACAGACCGGTCCCGCAGTTGCCGCAGAAGTGCCGCCGACCATGTTCCGAGGAGCTGTAGACCTTGGGCTCCCCCTTGGTCACTGTGACAGCATCATCGGCGTACATCGTCCAGCCGACCACAGGTGCGCCGGCATGGAGTCTGCAATCGCGACAGTGACACAGCGCATGCACGATCGCTTCGCCCTCGACCTGATAACGGATTGCGCCACAATGACAGCCACCGTTGATGGTGCTCATGCCTTCCTCCCGATCGAAGCAGGTTTCCCGGATCGATAGCTCTGGAGACTCGCAGCTTCAACGGGGGCCATCGATCCGCGCTTGCGTCCTACTGTCGCGTGACAACTCCCGCCATCGCCTGCTGGGCGAGGGTGCAGCAGCCTCCGAGCCGCAGTGCGAGATGATGTTGCGCGCTCGCCGGTTTTTATCTGCCGGAACTGGTGCCTTGAGTCTGCAGAATGCGGCATTTCACCGTCCGCGCAATCGCCGCCGGTGCCTCCTCGGGGATCGCGAAGCAGGAGCTCGCGTTGATTTCGCACAAGACGTATGTGTCGGCGCCGGCCGCATCTGTCGGGCCGTACAGGAAGTCCGCGTCCCAGATGACCGGCAACGACGCTTCATCGATGTCGAGCGTCTCCACCATCCGCGGCGTCCATTCGTCCTCCATCGACCTTCGCAGCGCCTGGAATTGCGGAGCATCGGGCCCGTGCATGATCCGCGGGCCCGGTTGCGCCTCGGGCGAGTCCACACCTTCCGGCGGCGGCGGGATCAAGGCCTTGATCAGTTGGTGCCCAAAGCCCGCGACTTTGGCGCCGCTCATGTAGCAGCGGATCATCCCGTCGGGCAGGCGAGGCTGAAACGCCTGATCGATGATGCAGCCGCCCCAGCCGAAATAGGGCTCGCAACGCGCGAGGAAGCCATCGAGCGGCATGTTCTCGGGCAGGCTCCCGCGCTGCGCGTGGAGCACCCGAACCATGGTGTCCGCGTTCGAGAGGGCCTCGACCTTCCAGACGCCTTGGCCTCCGTTGCCGCGATTTTGCTTGAGCACGCGGGGGCCGTTCGCGCGAAGCCGCGGCGGGAATTCGGCGCGGAAGGAGGCCGCGGTGTCATAGCGATGCGTATCCGCGCCCCAGCCCAGGTGACGCGTGCGGTAGAGCACGTCCTTGACGCCCATCTTCAGGATGACGTCCGGGTGCGCGCTCACCCATGGCCCTCGCGCCGCAACGTCGCGGAGCAGGGGATCGAGCTCAACGCGCGTCTTGCCCTGGTGGATCGGATCGACCCAGACGAGCACGCCGTCGACCGAGAGCAATTGATCGCGGACGGCGTCGGCAAAGGTTTCGTCGTAGATGACCGGCCGGGCTTCGATGCCGATAGCGGCGAGTGCTTCGAAGACGCGGACGAAACGGCTGTTCTGCGGTGTGGCATCCGCCCGCGCGGCGGCATCGCCGCGTGAGAGGATGGCAACGGTGGATCGGAGAGGAAGGTGTTGTTCGGTGTCCATGCGCAAGCTCCACGAAGTGCGTGCTGCGCAGAGCTTGGACCGAAGTCTCATGGGGGGTCTGCATTGCCCCCATGCGGACGACCTTACGTGAGATCGCCCTCGGCTTTCAAGACGGTAGCGCGCGGTTCCATGCAGAGGGCGAACGCCTCCAAGATCTGATTTGGAACGAAGCCAGACTGGACCGGGCGAGACGGATCAGGATGCATCGCTCGCGCCGTCCTCGTCGGCTTGGAGGATTGTCTCCGATAGCAGCGCAGCGGCTTTCTGCAGGGGAGCTATGAACCGATCCAACTCGGCGAAGCTCACGCGTGCCACGGGAACGGAGACGCCCAGGCAAGCGATCAGTTCGCGATCCGGAGACACGATCGGAACGGCGCAGCCGACGACCCCCCGCACATATTCTTCGTTGGTTTTGGCCCAGCCGCGTTTGCGGGTCTCGTCGAGGACCTTCATCAGGCTTTCGACGTCGACGATGGTCGTCTCGGTGTACCTGGTGAGCGTGAGTGCGCGGCACAGCTTCTCGCGCGCTCGCTCCGGCAATCGGCTCATGTAGATCTTGCCGGTCGACGTGCAGTGGAGCGGTGCCGCTTCGCCCGGATTGAATTGAAGCCCCTGCGGTTGCGACACGCGGACGCTGTCGACATAGGCAACGACATTGTCTCGGACCACACCGATCTCGCATTGCTCGCCGATTTCAGCCGCGACTGCGCGGAGCACGGCATGCCGGCGCGCGGTCCGGAAAGCTGCGCCGATGACCTTGGCCGACAGCGTGACCAGTTGGTTGCCAACCACGTAGCGCTTCGTGCCCAGGGCTTTCTGCAGAAGCCCGCGCTGCTCGAGATTCCCGATGAGACGATGCGCGGTGGGCAGCGGGAGAGCGAGCGCATTGGCGATTTCCGCGACCGAGACAGCTCTGACTTGACCCGCGACATGGCCAACGATGGCGAATGCCCGGTCGAGTGGTCCGTCGGAATTGCTTTGCTGCATATGCCCGTCCTCGATTGACGATCCGAATAATTATCATTTTTCGGAATAAATACTATTGAAATATGAAAATTATTCTTGGCCGCGTCCGCAGATTGCTCATATCGTTGGCGTCGCCGAAAGGTGATCAGGATTTGTGCAGCGCAGCCGGAGCCCTGCCGGGCGCGCTCATCGGGAGTGTGGGATGTCTCGCCATTACGACGTCGATGCCGTGCGGAAGGAGTTTCCGGCTGTCGAGCGCATCACCTATCTCGACTCCGGCTTCCAGACGCCGCTCGCGCGCCCGGTCAAGGCGGCGATCGATCGCTTCCTCAGCGAGAGCTTCGAGACGGCCGGCCCCAAGAGCGTGTGGCTCGACCGCGTCGAGCAGACCCGCAAGAAGCTGGCGCGGTTTCTTGGCGCATCGGCCGATGAGATCGCCTTCACCAAGAACACCTCGGAAAGCATGAACATCGCCGCCAATGCGCTGCCCCTGCGCGCCGGCGACAAGGTCCTGATGATCCACGGCGATCATCCGAACAACGCCTATGCGTTCCTCAATCTGCGGCGCAAGGGCGTGACGGTTGAATTCGTGCCGATGACGGAGGTCGTGAACGCCGAAAGCCTTCGCCCGTACATCGATGCGAGCACGCGGGCGGTCTCGATGTCGCAGGTGACCTTCCACGCCGGCCATCGCTTCGACATCGAAAGCATCGGCGCGCTCTGCGACGAGAAGGGGCTCTATTTCGTCGTCGACGTGATGCAGGCGATCGGCGTCGTGCCGATCGATGCGAAAGCCCTGCGCGCGACCTTTATCGGATCGGGCAGCCACAAGGGATTGCTCGTGCCGCAGGGGCTCGGGCTCCTGTATTGGGACAAATCGAGGATCGAGCTCGAGCCCGCCTATCTCGCTGCCGCCAGCCTTGCTGAAGTTCCGGCCGATCTCATCGCCCGGCCCGACGAGCTCGAGCTCGCCCCGACCGCGCGCCGCTTCGAGCTCGGCAACTTCAATCTTCCGGCGATCCATGCGCTCGGAGCCTCCCTCGACATGATCGAAGCGCTCGGCGTGCAGAATATTCAGAACCATTGTCTCGATCTCGGCGATCATCTCATCGCGGGGCTCGACGCGCTGGACGTTCGCCTTGTCGGTCCCCGCGATAGGCAGCACCGCGCGCCGCACATCTACGTCATCGCGCTCCCTGCGGCCGAATGGCTCGGTCATTTCGAGCAGAATGGCATCCGCGTATCGCCGGAGCGCGATGGCATTCGCGTGTCATTCGGGATGTTCAACATTTTCGCCGATGTCGATCGCCTGATCGACATCATCAAGCGGCGCGGCGTGAAGCCGTCGTCCAGGGCCGCCTAGGCTGTTCTTCAGAGGGGAGATGCACATGACGAGTTTTGCGCGTGTAGTGGGCGTTCTGTCCGGCCTTGCGGCCGTCGGCATCCTCGCTGGACCGTCGATCGCGGCCGACAGTCCCACGCTCGCCAAGATCAAGTCGAGCGGTGCCATCACCATCGGCCACCGCGAGGCCTCCATTCCGTTCTCGTATCTCGGTCCCGATCAAAAGCCGATCGGCTTTTCGCTCGACCTCTGCGCGGCTATCGTCGAGCGCGTCAAGACGGAGCTCAACCTGCCCAATCTCGCCGTCAATTACACGCCGGTGAACTCGTCCAACCGGATCCCGCTCATCCAAAGCGGCACCGTCGACATCGAGTGCGGTGGTACGGCAAACGACAGGAAGCGGCAGGAGCAGGTCTCGTTCTCGGTCGCCACCTTCGTGAGCCAGCCGCGCTGGCTGGTCAAGGCGGACAGCGGCGTGAAGGTGGCCGGCGATCTCAAGGGCAAGACGATCGTCGTGACCCAGGGCTCCAATGCCGTCGGCTTCGCGCAGGGCGTGAATGCCAAGGCGCAGCTCGGCTTCAACATCGTCCAGGCGAAAGATCACGCGGAATCCTTCCTGATGCTGAATACCGGCCGCGCGGCCGCCTTCATGGAGGACGATATCCTTCTTGCTGGCCTCAAGGCCGCCGCGCCCAAACCGGATGCGCTGATCTTTCTCCCCGAGGGCTATGCCAAGATCTATTATGGCCTGATGTTCACCAAGGGCGATGCCGGCTTCAAGGCGCTCGTCGACGACGTTCTGTCGAAACAGATGGCGTCGGGTCAGTTCGAAAAGACCTATGCGAAGTGGTTCACCCGGGCGATTCCGCCCAAGGGCGAAAACCTCGCTTTCCCGCTGACGGACGAACTCAGGGACCGGATCGCTCATCCGAGCGACGCGGTCGATTAGTCGGAGCATCACACCGGGGAATTTGTCCGCACGCTGATCCTCTCTCGCATCCGGAGCCTCGAGGTTCGCCATGTTCGCAGTGCTTTTTGAACAGACGGCGGATGGCCAGCGCTATATCGACTGGCTTCTGTCGGGCCTCGGCTGGACCCTGGCCCTGGCGTTCTTCGGCTGGTGGATTGCCTTTGCGATCGGGATCGTCGTCGGGATCGGCCGCACCGTGCAGAACCGGGCCATCGCTGCGCTTGCGCGCCTGTATGTGGAAATCTTCCGCAACATCCCCGTCCTGGCGCAGATGTTTCTCTGGTACTTCGTCCTGCCGGAGATTGTTCCGACCGCGCTCGGAAACGCCATCAAGCAGATTCCGCCGCCCTGGGGTTCATTCGTCCCGGCGCTGGTGTGCCTCGGCCTCTATACCGCGGCCCGGATCGCCGAGCAGGTTCGGGCCGGGATCGAGGCCCTGCCGAGAGGGCAGATCGAGGCGGCAAGCGCACTCGGGCTCACCGGCTATCTGACCTACCGCCATATCATCGTGCCGCAGGCGCTGCGTTTGATCGTGCCGAGCCTGACCAGCGAGGTGATGGGCATCTACAAGAACACCTCGGTCGCACTCACGATCGGGCTGATGGAGCTCACGGCGCAGGCGCGCCAGATCAGCGAGGCGACGTTCCAGACCTTTACGGCTTTCGGCGCTGCGACCCTGATCTATCTCGCGCTGGCGCTGATCGCCTACCAGGCGATGGCGCTGATCGACAGGGCTGTGCGCATCCCCGGCACCGCGCGGGCGGAGGATGCGATCGAACCGAGCCTGGCGGACGATGTCCAGCCCACCGGCTCGTTGCCCCCAGGGATGGAGGTGGTGAAATGAGCAGCCTCGATTTCTCGATTGTTCTGCAGGCGTGGCCCTATCTCTGGTCCGGATTGCTGTTTTCCCTTGCACTCACCGCGGTAGCCTTCGTGGTCGGCATGATCCTGGGCACCTGCTTTGCGCTGTTACAGCACTTCGAAGTGCCCGTGATCGGGAAGGTCGTGCGCGGCTACATCGCCCTGATCCGCTCGATTCCGCTGATCCTCGTCCTGTTCTGGTTCTTCTTCCTGGTGCCGATCGTGCTCGGCCATCTCGCCGGCAACGGTCGCCCGATTCCGATCGGCGCCACTTGGACGGCCTTCATCACCTTCGGCCTGTTCGAGGCGGCCTATTATTCGGAAATCATCCGCGTCGGATTGCGCGCCGTGAACCGGGGGCAGTTCGAGGCGTGCCAGGCGCTCGCATTGTCCACCTTCGAGACCTATCGGAGCGTGATCCTGCCACAGGTGCTCCGCGTGGCGAGCCCGATCATCCTGAGCCAGACCATCATCCTGTTCCAGGACACCTCGCTGGTCTACGTGCTTTCGCTCACCGACCTGCTCGGCGCGGCCTCGAAGCTCGCGCAGCTCAACGGCCGTCTCGTCGAGATGTATCTCGTGGTCGTCGTGGTCTACCTCGCCATCAGTTCGGCGGCATCGCAAGGCGTCGCGTTGCTGCGCAAGCGCTATGCGATCGCCGGAGCGCGCCGCTAGGGAATCGCACGAGAAGCGCTGTTTTGGGAGATGAAGATGGTTCAGGAGATCGCCGTGAATGAGATGAGCCGATGTCAGGCCATCGTCGCCGTGGAGGGCCTCGTGAAGCGGTTCGGACATTTCACGGCCCTGAATGACATCAATCTCAGCGTCACGACCGGCGAGAAGATCGTCCTTTGCGGTCCCTCGGGCTCGGGAAAATCGACGCTGATCCGTTGCATCAACCATATCGAAAAGCATGATGCCGGCCGGATCGTCGTCGATGGTGTCGAGCTGACGGACCGGATGGCCGATATCAACAGCGTCCGCCGCGAGGTCGGCATGGTGTTCCAGAGTTTTAACCTGTTTCCGCATCTCTCCGTCGTCGAGAACTGCATGCTGGCCCCGATGAAGGTGCGCGGCCTGTCGCGCGCGGAGGCGCATGAGCGTGCGATCGGTGTCTTGCGCAAGGTGCGCATCCACGACCAGGCGACCAAATATCCGGGACAGCTCTCCGGCGGCCAGCAGCAGCGCGTTGCCATTGCCCGCGCCCTCTGCATGCAGCCGAAGATCATGCTGTTCGACGAGCCGACCTCCGCGCTCGATCCGGAGATGGTCAAGGAGGTGCTCGACACCATGGTGGAGCTCGCGCGCGACGGCATGACCATGGTGTGCGTCACGCACGAGATGGGCTTTGCCCGCGAGATCGCCGACCGGGTGGTCTTCATGGATCGCGGCGCCATCGTCGAGGAAGCCGATCCAGAAACCTTCTTCCGCGCGCCGAGTACGGAGCGGGCGAGGGATTTCCTCGGCCAGATCATCCATTGATTGGAAACGGCATCTGGTCTCGGGAAGGTGACGGCAGGCGCCCTTGCTTCACCATTTGAACGAAGCCGCCACCTCATAGCTGCGTGGCGCGCCCAGGATGATCTGGTCGGTGTAACCGGGATCGCCCCAGGCGGCGTAGAGCTTGTTCGTCAGGTTCTTCACGCGAAAGCTGATCCGGGTCTGCTCGACGCCCGGGAAATAGGCCTTTGGAATGTCGACGAACGCGAACGCGTCTAAGATCGTGTAGGCGTTCATGGTGACCAGATTGTCCTGGAAGTTGAAGCGGTCGCCGACGTGACGGACGAGGCCGCCGATCTCCACCGGCAGTTTCGTGTCGAACCGATAGGATGCCCCGGCATTGGCGATGAAGTTCGGAACGTTCGGCGGCGTCTTGCCCGAATAGGACTGGAAGACGCCATTGCCGTCGACATAGGTGAAGTCGATGAAGCGCGACTGCACGAAGGCGACGTTGCCCCACAGCTTCAGGCCAGCGACCGGGTTAACCGCGGCGGCGATTTCGACGCCCTTGGATTCCATCTTGCCGGCGACGTTGAAGACGATGCCGCTCTCGGGCACGTAGACGTTCTTGCGCTCGATGTCGAATGCCGAGAACGTGGCCTCCGCGCGCTTGTCGGCCGATTGCACCTTCACGCCGGTCTCATAGGTCCGCGACGTCGTCAGCAACAGCGGCACCGTTGGTGCGAGGATGAAGATGTTGGCGACCGTCGGATCGGCCGCCGTCGCATACTGGCTGTAGAGCATGACTCCCGGGGAGACCTCCCAGGTATAGCCGACGCGGCCGGTGACCGGGTTGAATATCTTCGAGAACGGATAGCCGCGGTCGGTGCGCAACACGCCCTCCGGCGAGTAGCGCGTGCGCGACAGTTCAATGTCCTCGAAGCGGATGCCGCCGATCAGCGCGAAGGTCGAGGTCAGCTTGAGCCGGTCCTCGAACGACAGCGAGGCCGTGTTGGGGTGGG
>Ga0207647_10002748_pt1 | contig 13280 bp, 15 predicted proteins | sample KBSCornC2_FD_184295 | JGI IMG/M metagenome (GOLD analysis project Ga0207647, IMG submission 184295) | Corn rhizosphere microbial communities from Kellogg Biological Station, Michigan, USA - C2 (SPAdes) (version 2) | ecosystem: Host-associated > Plants > Roots > Rhizosphere ...
CGTCGAGCAGCTCCAGCAGGGTCGCGTGGTCCTCCTTGGTCGCCCGCTCCGCGGCCAGCGCCGCCGCCAGACCCTCGAGCTCCACCCGGATCTCGGTGAGCCGGGCCTCGTCGGCGATGTTGATCCGGGAGACGAAGGTTCCCCGGCGGGGGTAGGTGACCGCGAGCCGCTCCAACGTCAGCCGCTTCAGCGCGTCGCGGATCGGGGTGAGCCCGAGCCCCATCCAATCCCACATCCGGACGATGTATTTATCGACTTCATTAAAGGTGAAGCCCGCGTGTGCGGCCCTCTAACGCGAGAGGCGAAGGTGGAATGGGACACTGTCCTTAGCCACCTAGATCAACTGCAGGCGGACATTAGCAAGCAAGCCGAAGCTTTTCGGAAGAGCCGCAGCAAAGCGGGTAAGGCAGAATCTCTCGAGCGGTGGAAAATCAACCAGAGGCTTTTCGATCAGTTAAATGACGACTTGCCTAAACGCTACCGTAAGTGGCTCGATGATCGGTATTGGGGGGAAGGCGCGACGCTGCCTGGTCAGCAGCGCAAGGTGCATTGGCCAAATGAGGACTAGCTGCTGCACGCACTTCGATGTCTGATTTGCGCCCGTTTCGGTCGTCCAGGCGCCCCCGAGGAGGTGCCTGAAAGCAGCCGATCGCACAATGGCCTGCGGGCGTCCGCACCTTCGGCCTAAGCCTGATTACCGGCGCGCGGTCGCCACAGCATTGGCCCGTAGACAATCAGGAACAGGACGAGGCCCGCCGTCCAAAGGATGCCCGAGATGTCCAGCATCAACCTGTACAGACCAGTCCCGAGCGACGCCGCGACCCTCAGCAGCGCGCCCATAGTCACGCAGCCGTAGAGCACGACGGTTGCTGGATTCGCGTGGAGGTCCCGGCCGGTATGGCCGAGCGTCGCCCGGGTCATGACCGCCAGGATCATGGTCGTCATGGCGCCTGCGGTGAGCGCATGAACGGCCGCGTTGCGCGGCACTGCGGGGGAGAGGATGCTCAGGCCGAGCAGAAGCAGGCCGGTCGGGATCCACAGATAGCCGATGTGGAGGATGAGCACGAGCGGATCGCTCGTCGTCCGCCAGCCCGCCCAGCGCACAAGCCGGAGCAGCTGAAGCGCCGCAGCGAGAATCAGCAGAACTCCGGTCAACCTGTCAGCGGGCGTGAAAATCCAGAACAGGAGGCAGATCGCGGTTCCCGCGATCACCAGCAGGTCAAGGGTCGCCGGCTGGGTCGGGAGTCCCGTCCGATGGCCCTGCTTCGCCATCCAGTTGCGAGTGAAGGAGGGGATGATGCGGCCGCCGACGATCGAAATGAGTACGACTATCAGCAATATGGCGAGCTGCCAGCCGATGTCGGGGATGACGCCGGCAGTGGCAGCATAGTCCGCCGCGTCCGCGCACGTGAACAGCAGCGTCATTGCAACGATGGGAAGATTGCGGTTTTTTGCGGCGAGCACCTCGCGTGCGCCGACTGTCGTAAGAGTTGCAAAGAAGCCGACGTCGAGCGCGATCGCGGGGATGAGCCCGATGGTTCCTGAAAAGAGGAGCGCGACGCGGGCTGCCGCCCAGAGTCCGAACAAAGCCAGAAGCGGCTTTCCGGCAATCGGAAGGCGGCCGGTCCAGTTGGGAATGGCGGTCAGGAGAAAGCCGGCGACGGCCGCACCGACGAAGCCGAACAGCATTTCATGTCGGTGCCAGGCGACCGGGTCGAACCGGGTCGGCAATTGCAGAACTCCGCCGATCGAGCAGAGCCACAGGCCGAGTGCAATGATGCCCCACATCGCCCCTCCGAAGAAGAATGGCCTGAACCCGCCCCGGAGAAAAGGATGCGCGGCAGCCATGCGCCGTTTGCGTAGCGCAAGCATCTGCTCGCCGCGAGTGACCATCTTTACGGCTTCTGGCGCCATCTGACCCTCGTGACGCGGCGGGTGGTCTCGCTGGGCCAAACCGTCTCCGCCCGTCGGATGTCGATGCGCTGCTTCATGAGGCGAATGCCGCCGCCCAGGCAAGGGCGGCAACGCCGATCAGGGCATAAGCCACCAGGGCCGCATATTGGCGAAAGGGCGTCCTGATCCTCGATTGATGATCCGTCGAGAAGCGGTCCAGGCTGGGAGCGAGCCTTTCGTCGGAGAGTATGAGCGCCATGTCCAGCGCAGACAGCCCGCGGTACAGATTGATGAGCCGCGCGAGTTCGGTCTCGCTCAGATTTGGATACCGGCTGATGAGCTCGCGAGCTTCCTCGGCACACCTTGGTGCCGGCGACTGCGACTGCTCGAATGGAAATGCTTTTGCACCGAAATTTTGAAACATTGTGCTCGTCCTTTTGAAGGGGGCGAGCCGAATTGAGAACAAGTGCGGTGCGACGGCCCAAAAACCCCCTCACCGAAAAGCTCTGATTTTCCCTAGGCCGAGTGCGGCTCGCGGGGATGGTCCCGGCCTTGGGCCGGGAGGCGTGCCGTGCTGCTGCCGGGGTGCACTTGTGATGGTCTGGGCATGCTGCCGATATGGTGCCTCAAGGTGGATAATCAAATTCGCCGGCACGCGTCGGCGGGGTGCCCCTCACATATTGGTCTGGTCGGGAGGGACGCCGTCCGGCAGTCGCGCAGCGCACTCCGGCTCCCGGCACAGAATGCCGCGGGCCCCCAGCCCGTAACAGGTCATCGAAATCGATCCCATCGCATAACCGCGCACAAGCACCTCGGGATGCGCATCCTCGGCAGCCGCGAGGGCGGCGAGGTAGAGCAGCGGGATGAAGTGATCCGGGGTGGGCACCGCCAATCCAAAATCCGGATGTTCGACCAGTTTCAGGATGTCGCCAGGCTCACGGGCAAGTTGCCCGACCGCGGCATCGTCAAACCGCTTCGCCCAATCGAATGCCATATCGGGGTGGTTCCATTGCACTCGTCCGAGATTATGGACCACGTTGCCGCTGGCGACCACCATCACGCCGCGCTCGCGCAACGGTGCCAGCCGTGCCGCGAGATCGAGATGATAGCCGAGCGGCCGCAGTGCATTGATTGAAAGCTGCACGACGGGAACATCGGCTTGCGGGTAGATGTGGGCGAGGACGGACCAGGTTCCGTGATCCAGCCCCCACTGGTCCTGGTCGAGGCCGACCCAATGGGGCTTCACCACTTCGGCAACCTCGCGGGCCAGGTCCGGATCTCCGGGCGCCGGATAATCGAATTCGAAAAGATCGTTGGGAAAACCGTAGAAATCGTGAATGGTCCGCGGTCTTGCCATCGCCGTGACCGCCGTCGCTCCAAAATACCAATGAGCCGAGATGACCAGGATCGTACGAGGGCGAGGGAGATGCTGTCCGAAAGCACGCCACGCTTCGGTATATCCATTTGTCTCCAGCGTGTTCATCGGGCTTCCATGGCCGACGAACAGTGCAGGCATAAGATCCATCAGGACTCCCGAGGCTCAGCGGTCTATAGTCAGCCGCAGGCTTGATCGCCACTATCGCGACGCGGAATGCATCCATGAGCCGGAATCAGCAAAACGCTCCGTGCCAAGTCCCTACCGCCGCGGAGGCAGAGAAAATCGGCCGCCGCGAACAAGCGCTGGATGATGCTCTCAGAGGCACGTTCCCGGCCAGCGACCCTCCTGCCGCCTTGGCCCCCCATTGCCACGAGAAATGACGTCCTTTGGTTGGCACGGGATATCCGTGACGGGCTTGATTAACCGCGCGGCAGGTCCATATCGAAGACATGACTGAGCATCCTCAGTTCAATCGGTTGCAGCTCCATCCGGGCAGCAGTACCGCACGACTCTAGCGCCCTGAGCGTCCTGCCGCTTTGCGGCCGGGGGCGCGCTTAGGGTTTCTCCAAAGAGCTGCGCATCGCCTTCGAGCGAGCGCTTTCTCCTCATTCAATCAGGCGAGCAGCCCCAGGCCGGATGCGTGACCGTGTCCGGGCCTACTGCTGCGCGTCCGGAGCTGAGTCCCCATGATTACGCAACGATTTGCAGTCGAGTTCGATCGCCGCACGGTTGGAGTTGCCGCCCGTGTCCCCGGCGGCTTCATCTTTTACGCATCGGATGATCGGTTCAATGACATGGACGGGCGCATGTTTCCCCGTGCAAGGGCCATCGAGCGGCAGCTGAAGAGAGTCGCCAATCGCCGGGTGCGCAAAGAGCAGGCTCGTCGGGTCAGTGTCCTGGTCGCCTGACATTCGCTGCGCTGCGCTCAATCACACCAATTAGGATTCATGAGATGAACTATTCCCTTGCGCATGCCGTGCATCGCGAACGTGCGTCCGAACTGCTGGCCCGATATCCCCGGCTTTCCAGAGACGAGGTCGGCGAAATCCTTTGCTTCGTTCGGACTGGCCGACACCTCGATATCGGTCTCTTGTCGAGGGACGAGCGGCTCCGGCCGAAGCTGGATTCTTTCATCAAGGATCATCAGGCGGACCTGCGCGTGAACTGGCGCGAAAGTGCTGCAGTGGTTGGCGGCATTCTGGTCCTGCTCATCACTGCGTGGCTGATCTGGGGTGTGTTCGCGGAGGCGGCCTCCGCCGTCGCGGCCTGAACAGCGGCATCGCAATCGTCAATTCGAGACAGGAGATATATCGTGAGAATGTCCGAGTGCGGCCGAGTAAGGCCTCCCATCCATCTTCTTGCGTCCGAGTCCGACCTCGTGGCGACTCTGGCACTCAACGCGGAAAATCAGCAGCCGGTCGTTGCGGCGATGCTGCTCGAGGAGATTGAGCGAGCAGAGCTGCATGGGCCCGGCGAGATCCTGGATGGTTACGTTCGGCTCAATTCGTGGGCGACGTTCAGGGATGAAAAGACAGGCCGCGTCCGCGAGGTGCAACTGGTTCTGCCATCACAAGCCAACATCGCCCAAGGGCGCATTTCCATTCTGGCGCCGATAGGAGCAGCGCTTTACGGTCTGAAGGAGGGCGCCTGCATCAGCTGGCCGGATCTCGACGGTAACGAGCGACTCATCAGGGTTATGCGCGTCGACCAGCGGGCAGATGAAGAGGCGAACGGCGACAAGGAAGATCCGCCCGGTTAAGCCAGACCTTCGGCGACCGCGCGCAGCCCCGTGCGGACCTGATCAATGACCGTCTCGTCCGCCCGCGTTGAATGGACCATGTACGCTGAATAAGAGAATTCAGGGCTGTCGGGCACCAGTTCCAGGCGCCCGTCCTCGAGGTAGGGCCGGACGGCCGCCATCCGAAAATAGCCGCTGCCGCCGCGCGCCAGAACATAATCGAGCGCAAGCGGACCGTAGCTGATCGAAACGACCGCGGCGCCGGAGTCCGGAAAGGCGGCATGATAACTTGCGTCAAACTCTTCGCCCCAGTCGACATGCACATGATCTTCGGGCCGCAACGGACCATCGGTGGGCGTAGTCCTGACCAGCACCAGCCGTTCCTCGAACAGCAACTCCGCGATGACGCCCGGCCGGACGGGAGCGGCGTAGACGATCGCAAGGTCGAGTGCGCCTTCCTGCACCTGTTCCATCAGGCGTTCGGCGGAATCGATGTGCGCGCTGATCGCGATTTGGGGACATTCGCTTCGCATCCATAGCAGCCATTGCCGCATGAGCGGGTTCCATTGGCTGAGCTCCGCACCGATCGCGACGACGGTCTCCTGGCCGGGCGTAATTGCGACCGCCCGCCGCGCACGGTCCCACACCTGGACCAAGGATGTCGCGAAGCGGAAGAACTGCTCACCCGCCGGAGTCAGCTTGGCGCCGGCCTTGTTGCGGATGAAAACCTGACGATCGAGATTCTGCTCGAGGACGCGAATTCGCGCGCTGACCGCGGTCTGGGTAAGGTTGAGGTTGGTGGCCGCATTGACGAAGCTTCCCGTCTTCACGACTTCCAGGAATGTTCGCGCGACATTGATATCCATGTTGATCCCTTCACCGCGCGTCGTGCGGTAATAAACGCCCCGATAAACACAAAAACTCGATTGTTATCTCGCAATAATACTCGTTTGCTTTTAGTCAACGCGGCGCCCATGGTCGTTGGTGGAGTTCGACAAAGCGAACATCCGAAGCGGGTCGGCTCCAGTGGAGAGCGCCGACATGACGTCCGTTTCCCTCGCCGATCCTCCCGCCCTTCGAAATTCGAGCGCGGTTGTTCCGATCCATCCGCCCGCCGCTGACGAGAAGAGCCGCATGACGCAGCGCAAACGCAGCCAGCGCGCGGCCCAGAAGATCAGTGCGCTTGGCGAGATGACCGGCGGCATCGCCCATGATTTCCGAAACGTACTTTGTGTCATCGCAAGCGGCCTGCACCTGGCCGAGAGAAATTCAGGTGATCCTCAAAAGGTCGACTCCGCGCTCGAGGCGGTCCGTGAGGGAATCGAGCGCGGGATGAAGATGACCAATCGGCTTCTCGCCTTCGCCAGGCAGCATGAGCTGGTGGCGGGTCCCGAAGATGTGAACACCTTGCTCGGCAAATTGAAGGTGTTTCTCAAATATGGCGCGGGTCCGGGGATCCGCGTCATGCTCGATCTCGCACGCGACCTCCCCAAATGCCTCGTGGATCCACCGCAATTCAACGCGGCAATCCTCAACCTGGTCGTGAACGCCCGGGACGCAATGCCCGACGGGGGAACGATCAGGATCAGCACTGCGCTCATTGCCGAAGAAGGGGATCGGAAATTCGTCCGGCTTCAAGTTTGCGACGACGGCGTTGGCATGCCCCCTGACGTGATTGCTCGAATCTTCGATCCCTATTTCACGACCAAGGGCGACAGCGGGACCGGGCTTGGCGTTCCGCAGGTGCACGCGCTGATGAAGCAGGCCGGCGGCTATGTGACGGTGGACAGCAGCGTCGGCGAGGGCACGGTATTCGACCTCTATTTTCCGGTGCACGAAGACCAGCCGCCGATCGTGGCGGACGCCTGGCGGCAGCTCGATCGATGGGCCGATGAAGGCGGAGCGATTCCGCCGCCGCCCCGACGCGATGCGCCTTGCCAGTAGCTAGAAGGGAGACGGAAGCGTGTTCACAAGCGAGCTGGCCACAGCGGACCTCGACCTGGTTCGGTCACTCGAACGCCGCCGCATCGAAGCTACTGGCGCGAACGATGCGGATGCGCTTGCACCTTTGCTTCACGATGAGCTCATCTACGTCAGCAGCGTCGGGGCGGTCTACGACAAGCAGGCCTATCTTCGAGACATTCGGACCCATGCGCTAACCTACGATCGCGATTTCGACGTCCGCGAGACCGAAGTTCGTATCGTCGACGACGTCATCATCCTTGTCGGCGTGATGCTCGGCCACTCACGTCTCGACGGGGAGCAGCAGGTCTTTCATTTTCCCTCGATCGCCGTGTGGCGAAAGGATTCGGGCACATGGCGCCTGCTCGCCTGGCAGTCGTCCTCCGGGAGCCCGGGATTCATGATGCCTCCCACCTTCGGAACGGCCCAACATTTTCCGACATCGAAACGCGCGCATTCGGGGGAGCCTGGAGCGGGCGGCCAAGCCCGCGGAGGACAAGAATGAGCAACGACAGCGTGCAGCCCGAAGGTTGCGACTTCAGACTTGGCGTCGAACTCCCGTCGATCGCCGACGGAGCGATGCTGAGCGGCCACATCGACGATCAGCCCGCCCTGCTTGTCCGCCGCGGCGAGGCGTTATTCGCGGTGGGAGCGAAATGCACACACTATGGCGGGCCGCTCAGCGACGGCGTTGTAGTTGGAGAGACGATCCGCTGTCCGTGGCACCACGCCTGCTTCGAACTCGGCAGCGGCGAGGTGTCCCGCGCGCCCGCGCGCGACCCGCTGCCGCGCTGGCGCGTCGAGGTCAGCGACGGAATTGCCTACGCGCGGGAAAGGATTGAGCGGCCTGCTCGGCCAGCTCTGAGGTCGACTGAATTGCCCCAGTCCGTCGTGATCATCGGCGGCGGCCCGGCCGGAAACATGGCGGCCGAGACTCTTCGCGACGAAGGGTATCCGGGGAAGATCACGATGCTGAGCGCCGACGCGGCGCTGCCCGCCGACCGGCCCAACCTGTCCAAGGACTATCTGGCCGGCAGGGCGCCGGAGGAGTGGACGCTGCTGAGGTCCGCCGACTTCTATCGGGAGAACGGCATCGCTGTTCGGCTCGACACGCGCGTCACGCGGATCGAGACCGACCAGCGCGCAATCGAGCTCGCCGATGGCAGTCGCCTGGGTTACGGCGCGCTTCTGATCGCGACCGGCGCCGAGCCGGTGAAGCTCGACGTTCCCGGCGCGGACCTCGATCATGTTTGCTATCTCCGCACACTCGGCGACAGTCGCGCTCTAATCGCAAAGGCGAAAGAGTCCCGCAAAGCAGTGATCGTCGGCGCAAGCTTCATCGGCCTGGAGGTCGCCTCCTCGCTTTGCGCTGGCGGCCTCGAGATCCATGTCGTCGGTCCGGAGGCGATCCCGATGGCGCGCGTGCTGGGTCCTGAGCTTGGATCCTTCATTCGTTCGGTCCACGAACAGCACGGCGTGATCTTCCACTTGGAGCGGACGGCCGTTGCGATCGACGAGAACGCTGTAACGTTGAATAGCGGAGAGCGGATAGAAGCGGACCTCATCGTTGTCGGCATCGGCGTCCGTCCGGCAATCGCGCTGGCCAAAGATGCCGGGCTGATGATCGACAGGGGCGTACTGGTTGACCAGTTCCTCGAGACCAGCGCGCCGCACGTCTTCGCGGCAGGGGACATCGCCCGGTGGCCCGATCCGCACAGCGGTGAGGCGATCCGCGTCGAGCATTTCGTCGTCGCGGAGCGCCAGGGGCAAACTGCCGCGCGCAACATGCTCGGGCGGCGCGAAGCGTTCGATGCGGTCCCGTTCTTCTGGACCGAGCAGTACGACTTGGGAATCGCCTATGTCGGCCACGCGGAGAAATGGGACGAGATCGTGATCGACGGCTCGATCGAAAACCGGGACTGCGCGATCACCTATCTGCGAAACGGGCGCAAGCAAGCCGTGGCGGTGATTCACCGCGATCATGAAGGGCTCCTCGCCGAAGTCGAGTTCGAGCGTGCGGCTGGTCGTCCGGACTCCCGCCCGCTCGCTCGCGCGCTTTCGGAGGTCGCCTGAGTCATCGCCCGCTCGATCGCCGCTTCGAACATCAGGCTCAAGCGAGCCTACGACCCGCCTCAAACCGAGGATGGCAACCGCATCCTGGTTGACCGCCTTTGGCCGCGCGGGGTCAGCAAGGCGGAAGCCAGGTTCGACGAGTGGCTCAAGGAGATCGCGCCGAGCACCGAGCTTCGCAAATGGTTCGGACACGACCCTGAACGTTGGGGCGAGTTCCGGCGCCGCTACCGTGCCGAGCTCGCCGGTCGGCCCGAACTGCTGGAGCACCTCCGCAGCCTTGCCCGCGAGAGCACCGTGACCTTGATTTATGGGGCGAAGGACGAGGCCCACAACGAGGCAGTCGTACTGAGGGATGTCCTGCTCGGCCGAGCCGACAAATGAGGGAGAAACGATGAGCGATCTCTATCCGCAAGCGACGCACGACCTCAGCCGGGCGCGGCGTGCGCTGGCCCCCGACGCGGCGGCGGCATTCCACAAGTTCAGCGAGGCCGTCTTTGCCGAGGGCGCGCTGCCAACGAAGATCAAGCACATCGTGGCGGTCGCCGTCGCCCATGTCACGCAATGTCCTTATTGCATCCGCGGCCACACCCGCGCCGCGCTGCGCGTCGGCGTCTCGCACACGGAGCTGATGGAAGCGATCTGGGTCGCGGCGGAGATGCGCGCGGGCGCCGCATTCGCCCATTCGATCATCGCGATCGATGAAATGGATGAAGCAGCCGCGGCTGCGAATGATCATCCGCAGCACGCGCCGGGAACGGGAGAGTAGCATGGCCACTCGATCTAGTCTCGCGAGCGTCTGCGAAGTGGTCGGAATCTTCCACAAGGCTGAGGATCTCGAATCCGCGGTTGACGAACTCCTAAGCTCCGGCTTCGACCGCGCCGAGCTCAGCCTTCTTGCAAGCGAGGATGCCGTCGCGACCAAGCTCGGCGGCTATTACCGCAGGGCCGACGAGATGGCTGATGACCCTTCCGTCCCGCGTGCCGCCTTCGTCTCGACGGCAGCGATCGGCGATGCGGAGGGCGCGTTGATCGGCAGCCTTGCTTATGTCGGCGCGACCGCGGCGATCGGCGCGGTGGTCATGTCGGGAGGCGCGCTTGCCGCGGCGGTTGCCGCCGCGGTGCTCGCCGGAGGCGCCGGCGGGTTGATCGGCTCGGCGCTTGCGTATTGGGTCGGCCATCACCACGCCGCTTATCTGCATGACCAGCTCGAAAATGGCGGTTTGCTATTGTGGGTGCGCGCGTGGAACGGGTCCGACGAGGCGCGCGCGCTCGAGATCATCGGAAAGCACGCCGCGGACAAGGTTCACTCACGGAGCATCTGCAAGGCGACAGCCTGACCGGTGCAAAGCGGCGATTCCAAACGCCGCGTCATCGCTTCGCGGGGTCGCGTGCCGCAAGTGTTGGTCCAAGATTTTCGGCAACACCCGGTTCGTCGACCTTCAGGTGTGTCCGCCGCTGAATGAAGGGCAGGAGTGCTCCGAGACAGCCGCCCCAAAGAATGAGGGACAGGAAGACCCCTGTCGCCGGCGGTCCGGCGGGGAGCTCACCGTTTCCAAGCAGCGGCAAGACGAACACCGCACCGGCCGCCCACAAGGCGAAACCGAACGCCATGCCGAACAGCCATCCGCCGCGAACGTCGTTCGCCGCCCGACCCAGCAGACGGGCATAAAGGGCTCCCGCGACCGCCATCGCGACGCATCCGGCGACAATTGTCAGGATGACGGGCAAGCCCAGAATGCGCGCTTCGACGGCAAGCGAGCGGAGCAGGTGCAGCAGAAGGATGGCGGGCGGCGTTGCAAGCAGGCCGGCGATTGCGCCGGCCGTGAACGGCCGCTGCGTCGGGCCGGGATCATATCCGTGCGCGGCGAGGAATCCGCTCATGACGCAAGGAGCCCTGCAAGCGCCGGACAGTCGGTGTAGCCTGGCTGATCCTTGTGCATTTCGATGAGGCGCCTGTACGTCAGTCCGACGGCCCGAATGTCGCGGTTGAGATCGGCAAGTCCGACCGGATCGACATTGCCGACCGCTTTGCTGAGGCCGATGTCCCAGTCGACCTGGTCTGTCAGGCTGTACCAGGTGAAGCCGACCAGGGGCACGCCGGCCGAGCGAAGCAGCTGCACATTGTGCCACTGGCGCCAAAGCCAGCGCGGGCCGTCCGATGCGTCCATGCGGTTGGTCTCGGTGTGCATCATCGGCCGTTTGTAGCGATCGTAATATTGGCTCGCGATCACATACCAGCCGAACAGCTCGCCGAGCGCCCGCGCGTGGCCGTCGCTGTCGATCAGCCGCTCATTCCATTCATAATAATCGACACCGATGATCGAGCGCGCCGGCACCTCGTGCGCCATCACGCCAGCAATGTCTGCGTCCGCGAAACCATGGTCGTGCAGGTGCGCGCGCATGTCGTCGCCGATCGGATGGGCGTAGATGAGATCGAGCGGCAGGAAGCGGCGCTCATTCTCAAACCGGGCGATGCGCTGGATTTCCGGCTCCGGACAGCAAGCCTGGCAAAACTCGCTGCTTTCGCTGTTGACAAAGATGGCGTCGGCGCGAACGGCAAGGATCGCGTCGGTCATGGCGATGCTCGCCCGGGCGAGGTTGAACGCCGCATGGGCAAAAGCCCGTTCGTCGCGCCTCTGTTCGTTCCAGGTTCCATCGAGCGCACTCATGCGCGCGCAGACGTACATCTCGTTGACCGGCGTATAGAAACGGACCCAGGGGAAACGCGCCGCGAACGCACCCGCATAATCGGCGAGCGCCCTTGCGATTTCCGGGTTCTGGAAGTCGCCGAGCCAGCTCGGCACCCCGAAATGGCACAGGTCGACGATCGGCTCGGGACCGTGATCGTGCAGATAGGCCAGGGCCTCGTCGACAAATCCCCAGTCGTAGGAACCGGGGCCCTTCAAGATCAGATGGAGCGGAGGTCCGTAGCGAATGTGCGTTATGCCGATGTCGAGAGCGAGCTCGAAATCATCCTGCCAACGAGCATAATGGCGCGTCGCCGCCATTTCGTCGCGGCGCCAGCGGCCGTGCTCGATGGTCGGATAGCTGCACTCGATCCCGGTCGCGAACATGAACCCGGTGGCATTGGCATTGCGCTTGCCGTGCGAGCGGCCGGGTCGCCGCGGGTGCGGCGGCGCGGGCCGGTTGCCGACCGCGTAGCCGACCGGGCGTCGGTACATCAGCCCGACGATGACGCCGAACAGCGCGTGGCTGAGCAGCAGGCTGGCGACGGTCGCCGGCGTAATCGGAGCGAAGAAGCGGTGCAGGTCGAGCACCACCATCGGCGATTGCGACCGCATCAGCGCGAGCTCGGGATAGACGACGAGGATCGCGAGCATCGCCGGGGCGATCGAGAAGATCAGCCCTTGAAGCACCGGGCGGAGATGAAATCGGCCCCAGAAGAAGAAAGCGTAGAACATCGCCCAGCAGATGCCGATGCTGAAGTGGGCAAGCAGCCCCGCGGCGTCGCCGAGCAACGGCCAGCGGTGGAATTGGACCGCGCTGAGCTGGGCGACGAGATCGATCGTCGGCAGCCCGAGCTTGCCGGTGACGAACCAGAAAGCTTCCATCGCCGCGGCGCCGCAGAGCCCTGCGACGGCGGCCTTCCTCAAGGCGACGACTCTGATCATCGTAGCGTTAGACGGCGAACAGCGGCCGCGGGTTCAGGCAGCAGCGGTCCGATCAGCGCGGCGCCCGCTTGTGGGCCTTGCTTCTCTCCGCGTCCGCCTGGCTCGGGCCGCCTGCGCTCCCCGCCTCCATGCCGCCTTCCACTCCGCCGGCAAGCTCGAGTTCCTTGATCTGCTTGTCGCTGAGGTCCTTGCGGCGCTGCGGTCCGGCTTCGCCGCGCGCCGATTCGGATTTGTTCGCAGTCATCGCCTGCCTTCCGTTTCTCCGGACGGAGAACGAGCGGTCCCGACGGCTGTTCCGGTCGCTAGGCGCAGCGGCTCAGGGCCGGCGCGGCGGCCGCTTCAAGGCGGAATTGCGGATGCAATTGTCGAACCCGACCCAGTCGGCGCGCGACGGCCCACGGGCCGCATTCCTGTTGCACATGTGGATTCGCCAGAGCGGCGGATGCGCGGCGGCGATGTAGCGGCGAGCGTGGTTCATCGCCGTGAACTGGCGGCGCTCACAGCTCTGGCGCCACTGGCAGTTGATCCCGATGTTCAGAGCAACCGGATCGTCGATCGGGGCGACCGCACAGGCGCTGCGGGTCCAGCCCAGCAGTGCCAGCGC
>Ga0207647_10002750_pt1 | contig 13269 bp, 8 predicted proteins | sample KBSCornC2_FD_184295 | JGI IMG/M metagenome (GOLD analysis project Ga0207647, IMG submission 184295) | Corn rhizosphere microbial communities from Kellogg Biological Station, Michigan, USA - C2 (SPAdes) (version 2) | ecosystem: Host-associated > Plants > Roots > Rhizosphere ...
TGGGACGACCTCGCGCACGTGCAGCACTTCGCGACGGAATGGATGTGGCAATACAATCACGAGCGCCCTAACATGGGCCTGGGCGGCATGACGCCGAAACAGCGGCTCATGGCCGCGGCATAGTCTCTACTTCTGACTCGCGTTAAAAGCGGGGGGACTACCCAAGGATGTCGAGCGCGGTTGGCAAGCCTCCAGCGTCATCGCCCGTAGCTTTGATTTGTTTGTGAGGGGCGTTGGCACAACGATGTTTGGTCGCAACCAGACTGCTGACCGTGTTGCGTTGGGGCGCAGCGTCGCATGCGACGTGGGAAGTTCCGAACAGCCTTACTGGGTGCAACTGGCGACGTAAGACTGGCGCCAAATACAAGAAAGCCCGCTCCGAGCGGGCTCAGACTGATGACAAACCCCATGTTGTTCGGAACACGGGGTTTGTTTTTTCAGGCGGGAGCGCTGTTGGAGCGTATCCGTCCGGGCACCCCACGTTGAGGCAGTAGTCCCGTAGTGATGAACCCCAACACTGGTCTTGACGCAATTTATCTGAAACCCCGATTCACCTTTGGGAACGGAACGATGTTTACTTGGCTGAACAAGCAGGGCGTGCAGAGCGATGAAGGCTTTGCAGTTCAGTGCGTTGGACGATTCACTGCGGAGTACCGAGAGGGCTCGAAGGTGATGGAAGTCGAGATTGAGGATGGTTTTTTTAACGGAAAGCCTTGCGTCAATGTTTCTCGCGGAGCATTTGCGTCGTGGCGAGGGCAATCCGCCACACTTTCACGGGATGACCAAGATCGAATCGCTGACAATTTCCGGCGTGCTTGCGAATTTCAGGGGCTCAGTGTGGTCTTCGATTGAGGCTCCATAGCAAGACGCCTCCGATACCAGCGGTACACGGACGACGCCTACACGACGGCGACCAAGGCCTACGAGAACGATCTCCGACGTGAGGATCCCGGACGCCAACCTGATTTGGCGGCAAAATGCATTGAAGCGAATCCAAACGCCCAGTCCAGGAACATCTATGCATTCGATATCCGACATCTTTGGCGTGGCGATATTGGCGATAAGCACCACCGTCGCACTTTCGTTGTTGATCTACTACTTCGTTACGGGCGTCGTCCCAATGTCATCGAGCCGCGCGGAAGCGGCCCAAGTGATTGCTTTACTGCAAGAGGCTGGCATGCCGGAGAAGGCGGTTCTATATGAGCTCGGCTGTGGCTGGGGCATGCTCGTGAGCGCGTTGGCCCGTGCGTTCCCCGAAGCACGCATTCACGGAATCGAAATATCGCCATTCCCCTACTGGGTCGCACGTTTACGAACGCGGCATTTACCCAACGTCCGTCTGCAAAGAGGCAACTTCTTCCATTGCGATCTGCGCGACGCCGATGCCGTTGCCTGCTATCTGATGATCAAGCCGATGCCGAAGCTCGCTGCCTTTCTGGACACCATGCTGAAGCAAGGCACCCCGGTGGTGTCCCTCGCGTTCGGCTTTCGGGACCGGCAAGCGGCCGCGGCGCGAAAGGTATCGGGGTTGCCAGGCACTGCCACGCTGTACGTTTGGCCTGCGCTTCGTCGGCAACCGTCGAGCACTCAGCGGTAACCGCGTCTTCCCGTTCATCCCGCGTTATCGGCCCAAGCCTGCAATGGCTGCCAACCAGGCGGCCCATGGTGAGCTTTTACGGGAAGGGTGCATGCGAGCGCGACGCGACGGAGTAGCGCCCCGCACAGAAGTTCGTAGAAAGAGGGCTCGCGACAGGCGAGGTTCCCCGGGCGCACCGCTTGAATCGCCTACCGTCACCGCCTAATCTTTAAGACCCGCTGCCCGACGGTAGGCGGGTTCACAAGAATGCGATGAACGGAGACGATCGAAGTGGCTATCCCACCGACAACAGACATTGCGCACGTGATCGAACTGACGTTGAACGTCAACGGCTCCGCGCATCGTTGCGTGCTCGATACACGCACCACATTGCTCGATGCCTTGCGCGAGCATCTCCATCTCACCGGTACGAAAAAGGGCTGCAATTTCGGCGAATGCGGCGCGTGTACGGTGCATCTCGACGGGCAGCGCGTGAACGCGTGCATGGTGCTCGCGGCGCAGGCCGACGGACGCGCCATCACGACGATCGAAGGGCTTTCGCAAGGCGAAACGCTGCATCCCATGCAGCAGGCTTTCATCGACTGCGACGCATTTCAATGCGGCTTTTGCACGCCGGGGCAGATCATGTCGGCCGTCTGTTGCGTGCGGGAAGGTCATACGAAAAGCGATGCCGACATTCGAGAGTGGATGAGCGGTAACTTGTGTCGATGCTCGTCGTACCCGCAGATCGTCGAAGCCGTCAAGGCTGGGGCAGGCGCGCCGAACGGAGGGCAATGATGGAGCCGTTTACCTACGCGCGCGCCGGCGATGTCCAGGATGCGCTGAAGCGGTTCGGCGAACGGACCGCGCTGTTGGCCGGCGGCACCGAGCTGCTGAACTGGATGCGCCTCGGTATCGAGCACCCTGCCCACATAGTGGACATTTCGCGTCTGCAGGACTTGAAGGGCATCGAAAGCATCCCGGGCGGGAGCGGACTGCGTATCGGTGCGCTCGCCACGCTCAACGAGGTTGCACTCCATCCGCGTGTCGCGAACGACTTTCCCGCGCTGTCCGAAGCGTGCCTCAAGGCCGCCTCGGCTCAGTTGCGCAACCTCGCTTCAATCGGCGGCAACCTGTTGCAGCGCACGCGCTGCCCTTACTTTCGTTCGGACGAAGTGCTTCCCTGCAACCGGCGTGTGCCGGGTTCAGGGTGTGCGGCACGGCACGGCATCAACGAGAAGCACGCGATCTTCGGCTGGACCGACGATTGCGTCGCAGTTCAACCGTCCGACCCCGCAATCGCGTTATCGGCGCTCGAGGCCGATATCGTCATCGAATCTCCGCGCGGCACGCGTCGGGTCTCGGCGGCGGACTTTCATACGTTGCCCGCCGACGACCACGGCATTCGAAAGCACAACGTCATGGACGACGACGAACTGATTACGTCGATCGAGCTGCCCTGGGCGATGCCGAATTCGGCCTATCTGAAAGTCCGCGAACGCGAATCTTACGAGTTTGCGATTGCCTCCGCGGCGGTAGGGCTCGAGCTCCATGGCGGTGTGATCCGCAAGGCGCGGATTGCGCTCGGGTCCGTGGCGATGCGGCCGTGGCGCTTGAGCGGGGCCGAACGCAATCTGCAAGGGCTGGCCGTTGCATCGCCCGATGCGCGTCGAGCGATCGAGCAGGAATTTGCTGCCGCCCGCGCGCTTTCGAACAATGCACACAAGATCGCGATCGCGCGTAACGCCGCTTGGCGCGCGCTTCAGTTGGCGGCGCAACGCGCCGAAGGAGGTGCCGCATGAGCATCGGCGAAGCGTTGCCCCGCCCCGATGGGCGCATCAAAGTGACCGGCCAGGCGAAGTACACCGCCGATCAACGGCTCGATGGGGCGCTTTTTGTGGTCCTGGTCGGCTCGCCTGTGCCTGCGGGTACGATTCGGCAGATCGACACACACGAGGCCGAGTCGGTGCCGGGTGTGGTTCGCGTATTGACGGTTGACGACATGCCGCGCTTTGCGAACGTGACGGCACCCTCGGCCATCACCTTGTTGCCGATGCAGGACACGACGATTCGTCATCACGGCCAAGCGATTGCCATCGTCGCCGCCGAGCGCCTCGAACAAGCGGAGCAGGCTGCGCGACTCGTGCGAGCCGATATCGAAGTGTCGCCCTTCGTTGCGCAAAGTGAAGGCGCGGCGGTCATCGCAACGGAAAATCTCTACGCACCCGCCGAGTTTTCGAAGGGCGACATCGCTCGGGGGTCATCGAGCGCCGCGCATCGGCACGAGGCCGATTACCTGCAACCTTCTCGGCATCACAACCCGATGGAGCCGTCAGCCGTCCAGGCGGTCTGGGACGGCGACGAGCTGACGATATTCGATACGACCCAGCACGGCTACAACGTGCAGGCCGTGCTCTCGAGCGCGTTCGGCATCAGGCCCGAGCAGGTACGTGTCATTTGCCACCATACCGGTGGAGGTTTCGGCTGCAAAGGTTTCGTCTGGCCGCATGAACTGCTTGCCGCCGCGGCTGCCCGTGTGCTGCAACGCCCGATCAAGCTGGTGTTGAGCCGGGCTCAGATGTATTCGATGGTCGGCTATCAACCGGACATGCGTCACCACATGCTCCTTGGCGCCGACGCTGACGGGCGCCTGAGTGCGTTGAGCCATGACGTCGAAAACGTGACATCGATTGCGGAGCAATTCGTCGAGCATGCGACGTCCGCGTCGCAGGGCGTCTATGCGAGCCCCGCGATTCAGACGAAGCAGAAGGTGCGGCATGCGAACGTGAATCATCCGACCGCCATGCGCGCTCCTTGGGAGGGACCGGGCTTGTGGGGGCTGGATTCGGCGATCGATGAAATGGCCCATCTCGTGGGTATGGACCCGCTTGATTTTCGTCTCGCCAACTATGCGGAAACGGACCCGGCGACAGGCAAGCCGTGGTCATCGAAAAAACTGCGCGAGGCCTACGCCGAAGGCGCGCGCCTCTTTGGCTGGTACGACCGTCCCCGGGAGCCGGTACGCGATGGACCGTGGCTGCTCGGCAGCGGCATGGCGACAAGCTCGATGGGATGCTTTCGATTTCCGTCCGTGGCGCGCGTGCGGCTCAACGCGAGTGGGCGCGCGACGATCGAAACGGGCTGCCACGATATCGGCACCGGCACGTTGACGATTTTTCCGCAGATCGCGGCGGATGTTCTCGGCTTGTCGCTCGATCAGGTATCGCTGTCGATGGGCGATACGGCATTGCCGAAAGGCGGGCCGACTTACGGATCGTCGTCGACGATGGGCGTCGGTGCCTCGGTTCTCTACGCGGCGCGTTCCGTGCGGGCTCAGCTAGCAGAACTTGCGGGCGTTCCGGATTCGCAAGCCGAGCTGGCCGATGGCCGAATCCGGCGTAGCGGCAGCGACGAGCGCGGGCAATCGATCGTCGAGCTCATGCGTCAGGCCGGACGGGCGGAGCTCAGGGCCGACGGCGAGTTCAGCTTGCCGGGCGGCGCGCCGTTCAATGCGAACGGCGAGGGCAGCGACGTAGCCATTTCGACGTTCGGCGCAATCTTCGTCGAGGTGGCCGTCGATCCCGAACTGGGCTTGCTGCGGCTGCGGCGCGCGGTCGGCAGCTATAGCGCGGGGCGCATCATCAATCCGCGCACGGCGCGCGCCCAGATGATCGGCGGCATCATTTGGGGCTGGGGCATGGCGGCGATGGAAGGCACGCATCATGAGCCGACGTTGGGGCGGTGGCTCTCCAGAGATCTTGCTGGCGTGGCGGTGCCTGTCAATGCCGATATTCCGTCCGATATCCAAATCCATTTCGTCGACGAGTTCGATGCGCATGCAAGTCCGCTCGGCGCAAAAGGTATCGGTGAGCTCGGCGCGACGGGTGTGGCGGCTGCGGTCGCCAATGCGGTTTTCGCCGCGACCGGCAAGCGCGTTCGATCGTTGCCGATCACACCGGCAAAGCTGGTGATGGAGGGTGCATCGAATGCGTGATCGCGACCGTCCGTGACGGTGAGTATTTTCGGGAGCATATCGGCCGCCTCTTAGGGTGAGGTTTTTCGGGAGCCGTGGACGGGATCGCCTTCGCTCAGCCCCCATCGGTGAGCTTTTTCGGGGAGCTGCCGTAGAGGGGGCTTGTATGCGCGGCCCCAAAGAAGCCAAAGGTGAGCGTTTTCGGGATTGCAGCGCCCGTAACGCCTTATCCCGCGGCGATCAAGGTGAGTGTTTTCGGGAGGCGTCAGCCAGACGCGCGGTGCGCGATCATGCGCGACCGCGCTGTCAGCCTCGACATAAGGTGAGCTTTTGCGGGACGCGATACGATGGACGCGCAGGCGTCATCGTCGACGGAAATCCCGCGACCCGCTAGACTACGCCGTTCCTTGCAACGACGGACAACGGCCTTGGCTCATCGCGATTCCCGCTCATTCGATCAAGCGCCAAAGCGCTGGTACATCGACGTGCGCGGCAACGGCGTCGGCCAATGTGTCGATCGACGCAAGCCTGCGCGCGTCGTGATCGATGCGCTGGGCATCATCGAGCCCCGCCCAGCGCAGCAATGCCGCACAGGCATCGGGACCGTCGAAGAGGCCATGCAGATAAGTGGCGAAAATCTGGCCATCGTCCGATATGGCGCCGTCGGGCCGCGGCTCGTCGCTAGCGCCCTGGCGCAGCCACATGGCCGGCCGCGCGAGTGCCGTGCCCGTCGTCGTCCCCATGTGGATTTCATATCCATGCACCGGCGCATCGCCGAGTGTCAGCGAACCCTCGGTGCGGACGAGTTGTTTTTCGGGCGCGAGCTCGGTCTCGAAATCGAGCAGCCCGAAGCCGCGGGTGCGTTCGGTCGAGCTCTCGATGCCAAGCGGATCGCGCATGCCGCGTCCGAGCATTTGCATTCCGCCGCATATGCCGATGACCTTCCCGTCATAACGCAGATGGCGACGCAGGTAGTCCTCCCACCCCTGTGCGCGAAGCCAAGCGAGATCGCGTTGAACGCTTTTACTGCCGGGCAGAATGACGAGATCCGCTGCGGGCAGCGGCTCTCCAGCCCGGACGTAGCGGAAGTCGACTTGCGGGTGCGCGCGCAGCGGATCGAAATCGGTGTGATTGCTGATGCGCGGCAGCGCCGGCACGATCACGCGCAACACCGTGTCGTCCGAGGCGGGTGCGTGCCGTGCGACCGGCAACATGTCCTCGGCATCGAGCCAAAGGCCTGGCACGAACGGCACCACGCCGAGCACGGGTTTGCCGGTGCGTGCTTCGACCCAATCGATGCCGGGTTGGAGAAGCGCCGGGTCGCCCCGAAATTTGTTGACGATCACGCCCTTGACGCGCGCGCGTTCAGCCTCCGAAAGACAGGCGAGCGTGCCGATGATTTGCGCGAACACGCCGCCTCGATCGATATCGGCAACGATGATGACGGGGCAATCGGCCGCTTCGGCGAAGCCCATGTTCGCGATATCGCCATCGCGCAGGTTGATTTCGGCCGGACTGCCTGCGCCTTCCACAAGCACGAGATCGTAGGCGGCCCGCAGTCGATCGAACGATTCGAGCACGGCCTGCATGGCAATCGGCTTGTACGCGTGATAGGCCCGCGCATCGAGGTTGCCGCGCGCCCGACCGTGGATGATGACTTGCGCGCCGATGTCGCTGTTCGGTTTGAGCAGCACCGGGTTCATATCCGTATGAGGGTCGACACCGGCCGCCAACGCTTGCCAGGCCTGGGCGCGGCCGATTTCGCCGCCATCGACGGTGACGGCGCTGTTGAGCGACATGTTTTGCGGCTTGAACGGCGCGACGCGGATGCCGGCTCGCGCGGCGATTCGGCACAGCGCGCCGACAAGCGTGCTTTTGCCCGAATCGGAGCTCGTTCCTTGAATCATCAGCGCACGTGGCATGAGGGGTGTCCTGAGCGGGTCGAATATGAAGCGCGCCTTTTGCGCGAGCATCGTGCGGCGGGCGCGTGCCGTGAAGCAGGGCTGCATTATGTCACCGCCGCTCCCGTCGGCGCGTATGCATGCGTGCCGCAACTGGGCCGGACAACGGCCGCTTCGGCGGGAGCATTGCAATGATGGCACTGCCGTCCTTCGCGGCAATCGTCATGCTCGCCATCGTGGGCGTCGTACTCGACTGGTGGCTGGGCGAGCCGCAGCGCGCTCATCCGCTCGTCGCATTCGGGCGATTCGCAAAGCGGCTCGAACGATCGCTCAACCCGGACCGCGATACGGTTGATACGCGAACCGAACGATGCGATTCGCGCACGCGGCTGGCCGCGCTGCGCGTTCGCGCGCTCGGCGTCGTCGGTTGGGCAGTGGCTGTCGTGCCGCCGGTCGCGCTATCGATCGTGCTGACGCGCGTGTTACCGGTCGCGTTTGGATGGGTGCTCCATGCGTTGTTGCTGTGGTTCGCGCTCGGTGCGCGCAGCCTTTCCGATCACATCGCTCCGATCGAAGGCGCGCTCGCGAACGGCGATTTGCCGCGCGCACGCGCGCTGGCATCGCGCATCGTCACGCGCGATCTTTCGGACGCGGAAGCATCGGCCGTTGCACGCGCTGCCGTCGAATCGGCCCTCGAAAACGGCAACGACGCGATTTTCGGGGCGTTGTTCTGGTTCGCCATCGCCGGAGGGCCGGGCGCGCTGGGCTATCGGCTCGTCAACACGCTCGATGCGATGTGGGGCTATCGCACGCCGCGGTTCATCTGGTTCGGTTGGGCCGCGGCGCGCCTCGACGATGCGGCCAACTATCTGCCCGCACGCCTGACCGCGATGACTTACGCGCTCTGCGGCAATCCGCGCAACGCATTGCGGTGTTGGCGGACACAGGCAGCGGCATGGGACAGCCCGAACGCGGGGCCTGTCATGGCAAGCGGCGCCGGCAGCCTCGACGTATCGTGCGGCGGAAGCGCCCGCTATCATGGCGTCGACGAAGCGCGCCCACCGCTGGGCAGCGGCGCCGCGCCGCATGCCCGCGATATCGGGCGGGCGCTGTCGCTCGTCCGTCGCGCGCTCTTGGCATGGCTGGCCGGCCTGATCCTGCTAGCCGCCGCGTCAATGGTGTTTTGAGCCCGATCATGTCGACATCCGAGCGTCCCATCGTCTCCGTTGCCGTGCCTCATGGCGGCAACGTTTCAGAAGCCGTGCGCCGTTACGGTATTGCTCGCGAAGACTGGATCGACCTTTCGACAGGCATCAATCCATGCGGTTATCCGGTGCCCGATATCGACGCGCAGGCGTGGCTGCGCTTGCCCGATGACGACGACGATCTCGAAGCGATCGCGGCCGCCCATTATGGCGCGCCGCGCGCACTGGCCGTAGCGGGCACGCAAGCGGCCATTCGCATGCTGCCGCAGGTCCTGCCCGTGGGGCGCATCGGTATCGGCCTGCTGACTTACGGCGAATATGCGCCGGCGTTCGCAGCCGCGGGTTTTACGGTGGAGCGCTTCGTCACGGAGCCGTTTGCCGATCGGCGCGACGCCGCCGATTTCCTTCTTGCTCCGGGCGTGCCGCTACCGGCGACGCTGACGCATCTGGTCGTCGTGAATCCCAACAACCCCGGCACCGAATCGTTCGATGCGGCCACGCTGCTCGACTGGCATCGTCAGCTCGTTTCGCGCGGCGGGGGCCTTATCGTCGACGAGGCGTTCGTCGAGGCGACGCCGCATCTGAGCGTGGCCTCGCATATCGAGACCGACGGCCTTGTCGTATTGCGCTCGGTCGGCAAATTCTATGGCCTCGCTGGCGCCCGGGCCGGCTTCGCGCTCGCTCCGGCCGCGCTCGATGACTCGATGCGTGGACTGCGTGGGCCGTGGACCGTATCGGGCCCGGCGCGTAGCGTTGTGCGGGCTGCGTTGCTCGACGAACCGTGGCAGCGCTCGATGCGTACCCAGCTGCGCGACGCGTCGGCGCGCCTCGTGGCCTTGCTCGAGCGGCACGGATTGAAAGCGACGCATACGCCGCTCTTTGCCTGGGTACGTTGCGCCGATGCCGCTCGTCTGCAGGACGGGCTCGCTCGTCGCGCCGTGTGGGTCCGCCGATTCGATGTCGTGCCTGGGCTGCGGTTTGGCTTGCCCGCCGACGAACGCGCGTGGGAGCGCCTCGATCGGGCGTTGCGCGAGGCATTGACGACGGACGATACGCTTTGAGCCGTTGATCGCGCAACTTTGTTTCCGATTCGTCGGATGGCGGATCGCCCGCTCAGTAATTCTTGCAGTCGTCGCGGTGCGCACGATTTGTGCCCGATTTTTATTCGCGCATTTACGGCGATTTGACCATACGGCATATTGGTTTTTGCGAGTGGCGGCGATATCTTTGCTGAATCGACGAGCAAGGAACTGCCACATGAACGAAGCATCGCATTCGTTGCGCCAGCCGCAGGGTTGGGACTTTCTCTCGGGCGGCGGCGAACTGGGCGGGCTCATCCGCGCATTCGATTGGAGCGGGACGCCGCTCGGTGCGCCTGATACGTGGCCGCAAAGCCTCAAAGTCGCGCTGCGCATCATGCTCAATTCGAGCCAGCCGATCTGGATCGGCTGGGGCAAGCAATTGATCTATTTCTATAACGATCCATACAAGTCGATTATCGGCGGCAAGCACGAATGGGCGCTGGGCCGGCCGATTAAGGACGTGTGGGGCGAAATATGGAGCGATATCGAGCCGATGCTCGATATGGCGATGAGCGGGGGCCGCGGCACTTATGTCGAGGAGCAACTGCTCGTCATGGAGCGTAACGGCTACCCCGAGGAAACGTATTACACGTTCTCATTCAGCCCCATTCCAAACGACGACGGCAGCGCCGGCGGAATCATTTGCGCAAGTACGGACGATACGCCACGCGTCATCGGCGAACGGCAACTGGCGCTGTTGCGCGATCTGGCCGCCGATGCAACGCGTGCCCGAACCTGGCAGGAAGTGTGCGCACGCAGCGCGCAGGCACTCGGCACGAACGCGCGCGATCTGCCGTTCGCGATGATTTATATGGCGGACGATATGAGCGCACCGACGCTCGAGCTCGCGTGTGCGTCCGGGGTCGATCGCGCCCACTGGGCCGCGCCGCATTCGATCGCCGCGGACGATTCGTCGATCTGGCCGGTCGGCGAGGTATTGCGCACGCGCACACCCACGCTGGTCTCGGAGCTTGACGCGCGCATTGGCGTACCGTTGCCGAGCGGTCCGTGGGATGAGTCCCCTGCGCAGGCGGCGTTGCTGCCCATCGTGCCGGGCGCGGAAACCGGGCGGGCTGGCGTGCTCGTGGTCGGGCTCAATCCATATCGCCTGTACGATGGCAACTATCGAAGCTTTCTCGGGCTCGTTGCCGGACAGATTTCGGCTGCCATCGGCCATGCCCAGGCCTACGAGGAAGAGCGGCGGCGCGCCGAAGTCCTGGCCGAAATCGACCGTGCCAAGACTGCGTTCTTTTCGAACGTGAGCCACGAGTTTCGGACGCCGCTCACGCTGATGCTGGGACCGCTCGAAGATGCCCTCAACGATTCGTCGGCAAATGCGCTGGTGCCGCCTCAACGGCGCCGCCTGCTGACCGCACACCGCAGCAGCGTGCGGTTGCTCAGGCTCGTCAATTCGCTGCTCGACTTCTCGCGCATCGAGGCGGGGCGTGCGACAGCGATGTTCGAGCCGACCGATGTGGCCAAGTTCACCGCGGAACTCGCGTCGAGTTTCGAGTCGGCCACCCAGCGGGCCGGCCTCGAATTGTCTATCGGGTGCGAGAGCCTGCCGCAGCCGGTCTACGTCGACCGCGATATGTGGGAGAAAATCGTCCTCAATCTCCTGTCCAATGCGTTCAAGTTCACGTTCGAAGGGCGCATCGAGGTGCGCACGCAGGTGTCGCCCGACGGCGAAGCAGCGCAGATCGTCGTTCGCGATACGGGTGTCGGTATTCCCTCGAACGAGCTTGCGCGCTTGTTCGAGCGTTTTCACCGTGTCGAGGGGCAGCGCAGCCGCTCCTTCGAAGGGTCCGGTATCGGCCTCGCGCTCGTGCACGAACTCGTCAAGCTGCACGGCGGCACGATCTCCGTCGATAGCGAGGTGGGACGCGGTACCGCATTCACCCTGAGCCTTCCATTCGGCACCGCCCATCTGGCGCCCGATCGCATCGGTCCCGAACGCCTGCTCGCATGGACGCCCCACCGTGCGGGCGCATACGTCGAAGAGGCTCTGCGCTGGCTGCCGCAGGCGGGCGCGGAGGACAGCGACGAAGCCCCGTCCGAGCGCGCCGACGAGCTGCCGACGCTGCCGTTCGGCAGCCGGACGAGGGGGGCCCGCGTACTTGTCGTCGACGATAACGAGGACATGCGCCGCTATATGAGCCGGTTGTTGCGGGGGCAATGGGAGGTCGACACTGCCGCCGATGGGCGCGAAGCGCTCGCGGCGATCCGCGAGCGCAGGCCCGACGTCGTCTTGAGCGACGTCATGATGCCGGGTCTCGACGGCTTCGGCTTGCTGCGTGCAATTCGTTCGGACTCCGAACTACGCGATCTGCCAGTCGTGCTCGTTTCCGCGCGTGCGGGCGAAGAGGCGAGTGTCGAGGGATTGGGCGCGGGCGCCGACGACTATCTGACGAAGCCGTTTTCGGCTCGCGAGCTTCTCGCGCGCGTCAATGCGAACCTCGAAATGGCGAGGCTGCGACGCGAGGCCACACGCGATCTACGCGAAAGCGAGGCGCGGTTCCGGAACATGGCCAATCACGCACCGGTGATGATGTGGATCAGCACGCCGGAGGCCGAATTCGATTATCTGAACCAGCCTTGGTGCGAGTTCACCGGACAGACGCTCGATGAGGCCATAGGCGCAGGCGCCTGGGCAGCACTGCACGACGAGGATCGCGAGAGCGCCCGCCAGGCCTTTCTCGATGCCCATGCCGAACGCAGGCCGTTTCGCGCCGAATACCGGGTACGGACCGCTGCCGGCGATTATCGCTGGGTGTTGGGCGCGGCGGTACCGCGCTTCGGCGACGACGGGAAGTTTCTCGGCTACATCGGCTCGATCATCGATATCTCGGATCGTAAGGAGGCGGAACAGATTTTGCGCGAGGCGAACGTCGTACTGGAAAGACGCGTCGCCGCGGCGATTGCGGAACGCCTGCATACCGAGGCGCAATTGCGCCAGGCGCAAAAAATGGAAGCGATCGGCAAGCTCACGGGCGGTGTCGCTCACGATTTCAACAACGTCTTGCAAGTCATTGCCGGCAATCTTCAACTGCTGAGCCGCGACGTGTCGGGGAATCTGCGCGCCGAGCAGCGGCTGCAGACCGCCGTCGCCGCGACGGCACGCGGTTCGCGGCTCGCTTCGCAACTGCTGGCATTCGGACGTCGGCAACCGTTGTCGCCGAAGACGGTCAATCTTGGCAGGCTGATTCGCGGCATCGACGACATGCTGCGCCGCTCGCTTGGAGAAAGCGTCGAAATCGAAACGGTGATCACGGGCGGGCTGTGGAATACGTTCGTCGATACCGTGCAGGTCGAAAATGCCCTGCTCAATCTGGCTATCAATGCGCGCGACGCGATGCAGGGTCACGGCAAGCTCACGATCGAAGCGGGCAATGCTTTTCTCGACGACGTCTATGTCGCGCGGCATCCCGACGTGACGCCCGGCCAATACGTCATGGTCGCCGTGACCGACACCGGTTGCGGTATACCGGCCGAGTTGCTCGAGCGTGTCTTCGAGCCGTTCTTTACGACGAAA
>Ga0207647_10002754_pt1 | contig 13262 bp, 11 predicted proteins | sample KBSCornC2_FD_184295 | JGI IMG/M metagenome (GOLD analysis project Ga0207647, IMG submission 184295) | Corn rhizosphere microbial communities from Kellogg Biological Station, Michigan, USA - C2 (SPAdes) (version 2) | ecosystem: Host-associated > Plants > Roots > Rhizosphere ...
GGTGGGGACGCCGGCCTGGTGAAAGTCGAGCATCGCGCGGACATGCACCGCCATCGAAGCCTTGGCCGCCTCCGCTACCCTTTCCGGATCGCGTTCGCGCGCTTCGATCCACTCGGCTACGGTCCAGCCGATGGGCAAATAGCCATTGACCGGATCGTGCGCGGACGTCTGATCGGTCAGGAGATCCGGCCGAACACCGCGCGCATAGAGCGCGGGCAGAATCTCGGCGGCGTTGCCGAGCAGGCCTACCGAGAGCGGCTGCTTCGCCGTTGTCACCATCTCCAGCGCCTGATCGATATTGTCCGTGGCGTGATCGAGGTAACCGGTGCGCAGGCGCATCTCGATTCGGCTGGATTGGCATTCGATCGCGAGGCAGGAGGCTCCCGCCATTACCGCTGCCAGGGGTTGGGCGCCGCCCATACCACCCAGGCCCGCCGTCAGCAGCCAGCGTCCGGTTAGATCGCCATCATAATGCTGACGGCCCATCTCGGCGAAGGTCTCGTAGGTTCCTTGCACGATCCCCTGTGTGCCGATGTAGATCCAGGAGCCGGCCGTCATCTGACCGTACATCGCGAGCCCCTTGCGATCGAGTTCGGCGAAATGCTCCCAGCTTGCCCATTTGGGCACGAGGTTGGAATTGGCGATCAGGACGCGCGGTGCGTCGGGATGCGTACGGAATATGCCGACCGGCTTTCCCGACTGGATCAGGAGGGTCTGATCGGCTTCCAGTCGCTTCAGGGCCGCGACGATCCGGTCGAAACTCTCCCAATCGCGTGCAGCACGACCGATGCCGCCATAGACCACGAGTTCTTCGGGGCGCTCTGCCACGTCGGGGTGCAGATTATTCATCAGCATCCGCATCGGCGCCTCGGTCAGCCAGCTCTTCGCGCTGATCTCCGGGCCGGTTGCCGGGCGGATCACGCGGCCATTGTCCAAGCGGATCATGATGCTCCTTTCGCGAAGGCGATGCAGGCTAAGAGAATGGCGCGAAGCGGGGCGGCGATCGCGGGCTCGGAATCGATCGGGCTCGGCCAATTATTCTCCGTTGGTTCGTCCGGCGCAGCCATGTAGCCGCGCTGCGCCAGCTCCATCTGGATGGCGTGGATGCCCCGCTCGGGCCGACCGTAATGACGCGTGGTCCAGCCGCCTTTGAAGCGTCCATCGAGCACCAGGCTGTGGCCGCTATCTCTGCAGATTGCCGCGACCCGTTGGGCCAATTGCGGCGCGCAGCTCATCCCGCCATTGGTGCCGATATTGAATTGCGGTAGCTCGCCGTCGAACAAGCGGGGGACCCGGCTGCGTATCGAATGCGCGTCGTAGAGCACGACCGTTCCATGATGGCTCTGCAGGCGATCGAGCTCCCTGCAAAGCGCCGCATGATACGGGTCGAAGAAGGTCGAGCGGCGCTCAGCGATCTCGGTCTCATCCGGGCTATTGCCGCGATAGAGCGGCTCGCCGTCGAACGTGGTGGTGGGGCATAGGCTCGTCGTTGCCTGGCCGGGATAGAGCGACGCGCCGGAGGGGTCGCGATTGCAGTCGATAAGCGAGCGCGACATCCGGGTTCGGAGCGTCGTCGCGCCGAGGTCGCGCGCGAAACCGTAGAGCCGTTCGACCCACCAGTCGGTGTCCTTCCGCGCGAGCCAGGGCGAGACGAAACGAGGCTCGATCTCGGGCGGCAGGTCGGTGCCGGTATGGGGAAAGCTGACGACCAGCGGCGCATCACCACGATGGATTTCGAGGAAATCGCTCATGCCACGCCCGGCAGGGCGACACCCGCCGCTTCCATCAAAACGCCGGAGCGAACCAGCGCGATCGCGGCTTCCAAATCCGGATGGAAATGCCGATCTTCCGCCAGCGCCGGCACGTCCTGCCGCAAGCGGCGACGGACGTTTTCCAGAGCGGCGCTTGAGGCGAGCGGGGCATGGAATTCACAGCCTTGCGCTGCCGCGAGCAATTCGATTCCGATCACCGCGCCTGCATTGGCGGTCATGTCGAGCAGCCGTCGGCTGCCATGTGCCGCCATCGAAACATGATCCTCCTGGTTGGCGGAGGTCGGAATCGAATCGATGCTGGCCGGCGTGGCGCGCTGCTTGTTCTCCGACACCAAGGCCGCCGCCGTCACTTGGGGGATCATGAAACCCGAGTTGAGCCCCGGGTGGGGCGTCAGGAAAGCGGGCAGGCCGGACAGAGCGGGATCGACCAGCATTGCCACGCGCCGCTCCGCGATCGAGCCGATCTCGCACACTGCCAGCGCGACCATGTCGGCGGCGAAGGCGACCGGCTCGGCGTGGAAATTGCCGCCCGACAGTGCCTCGTCGGTCTCGGCGAAAATGAGCGGATTGTCGGAGACGCTGTTAGCCTCCGTCTCCAGTGTGGCGGCCGCCTGACGCAGCACATCGAGCGCGGCACCCATGACCTGGGGCTGGCAGCGCAAGCAATAAGGATCTTGTACTCGCACATCGCCAAGGAGATGCGAGGCGCGGATGGCCGATCCTGCCATCAGGCTGCGCAGCGCCGCGGCGGTTTCGATCTGGCCGGCGTGGCGGCGGAGCGCATGGATGCGCGGATCGAACGGCGTGTCGGAGCCCTTGGCGGCTTCGGTTGAAAGCGCGCCCGTGATGAGCGCCGCCTGAAACAGTCGCTCGGCCTCGAACAGGCCGGCAAGCGCGTTCGCCGTCGAAAATTGGGTGCCATTGAGAAGCGCCAGCCCCTCCTTGGGTGCGAGCTCCAACGGCGAGAGGCCGGCGCGGGCCAGCGCTTCACCGGCGGGCAGGCGGCCTTCGGTCGTATCGATCTCGCCAATCCCGATCATCGCTGCGGCCATATGGGCCAGCGGCGCCAGATCCCCGCTCGCACCGACCGACCCCTGCGCAGGCACGACTGGGATCAGTCCTCTGCGCAGCATCGTCTCCAGCTGCGCTACCGTGGCGGGCTGCGCACCCGATGCGCCCTGGGCCAGGCTGTCGAGCTTAAGCGCCATCATCAGGCGAATGACGGCAACCGGCGAGGGCGCTCCGGTACCGGCAGCGTGACTCAGGACAATGTTGCGCTGAAGCGTCGCAAGATCTTCGTCGCTGATCCGGACGCTGGCGAGTTTCCCGAAACCGGTATTGATCCCGTAGACGGGCTCATGTTTCGCCAGAATGCGCGTGACCGCTGCGGCACTTGCCAGGATAGCTGATGCGCAATTCGTGTCGAGCTTTACTGAGGCGCCGCGATAGATTGCGCGCCAATCGGCGAGCGGCACGCTGCCCGCTGTGAGAATGATCTCGCTCATTCGCCCCTCCAGACGCGGGCGTGGAGCGGGTTGAAGCCCATCCGGTAAACCAGTTCCGCAGGACGTTCGATATCCCAGAGGGCGAGATCGCAGGACTTGCCCTGCTCGAGCGTGCCGATCTCTTCGCTTAGGCCGATCGCGGCGGCCGCATGGCGTGTGACCCCCAGCAAACATTCCTCGACGGTCAGACGAAACAGCGTTGCGCCCATGTTGAGCACGAGCAGCAGGGAGGTGAGCGGCGACGTGCCCGGGTTGCAGTCGGTCGCGAGCGCGATCGGTACATTGGCGCGGCGCAGTTCCGCGATCGGCGGTAGCTTCGTCTCGCGAACGAAGTAGAAAGCCCCTGGCAGAAGCGTTGCGACGGTTCCGGCCTTTGCCATTGCTGCGGCCCCGGCGGCGTCGAGATATTCGAGATGATCCGCGGACAATGCCCGATATTGGGCGGCGAGCCGGGCGCCCCCGAGACTGGAAAGCTGCTCGGCATGCAGTTTCACGGGCAAATGGTACGCCGTCGCGGCCTCGAAGATGCGGCGCGTCTGTTCGATGCTGAAGCCGATCTTCTCGCAAAAGGCGTCGACCGCGTTGGCCAGACCTTCTTCCGCGATAGCGGGGATCATCTCGTCCGCGACCAATGCGATATAGCCCTCCGGATCGCCGGCGAATTCGGGCGGCAAGGCATGCGCACCGAGGAAGGTCTTCACGACTCTGACGGGCCGGCGATCGCCCAATTGCCGGGCGGCGCGCAGCATTCGCCGCTCGGGATCGAGTGCAAGACCATAGCCCGACTTCACCTCGATCGTGGTTACCCCTTCCGCCAGCAAAGCATCCAGGCGAGGCAAGGCGGAGCGGACCAGATCTTCTTCGGAAGCCTCGCGTGTGGCCTTCATCGTCGAGAGGATCCCTCCGCCGGCGCGCGCAATCTCCTCATAGGATGCGCCGGCGAGGCGAAGCTCGAACTCGGCGGCCCGGTCACCGCCATGGACCAGATGCGTGTGGCAATCGATCAATCCCGGCGTGATCCAGCGGCCGTCGCAGTCGATCGTGTCCGTGGCTTCGAAGGGCGGCGCCGATCCGGCATCGCCCGCATAGACGATGCGTCCGTCAGAGGCCGCCACCAGACCCTGCTCGACGATGCCAAGGCCGGGGCCCGCCATCGTCGCGAGCCGCGCATTCCTCCAGAGCGTGTCGCATTGCATCGCCGACTCCGCGCACCACGATTACCGTCCAAATCATTGCATCCGGCGGCTATAATGTATAGACATTAAAAACAGGCGCGGAGAAGACGATGCGAGAGCGGTATTTCCACTGCGGGCAGGTCTTGCTTCCCGACGGCTGGGCCCGCGATGTTCGCCTCAGCGTCCGCGACGGATCGATCCTAGCGATCACGCCGGACGCCTCAGCGGAGCCCACGGACGAACGCCTGTCCGTCGTCTTGCCCGGTCTGCCCAACCTTCACAGCCATGCCTTCCAGCGCGGCATGGCCGGGCTGGCCGAGGTGCGGGGGAAGGGCGAGGACAGCTTCTGGACGTGGCGCGATCTCATGTACCGCTTCGTCGACCGGCTGACGCCCGACAGCCTGCAGGCCATTGCCGCCTTGGCCTATGTCGAGATGCTGGAGACGGGCTTCACCCGCGTGGGCGAGTTCCATTACGTGCATTCTGATCGCGGCGGTGCACGCTTCGCCGACCGGGCGGTGATGAGCGCGGCGATCGTCGAGGCGGCCGCCGAGACGGGAATCGGTCTGACCTTGCTCCCTGTCTTCTACGCGCATTCGGGGTTTGGCGGGCTGCCGCCCGGACCTGAGCAGGCTCGGTTCGTCCAAGACGTCGAAAGTTTCTCACTTCTGCTCGAAGCAATCGACCAAGCCAGCGCCGGGTTGCCTGATCCGGTCGTCGGACTAGCGCCTCACAGCCTGCGCGCCGTTACGCCGGAGGAGCTCACGGCCCTCGAACAGCTGGCAGGGTCGCGTCCGATCCATATCCATATTGCCGAGCAGTCGAAGGAGGTCGAGGATTGTCTCGACTGGTCGGGATCACACCCGGTTTCGTGGCTGCTCGATCATGCCGAGGTGGGGGAGCGCTGGTGCCTTGTCCACGCCACCCACCTGACCGACGCCGAGACAATGGCGCTTGCTCGAAGCGGTGCGGTCGCGGGGCTCTGTCCAATCACCGAAGCAAATCTTGGCGATGGCCTATTCCCCGCGCGACGCTTCCTGGAGGTGGGCGGGCGGATCGGGATCGGCTCGGATTCCAACATCAGGATCGACATGGGGGAGGAACTGCGGCTGCTCGAATATGGCCAGCGCCTCGCTTATCGTGCGCGCAACGTGCTGGCTATGCGGGAGAGCGGCTCGACCGGCCAATCGCTTTTTCGTCACACCCTTGTCGGCGGTGCCCAAGCGCTTGGCGCCTCGGCGGGGCTTGCGCCTGGAGCGTCGGCGGATTTCATCACGCTCGATGCTGACCATCCTTCGCTCGCCGGCCGGTCGGGCGCGGCCTGGATCGATGGCCTGGTCTTCGCTGCCGGCCGCGACGCGATCGACGGCGTCTGGCGGCGCGGCGTGCAACTGGTAAGCGGTGGACGCCATCGCGCCCGCGAACCGATCCTGCGGCGCTATCGCGCAACGCTGGAGCAAACATTGTCATGACATTGCCGCTGCACGAGCGGATCAGAAGCGAAATCGAAGCCCAGATTCTCTCAGGGGCGCTTGCTCCCGGGGCGCGGTTGCCGACCGAGCATGCGCTCATGCAGAGCTATGACTGCGCGCGAATGACGGTGAACAAGGCGCTCTCGGCGCTGGCCGCGTCGGGTCTGATCGACCGCCGAAAGAAAGCGGGGTCGTTCGTCGCGCGCCCCCGCGTTCATTCGATGGTTCTCGACGTGCCCGATCTCGGGCTCCAAATCCGCGAACGCGGGCAGAGCTATCGCTATCAATTGCGCCGGCGCGCCGTGCGTGCGCCATCGCGCGACTATGAACGCGATGTCGGGCCCGGACGCGTGCTCGAGCTCCAGGGCACCCATTTCGCCGACGAGATGCCGCTCGCTGTCGAGCATCGCCTGATAAGCCTCCGCGCGGTTCCGGCCGCCGAAGCAGAGAGTTTCGCAGCTGAGCCGCCGGGGACCTGGCTGCTGCATCACGTCCCCTGGACCGAGGCCGAGACGCGTATCTCGGCGGTGGGCGCGGATTCCGCCACCGCGCATCTGTTGGGGGTAGAGATCGCGACCCCTTGCCTGCTGATCGATCGCCGGACCTGGCGCGGCGACGATCGTGTCACGGCGGTGCGGCAATATTTCCTCGGATCAGCCTACGATCTCGTCGCGCGCTTCGGACCCACCTCGGCACGATGACCGCCTAATCCCCAGCAAAGACGCGGCTTTGGAACACCTTTGAATGCTATTGCGAGTCTATTGCATTAGCATTACGGGCGGTCTGTCTCGCTCGAAGGGGATCGTGATGATCTTTTCCGCCTTTCGTTCCGCGCCGCCTTGCTGTCGGTAACAATACCCTATCGGTTGGGCGTGGCCAGCCGCGTAGTCGCTGCGGTTTGCGGCAGCTATGCGGTGGCGGCTTGCGCGGCGATCCTGCTCGCGCTCGGGCTGCCAATGGACCGCTTGGACGCGGCCATCACCGGCTCGTTAACGGCCGTCATTCTTATGCCCTTCGTCGCCATAAGCTGCTTTTGGGTACGCAGCGCCGCCCGTGCCTGGGCGATGATGATCGGGCTTTCCGCGCTGCTCGGCGTCCTCGCCATGACGATGGGCTGGCAACCGTGAGGGAAGGATTTCGCCAGGCGCTCACCTGGCTCCATAACTGGGCGGGACTGGTGGTCGGATGGCTGCTGCTCGTCATCGCCGCAGCCGGTACGCTCAGCGTCTTCCGGCAGGAGCTCGACGCCTGGATGCACCCGGAGCTCGCGCGCGGCCCGATCGATCAGGTGCGGGCCGGCGCGGAGGCGACGCGCTGGCTCGCGACGCATGCTGCGCAAGCGCCCGCCTGGTTCATCGACTTGGCCGACGCACGCTCGCCCGGCACGCTCGCTTATTGGGCGCAGGGGACAAATTTTGTCTCACGCACGCTTTCACCCCTCACGGGCGCGCCGGATGGCATCCGCCAGAGTCTGGGCGGCGAATTCTTCTACCGCTTCCATTTCGAGCTACAGCTTCCTTATCCATGGGGACGCCTGCTCGCGGTGGTGGCGGCGGAGATGATGCTGGTGGTGCTGATCACCGGAATTGTCGCGCATCGCCGCATCTTCAAGGACTTCTTCACCCTGCGCACGGGCAAGGGGCAAAGGAGCTGGTTGGACGGGCATGTCGTGCTGGGTGTGCTGGCCCTGCCGTTTCATCTGATGATCGCGTTGACCGGGGTGGTGACGCTGATCACGCTTTTCATGCCGTGGGGCGGGCTGGCTGCGTACAAAGGCGATCAGGCGGCCTTGTCCCGGGACCTCTTTCCCGCGATCGAACGGCCCAGGAGCGGGCATCCCATGCCGCTCGCGCCGATAACGCCCATGCTGCGGGCAGCCGAAGCGCGTTTCGGCGGGGCCGGCATCTCAACGATTAATGTCGTTAACCCCGGCGACGTCGCACAGGTGGTGACCGTCTCAGCCGGGGAGCAGCCCAGCATCGCGGTCCAGCAGCATAATATCAGTTTCGATGGCAGCACCGGCCGCGTGCTCGGCGAATTCGTGGAGCAACGTCCGGCCAAGCGCCTGCATAATCTGCTCTATGGCCTCCATATGGGCCGCTTCGCCGGCCTCGCATCGCGCTGGTTCTATTTTCTCTCAGGTCTGATGCTCACCGCGGCGATCGCCACCGGTTTGATCTTGTGGACCGCGAAGCGCCGCCGGCCGCATGGGTTCGGCCATGCCTTGGTCGACCGGCTTAATGCCGGCTTTGTCGCCGGAATGCCGGCGGCTTTCGCGATCTTCCTGATTGCGAACCGGCTATTGCCCGACGATCTCCCCTTGCGAGCCGAGATTGAAACGCGATGCCTCTTCATCGCCTGGGGGGCGGCGCTGTTGTTCGCCGCTCTGCGCGATCGGGCGTATGCCTGGCGCGAACTGCTGGGGGTGGCGGCAATTGCCTGCGCCGCCATCCCCATCGCTGACTTGTCCGCTGCGCGGCTTCCCGGCGGGCCGGCCGCGCTCGATGGGGTGGCGATCGGCGTGGACGCGGTGGCACTTGCCGTGGCGGCGATGTTTGCCGGGTCTGCCTGGCTCGTGCGTCGGCACGCTACGCCTTGAGCCTTCTGTTTATCCTCCTGGCATTTCTTTCGCTGGCGGCGGGGACGTACCGGCAGTCCACGCTGCTGCTGGGCGAGGCGAGCACGCCTGCGCGCCGTCGCGGCCTGCTGCTGTTCGGTTATGGTCTGCTCGGTGTCTCACTGGTTCCTGTCTGTACCGACCCGGACCGGGAGCGCTGCCTGGTCGAATGGTTTGGACAGCTCAGTGCGGCGGCGCTGCTGGTGGTCTTGCTGTGCTGGTATCGAGCGCGGGCGCCACGACGTCCCTGATCGCCAGGGATAGACCGAGCCACAGCAGGCCTAAGCCCCAGCCGGCGAGCACGTCACTCAACCAATGCACCGCCAGCGCAACGCGCGTCCAGCCGATGATCAATGCCGCGAGCAGCGCAGCCACTATCGCTCCGCGTCCACGACCGAACAACAAGGCGAGCGCGACGCATGTCATCATCGTGCCGGCGCTGTGCGAACTGGGGAAGCTCCACGACTTTACGATCTCGAGCCAGTCGATCTGCGGCGGACGCGGGCGCGTGACGACGAGCTTGAGCCCCTCCACCGCGAGGCGCCCCGTAGCGACGGTGAGCAATAGCCACAGCGCATCACCCGCGCGGCGCAACCAGAACAGCAGCGACAACGCGCCGATTGCGAGCGGTCCCATCACGGCAATGCCGCCCAGGGCGGTAAGCTGTGCTATTCGGGGCGCCGACGTTCCGGGCAGGCGCAACAACCGATGAAGGGGCAGATCGGCGCCGGACCACCAGCAGGCGATGCCGAGTGCGAAGAGCAGCGCTCCCCACGCCAACAGCCATTGCGTTGTTCTGGCGCGTACGAAGGCCATCAGGCCGCGGGATCGAGTGCGGCGTCCGTGTCAGGCGGCGCCGGGTGAGGGTGCGGCTTGTAATTGGCGCGGTCGCGATAGCTGGCGAGCGTCGGAAGCAACATCAGAAGCGCGGTCAGGATCGTACCGATCAAAAAGGCGAAACCCGCGCCGTTTAGACCGAACCACCGCGTGAGCAGATAAAGCAAGGCAAGGTAGACGGTGGCAGAGACGGTTTGTGCAACGAGCGCCGCGCGCTGGCGATCGACCATATAGAGTAGCGATTCCAGCGGGAAAGCCGCGGTTGAAACGGCCAGCGACCAGGTCATGATCTGCAGCAGGCCGAAAGCGGCGATATATTTATGGCCGAAGATGAAGCCGACCACGGGCTTGCCGCCTACCATCACGAGCAGGATGACGACCAAGCCAAGGCAGGCGGCGAGCGCGCCGACGCGCAGGCCCAGCCGCCACGGCTGCTTGCTGGTGGGATCGAGCCGCATGATTTCCGGATAGAAGCCCCGGCTCAACAAATTGGCCGGCTTGGCGGTCGAATCCATCAATGTGCTCGCGATCTTGTAGAGGCCAGCTGCGACCGGGCCCAATGTTCCGGCGACAATGAGATTGCTGAGCGGTCCCCAGGCTGAATTGATCGACTGGGCGATGTTGGTGGTCCACACGAAACCCCACGCGCGCGGCAGCCGGCGCGCGGTGCCGAATAAGCCGGGACGAAAGGCCTCGAGCATATCCCGGCGCTTCAGTTCGCGGACGGCAAGCGCCCACAGCACAAGGTCACCTGCAATGTCGGCGACGTACCAGGTGACAACGAAGCCGGCGAAGCCGAGATTGCCGAAATAGGCGATACTGGCGCCGATAGATCGCAGGACGGGCGTGACGATCTGTTGTCCGCCAATCAGGTCAAAGCGGTCGAGCAGGCGCAGCACCCCGACTGCGGTTGCTGACGACATGGTCGGGACAAGCGTACAGTAAGCCAGCGCAAGGCCGAAGGCCTGACCCTCGATCTTGAGCAGGCCGGCGAGAAAGGGCAGAGCCGCCATTGCCAGCGCCATGCCGACCAGGCCGCTCGCAATGTCCAGCCCGAAGGCGAAGCGGATTGCATCACGCGCCGTCCGCTCGTCACCGCGCTGGAGGGCCGGGGCGCCGTAGCGGACGATGAATTGCCAGGTCTGGAATTTGACCAGCGCGCCGGCGCTGCTTGCATAGGTATGGACAATCATCACCATACCGAAGGCCGCGCTGGTCAGGCCGCGTCCGGCACAGGCAAGCGCGATCAGCCCTAGCAGCGCTCCGGCGAGTTTGCCGGAACCCAAATAGCCCGCATTGCGGAGAACGGCGCGGAACACGCCGTCGGCGAACCACCGTTTCATGCGCGGCAATGACGAAGGAAGCGCGACTGCATTCGCCGCGTCTAGCATCACGCGGCGGGCTGGTCAGTCCCGTTGGTGACAGTCGATGAAGGCGGTATTCTCAGACCGCGCTCGCCGGAAAAGGCTCGGCCGCGCGTAGGCGACGCCGCGTCTCCCAACCCATAGCGAGGGATGCTCGTCGCGGAGCGGGAAACCGCACGCATTGCCGCACAGTCCGTAGCCCGCTTTGGTCAGGGCTGAGCATAAGAAAAAAGGGCGCCGCGTCATTCCGCGGCACCCCTTTGCTTATTCGTAATCGGCGCCCAGATTCTGGGTGCGCGGCGGCGCGGCAGCGGTGAGGCGCAGCGCCTCGGCCGAAGCCGAAAGCGAACCGACCTCGTCGGGCGTATCTTCCTCGTCGATCTGCACACGTTGCAGGCTTTGGACGACCGCCTCCTTCAGCTCATCGGGCGTGATCGTCTCTTCGGCGATCTCGCGCAGAGCCACGACGGGGTTTTTATCACGATCGCGATCGATCGTGAGCTCGGCCCCGCCGGAAACCTGGCGGGCGCGCTGGGCTGCGAGCAGCACCAGATCGAACCGGTTGGAAATCTTGTCGACGCAATCCTCGACGGTAACGCGCGCCATTCTGAACGCTCCGCTTGACCAAGCATTTGGTGTGTTGGAAGGCGGGCGAGATAGGGCGAGGCCGTGGCAGAGTCAATGAAAACGCCGAAAAAGTCGGGATCCGCGCTCAAGAGACGTTTTACCGTCGACAATAACAGCCTGACATTGCTGATCGAAGGGCCCGAGCGGCTCGCCGCGCTGATCGGCCTGATCGATGGTGCAAAGCACACCCTGCGGCTGCTTTATTACATCTACACCAACGACGAGACGGGACGGCTGGTGCGTGCGGCGATGGAGCGGGCACTGGACCGTGGCGTGAAGGTGTCGGTCATCGTCGACGGTTTCGGCAGCTCGGCCAAACCCGATTTCTTCAAACCGCTGGAATGCCGCGGCGCGGACATCTGCCATTTCCTGCCCCGCTTCGGCAGGCGCTATCTTCTGCGCAACCACCAGAAGCTCGCGCTTGCCGACGAATCCCATGCGATCGTCGGCGGCTTCAATGTCGAAGACGGATATTTCGATTCTGGGGACAAGGGCTGGCGCGACCTCGGCATCATGGTCGAGGGACCCGCGGCCAAGCGACTTGTCGGCTATTTCGACGCGCTCGCGCGATGGACGCACCAGCCACGCGCCAAGCTGCGTGATCTCCGTCGGGCGCTGAGCCGCTGGAGCAATCCCAAGAGCGGCAAGACATGTTGGCTATTGGGTGGGCCGACCCGGCGACTGAACCCCTGGGCGCGCGCTTTGCGCATCGACATGCGCCACGCGACGCGGCTCGACATCATCGCTGCCTATTTCGCCCCCACGCCCCGCATGATGCGGGCAATCGAAAGCGTGCCCCGGCGCGGGGGAGAGGCGCGAGTCATCGCGCCTTCTAAGACCGATCATGAGGTGGCGATCGCGGCGGCGCGCCATACCTATCACCGGCTGCTGGCGCGCGGTGTACGGGTGTTCGAATATCAGCGGCAGAAACTGCACACCAAATTGTTCGTGATCGACGATGTCGTCCATATCGGATCGGCAAATTTCGACGTGCGCAGCCTTTTCCTGAATCTGGAGATCATGCTGCGGGTCGAGGACAAGCTGTTTGCGGATCATATGCGGCTTTACGTCGCCGGCGAGATTGCCGATTCGCGCGAAATTCGGCCCGCAATCCACGAACGGGCGGGGTTTATCACGAGGCTGCGCTGGGCCCTGGCTTATTATCTGATGGCGGTCGTCGACGCGTCGGTGACGCGCCGGCTGAGCTTCGGCGTGGACAAATAATCGCTCGGGACGTCGGCTTTTTCCCGAACCCAGCTCAATCCGAGAAACATGTGCCTAAACCGACGCAGACGCTGCCGGGGATCAGGATGGCCTTAGTCTTTCCACGCCCAGTAGAGCTGTGCCGGCGGGATGTTGATCGGCTCGAAAGCGTGATCGATCCGCTCGAAATTGGTCGCGAGGAAGTCGCGCACTTTGGGTGAGAATTGGTAGACCAGAAAGGCGCCGCCGGGGCGCAACACGGCGTGCGTTTCGTCCGCAATCTTGGGGCCGATACCGGGCGGAAGCGTGGAAAAAGGCAGGCCCGACAGGACATAATCGGCCTGCTTATGGCCGTGATCCTGGATGATGCGGCGCACGTCGGCCGCGGAGCCCAGCACGGGAATGAAGCGCGGATCGACGATCGTGCGAGCAAGATAGTCGATGAAATCGGGATTGGTGTCGATCGCGATATAGGTTGCGTCCGGCGCCATCCGGTCCAGCACTTCCTGACAGAAGGTGCCGACGCCCGGGCCATATTCGACGAACAGCTTGGTGTTGGCCCAATCGGTCCGCGACAGCATGTGGCGAATCAGCTTCTTCGACGAGGGGATGATCGACCCCACCATCACGGGATGGCGCAGGAATCCCTTGAAGAACATGGCCAGCGGGCCTGGGCCGTGACTCGGGCGG
>Ga0207647_10002756_pt1 | contig 13258 bp, 14 predicted proteins | sample KBSCornC2_FD_184295 | JGI IMG/M metagenome (GOLD analysis project Ga0207647, IMG submission 184295) | Corn rhizosphere microbial communities from Kellogg Biological Station, Michigan, USA - C2 (SPAdes) (version 2) | ecosystem: Host-associated > Plants > Roots > Rhizosphere ...
GGGAGTATTACAGCCGATTTCGGCGGATTTGGGCCGTCTTTATCGGAATTCAGGACCGATGCCATCTGGCTCTCCGACTCGCGGGACCCCCGGTGCTGAAAGTGCCGGGGTATCCGTGACTTGTGGTTGACGGCGCCTAATAGCCAGCGCCAGGGCCTGAGACAAGCGGGCAATCGTGGTACCGGCTCCCCGCCGCGCGCTTATCCACGAAAAATCGCGATTCCCGGCCATGGCCCAATGATAAAAGAAAACAGAGGAGCCGCATCAACCAAGCGGCAGGGCTTCGTCTCACTCTGGGACGTTAACCATATATGATCATAATTTATTAGTTTTTTCCTCGACTTGGCATCGATATTCAGAGTTAACGCCGTTGAAGTTAACGCTTTATTTTGCGTTGTTAGCAATAGGGAAGGCCCCGCTTCCGTTACTGCAGCGCAGTGGCAGGATTGCAGGGCCGAAAACAAACAAGAGTGGAACCTATGTCGGTACGGATGGCATTGGCTAAATTATGCGCTTGCGCCGCCGGGGGAGCGATCATCGGCGGTGGCGCGGTCCATGTCGCCGAAAGCGCGCGTCCGGCAGGGGTCCAGAGCACGAAGAGCGTCAAGGCAGCGCCGCGCAAGCATTATGCCGTGCGCAAGGTGCAGCGGGTGGTCAAAACGGTATCCTGCGCGCCGCAGACGGTGAATGTCACGACCCAGGCCGCCCCCATTCCCCTGCCCGCACCGGCAGTGGCAGCGGAAATGCCGGTCATGTCCGGCGGCGGTGGTGGAGCGCCGGTCGTGCTGGCGGGAGGCCCCGGCTTTGGCGGCGGCGGATTTTTCGGCGGATTCTTCGGCGGCAGCGGCGGCAGTTCGGGCGGATCGGTGGTGATATCCTCCACCAGCAGCTCGACCGGCGGCATCACCAGTTCCACCAGCTCTACCACGGGCGGCGTGTCCACCTCGACCGGAGGCGTATCGACGTCCACGGGCGGGGTTTCGACCTCTTCGGGCAATGTGTCGACTTCCTCCGGCAATGTCTCGACCTCGTCGGGCAACGTCTCCACGTCCAGCGGCAATGTGACGAGCAGTTCGTCGACGTCGAGCTCCACGTCCAGCTCCTCCTCGACCAGTTCCTCGACCAGCAGTTCGACGTCATCGTCGACTTCCTCCTCATCCTCTTCCAGCTCGTCGGGCGGCGACCATCATCATCCGCCGCCGCCGACCGATGTGCCGGCACCGCCAATGGTGCTGCTGTTCGGGGCGGGCGCCGCCGCCCTGCTGGCGCGCAAGCGTTTCGCACGCGCCAAGGCAGGCGCCGAGGGTTAACCGCGGGGCGATCCGGCCGGCACTCCGGGGGGACGGCCGGCCGGATCGGGTTTCAGCTCGTCGCGATGATCCGCTCGATTTCCGGCACGGGGTGGTTCGACAGATCCTTGGCGATCTCACCCACCAGCCGGCTCTGCACTTCCTTGTGATAATGTTTGCGCATCTCGCCCAGGGCAGTGGGCGGCGCGACGACGATCAGCTTTTCAAAATCATTGGCGAGCGCCCTTCGCTTGAGCAGTTCGGCCGCTTCCGCGGCAAAACGCGCTTCTTCCAGATCATGGAAATTGGTCTGCTCCACCGACCCGCGATGGCTGCCGACCGAATTGGGTCCCCGCCCCGTGCCGTCGGATGCCTGCTCGCGATCGGGCGGATTGTCCTGCTGCTTCACCTCCTCCGTTTCCAGATTTGGGAAGGCGGGACTGCCCTTGTTGCGAAAGAACAGCATCTTGCGCCCGTCCGCCACCAGTACCATCGCATCATGGTCTATCTGCATCGTCCCTATCCTTTCTTCCTGACGCCCGATTTCAGGACCAACGGACGACGGTGTGCAGGGTTGCGCGGCTGGTCGCAGAACGGCATAGGGCTGACCCATGCACGACATTCGTTTCCTTCGCGAAAATCCCGCCGCTTTCGACGCTGGCCTGGCCCGGCGCGGACTCGAACCGCTGAGCGCCGAGTTGCTGGCGCTCGACGAACGGAGCCGCGCGATCAAGACGGCGCTGCAACAGGGGCAGGCGCGCCGCAATGAGGCGAGCAAGGCCATCGGCCAGGCCATGGCGCAGAAGGACATGGCGACGGCCGACGCGCTGAAAGCCGAAGTGGCAGCGCTCAAGGAGAGCCTGCCCGCGCTGGAGGCGGAGGACCGGGAAATCGGAGACGCTCTGACTGCGCGATTGGCAGCGATCCCCAACCTGCCTGCGGACGACGTGCCGTTGGGCGAGGACGAGACGCAGAATGTCGAAGTGGCGCGCTGGGGCGAGCCGAGGAGCTTCTCCTTCGCGCCACAGGATCATGCGGATTTCGGCCCAGCTTTGGGTCTGGATTTCGAAGGCGGCGCCGCCTTGTCCGGCGCGCGGTTCACGGCACTGCGCGGGCAGATAGCGCGGCTGCATCGGGCACTGGCGCAGTTCATGCTCGACTGCCAGTCGGGCGAAAATGGCTATGAAGAGGTCAATCCGCCCCTGCTGGTGAAGGATGAGGCACTGTTCGGTACGGGACAATTGCCGAAATTTGCGGAGGATCTGTTCAGGACCACCGATGGCCGCTGGCTGATCCCGACGGCGGAGGTTTCCCTCACCAATCTGGTGCGCGAACAGATCGTGCCGGTGGAGACCCTGCCACTGCGCCTAACGGCGCTGACACCCTGCTTCCGGTCGGAAGCGGGGTCGGCGGGACGCGACACGCGCGGCTTCATCCGCCAGCATCAGTTCGAAAAGGTCGAGCTGGTCGCGATCTGCAAGCCCGAGGAGTCGGAGGGTGAGCATGAGCGCATGTGCGCAGCGGCAGAGGGCGTGTTGCAGGCGCTGGGCCTGCCCTATCGAAAGGTGCTGCTCTGCACCGGCGACATGGGCTTTGGCGCGCGCAAGACCTGGGACCTGGAGGTATGGCTGCCCAGTCAGCAGACCTATAGGGAGATCAGCTCCGTCTCCAATTGCGGGGATTTCCAGGCGCGGCGGATGAATGCCCGCTACAAGCCGGAGGGCGAGAAGCAGACCCGCTTCCTGCACACGTTGAACGGCTCGGGCCTGGCCGTCGGGCGCACGCTGGTCGCCGTGCTGGAAAATTATCAGCAGGAGGACGGCAGCGTGATCGTGCCGGAGGTGCTGGCGCCCTATATGGGCGGCGTGTCGCGGTTGCAGCCCCGGTAATTTTCCTGCGCCCAAAGGATTGGAATTCAGGCATATGCGCATCCTGCTCACCAATGATGACGGAGTCCATGCGCCGGGCCTGACGGTGCTGGAGGAGATCGCCCGGACGCTGTCCGACGACATCTGGATCGTCGCACCCAGTGAGGAGCAATCCGGCGCCGGCCACAGCCTGACGCTGACGCGGCCGTTGCGCATTCGCCAGCATGGGGAAAAGCATTTCAGCGTCACCGGCACGCCAACCGACGCGGTGATGATGGCGGTCGGCCATTTGATGAAGGATGCCAAGCCCGATCTGCTGCTGTCCGGCGTCAATCACGGCGCCAATCTGGCGGAGGACGTGACCTATTCGGGCACCGTCTCCGCTGCGATGGAGGGCGCGATTTCCGGAATCAAGTCGATCGCGCTCAGTCAGGTCCATGCGCGGGAGGGCTTGGGCGAAGCCGTGCCTTTCGCTGCAGCGCGGACCTGGGGCGAGCGGGTGTTGCGCCCGCTGATCGCCATGCCGGCCAGTCCCCGGCTGCTGTTCAATGTCAACTTCCCGGCTATCGACCCCGAAGCGGTGAACGGCATTCGCGTGACGCGGCAGGGCTTTCATGATGTGGACCGGACAAGGATCATCCGCGGCACCGACCCGCGCGGCTACGACTATTACTGGTTCGGCCTTGGAAAGAGCGACGCCGTGCCGGAGGGCAGCGATCTCGCCGCCATCGCTGAGGGCTATGTGACCGTGACGCCGCTGCATTATGATCTGACGCAGGACAGCGCCATGGCGGCGACGGCACAGGCCTTCGGGGCCTAGATTGGCGGACGCGTCGGCACGCAAGCTGTCGAGACGCCGATCGGTCGAGGCACTGGATCCCGCTCACACGGGATGGCGTTCCATGTTTGCCGATGTTCGGGGTGGATCATGATCGAGGGAGAAACCGGGAGCGAGGGACGAACTGGCCGAATGAGCCATGACGACCGGAGGCATGCCGACCGGAGCCGGGACCGATGAGGATCGGACCCGTCCGCCCCCCGTCAAGCACGGTGGGCTTTCTGCGGCGACGGTCTTCGCTGCCGATATGGGCCGATCTCACCTGGCGGGTGGCGCTGGTGTTCGGCCTGATCGGGCTGGTGTTGCTGATCCACTGGGTCGGTCGCGACGGGCTGAAGGACAATCTGGACGACAAGATCAGCTTCGTCGACGTGCTTTACTTCACCACGGTCACCGTGACGACGGTCGGCTATGGCGACATCGTGCCGGTCAGCCCGGAAGCACGGCTGTTCGAAGCATTGCTGGTGACGCCGATCCGCCTGTTCGTCTGGCTCATCTTCCTCGGCACCGCCTATAATCTCTTTTTCCGCAACATACTCTACAGGTGGCGCATGGCTCGCATTCAGGCCGATCTGCACAATCATATCGTCGTCACCGGCTTTGGCACCAGCGGGGCCGAGGCTGTGCGCGAATTGCTGGCGCGCGGCGTCGACCCGCGCGAAATCGTGGTGGTCGATCCTGTCGAGAAGGCGCTGGCAGAGGCCGAGGCGCTGGGCTGCAACGTGCTGTGCGGCGATTCAACGAGGGACCGGACACTGAACGATGTCGCGATTCACCGGGCGCGGACGATGATCGTATCGGCCGGGCGGGACGACACGTCGATCCTCATCACCCTGACGGCGCGGCATCTAGCCCCTCGCCTGCCCATCAGCATCGTCGTCCGCAACGAGGACAATGAACTGCCCGCGCGGCAGGCCGGCGCGACCACCGTGATCAATCCCGTGAGCTTCGCAGGGCTGCTGCTAGCGGGCAGCACCAGCGGCCAGCACATCGCCGATTACATGTCGGACCTTGCCGCTTCCGGCGGTCGGGTGAAGCTCAACGAACGCGCCGTGCTGCCGGAGGAGATCGGGCGACCACTTTCCGCCATCGCCACAGGATTGGGCGTGCGGATCTATCGCGATGATCGCGCCATCGGCTTCTGGGAGGAAGCCGCGGCGAAGCTTCAAACCGGCGACCTGATCATGGAAATCGTGCAGGGCGATGCTGCGGGAAAACACCGTTCCCTGCCCTGACGTCCTGCCCCCGTGACATTGGCCGCAAAAATCCCTATGTGCGCGGCGATCATGGCAACCAAAATTCCCGAAGCGCCGAAGGTCGGCATGGTGTCGCTGGGCTGTCCCAAGGCGCTGGTCGACAGCGAGCGCATCCTGACCAAGCTGCGTTCCGACGGCTATCAGATGTCCGCCGACTATGCCGGCGCAGACGTCGTGCTGGTCAACACCTGCGGATTTCTCGATTCGGCCAAGGAAGAATCACTTGAGGCCATTGGGGAGGCGATTGCGGAGAATGGCCGCGTCATCGTCACCGGCTGCATGGGCAATGAGGCGGAACTGATCCGCCAGAAATTCCCGCAGGTGCTGGCCGTCACCGGCGCGCATCAATATGAGGCGGTGGTCAACGCCGTCCATGAAGCCTCCCCCCCCATCCCCAACGCCTTTGTCGACCTGGTGCCTGAGGGCGGCCTGAAGCTGACGCCGCGCCACTACAGCTATCTGAAGATTTCGGAAGGGTGCAACCACCGCTGCTCCTTCTGCATCATTCCCTCCCTGCGCGGCGACCTGGTCAGCCGGCGCATAGACGCCGTGCTGCGCGAGGCGGAGAAGCTGGTGCATGCCGGCACGAAGGAACTGCTGATCATCAGCCAGGACACCTCGGCCTATGGCGTCGACACGCGGCATGAGGCGCGCCAGTGGAAGGGTCGCGAGGTGCGCGCGCACATGACCGACCTGGCGCGCGAACTGGGCCAGCTTCGCACCGCGGAAGGCGCCCCGCCCTGGGTCCGGCTGCACTATGTCTATCCCTATCCCCATGTGGATCAGGTGATCCCCTTGATGGCCGATGGGTTGCTGACGCCCTATCTCGACATTCCGTTCCAGCATGCCGCCCCTTCGGTGCTCAAGGCCATGAAGCGCCCGGCCAACGAAGCGAAGGTGCTGGACCGCATCCGCAAATGGCGGGAGATCTGCCCCGACATCGCGATCCGTTCCTCCTTCGTCGTCGGTTTTCCCGGCGAGACGGAGGCGGACTTCGATTATCTTCTCGAATGGCTGGACGAGGCGCAGCTCGACCGCGTGGGCGCCTTCCGCTTCGAGCCGGTTGAGGGCGCCGCGGCCAACGACCTGCCAGGAGCGGTGCCGGAGGAGGTCAAGGAAGAACGCTATCAGCGGATCATGGAAAAGACCGCCGCCATCTCGGCCGCCCGGTTGCGGGCAAAGGTCGGACGCGTGCTCCCCGTCATCATCGATGAAGTGGGCGAGGCGGACGAAGACGGCTCCGTCGGCGCCACCGCGCGCAGCCAGGCCGATGCGCCGGAAATCGACGGCAACGTCTTCCTGCGCGATGTGGACGCAGGCCTGCAACCCGGCAGCATCCTCAACGTCCTGATCGAGGATGCGGACGATCACGACCTTTACGGCGTCCCGGCGGAGTAAGGCACCAGCCTGCCTGTTCCCGCCGCAATGCCTTGCGCATCAGGGCGCTGCCGCGAAGGCGTCCTGATATTCGGTCTTGATCGTCTGCCGCATGGCCGCGTCGACCGGCAAGGCGATCTCATAGCTGCCCTCCGCATAGGGACCGGCGCTATAGGGGCCGATGACGACGGTCACCGCGTCGATCAGCTTGCCGTCCTTCGATGTCGGCACCAGCACCTGCTGCATCGGGTCGATACATTTGCTGAAATCGTCGTCGTCGCTGCGCTTGACCGGCGCTCCCCGCTTTTCGGCGCGGGCCTTGTCCAATGCATCGCAGAAGCGGCTGCGGATGGCAGCCGCGAAGGCGGCTGGCGACGTCATCAATGCCGTGACCGCCGTCTCCCGCTTGCGCGCCTTGTCCCACAGCAGGGCGTCATAGCCCGTCATCCCGTGCGCGCCGCCGGTATAGACATAGCTTTCCGACTGGAGCGCCAGGAAGCGCGGCGTATCGGCGGCCACCTTCCAATGGGTTTCAAGCGAATGCGGCCGGAAGGGATAACCTGACTCCCTGGCGGCCTTCTGGTCTTCGCGTGCCATCTTCATGGCGTCTGCCTTGCCGACCGTCAGCGCCTGGCCGAATTTCTCGACCAATGCGGGTATCTGCGCCGCCTGTGCAGGATAGCTATAGGCGAATTCGAGCAGGTCGGTCTTTTCCTTCCGGTCAAATGGCTGCGCGGCCGGCGGCGGCTCCGGCTGGCCTGACATGCGGTTCGCGAAGTTGCTGGCCGCGACATCATTACCCGGCAAAGCGGCCTGATCACTATTTTCCGCGTCTCTGGATGGCGAACAGGCGCACAGCAGCAGGGCTGCCGCGACCGGAAGCCCTGCCCTTGCCCTCCCCTTGTTCCGACGCATCAATGAACCTTGGCTGCCGCCATGCACCGTTCACTGATCGCCTTGCGCGTGTAGCTGCTCTGCAGCGCCGCTCCAGCATTGGGCCAGCCTTCCGCGATCAGCGCCTGCTCCACCGCATGCGCGCCGTCGAAGCGCCCGCTTTCCGCCAGCGCATAGGCACGGGCGCGCAGCGCCTGAAGGCGTCCATCGTCACTGTGCATCATCACGTCTCTCCTTGTTTTAACATCGTTCAATCTATGCCTGCGCTCCGCCCGACGCAAATGATAGCGTGATCGACCGAGGCGCCCGGACGACGAAAGATTGCGCTTTTCTTAGCCGCCGGCTTTCTTCAAAACACATGACATGAACGATTTTTCCGACCTGCTGAAAGCCGACAACAATCAACCGGCGCGTTCGATCCGCATCGTGGATGCGCAAGGCCTGGAAAGTTGGCTGGGAAGCCAGCCCGAACGCGTCCGCGCGCTGGCGACTGCCCAGAAATTCAGGGGCAAGCCGCATGAATTCGCCATTCTGCCGGGGGAGGAGCCGGCCGATTGGTCGGTGGTTGCCGGCGTCGCGTCCGTCGGGAAGCTGGGCCCATGGTGCCTTGCCAAGCTGGCGGAAGCCTTGCCCGAGGGCGCCTATCGATTGGCCGAGGGGGCGGCGGGCGCGGCAATGCTGGGATGGCTGACCGCGCAATATCGCTTCGACCGGTATCGCAAGGAGGAAAATGGATCGGGCGCGCGCGTGCTGCTGACGACCGAGGTGGCGCAGATCGACGCGGCCACCCGCCTGGCAGAGGCGGTGGCACTGGTCCGCGATCTGGTGAACACGCCGGCCGCGGACATGGGCCCGGCTGAACTGGAAGCCGCGACCCGCAAGGTGGCGGAACGCTTTGACGCCCAGTGCAAGGTGACGAAGGGGGACGCGCTGGAGCATGGCTTCCCGATGATCCACGCCGTGGGCAAGGCGGCGGACAAAAGCTGCGCGCCGCGCCTCATTGAATTGCACTGGGGCGACGCCCGGCATCCGAAGGTGGCTGTCGTCGGCAAGGGCATCTGCTTCGACAGCGGCGGCCTGGATATCAAGCCGTCCTCGGCCATGCGGCTGATGAAGAAGGACATGGGTGGTGCGGCCCATGCGCTGGCGCTGGCGCAACTCATCATGGATTCGCGCCTGCCGGTCAGGCTGCACCTGCTGATCCCGGCCGCCGAAAATGCCGTTTCCGGCAATGCCTTTCGGCCCGGCGACATATTGCGATCGCGCAAGGGGTTGACGGTGGAGATCGGCAATACCGATGCGGAGGGGCGGCTGGTGCTGGGCGACGCGCTGACGCTGGCGGAAGAAGAAAAGCCCGAACTCATGATCGACTATGCCACGCTTACCGGCGCCGCGCGCGTGGCGGTGGGCCCCGACCTGCCCGCCCTGTTCGCCAATGACGATGCGCTGGCCGCCGATATGGATGCCGCCGGCAAGGCGGTGGACGACCCGACATGGCGCCTGCCCTTGTGGGACGGCTACGCCGAAATGCTGAAGTCCGATGTGGCGGACATCAACAATGCGGGCGAAGGCGGATTTGCCGGGGCGATCACCGCCGCGCTGTTCCTCAGGCGCTTCGTGCCCGACACCGTGCCGTGGGTACATCTCGACACCTTCGCCTGGCGTCCCGCTTCACGGCCGGGCCGGCCCAAGGGCGGCGAAGCTTTGGGGCTGCGCGCGGCATTCCACATGCTGCAGGCGCGCTACGGTCATAAAAAGTAAAAAGAAAGCGATTGGCAAGGCCGTTACGCAACCGGATTGGCCATCGTGCGTTACGGGGTCATGGATGCCCATTCCGCACAGAATGAAGCCGCAGAGCTGAACCGCCCGGGCCTGAAACCCCTTGGTCAGTGGATGCGCACCCTGGTCGATTATGTGCGATCGGGCAAGCCCGACCTCACCAACCGGCAGATGGCGCTGATGCTGACCGTCTATATCGGCGCGGGACCGCATACGGTACGGGGACTCGCGGAGGCGCTGAACGTCTCCAAGCCGGTCATCACCCGCGCGCTCAACAAATTATCGGCGCTGGGCTATCTGCGGCGCGAACGGGATTCCACCGACCGGCGGAATATTTTCATCACCCGGACGTCCAAAGGGGCGGAATTTCTTGACGCCTTTCACCATTTCATCGCAGGAACCGGCCGCGATGAACGCCTCAACCACTCCTCCGCGGAACGCACCGCCTGAACGTATCCGATTCAAGCTGGACGGCCGGTCGGTCAAACTGGATACGCGTATCCATGCCGCGCGCGGCGACCTTGCCGATCTGGCGCTGGCGGGCGTGCTGTTTTCCGCCCATTATGCCCGCGCCGTAGAGCTGACCTGCGTCGCCGCCGGTACGCCACTGCTGGCGTCCGACACGCCCAAGGCGCAGGCGGTCAGTGAATTGCTGCGCGGCGAAAGCTTCCATGCGCTGGACATGACAGCCGAATGGGCCTGGGGCTTTTGCGGACATGACGGCTATGTCGGCTATGTCCGGCGAGAGGCGCTGGACGCACGGGAAGTGATCAACAGCCGTGTGATCACGGGAACGGCGCCGCTGTTCAGCGCCCCTGACATCAAGTCGGCCATCGCCGATTACTGGCCGCGCGGGGCCCAGTTCGCAGCAGAAGCGCAGGGCGACTTCTTCGCCTGCGCGGAAGGCTTCGTACATCGGCGCCATGCCGCCGCCCTGGACGCGCCGGCAAGCGACTGGGTTGCGGTCGCGGAATATTATCTGGGCCAGCCCTATGTCTGGGGCGGACGCGGGCATCGCGGCGTCGACTGCTCCGGCCTGGTCCAGGTGGCGCTGGGCCAGTGCGGGATCAAGGCGCCCCGCGACACCGACCTGCAGCGCGAGGGGATCGGCTCCCCACTCGCCCCCGATGCTCCGCTTCGACGAGGGGACTTCATCTTCTTTCCTGGCCATGTCGGCATCATGACCGACGAACATAATATGATACATGCCAACGCCCATTGGATGAGCGTGGTGATCGAACCCCTGGCCGATGTCGTGGAACGGCTGGCGGCGGATCATCCGGAACCCGTGACGGCGCGGCGGAGAATTGGCGCATGACTTATCGGATTTTCGTCGACGGCGGCGTCGGCACAACGGGTCTGGAAATCAATGAACGGCTGGGGGGGCGTCCCGAGCTGTCGATCATCACCCTGGACGATGACAGGCGCAAGGATGCCGCCGCGCGCAGGGACGCGCTGAACGCGGCGGACATCGTCATCCTCTGCCTGCCCGACGACGCCGCGCGCGAAGCGGTGGCGCTGATCGACAATGACCGGACGCGGGTGATCGACGCATCGACCGCGCACCGGGTGGCGGATGGCTGGACCTATGGCTTTGCCGAACTGGAACCGGGACACCGGGAAAAGCTGGCATCCTCCCGCTTCGTCGCCAATCCGGGGTGCTGGCCGACCGGCTTCCTCGCGCTGGTGAGGCCGCTGGTGCTGGCCGGCCTGCTGCCTGCCGACTGGCCGGTGAGCGTGTCCGGCGCGTCCGGCTATTCCGGCGGCGGCAAGTCGATGATCGCCGAATATGAAGGCGCGGAAGGCGCGCCCAGCGCATTCCGCCCCTATGGGCTGGGCCTGGCGCACAAGCATGTGCCGGAAATGCTGCGCTATTCCGGTCTGCAGCACCCGCCCGTCTTCGCGCCGGCCGTCGCCAACGCCTATCGCGGCATGATCGTGGAAGTGCCATTGCAGTTGCGCGCCCTGCCCGGCGCGCCTTCGCTGGCGGACGTGCATCAGGCGCTCTTGGCGGCTTATGCGGACTCGCCGATCGTCAGCGTGGAAGCGCTGGAAGACAGCCTGGCAATGACGCAGGTCAGGCTGGAGCATGTCGGCGCGACCGACCGGCTGGCCCTGTTCGTCTTCGGCAATGCGTCCGCCGGCCAGGCAAGGCTGGTGGCGGTGCTCGACAATCTGGGCAAGGGCGCGGCCGGCGCCGCCGTGCAGAACCTGAACATATTGGCAGGTCTGCCGGAAACGGCCGGACTACGCCTCTAGGCCTGCGGCGCGGCGCCTCGTTCCCGTCTGTCAGGCTTTACCGACATGCCGGGGGCGAGTCTCGCGCCGCCCGGGATCAATGGATCGTGCCCAGCGCCCCTTCATGGGTGAGCAGCACGATCAGTCGCTCGATCTGCCGCCAGTGGCAGAATCGGATATGGTTGCCGAGGTCGCGGCTACGGTCCGCCCGCGCCGCCGCTTCATAGCCCGCATTGTCGCCGAACATCGACATGAGTTCAGCCGCGTCCTCATAGCTCTTTCGATTCGAAAGATATGGCATGTTCATGACAAAGCCCCCCAAAGTCCCCACCCTGACGGTCACGATCCCGTTTCAATCTTCGTGCCATCCGCAGGCATTGACGGCGCATCGCAGTTGACGAGGGTGAACGCCGGGTTAGCCAAGTCCCACTGTGGCACAGCTATCCCGCGGCGGGACGATCCTGTCCTGAAAAGACGCAAGGGGGAAAGCACTGGCCATGCTCTCGTGCGCGTGGCAAGGACCGGCGCATGACCAAGTCCAGAAAAGAACCGATCGGCGCGGGCGCCATTCTGGCGCTCACCATTTTGGGAGGCACCATCGTCGGCGGCCTGCTGGGCCAGCCGAGCATCGGCCTGCTGGCTGGCACGGCGCTGGGCATCATCATCGCGGTGCTGCTTTGGCTCTGGGACAGGGAAAAATAGCGGCGCGTCCGACATCTGGGCGCCTTGCCACCATCCCTGCGCCAGCATAAACGATAGGCCATGAAGAAGCATCTGATCGCGCTCGCAATCCTTGTTCTGGTGGTTTTCGCCGGCCTTTTCCTCTACTTCGCGCAAGGTGACACGGCACAGCTTCCCGCTGGTGCGGACGTCGGCAAGGAGCCGGTCTTCACCAGCCCGAGGAGCGAATTCATCCCGACCATCAATGTCGCGGATGCAGCCCCGTGGAAAGGTGGGGAGAAGCCGATTCCGGCAAAGGGCCTGAGCGTCGATCGCTTTGCGGACGGGCTGGACCATCCACGCTCCATGCTGCGCCTGCCCAATGGCGACGTGCTGGTGGCGGAAACCAACAGCGCGGCACGACCGACGAGCGGCATCGTCAACCGGGTGATGAATTATCTGATGAACAAGGCTGGCGCGGGCGTACCGTCCGCCAACCGCATCACCCTGCTGCGCGATGCCGACGGCGACGGCCGGGCGGAAACAAAGACGGCCTTTCTCACCGGGCTCAACTCTCCCTATGGTATGGCGCTGGTCGGGGACACGCTCTACGTCGCCAATACCGACGCTCTGATGGCCTTTCCCTATAAGGAAGGCGATACCAGGATCACGGCCAAGGGGCGCAAGATCCTGAACCTGCCGGCGCAGGCGCCCAACATGCACTGGACGCGCAGCCTGGTCGCCAGTCCCCAGGGACTGCTCTATGTCGGCGTGGGTTCCAACAGCAATATCGGGGAAAATGACCTGGAGACGGAGGCCAATCGCGCCGCCGTGCTGGAGGTCAATCCGAAGACGGGCGCTTATCGGATCTACGCGGCAGGCCTGCGCAATCCGGTGGGCCTGGCCTTCGAGCCGAAGAGCGGCGCGCTTTGGGGCGTGGTGAATGAACGCGACATGCTAGGCAGCGACCTTGTGCCCGACTATCTGACGCGGGTGGAATTCGGCGCCTTCTATGGCTGGCCGTGGAATTATTGGGGTGGTTACGAGGACCGTCGCGTC
>Ga0207647_10002759_pt1 | contig 13251 bp, 11 predicted proteins | sample KBSCornC2_FD_184295 | JGI IMG/M metagenome (GOLD analysis project Ga0207647, IMG submission 184295) | Corn rhizosphere microbial communities from Kellogg Biological Station, Michigan, USA - C2 (SPAdes) (version 2) | ecosystem: Host-associated > Plants > Roots > Rhizosphere ...
CTCGTCGACCTCCAGGCCCTGCTCGGCCGCCATCTCGAGGGTGAGGTCGATCGGGAAGCCGTAGGTGTCGTGCAGGGCGAAGGCGCGGTCGCCGCCGAGCGTCGTGCCGCCGGACTGCTTCACCTGTCCGGCCGCCTGGTCGAAGATCGCCGTCCCGGCACGCAGCGTCTGCCGGAAGGCGTCCTCCTCGGCGTAGGCCACCTGCGAGATCCGCTCCCAGTCGCGGTGGAGGTCGGTATAGGTCTCCCCCATCTTGTCCCGGCTCACGGGCAGCAGCTCGGGCAGGACCCGGTCGTCGGTGCCGAGCAGGCGCATCGACCGCACCGCCCGGCGCAGCAGGCGGCGCAGCACGTACCCGCGGCCCTCGTTGCCGGGAGTCACGCCGTCGGCGATCAGCATCATCGAGCTGCGCACGTGGTCGGCGACGACCCGCATCCGCACGTCGTCGTCGTGGTTCCCCGCGCCGTAGCGACGGCCGGTGAGCTGCTCGGCCCGCTCGACGACCGGGTACATCACGTCGATCTCGTACATGTTGTCGACGCCCTGCAGCAGGTAGGCGACCCGCTCCAGGCCCATGCCCGTGTCGATGTTCTTCTTCGGCAGCGAGCCGACGATGTCGAAGTCCTCCTTGGACCGCACCGCACTCAGCTCGTCCTGCATGAACACCAGGTTCCAGATCTCGAGGTAGCGGTCCTCGAGCTTGGCCGGCATGTAGGCGCGCTCGGTGGTCTCGAACTCGCCGTCGGGACCGTGCTCGGGCCCGCGGTCGTAGAGGATCTCCGAGCTCGGACCGCCCGGGCCGGGCACACCCATCGACCAGTAGTTCTCCTTGGGGCCGAGCTTCACGATGCGCTCGCTCGGCAGTCCGGTCACCTTCATCCAGAGCCGGAGCGCCTCGTCGTCACCGTGCAGGACCGAGGGCCACAGCCGGCTCTCCTCCAGCCCCCAGCCGCCGTCCGCCTGCGACTTGGTGACCAGGTCCCAGGCCAGCTCGATGGCGCCCTCCTTGAAGTAGTCGCCGAAGGAGAAGTTGCCGCACATCTCGAAGAACGTGCCGTGCCGGGTGGTCTTGCCGACGTCCTCGATGTCGGGGGTCCGGATGCACTTCTGGACGCTGACCGCACGGTCGTACGGCGGGGTCTCCTGGCCGAGGAAGTACGGCTTGAACGGCACCATGCCGGCGTTGACGAACAGCAGCGTCGGGTCGTCGGCGAGCAGGGACGCCGACGGCACGGCAGTGTGCGCGGCGGCCTCGAAGTGCGCCACGAACCTTCGCCGGATCTCCGCGGTGTCCATCAGCTCTCGTCCTCCTGCTGGTCGTGGGTGTCGGTGCCGGTCTCGAGCACGTGGCGACCAGCGGTGGCCGACACGAGCTGCGGGGTCCCATGAGGCACGAGCCCGAACCGCTCCCGCAACTCGGTTTCGGCCTCGGCCTGCCCCTGTGCGACCTCGTCCCGCAGCATCCGGGCGCCGAGGGTCAGGGCCTGCCACCGGTCGCTCAGGCCGTCGGCGGTGAAGGCCTCCTTGAACCGCCGGGCGCGCACCATCGCATAGGCGCCGGCACCGGCCCCGGCCACGAACCAGAGCCCGCGCCTCACGACGCTTCCCTGTCCTGGCGGGCCAGGGACCGGCGCTGTCGGGCGCGCAGGTCCCGCTGGGCTGCCTTGAGGTCGGCCCGTCGCTGCTTGCGCGCGCGGCGTAGCTCCTGCTTCATCTCGAAGCGGATCCGGTTGCGGGTCGCCGGCGCCAGGCCACGTCGTAGGCCGTGGGCCAGGGAGGCCGCCCGGACCACGGTCTCCTTGACCACGATGTCGGCGAACGCCGGGGCATCCGGTCGCACCAGATCGGCCGGGGGCTGCTCGCGGCCCAGGTCGGTGATCACGAACTCGACCGACGGCTGAGTACCCGCCCCCGCGCCCGGGCGATCCCCGCGCTCGAGGTGGTCGAGGCGACGCCGGAGGGCGGCCAGCTCCTCGGCCAGCTCCTCGGCCGGCACGGCGGAACGCCGTGCTTCGCCGCGCCGGGCGCGTACGAGAGCCACCAGCAGCGCCACCAGCAGGGCCACGTAGAGGACGCAGAGCACGCACACGGCGAGCAGTGCAGCCTGGTCCCGGGTCACAGCAGTCGACCCTATCGTCCGCGCACCATCCGGCGGATGCGCTCCCAGCGCTCCTTGACCGCGGCCTCGGCACCGAGTGCGGTCGGCCGGTAGTAGGTCGCGTCGAGGACGACGTCGGGGGCGTACTGCTGTTCGGCGATGCCGTAGGGCTCGTCGTGGCTGTAGGTGTAGGTGGCCCCGTGCCCGAGCTTCGCCGAGCCCGGATAGTGGGCGTCGCGCAGGTGCGGCGGGACCGTCCCGATCTTGCCCGCCCGTACGTCGGCGCTGGCCTCGTTGATCGCGGTGATCACGGCGTTCGACTTGGGCGCGACGGCCAGGGCGATCGTGGCCTGGGCGAGGTTGAGCCTCGCCTCGGGCATCCCGATCAGCTGCACCGCCTGTGCCGCCGCCACCGCCGTGGTGAGGGCGGTCGGGTCGGCCAGCCCGATGTCCTCGCTGGCCAGGATGACCAGGCGGCGCGCGATGAAGCGCGGGTCCTCCCCCGCCTCGAACATCCGCGCGAGGTAGTGCAGGGCCGCGTCGGCGTCGGACCCGCGGATCGACTTGATGAACGCCGAGACCACGTCGTAGTGCTGGTCACCCTGTCGGTCGTAGCGGACCGCGGCGCGATCCACCGCGGTCTCGGCGGTGGCCAGGTCGATCTCCGTCGCACCCTTCGACGAGGCCGCCCCGGCGGCCGCCTCGAGGTAGGTCAGCGAACGCCGTGCGTCCCCGCCGGCGAGACGGACCAGGTGGTCCCGGGCGTCGTCGGCCAGCGTGAATCCGGAGTCGAGGCCGCGCTCGTCGGTCAGGGCCCGGTCGATCACCTCGGCGACGTCGTCGTCGGTCAGGGAGTCGAGCTGGAGCAGCAGGCTGCGCGAGAGCAGGGGCGAGATCACCGAGAAGAAGGGGTTCTCGGTGGTCGCGGCGACCAGCGTGACCCACCGGTTCTCCACCCCGGGGAGGAGGGCGTCCTGCTGGGCCTTGGAGAAGCGGTGCACCTCGTCGACGAACAGCACGGTCTCGCGGCCCCGCCGGGTCAGGTCCGATCGCGCCTGGTCGATCGCGGCCCGCACCTCCTTGACCCCGGCCGAGACCGCGGAGACCTCGACGAAGGCCCGGTCGGTCTGGCCGCTCACGATCGCGGCGATGGTCGTCTTCCCGGTGCCTGGCGGCCCCCACAACAGCACCGACATCGACTGCCGGCCCTCGATCAGCTGGCGCAGCGGCGACCCCTCGGCGCGCAGCTGGGGCTGGCCCACCAGCTCGTCGAGGGTGCGCGGTCGCATCCGGACCGCGAGCGGCGCGGAGGCCGTGGTGTTGGCCTGCAGCGAGCCTGCGCCCGGCACCTCCGGACGCAGCTCGGCGTCGTCGAACAGTCCCTCCACGACGTGCAGCCTACGGGCGCGCGCCGAGCCTTCCGGAGTCGCCGGTCAGCCCGAGACGACCTGCTTGCTCTTCACGTCGAACCACTGGTCGGCGAACCCGGGCTCGTTGTGCAGGTGCTGCGGCTCCGCACCGCCGGCGCTGTTGCCCTGGTCGTCGACTCCGAGGAGCTCGGTGGTGATCGGCCTGCTGGGCGCCTGGTTGATCTCTGCCGCGAAGTGGCAGGCGACCTTGTGGCGCTTGCCGATCTGCAGCAGGGGCGGCTCCTGCTTGGCACAGATCTCCTGCGCCATCCAGCAGCGCGTGCGGAACCGGCAGCCGCTGGGCGGGTTGATCGGCGACGGCACGTCACCCTCGAGTCGGATGCGCTCACGACGACCGCCGATGGCCGCCTGCCTCACGTCGGGAGCCGCGGACAGCAGGGCCTGGGTGTAGGGGTGGTGCGGTCGCTCGTAGATCGTCTCGCGGTCACCGATCTCGACGATCTTGCCGAGATACATGACGGCGACCTCGGGGCAGAAGTGCCGGACGACGGCGAGGTCGTGGGCGATGAACAGGAATGCGATCCCGAACTCCGCCTGCACGTCGGTCAGCAGGTTGACCACCTGCGCCTGGATCGACACGTCGAGGGCCGAGACCGGCTCGTCGGCGACCAGGAGCTTGGGCTGAAGCGCCAGGGCCCGGGCGATGCCGATGCGCTGCCGCTGGCCGCCCGAGAACTCACTGGGGTAGCGGTTGTAGTGCTCGGGGTTGAGACCCACGACCTCGAGCAGCTCCTGCACGCGCGGGAGCACCTTCTTCTCCGGGACCATGTTGTGCACCCGCAGCGGCGTACCGACGATCGTGCCGACGGTGTGGCGCGGGTTGAGCGAGGAGTAGGGGTCCTGGAAGATCATCTGGATCTCGCTGCGGATCGGCATCATCTGCCGGCGCGTCAGCGGACCGATGTCGTTGCCCTCGAAGTTGATCTCGCCGGCGGTCGGGTCGTAGAGCCGGGTGATCAGGCGACCGGTGGTGGTCTTGCCACATCCGGACTCACCCACCAGACCGAGCGAGGCGCCCCGCTTCAACTCGAAGGAGACGCCGTCGACGGCCTGCACGTGAGCGACGGTGCGGCGGATGACGCCGCCCGACTTGACGGGGAAGTACTTCTTGAGGTCGCGGACCTCCAGAAGAGTCTCGGTGCCGACCGACGCACCCGGACTGTTGCGGGCAGGCTCGATGTCGGAGTTGGTCACAATGCTCATCCTGCCCTCAAACCGCGTCCGGGTCGACTTCTGCCAGCTCGGGAATCAGCTCCCCCGTCTCGGGATCGACGAGGTCGGGAGCGATCTCGGGCAGCACCTCCTCGGCGTAGATCTCACCGGGGTTGGGCAGGTGACAGCGCTTGACGTGGTTGACCCCACGCTCACCGGGGACCAGGTCGGGAAGGGTGGTCCGGCACAGGTTGCCGGGCACCTTGTCGACGTGGGGGCAGCGCGGGTGGAACGCGCATCCGCTCGGTGGGTTCAGCAGGCTGGGCGGGTTGCCCGGGATCGGCACCAGGCGGGCGTCGGCGTCGGCGCTCACGTCGGGGATGCTGCCCATCAGTCCCCAGGAGTAGGGCATCTCGGGGTGCGTGAGGATCTCCCGGGTCGCGCCGTACTCGACCGCGCGACCGGCGTACATCACCATCGTGGTGTCGGCGAGCTCGGCCACGACGCCGAGGTCGTGGGTGATGATGATGACCGCGGAGTTGAACTCGCGCTGCAGGTCCTGGAGCAGGTCGAGGATCTGTGCCTGCACCGTCACGTCGAGGGCCGTCGTGGGCTCGTCGGCGATGAGCAGCTGGGGGTCGTTGACCAGCGCCATCGCGATCATCGCGCGCTGCCGCATGCCCCCGGAGAACTGGTGCGGATAGTCGTCGACCCGTCGGTTCGGCTGCGGGATGCCGACCCGCTCGAGCATCTCGATGGAGCGCTTCTTGGCCTCGCTCTTGGAGACGCGGTGGTGGATCCGGTAGCCCTCGGAGATCTGGTCGCCGATGGTGTAGAAGGGATGCAACGCGGTCAGGGCGTCCTGGAAGATCATCGCGACGCTGTTGCCGCGGATCTTGCGCATCTTCTCCTCGGACCGGCCGATGATCTCCTCCCCGTCCACGCGGATCGACCCGGAGAGCCGGGTGCTCTTCGCGTCGTGCAGTCCGAGCACGGCCATCGAGGACACGCTCTTGCCCGAGCCGGACTCCCCCACGATGCCGAGCGTCTTGCCACGCTCGACGGTGTAGGAGAGGTCGGTGACCGCCTGCACGAGCCCGTCGTGGGTCGGGAACCTCACGCTCAGGTTCTCGACGACCAGGAAGGGGTCATCGGGATTGGCCGGCGCCGCCATGTTGTCGGGGCGCTCGTGAATATCGGTGCTCATACGACTCTTCCTCGCAGGCAATCGAGTGACGAACGGACGTTACTGCTTCGCTGCCGGTCAGGCGATGCTCACCCGTGGGTCGAGGAAGCTGTAGAAGATGTCGACCAGCAGGTTGGCCAGCACCACGATGAACGAGGAGATCAGCACGACCGCGCTGATGACGTTGAGGTCCATGGGCGTCTGCAGGGCCTGGAGGCCCCAACGGCCGATGCCGTCGATGCCGAAGATCTGCTCGGTGAAGATCGTGCCGGCCAGCAGCGTGGCGAAGTCGAGGCCGAAGATGGTGATCACCGGGACGATCGCGGCCCGCAACGCGTGCTTGAACAGCACCCGGTTGGTGCGCAGGCCCTTGGCCTTGGCGGTGCGGATGTAGTCCTCGCTCAGGGTCTCCACCATCTGCCCGCGCGTGTACCGGGCGTACGACGTGCAGTTGGTCAGGCCGAGCACCAGCCAGGGCAACAGCATCCATGCGAACGTCTTCGCCGGATTGTCTGTGATCGGATAGTAGGAGGTGTTGGGGAACAGACCCATCTGCAGCGATAGATAGATCCACGCCAACAGGGCCACCAGGTAGTACGGGATCGAGGACACGATCAAGGTGCTGCCGACGAGTAATCGGTCGGCCGTGGTTCCTCGATACTTCGCGGCCAGGGCGCCGAGGAGCACACCCAGGACCAGGTACATGGCAGAGCCCCCGATCGCCAGGGTCATCGTGGCGGGGTACTTCTGCTTGAGGTCGTTGGTGACCGTGTCTCCGGTCATGATCGAGATGCCCAGGCACGGGGCCGGGCACTCGTAGCTCTTGCCGTCGGAGTAGACGTTGTGACGACCGGCGAAGACGCCCTTCGCCCAGGTCGTGTAGTTGTACGCCAGCGACTTGTCGAAGCCCATCTGGTGCTTGATCGAGTCCAGCTTCGCCGTCGAGCACTTGCCGGGGCCCAGCTTCTCGCAGTAGTTGCGAGCCGGGCTGTCTCCCAGGCCCTTGAAGAACAAGGTGAAGACGAACATCGAGGTCAAGATGATCACGACGATCGAGCTCAGCACGCGGCGCACGATGAATCCGGTCATCCCTGGCTTCCTCTGGCGGTGATGGTAGGTGGTTTGCTGCTTGGTGGGTGGTGGGGTACGGCGGGTGCCGTACCCCACCACCACGTGGCGTCGTCGGTCAGGGCCGACTAGACGACCGGAAGGATCACTGGGTCAGCCAGATGTTCTTCCAGGTCGGCATACCCACGGTGTTGTCGTCGAAGTCACCGTTGACCTTCGACCCGTGGGCCTGAGCGATGCCGGTGTAGTAGGTCGGGAACAGCGGGAAGTACTTCGTCATGATCTGCTTGTCGAGTGCGTTCCACGCGTCCGCCTGCTTCTCCAGCGGCATCTTCTGGATGGCGTCCATCTTGTCGTCCATCGCCTTGTTGCCGAACGCCGAGTAGTTCGTACCGAACGAGTGCGACTTGGTGGGATCGGTCGACCCGAACACCGTCGGCAGCCAGGTCGAACCGGACGGCCAGTCCGAGCACCAACCCGCCGAGCGCACGTTGATGTCCTCGGAGGTGTTGTCACGAGCCGCGACGTAGTTCGCGGTCGTGGTCGGCACCGGGGTGGCCTTGAAGCCGGCCTCGGTCAGGCCCTTGACGATCGCGTCCTTGCTCTTGACCGAGGCAGGGTCGTCGGTGCGGAACAGGAACTTGATCTCGTAGCCCAGCTTGCCGGCCTGCTTCAGCAGCGCCTTGGCCTTGGCCGGGTCGTTGTCGAAGCCCTGGCGGCCGGTCACGTTGTACGCCTGGCGACCGGGTACCCCCGGAGGCATCAGGTTGGTGGCCGGGATCGCGTTGACCCCCGGGATCAGCCCCGTGGCCAGGATGGCGTTCTTGTAGGGGTAAGCCCACGAGAGTGCCTCGCGCACCTTCTTGTCGGTGATCTTCCGGTTGTCCGGCGCCCAGTAGTAGGTGCACGGCGAGCCACCCAGGGTGAGCCGGGTCGGGTCCTTCTGCTTCATCTGGGTGAAGTCAGGGGCCAGCAGGTCGTCGTAGGTCAGCGTCGTCTGGCCGTCACCGGTGTCGGCCAGCATGATCTGGTCGATCTTCTGCGACGGGGTCTGCAGCTGGAAGTCGTACCCGTCGGGGTACTGCGTCCGGGCCGGGTCGGTGGCCGGGTCCCAGTACGGGTTCTTCTTCAGCACCAGCTCCTTGGACAAGTTGAACTTGTCGATCATGTACGGACCGGTCGACCACGGGTGCTTCTTGTAGGCCTTCGGGTCGGAGATCTTCGGGTCCGACGGCACCGGGCCGTTGGCCGGGAAGGTGCCCCAGTACGGCATGTCCGGGAACGGCTTGGCCATCGTGATCGTGATGGTGTCGCCGTTGACCTTGATGCCCTTGAACTTCTGCTGGGGGGCGGTGTACATGCCCTTGTAGGTGGATCCGCCCTTGTAATAGGCGTTGGAGTAGTACTGGCAGGCACCGGTCGGGAAGGTCGCGGCGTCCATGCACCGCGTCATGCCGAAGGCGACGTCCTTGGCGGTCACGGGCTTGCCGTTCTCGCCCCACTTCACACCGCTGCGGATCGTGAACGTCCACTTGGTGTAGGTGTCGTTCGGCGTACCGAGGTCGGTGGCCAGGTCGGGGACCAGGATCATGTTCTTGGTCGCGGGGTCGTACTTGTACTGCGTCAGCGAACGACCGATCAGGCCGCTGAAGATCGACGAGGTGTCGGTGTAGTAGATCTCGCTCGGGTCGAGGGTGGTCGTCAGGCCCGACTGGGTGAGGACGGTGACCGTGCCGCCCTTCTGGGCGCCCGCGAGGGTGACCGGGCCCTTCGCGTTCTTGTCCTGGAAGTTGCCGGTCGCGCCCGGCTTGAAGTTCGACGGTGTGGAGTTCGGCGTCGAGCCTCCGCCGCTCCCGCCGCACGCGGCGAGGGCGAGCAGCCCCACCGAGGACAGGGCGACCAACGGGGTCTTGAGTCTCATGTACTCGTGCCTTTCGCTGACGGATCGCCCCGACGAAACCCGCAGGGGCGGTGCACCGGGGCACGGCGTCGCGGTCGGCGAGGTCATGACCCCGTCATCCAGAGAACCAGGCGTTCATCGCCTTCGAATATCGAGCGAATAACAAATGGATATCGCCACGGCAATGAGTGTGGAGAAGACTCTCGGAAATGCCACGAAATCATCACGGAATTGTCACGGTTACGTGACGTGTCAAGAACGGGTCACGGTCGCATTCCAAGCGAGTCACGATCTCGGTGGGTCGCGTGGGCCGTGTCCCTGCCGGTGCCGGGTGCCGTGTCAGCGCAGTGTCAGCGGAGTGTCAGCGGCGGTACGCCGTGAGCCTGAGGTGGAAGCGTGACCGGGCGACGACGGGGGCCCCGTTGCAGGAGTACGAGCCCTGGCCGCACCGGAACCTGGTCGAGGCGTTGGCCAGGGTCACGGTCACGCGGGAGACCGCGTCGGCGTTGAGCGACACCGAGACGCGGCCGGTGCCGCTCCGACTCAGCTGCATCAGGTGACGCTCGACCTGCCCCTTCTTGTCCGTCACCAGCACCGCGACCGCGGGACTCTTGCTGCGGCGCGGGCCCTCGACCTGGACCCGGAGCATCCAGCGACGGCCCGAGAGGTCGGCGCCCGGTCGTGCCTTCACGTCGAGGGAGGCGAGGTGCCGCACGTCGTGGGTCTCCCACGGGGTCGAGCGTGCGGCCTGGGTGAGCGTCACGGTCTGGGCCGACGGGGAGGTCGGGTACGCCGCGCCCTCGGTGTAGAAGTGGGCAGGCTGGGTGTTGGCGGCGGCGTACGACGCAAACACCTTGGTCATTCCGCTGTGCCGGACCAGGGCGCTGCGGATGGCCTGGGCGGAGTACTCGTGTCCACCGCCGGCGAAGGCCGCCGCGTGCTTCCAGATCGACTTCACGATGCTCCGGCCGTAGTGCTGGCTCAGGTAGGCGAAGAAGACGAAGTTGCCGTACTGCTGGTTGCCGTTCTGGGTGTCGAGCGGGGTGCCGGGGTGGGCGAGCTGGCTGTAGGGCAGGTACTGCCGGTTGTCGTTGACGCTGTCGGCGAACTGCTCCTCCATCCAGGTCGCGGTGGCCTCCTTGAGCCAGTTGTCCTCACGGGTGTCGTAGGCGTACTGGATCGTGTGGAAGAACTCGTGGGCCGCCGTCACGCGTGCGGCGCTGATCGGCTTGGTCCCGAACTGGCTGCGGGCGAAGTCGTTGTCGATGACGATGTAGGAGGAGTACAGCCGCTTGTTGTACGACGTGCGCTTCTCGGCCACGGTGATGCCGTACTGCCCCTGGGCCCCGATGTCCTTGAGGTAGACGTCGAGCTTGCCCGAGCCGCCTCCGCCCCTGCGACCGTCGCTGATCGGACGGTGGTAGCCGAGCTTGCCGACCTCGTAGCTCCACACGTTGTTCATCAGTCGCAGCATCTGGTCGACCCAGGCCTGGTTGGGGGCCTTGTCGGCCGTGGAGGTCACCCAGTGGACGCAGATGTGGCCCGCGCACATGCGCTTGGACTTGACCGTGTAGGCCCCTCCGTCGGGGACGGGGTCGGGATGGTCGGTGGGCCGCGACAAGATGGCCTCCGCCTGACGGCGGTCGGCCGTGGGGAGTGCGTGCATCGTCAGCCGGAGCTGCAGCAGCGCCGCGGTCGCGTCGCGGCCGGCCGGATCGGGCCCGGTCCGGTCCGGCACCACCGCGTCGCCGGCGCCCACGAGGCGTCCGGCCACGCGCAGGGCCTGCTCGGCCTGCGCCCGGGCCGCGGCCGAGCTCGGGGCCGAGGTCGTGGCACCACTCGCCCCGGGCAGAGCTGACGGGCCCGGGCCACCGGGCATCGTTGTGGCGGACGCGGCGGACCCGGCGCCCAGGGCTGCGAGGACCAGTGCCGTCGTCAGGGCCGTCGTCAGCGTGGCGACGAGGGCAGCGGAACGGCGCATCGATGAGGCTCCCTGAGGGTGGTCGTGTCGACGGGACGTCCCCCGAGACGCGTTCACTGTAGACCGCGCAGGCCCGGCGCGAGGGATCCTCGGGCGGTCTGGGCGTGCCCGTCGTCCGCCTCGTCGGCTCAGGTCGCGGCCGAGATCTTCTCGATCAGCGCGGTCGTCGAGATCGCGGGTGTGCGCGGTAGGTAGACGACCTCGCACACGTCCGCGAACTCGTCGAAGCGGCCGCGCCAGTCGTCGCCCATCACGAGCACCTCGGCGTCGTACCGCTCGATGTACTCGCGCTTCTGCTCCAGGCTCTCCTCGACGAACACCTCGTCCACCATCCGTAGCGCCGCGACGATCTCGAGACGCTCGTGCTCGCTGAACACGGGCTCACGGCCCTTCTTGCGAAGGTTGAGGGCGTCGGCCGACACGCCGACGACCAGTCGGTCGCCGAGGGCCGCCGCGCGCTCGATCACGCGCAGGTGGCCGACGTGGAAGACGTCGAACGTGCCGAAGGTGATCACGGTGCGCGGCATGGGGGCATTGTGTCAGGGGTGTCCCGGCCCGTCGCGAATGGACAGACGCGGCCGGCGACCAGGGAGAATCGCACCGATGAGTCCGCCCCTCGCCCTGGTCACGCCCGATCCGGCAGCCGACGCACGCCGACGTCGTGGCCTGCGCCGGATGCGTACGCTCGCGGTCGGTCTCCTGCTGCTCGCGGCCGCGGTGTACCTCCTGACCCTCGACCGGGACGGGGCCTGGGGCTACGTGAACGCGGGCGCCGAGGCCTCGATGGTGGGTGCCATCGCCGACTGGTTCGCGGTGACGGCCCTCTTCAAGCACCCGCTGGGGATCCCGGTGCCGCACACCGCGCTGATCCCCCGGCGCAAGGACGAGCTGGGCCGCAGCCTGGAGGAGTTCGTGGGTGAGAACTTCCTCCAGGAGGGGATCATCCGCGACCGGATCGCCACGGCCGTGATCTCCCGACGTGTGGGGGAGTGGCTCGCGGAGCCCGCGCACGTACGTCGTGTGGTCGACGAGGTGGCCGACGTCGCCGCGCTGGGGCTCGGGCAGGTGCGCGAGGAGCACGTCAGCGACCTGGTCACCGAGGCGCTGGTGCCGCGGTTCCGCGAGGAGCCGGTCGCCCCGCTGGCCGGGGAGCTGCTGGGCGAAGCCGTGCGCGACGGCGTCCACGAGGGAGTGGTCGACCTGGTCCTCGACGAGCTGCACGGCTGGCTGCTCGAGCACCCGGACACGGTTGCCGAGGTGCTCGAGCAACGCGCACCGTGGTGGGCCCCGCCCCGCCTCAACGACGCCGTCACCCGGCGGCTGACCGCCGAGCTGGTCACCTGGCTCGCCGAGGTGCGCGCGGACCCCGACCACCGGGCCCGCCGGGCCTTCGACTCCCTGCTGACGCGCCTCGCCGACGACCTCCAGCACGACCCCGAGACCCAGGCGAGGACCGAGCGGCTCAAGGAGCGCCTGCTCGACCAGCCGCAGGTCGTGGCCTCGGGCATCGCGATCTGGAACGCCCTGCGCCGAGCCCTGCAGGCCTCGCTGCGCGACCCCGAGGGCGCGGTACGCCGACGCCTGGGCGAGGAGCTGACGGCCTTCGGCGCGCGCCTGCGTGAGGACGAACATCTCCGCGCGCGGATCGACGCTGCCCTGGCCGACGTGTCGGTGTTCGCGATCGACCGCTACGGTGCGGAGCTGACCGCGGTCATCACGCAGACGGTCGAGCGCTGGGACGGCCGCGAGGCGTCGCGCCGGATCGAGCTGCACGTGGGCCGCGATCTGCAGTTCATCCGCATCAACGGCACGATCGTGGGAGGTCTGGTGGGACTTGTGATCCATGCGGTGACGGAGCTCGTGTCATGAGCGGCCCCGATCGGACGGTCCCGCTGCGGGGAGAGTCGATCAAGCTCGGGCAGTTCCTGAAGCTGGCCGACCTCGTCGACACCGGCGCCGACGCCAAGGGCCTCCTGGCCCGAGGACTGGTGCGGGTGAACGGCGACGTCGAGACCCGCCGCGGTCGCCAACTCGCAGCCGGCGACGTGGTCGAGCTCGCCGGGAAGCGCGTCGTCGTCGGCTAGGGAGACGTGTCCCGGGCGTTCAGGAGACCGAGACCAGGTCGCAGACGAAGATCAGCGTCTCGCCGGGCTTGATCACCGCGCCGGCGCCGCGGTCGCCGTACGCGAGGTGCGCCGGGATGGTCAGCCGGCGTCGGCCGCCGACCTTCATGCCCTGCACCCCGGTGTCCCAGCCCGAGATGACCTGACCGATGCCGAGCCGGAACTCCAGCGGCGCCCCTCGGTTGTACGACGCGTCGAACTCCTCGCCGGTGGAGTGGGCGACACCGACGTAGTGCACCTGCACCGTCGAGCCGGCGGTCGCCTCGGCACCGTCCCCCTCCCGCAGGTCGACGATCTCGAGGTCGGCGGGGGG
>Ga0207647_10002761_pt1 | contig 13249 bp, 10 predicted proteins | sample KBSCornC2_FD_184295 | JGI IMG/M metagenome (GOLD analysis project Ga0207647, IMG submission 184295) | Corn rhizosphere microbial communities from Kellogg Biological Station, Michigan, USA - C2 (SPAdes) (version 2) | ecosystem: Host-associated > Plants > Roots > Rhizosphere ...
TCACGTACAGCGCGAGATATTTGCGCGGGCCGCCGTCGGTCGCGCGAAACCGCCGCGCATGCGTGAAGCCGGGAATCGCGACACGCTCCTGCATGTGCTCGCGGTCGTACCACGCGTTGAAATCGGCTTCGTGCGCGGGGTCGATATCCGTCCAGACGCAGAGCTGGCCGTGCGGAAGGGAAAGGCGGGTCATTGCGGGTTCCTCGTGACGGGGTGTGTCAGGAACCGCAGTGTCCCGAAGACGGGCCGCGCCCGTCCAACAAGAAAACAAATTCGCGGTGAACAGGTTTTCTTATGAGCGGCGCGGACGGCGTTTCGCCGCGGCGGCGGCGGGCTGCGCGGATTTCGGCGTGCGTTTTGCCGCCGCGGTTCCGGTCTTTGTCGCCGGCCGGGCAGCGGCCTTGGCGATGGAATCGGCTGCGGCCTTTGCCGACGCGACCGCCTTCGGCTGACTCGCGGCGGCCGGCATCGCGCGCGCGACTTCGCTCGCCAGTTCCGCGATGCGCGCGGCGACCGGCTGGCCCTGCGTGCGATACGACGCGACGAGCGGCAGCGCGGGGAATTCGGGTTCCACGTCGAGCAGTTCGAGCGCGCCTTCCTGCAGTTCGCGCCCGATGATCGCGGGCGGCAGCGCGGCCACGCCGAAACCGTCGGCGACGAGCCGGATCATCGCGGCGACCGACGTGATGCAGTTGATGCTGGCCGGCCGCTCGACGGCGGCGAACAACCGCTCGATCGTCGCGTGCGGCCCCGAGTGGCGCGAGAAGCTGATGATCGGATACGCGGCAAGCCGCGCGACGTCGAGCCGTTCGCCGCCGAGCCCGAGACGCGGGCTCGCCGCCCAGCGCACCGGGAATTCGCACAGCGGCAGGTTCGTGAAGTCGGGGCCGGGCACCGGGTCGGTCTGCAGGATCAGGTCGACGCCGTCGGTGCTGAGCAGGCGGATCAGGTGCAGCGTCGTGTCGCTCGTGATCTCGACGTCGAGGCGCGGATAGCGCTCGCGCAATTGCGCCATCAGCGCCGGAAACCAGCTGTGCACGATCGATTCGATCACGCCGATCCGGATCAGGCCCGCGTCGCTCGCCGCGTCGATGTCGCGCCGCATCTCGCCGTCGAGCCGCACGATCCGCTCCGCGTACGCGAGCATGCGCCGGCCCGCGGGCGTGAGCGTGGCCGAGCGCGTGTTGCGGTCGAACAGCCGCACGTCGAACGCCTCTTCGAGCGACGCGATGCGGCTCGACACGGCCGCCTGCGTCGTGTGCAGTTTCTCGGCCGTGAGCCGGAAGTTCTCCAGCTTCGCGAGCCAGACGAAGGTTTCAAGAAACCGGATGTTCATCGAAGTCCGAACGGTGAGGCGGTGCCGCACGAAGGCGGCGGGATCGGTCGATGTTAGCGGATTTCCAGGGCGGGAAACGAGCGGGGCGCGTGCGCAGGGCCGGGGGCGGGCGAGGCCGTGCCAGACGACGTGTGCGGCACACGGGCACGTCGCGCGCTCGCATTCGGGAACGCATCGTGCGGACGCTTCGCCCCCGAAGTCAAAGCTTGTCGAACGCGAGCGTCGGCACATCGACGACCATCGCGCCGCCGTCGGTGACGAGCGTCGCGCCCGTCACGAACGACGCGTCGGGCGATGCGAGGAATGCGCACACGGCCGCGATTTCGTCCGGATCGGCCGCGCGCCGCAGCGGCACGTCGGCGCTCACGCGCGCATACGCGCCGTCGAGCGTGTCGCCATGCGCGGACATCAGCGGCGCCATTTCCGCATCGGCCATCGGCGTGCGGACCCAGCCCGGGCACACCGCGTTCGCACGCACGCCGTGCGGCCCGTAGTCGCGTGCGAGCGACCGCGCGAGCCCGAGCAGCGCATGCTTGCCGACCGTATAGCCGCACACGCCCGGCCCGGCCGCGAGCGCGGCGATCGACGCAACCAGCACGATGCTGCCGCGCTGCGCGATCAGGTCGGGCAGGCACGCGCGTGCGCTGACGAATGCGGTGTCGAGATTCGCGTGCATCGCGTCGCGCCATTGCGCGTCGTCGGTTTCGTCAGCACGGCCGAGGCCGTGGCCGCCCGCGCACGCGACGAGCGCGTCGACGGGGCCGAACCGTCCGGCGATCTCCGGCAGGAAGCGGGCCCAGTCGGCCGTGCTCGCGGCGTCGCCGGCGAGGGCGAGCCCGCCCGTCTCGGCGGCGAGCGCGTCGAGCGGTGGCCGGCGTCGTCCGATCAACACGACGCGCTCGCCGCGGGCGGCGAAGCGGCGCGCGCACGCGGCGCCGATGCCGGTGCCTGCACCGGTGATCGCGATCGTTCGGGGTTGCGGGTGCGTCATGTCATTCTCCGGAAGGGTGTCGTTTCCGGTCACTTTAGGCGGCGTCGACGCGCGCCGGTATCCGCCGAAAGGATGAACATCTATCGGCCGGACGGCCGAGGGGCGTGCGCGGCACAGGGCCAGCCGGCGGGTTCCCGGCCATTTTGCAAAGGCTGACGATCGTCGGCGCCGAATCGCTCTATCCTCCGTATTTTTGCGATAAGTCGCAAAAGCCCGGCAAAATAGTACGGGCGTAGCGCCGGCGAGCCCGCGCACCGGCGCGCCGCGCCGGCCGATTCCGTCGTACAAGCGGAAGGGCAGGCGGCGATATCGGCGCGAGCGTGCGCCAGATACGAATACGGATCCATAGCGTCCGCCGATCGCGTGTGGCGCGGGGGCGGATCGCCCGGTTGCGCATCGCGCGGCCGGACCATCGACAAGAGCAGGGAGGAGCCGGCAATGAGGCTGGACGACGAAACAGAAAGCGCGAACGTCGAGGATCGACGCGGTGGCGGCGGGTTCGGCGGGCGCGCGACGATCGGCATCGGCACGATCGTGGTGGCGCTGGCCGCATCGTATTTCTTCGGGATCGACCCGCGCGTCGTGCTCGAAGGCGCGTCGGCGCTGCAGGGCCGCCAGCAGCAGGCGCAGCCCGCACCCACGCAGCACCAGGGCGCGCCGGCGAACGATCCCGGCGCGGTGTTCACGCGCAAGGTGCTCGGCAATATCGAGCGCACGTGGACGGGCGTGTTCAACACCCAGTTGCATGCGCAGTACGAGGCGCCGAAGCTCGTGATGTTCACGAACTCGACGCCGACCGCATGCGGCACCGGCCAGACCGCGATGGGGCCGTTCTACTGTCCGGCCGACCACAAGGTGTATATCGATCTCGGTTTCTATGACGAATTGCGCAAGCGGTTCGGCGCGGGCGGCGATTTCGCGCAGGCCTACGTGATCGCGCACGAAGTCGGCCATCACGTGCAGAACCTGCTCGGCATTTCCGACAAGGTCGATGCCGCGCGCCGCCGCTCGAGCCAGGCGCGCTCGAACGCGCTGTCGGTGCGGATGGAACTGCAGGCCGACTGCTTCGCCGGCGTATGGGCGAACAACGCGGAGCGCGCGAACCAGCGGCTGATGGAACCCGGCGATTTCGAGGAGGGGCTGAAGGCGGCGGCCGCGATCGGCGACGATCGGCTGCAGCAGCAAGGCCAGGGCTACGTCGTGCCGGAAAGCTTCACGCACGGCACGAGCGAACAGCGCATGTACTGGCTGCGGCGCGGGATGGAAGCCGGTGAAGTGAGCGCCTGCGACACGTTCGCCGCGAACGCGCACTGAAAGTCGGCGCGCGCCCCGTCGCGCGAGCGCATTGTCCCGGTCGAATCGGCTGAACCAGCCGAACCGGGACGATTTGCCGATTTGTGCTCACCGGCGCTTTTCGGCGCCGGTAGGCTGGCCCGAACTTCGACGCGTTCGGCCGCCGGCCGCTCCCATCATGCCGACCCCCTCCGTTCCCGCCGACCACGAAGCCGCCGACTGGCAGCGCGCGCTGCGCGCGTGCGTCGCCGGTTTCGATGCATTCGCGAGCCCGTCCGCGATCGTGTTCTACCGGCTCGACCTGAGCGGCGAGCCGGCCGATTTCGAGCTGTTCGGGATGCCGGAGTCGATGCATCGTACCTACCTCGCGCGTTACCGGATGCTCGATCCGCTGCATCCGTCGCGCTGCGCGGCGGGCGTTCGCGCGGTCGTGACGCTTGCTTCCCAATTGCCTGACGAAAGACGTGCCGCGTCCGCGTACTGGATGCGTTTCCTGCGGCGGCACGATGTCGCCGACGTCGTCGAGATCTGGCTGCGCGACGACGCGGGCCGCACCGTCGGCGCGTTTTCGCTGCTGCGCTTCGGGAAAGGCGATGCGGAAGGCAACAGCACGGCGGGCCGGTTCGCGCCGGGCGAGGTCGACGCGCTGGCGCGGCTGCAGCCTGTCGCCGAAGCGGCGCTCGCTCCGCTGCTGCGTGCGCGGCGCGGGATCCACCGCATCGGCTGCGAGGAGCGGCTGACCTACCGCGAAGAGCAGATCGCACGCCTCGTGCGCGACGGCCGCTCGAACAAGGAGATCGCACGCGATCTCGCGCTCGGGCAGCCGACCATCAAGACGCATCTGATGCGCATGTACCGGAAGCTCGGCGTGTCGAACCGAACGGAACTGGTCGGCGCGTTGTTCCTGTAATTTTTCCGCTTCCGCTTCCGCTTCCGCTTCCGCTTCCGCTTCCGCTTCCGCTTCCGCTTCCGCTTCCGCTTCCGCCTGCGCCTCCGCCTCCGCCTCCGCCTCCGCGTTCACCTTCACGCCGCGCCATTCATCCGACGATAGCGCGGCGTTCGCACGCCGCCATTCCACACTCCCGAGTCACCGGCGTTTCGCTCCCCCACGCGCTGCCAATTTGCGCTCACCGGGCGCGATCCCCCGTCGATACAGTGGTTCGACGCCCGCATGCCCGCGCACGCGGCCCAGCCACGATAAACATCGAGAAGACGCCCATGAGCACCACGAACTTCGTCGCCGTCAGCGACACCGTGCGCACTTTCGTCGCACGCGACTTCGGCCTTTTCATCGACGGCGCGATGCAGCCCGCGCACTCGGCCGCGCGGCTCGACGTGTACGACCCGGCCACCGGCGAGCGGCTCGCGACGGTCGCGGATGCCGACGCGCACGACGTCGATCGCGCGGTCGCGAGCGCGAAACACGCGTTCGACACCCGCGTATGGAGCGGGCTGCGCCCGGCTGAGCGCGAGCGCATCCTGCTGAGGCTCGCCGACCTGATCGAAGCCGACGCCGAGACGCTCGCGCAGCTCGAAACGCTGAACCAGGGCAAGTCGATCCACGTGTCGCGCGCGATCGAGGTCGGCGCGAGCGTCGAATACGTGCGCTACATGGCCGGCTGGGCGACCAAGATCACCGGCCAGACGCTCGACGTGTCGATCCCGTTCCCGCCCGGCGCACGCTATACGGCCTATACGCGCAAGGAGCCCGTCGGCGTGGTGGCCGCGATCGTGCCGTGGAATTTCCCGCTGATGATCGCGGTGTGGAAGCTGATTCCGGCGCTCGCGGCCGGCTGCACGATCGTGCTCAAGCCATCGCCGGAAACGCCGTTCACCGCGCTGCGCCTCGCCGAACTCGCCCGCGACGCGGGCGTGCCGCCCGGCGCGTTCAACGTCGTCACCGGCGGCCGCACGTGCGGCGCCGCGCTGTCGAGCCACCCGTCGATCGCGAAGATCTCGTTCACCGGCTCGACCGCGACCGGCAAGCTGGTCGGCGCGGCGGCCGTGCAGAACATGACGCGCTTCTCGCTCGAACTCGGCGGCAAGAATCCGATCGTGATGCTCGACGACGTCGACGTCGCGCAGGCGCTCGATGGCGTCGCCGCCGGCGCGTTCTTCAACCAGGGGCAGGTGTGCGCGGCCGCGTCGCGCATCTACGTGCACCGCAGCAAGTTCGCGCAGCTCGCGGACGGCCTCGCGGGCGTCGCGCGGTCGATGAAGCTCGGCGCGGGCCTCGACACGACCGCGCAGATCAACCCGCTCGTCTCCGCGCACCATCGCGACAAGGTCGTCCAGCACATCGAAGGCGCGCGCCGTGCGGGCCTCACGTTCCTCGCGGGCGGCACGCCAGCCGACGATCTGCCCGGCTACTACGTGAAGCCGGCCGTGATCGCCGATCCGCATCCGGACAGCGCGATCGTGCGCGACGAGGTGTTCGGCCCGGTGATCGTCGTCGTGCCGTTCGACGATGCGGCCGATGCGGTGCGGCTCGCGAACGCGTCGCCGTACGGCCTCGCCGCGAGCATCTGGAGCAACGACCTGAAGCGCGTGATGAACCTCGTGCCGCGGATCGAGGCCGGCACCGTGTGGGTGAACTGTCACATTCCGCTCGATCCGTCGATGCCGTTCGGCGGCTACAAGCAGTCGGGCATCGGCCGCGAGTTCGGCCAGTACGCGATCGAAGGCTTCACCGAAACCAAATCCGTCTGCATCGCGCACTGACGCGCGGCGCGAACGCCGACCACCTCGAACCCGAGCGATCGAGGTTCAACCGATCCGAAAGTGGAGATTGCAATGAGCTACAACGAAGCGAAGTTCTGGCACCCGATGCTGCACCCGAACGAAATGAAACAGCGCAAGCCGATCCGCATCGTGCGCGGCGACGGCTGCTACGTGTTCGACGAAACCGGCCGGCAACTCGTCGACGGCGTCGCGGGCCTGTGGAACGTGAATGTCGGGCACAACCGCCAGGAAGTGAAGGACGCGATCGTGCGTCAGCTCGACGAACTCGAATACTTCCAGCTGTTCGACGGCATCTCGCATCCGCGCGCGGAAGAGCTGTCGAAGAAGCTGATCGACATGCTCGAACCCGAAGGGATGCGCCGCGTGCTGTACAGCTCGGGCGGCTCCGACTCGATCGAGACCGCGCTGAAGATCGCGCGCCAGTACTGGAAGGTGCGCGGCCAGGCCGACCGCACGAAGTTCATCTCGCTGAAGCAGGGTTATCACGGCACGCACTTCGGCGGCGCGTCGGTGAACGGCAATACGGTGTTTCGCCGCAACTACGAGCCGAACCTGCCCGGCTGCTTCCACGTCGAGACGCCGTGGCTGTACCGCAACCCGTTCACGCAGGATCCGGAGGAACTCGGCCGGATCTGCGCGGAAATGCTGGAGCGCGAGATCCAGTTCCAGAGCCCCGACACGGTTGCCGCGTTCATCGCCGAACCGGTGCAGGGCGCGGGCGGCGTGATCGTGCCGCCGGCCAACTACTGGCCGCTCGTGCGCGAGGTGTGCGACCGCTACGGCGTGCTGCTGATCGCCGACGAAGTCGTGACGGGCTTCGGCCGCAGCGGCAGCATGTTCGGCAGCCGCGGCTGGGGCGTGCGTCCTGACATCATGTGTCTCGCGAAGGGGATCTCGTCCGGTTACGTGCCGCTCGGCGCGACGGCCGTGAACGCGCGGATCGAGGACGCATTCTCCGCGAACGCGGACTTCGGCGGCGCGATCATGCACGGCTACACGTACGCCGGGCACCCGGTTGCGTGCGCGGCCGCGATCGCGAGCCTCGACATCGTCGTGAAGGAAGACCTGCCGGCGAACGCGGCGAAGCAGGGCGCGTATCTGCTCGAAGCGCTGCGGTCGTTTCCGGAACGCTTCGCGGCGGTGGGCGAGGTGCGCGGCAAGGGGCTGATGCTCGCGCTCGATCTCGTCGCGGACAAGCAGACCCGCGAGCCGATCGACCCGCTGTCCGGCTATGCGAACGCGGTCGCCGAAGTGGCGCGCGAGCACGGCGTGCTGGTGCGTCCGGTCGGCACGAAGATCATCCTGTCGCCGCCGCTCGTGATCCAGCGCGAGCCGCTCGACCGGATCGTCGACGCGCTCGCGGCGGGCTTCGAGGCCGTGCCGTTCGCGTGAGGGCGTAAGGGCCCGGTAAGGGCGTGCTGTCGTGACCGCGTGAGCGCGCGACGACGAACCGGCGGTGGAGGGCGGGATAACCCGCTCCCCACCGCCGTTTTGCCGATTTGCGCTATGACCGAACAATTTTGCCTGCGTATTTTTTCGACATCGGATCGAGTTTGATCGACAGGGGCCCGGGGTCGAAGCGCTGACGCGCTGCCCCGGGCCGGCCGCGAAGCACGGAACGGGCGCCGCAGCGGCGGCGCCGGCCGAAACAGGAAGGAGACGACGATGTCGGGATGGTCTGGAGTGACGGGCGCCGCGGGCGAAACGCCCGCCGGTGCGTCGGCTGAAGCGGGCGGCGGCACGGTGCTGACGGCGGGCGCGGTCGGTTTTCCGACCGCGCTGGCGAGTGCCGTCGGCCTCATCATGGCGAGCCCGGTGATCCTCACCGCGACGTCGGGCTTCGGGATGGGCGGCTGGGCGTTCGCGGTCGCGATGATCATCGCGTTCGTGATGATGCAGGCGCAGGCGACGACGTTCTCCGAAGCCGCCGCGATGCTGCCGACGGCCGGCTCGGTTTACGATTACCTGTCGTGCGGGCTCGGCCGCTTCTGGGCGATCACCGGCACGATTTCCGCGTATTTCCTCGTCCACGTGTTCGCCGGCACGGCGGAGACGATCCTGAGCGGGATCATGGCGCTCGTGAACTTCGAGTCGCTGAACGCCGCGCTCGAGAAGCACAACAGTTCGTGGCTCGTCGGCGTCGGCCTGGTGGTCACGTTCGCGATCACCAACATCATCGGCATCAAGGTGTTCAGCAAGCTCGAGATCGTGCTGACGGCCGGCATGTGGCTGTCGCTGATGATCTTCGGGATCCTCGGCCTCGCCGCGGCGCCCGCCGTGCATCTCGACGGCTGGTTCGGCGGCTCGGCAGTCGGCACGTCGGTGCCGGCCGTGCTGTCGCTGGTCGGGATGGCGATGTTCATGTTCGTCGGCTGCGAGTTCGTCACGCCGCTCGCGCCGGAAATGAAGGCGCCGGGCCGCACGATTCCGCGTGCGATGGCGCTCGGCCTCGTCGGCGTCGCGATCTGCATGTTCCTGTATGGCGCGGCGATCCGCCGCCAGGTCGCGAACGTGCCGGTCAGCCCCGACGGCCTGACGCACCTGCTCGACACGCCGGGCGCGATTCCCGCATTCGCGCTGCAGGTGCTCGGGCCGTTCGGCCGCGTGTGGTTCGGCATCGCGTTCCTGTGCGCGGGCGCCGCGACGATCAACACGCTGATGGCCGGGCTGCCGCGCATCCTGTACGGGATGGCGATCGACGGCGCGCTGCCGCGCTGCTTCGCGTATCTGCATCCGCGCTTCAAGACGCCGGTGGTCGGCATCGTCGCGGCGGCGATCGTGCCGATCGCGCACGCATGGCTGATCCACGGCAACCTCGACAGCATCCTGCACCTCGTGCTCGCCGCGACCTGCGCATGGGGCACCGCGTACCTGCTCGTCACCGCGTCGGTCGTGATGCTGCGCATCCGCCGTCCCGACCTGCCGCGCCCGTACCGTTCGCCGCTGTTCCCGCTGCCGCAGATCGTGTCGAGCGTCGGCATCGTGCTCGCGATCTGGTACATCACGCCGCCGGGCATGAACGCGCGCGACATCTACGTGCCGTTCGGCGCGATGCTCGGGCTCACCGCGCTGTATGCGCTGTTCTGGACAGTCGTCGTGCAGCGCCGGCATCCGTTCAAGCCGGTGCCGGTCGAGGAAGTGCTGCGCCGCGAGCACGTCGCGTCGTGAAGCTCGCCTTCACCCGGTGGCGCATGGCGCCCGACACCCCGCCGCCCGGCCACCGGCCCGGCGCGATCGCCGCGCGTGTGCTGGCCGACCTCGGTGCGGTGCGCGACGCGAACGGCGCCGCGGCCGACACGATGGCCCGGCTGCCGAACGGCGTGCGCGTGCGCGTCGACGAGCGCGTCGAGCGTCAGTTCCTGATGCATACGGTCAGCGTGCAGGTGACGGTCACCGTGCCCGGTCCGGCCGGGGACGGCCGCGCACGCGTGCTGCAGACCGGCTGGCTGCGACGCACCGGCGTCGCGGCCGAAGCCGAGCGGGGATGCGACCCCGGGTTTGCGCGCACCGTGGCCGCACTCGTCGCGCAGCCATCGCTTGCCGACGCGCTGCGCCCGCTGCACCTGACTGACTGCACGATCGCCGCGCACGACGGGCGCTGGACGCTGGCCGTCGTGCCGTTCGGCGGCAGCGAGGTCGTGAACCGGATGCCGTCGTTTCGCCGCTATGTGCGCCTGACCGGCGAGCAGGCCGCCGCGCTGTCGGCGGCCTGTCTTGCATTCGAAACCGCACTGCGCGGAATTTTGCGGGGGTAAGCTGTGCCGTTGCGAGCCGCGCGGCCGCAACGTGGATTCAGGGTTTTACCGGAGACGCCGATGCTGTTCCAGTCACGCTCACACGAGGACGTGCATGACCACGGGCTCGCGATCGCCGGTTGGCATCAGGTCTATCGCCAGATGACGCCGGGCCGGTTCAGGGGCACCGTCACGCAGGTGCTGTACGACGACTTCCATTTCTTCCGCGAGACGACCAACCGGCGTGTCGCTCAAACCGGCCTCGCGCCGGCCCGGCGCACGTCGCTCGCGGTGCCGTTGTCGGTGCCGCTCGCCGGTACGTTCCAGGGCCAGCCGGTCGACGGCTATGCGCTGCTCGCGCTGCGCGCCGGCGAGGATTTCGAATTCCATACGCCGGAAGGGATGGGGCTGGTCGGGATCAGCGCCGCATCGGACATGATCGACGAGCTGTGCGAAGCCGAGTTCGGCGCGGCCGGCGCGCGCAAGCTGCGGCACGTCACGCGGCTGTCGGACGAGCAGGGCGTCGCGCTCGGCGCGCGGCTGTCGTCGCTGATCGACGACGCGCAGCGCAATCCCGGCTGCCTCGAATACGCGGCCACCCGCAAGATGTTCCGCGACGCGATGCTCGGCATGTTCCTCGATGCGCTCGACCAGGGCATCGGCGTCGAGCGCCGCGACATCACGCACGCTACCTACAGCGATATCGTCAGCCGTTGCGAGAAGCATCTGCGCGACCGGCCCGAGGAACCCGTGACCGTGCTCGAACTGTGCCGCGCGCTGCGCTGTAGCCGCCGCACGCTGCAGACGAGCTTCCAGCGCGTCGCCGACGTCACGCCCGTCGGCTATCTGCGCACGATCCGGCTAAACGCTGTGCGGCGCCTGCTGCGCACCACGTGCGCGCACCAGCTCGGCGTGGGCGAGGCCGCCGCGAGCTGGGGCTTCACGCATCTGGGTTATTTCGCGCGCGAGTATCGCGACCTGTTCGGCGAGCTGCCGTCGCAGACCTTGCGTCCCGAATGACGTTTTAGTGCCGCGACAGTGACGCCGCGCGCCCTCGTGGGATACCCGATCGCTTCACCGTTTGCTGATTTGGGATAGAGGTCCCGAATTTTCGCTGGATAGAGTCCTGTCACCCATATCGACAACTCCATCGATCTGCACTGCGAATCGATGACAACAGAGGGGCGGGACATGAAGATCGGACGACGACTGGCCGCGGCCGTGGCCACGCTGGGTTGCATGCACGCACACGCGCAGACCTCCGGCAGCGTGACGCTGTACGGCACCGTGGACACCGGCATCATCTACTCGACGAACCAGCAGTTCACGCGCGCCGACGGCAGCACGGGCGGCGGCCATGCGTGGCAGATGGGCGGCGGCAACCTGGTGCCGTCCCGCTTCGGATTCCAGGGCGCCGAACCGCTCGGCGGCGGGCTCGACGCGGTGTTTTCGCTCGAGCAGCAGTTCCTGTCCGCGAACGGGCAGGCGTTGCAGGGCGGCACCGCGTTCAGCCGGCAGGCGTGGGTCGGGCTGCGCCAGGACGGGATCGGCACGCTTGGCCTCGGCCGGCAATACGACTCGTACACCGACATGCTCGGCGCGTATGTCTCGAGCAACAACTGGGCGACGCCGTACGGCTCGCATCTCGGCGACGTCGACAACCTGAATGCCGCGTTCAACTTCAACAACGCGGTGAAGTTCACCAGCGCGGACTTCCACGGCCTGACGGTCGGCGGCACGTTCAGCTTCGGCGGGCAGGCCGGCGACTTTTCCGCGAAGCGCGGCTATGCGGTCGCGGCCACCTACACCCGCGCGCCGATCGCGTTCTCGGTCGGCTATCTCGACCTGCACCAGCCGCTCGACGCGGCGCTCGGCGGCGCGAGCGGCTATATCGGCGACTTCGCGTGCAGCAACCCGGGCGCGATGTACTGCCTGCTGCAGGACGCCGGCTCGATGCGCGCGTTCGGCGCGGGCGGCTCGGTGACGCTCGGCGCGGCGACGCTCGCGCTGACCTATACGCATACGCGCCTCGGCGACAGCCGCTATTTCTCGACCGACGCGCAGCCGCGCACGCAGGTGTTCACGTTCGACATCGGCGAGCTGAACGTCACGTACATGTTCACGCCGGCGCTGCAGGGCGGCGTCGCGTATATCTTCAACGCCGCGCACACCGACGGGCGCGGCACGACGCGCTTCCACCAGGTCAACGTCGGCACGAACTACAGCCTGTCGAAGCGCACCGCGCTGTACGCGGTCGCGATCGGCCAGATCGCGAGCGGTGCGGGGCTCGGCACCGACGCGAACGGCAATGCGGCGAACTACGCGCAGATCCCGGTGCTCGCGAACAGCAATTCGACCCGCCAGCTCGCGGTGATGGCCGGGATCCGCGTGAACTTCTGATGGCGCGCGCGCCGGCCCGGGCGGGGGCGGCGAGCCGCGCCGGTGGCCGATCCCGCCGCGTGCCACAAATTCTTAACGATCGACGTGAACAATGGCGTTCGCTTCAGGCCGCCCGAAGCGTCGCCCGCGTTGCACACGTGTGCAACGCGAGGCCGACCCGCCACCACGCCGATCGAGAGAGACCTCATGACCCTGTTGAGCCGCCTGCGCGCGCTGTCCGCCGCCGTTGCGCTGTCCTTTGCCGCCTCGCACACCTTCGCGGCGGATCTCGTCATCGCCGGCCGCGACGACATCTACGGCAAGGGGCTGGCCGACGCCGTCGCCGGCTTCACCAAACTGCATCCGGGCACCGACATCGAGCTGCTCAAGCTGCCGAACGCGAACCTGTACCAGAAGCTGAAGCTGTCGATGCGCGAAGGCACCGGCACGTACGACCTCGTGATGATGGACGACACGTGGGCGCCCGAATTCATCGGCAACGGCTGGCTGAAGCCGCTGCCGGCGTCGCTCGCCGATGCCGATCTCGTGCCGTCCGCGGTCGCGCTCGGCCGCAACGCGGCGGGCGCGCTGTACGCGCTGCCGATCGTCGGCAACGTCGAGATGTTCGCTTACCGGAAGGATCTGCTCGCGAAGTACAAGCTGCAGCCGCCGCGCAACTGGGACGACGTGCTGAAGATCGCGCAGACCGTCGGCGGTGCGGACAAGAACGTGTCGGGCGTCGTGTTCCGCGGCACGAAGGGCAACCCGGTCGTG
>Ga0207647_10002763_pt1 | contig 13246 bp, 9 predicted proteins | sample KBSCornC2_FD_184295 | JGI IMG/M metagenome (GOLD analysis project Ga0207647, IMG submission 184295) | Corn rhizosphere microbial communities from Kellogg Biological Station, Michigan, USA - C2 (SPAdes) (version 2) | ecosystem: Host-associated > Plants > Roots > Rhizosphere ...
GCTATAGTTTGAATTTTTCGTAATTTGTTCTGTTCTATCTTGTTATAATGAAGCGTTTTGTACTTTTATTTATACTTATAATCCTTCCTGGTGCCTGTATTATTTCCTATGGGCAGCACTTTGGGTTACCTGAAGATTTAAAAGTCAATAAGCATGCTGATTTTTCGCAATACAGCCAATATATACTACCTGCTATAAACTACCTGGAAACAACACCCCTTAGTGGCGACAAGAAACAACGATATAAGACTGATAATTTTATCATCTTCTGGCTTGAAAGAAACCCGGATATCACACTTAGTGTACCTGACTATGTAATAAACCTGCAAAGCATAAATAATGAATTCCTATTCCTTTTTATGTCCGGCTGGATAAAGCACGTATTACTGGAGAAAGATCATACTTATCTGAATTGTAATTTAGCAGGATTAACGTCGGTGCTCAATTACTACAAATCAGGGATGGGCATAAATAAAAATGAGTACCTGGATGAGTTGGTGAAAATACAAAATGAAGGACATCTTAAAGATCTATTCGACTCCAGCAACATACAAAAGAATACTGTCCTTTGTTTTAAGCCGCCTTATAAAAAACATTCTTTCAGGTATGATGAGAACTATTTCGATTTCCATTTTTATTGTGTAAATCTTATTCATCCCAAAAGTATCAGGTATCGTTATATGCTGGATGGTTACTACGACGGGTGGATAAATACAATAGATGAAGATGTTACCTATCCCCGTTTGCCCCCTGGTAGTTATACATTCAGGATACAGGCATCGGCAAGCGATAATTTTGATCATCCATTGGAGAGTACATATTCTTTTACAGTCAGTACACCCTTATGGAAGCAGAATTGGTTTATTGCTTTAGTTCTGTTAACTGGTATCTTGCTTGTGTACCTGTATATTAAGCAAAGAGAAGCAGGCCAAAGAAAAATAGCTTCACTGAAGCAGGAACGAATAATGTTCGAATATGAACATCTCAAAAGCCAGGTTGATCCACATTTTTTATTTAATAGCCTCAATACGCTCACTAATCTTATTGCTAAAGACCAAAAGAAGGCGATAGATTACACAGAGCATCTTTCTGAATTATATCATAACATTCTGGTTTATCATGACAATGATTTCGTTTTGCTCGCAGAAGAATTTTCTATACTAAATTTATATATCACAATACAGAAGGGAAGATTCGGGAAAGCGCTGCAGTTAAATGTCAATATACCTGAGGATATTATGCGTAGCAAGAAAGTGGTACCGCTGGCATTGCAGTTGCTGATAGAAAATGCGATAAAGCACAATGTAGTCTCAGCCTCACAGCCATTAGTGATCAATATAACTGCTAATGAACATGAGCTTACAGTACGAAATATTATCCAGCCGAAAATGAGTAGGGAAAAAGGTACAGGGATAGGGCTGGACAATATAAGCCGTCGCTATAGCTTGCTTACTAATAAGCAGGTAACTTACGGCGTAATAAATAATGAATTTGTTGTAACACTCCCATTGTTATGAATATAGTAATAATAGAAGACGAACAACCGGCACGCGAACGACTTGCAGCATTGCTGAGCGAAATTGTACCATCTGCAAATTTGTTGGCCAACCATGACTCTGTGCAATCTGCCTGGAAATGGTTTTCCGAAAATCCAATGCCGGACCTTGTGCTGCTGGATGTACAGCTTGCAGATGGAACAGCTTTCGACCTCTTAAAGCTGATTAAGATTAGTTGCCCTATAATATTTACTACAGCGTTTAATAAATATGCTATAGAAGCTTTCAAAGCAACTAGTATAGACTACCTGCTAAAACCGGTAAAAAAAGCAGAGCTTGAAAAGGCATTTCAAAAGCTAAATACACTGCAGCATATTTTCAATCAGCCGGAACAATTGCAGGTGAAACTGCAACAGGCAGGTAATTATTAACGGAGGTTCATTGTCCGTTTTGGTGATAATTTAAAAACGTTGCCTGTGGAAAATATAGCATATTGCTATACTGAAAATAGGACAAGTTTCGCCAGGACATTTGATGGACATAAATACCCCCTTGACTATACGCTTGATGCGCTTGAAAAAATGCTGGACCCTCTGGACTTTTTTCGGATTAACAGGCAATACCTGATAAGTGTTAAGGCCATAGCAGAAATGAAGGTGTTTAATAAGGCGCGCGTAATAGTAAAGCTCACTCCTGAGGCTAAGGAAGTACCTGTGGTAAGTACTGAACGTGCAGCAGACTTTAAACTTTGGCTTTCCGGTGAGCTGGAATAGTGGCAGTGACTTTCGTCCGAGAAAGCCATGTATTTGATCTTTGCTTATCAGTAAACTATTAAAAATCAGACTTGGCATGGATTTTATCTATATCCCTTTGTGATCAAACGAAAGAAATTATTTGTTGTCTTTACTTCACTTCTTATTCTATCCCTATTGGTCCTGGGCACGCTCGCCTGGATATCAGAGGGATACAAAAAATACATAAAAACTAACCTTCCAGCCTGGGTGTTAAAGGGTACAGATAGTATTTATCACGCCTCAGTTGAAGATATAAGTATAAATATTTTTACCCGCCGGCTTACTATCACTGGCATTAAGTTGCAGGCCGATACTAATTGTATCCAATATCATAGAGAGACAGGTAAGTCCAATAAAGTAACAGTAGACCTTTATGTACCGAAGCTGCAGCTGAATGGTATCGTTTGGGGAAAGCTATTAACTAACAAAGAACTTTCCTGCAATGGGGCTATTATATGGCAACCCAAGGTGGTCATTATCTCCAAATATCATGAGGTCGATTCCTCAAGGATTTGGCAAGGGAAAAAAGGCTCAGCAGAAATAAAAAGATTATTTGCTACCTCTATACAAATTATTCAGCCTGATATAACTTTCAAATCATTCAATAAGGACGAGGATAGCTTTATTTGCAGGCTTAATGGCGGTGAAGGAATATTAAATGATTGGCTGCTTGACGATAAGGATAATGATACTACACGTTTTCTATTAGCCAGGTCTTGTATTATAGACTCTTCGGCTTTTCTTTTTCAAAAGCCCTCTATGTTATATGCTTTTAAAACACGGTCTTTTTATTTTAATACAGCTAAAGAAGTGCTTTCTCTGCAAAACATATCAGTAGCACCTACAGTAACCAAGGCTGAATATTACCGCATTGTAAGGCATCGTACTACTATTTGCAATGCAAGTGTATCTATGCTGCAGTTTGTAGATTTTAAGTGGCAGCAGCTTATTCATAACAATAAGTTGCGCTGTGCTGCTATACATCTTACTAATCCGAACGTAGCATTGTACTTTAGCTATTTGCCGCCCTCACGCCCTTCCAATGTTGTAAAGTATGATCCGCCTATAATCATCAGGACTATGCAGTTAAAACTTGATATTCCTGACATAATTATACACGATGGTCATGTTACGTATACGGAGCTTAATGAAGTGAGCATGCAGGAAGGAAAGCTTGATTTAAGTAAGATAAATTGTTCTGTAAATAATGTCACTAATATTGATACGGTAATAGGGCGAAATAACAAGCTAGTGGCCAGGGCTAATGGTAAAGTATATAATACCAGCGACATGAGCGCTGTGTTTACTGTAATCTTGTCCGACACATCAGGTGCATTTAATATTCATGCAAACATTAAAAATGTATATGCTTCACAAATAAACCAGGTAACGCGACCATTGTCGCTTTTGCAGGTAGATTCCCTGCAATTGCATACAGTGAACGTGGCTGTAGATGGTAACAAAAATTATACACATTCACAGCTAAGCATGCTTTATAACAACCTGAAGATAAAAGTGGAGAAGCCTGCCGCAGAGGATAAGCTAAAATCAAGACCGGTTATTTCATTTCTGGCGAATACATTTTTTGTGTATAGCGATAACCCTATGCCCAATGGCCAATTGCGCACCGCAGACACATATCTGCCAAGAGATGTAACAACAGCGTTTATGCCAATGATAGTGAAAAATGTGCGACAGGGAATGAACAAAATCATGGTGAGGCATGAGAAACTGGTAGCAGAGATAACCAATGATAAAACTGCAAAGAAAGAAAAGCATAAAGGAAAAGGGTTATTTAACTGGCGTAAGTAAGCGGATAATTTATAAACCTGTACTAAAAGCGTTTTTTTTATTTCTTAGAGTAAAATTGCAAAACAAGTACATTTGCGCTCTAATAATATCGTAAATAATAGTTTGTAAATGGAAAAGAAAACATGGCATGATACGCATAAAGAATCATTGTCGTATGGAGACCGACTGGCAGATACCGTGGCAAGCGGCATGGGCTCGTGGCGGTTTATCATCATTCAAAGCGCTATTGTTGTAGTATGGATGAGCCTTAATCTTGTAGGCTTTTTTTATCATTGGGATACTTATCCCTTTATCCTGCTTAATTTATTGTTTTCCACACAAGCTGCCTATGCTGCGCCAATAATCATGATGTCGCAAAATAGGCAAAGCGAGCGCGACAGGGCACAGGCACATGCCGATTATCAAACAAATTTAGAGGCAAAGCGGGAAATTGAAACCTTGCAAATAAAACTAAACAGTTTAGAAATTGAAAAGCTTGACAAGATTATTTCAATGCTTGAAGAAATGAAGCAATCTGCAGACAGCAAATAGCCTATGCCTTTATTAAGGCTTCATACAGTTTCTCTATCTCTATAGGTTTGCTTAAGAAGCCATTAAATAATGAGCCATATTCATCTAAATGCTGTGCAGTAATATCTGCAGTAAGTGCAAATATGGGCGCTTTTATATTTAGGCTCCCCTTACTTCTTATCTGTTGAGTTGCATCAAAGCCATTCATTTCAGGCATATGTATGTCCATTAATATATAATCAAATGCCTTTTCATTACTTTTTTCAACGGCTTCCAACCCATTTTTTGCATGTACTGTACTAATGCCCCATTTTGATAAAAGCTTTGTAAGCACAATTGCATTTATCATATTGTCTTCAGCTATTAAAGCACTTTTATTTTTTAATTGATCAAGTTTTTTAACAGACACAATTTCCGGCTTTGCAGATCGTTTTAGTTTTAGATCAAAATAAAACTCAGAGCCTTTATTCAGTTCGCTTTTTACCTGCACTTTGCTGCCATGCAGTTCCACGAGTTGTTTTACTATTGCAAGTCCAAGGCCTGAGCCTCCCTGTTTTCTTGTAGTCACAGATTGCGGCTGAAAGAAGCTATCGAAAATTTTGCTTAGATATTGGGGGGCTATGCCATTGCCGGTGTCCTTTATTCTAAAGCTTAGTAAATCAATATCATTATCGCTGCTTTTCTTTTCGATATCTATTGTTATGTTCCCTTGCTCAGTAAATTTAATCCCGTTGCTAACCAGGTTCCCTAATATCTGTGACAATTTAGTTTCATCGAGTTCATAAAATCTGCTGACATTCGAATGTACATTTAGATTTAGCTCCAGCCCTTTTTCCTTTGCAAGGCTATCATATGTATTCTTAATGTTATTTAGTAGTACTATAAAGTTGCTTGGGCGTGTTTCTACATGTGCTTTTCCCGAGTCCAGCTTTGTGAAGTCTAGGATATCATTTATGATAAGCAATAAATTATTCGCGGCAAATTTTAATGAGTTAAGTAATTGCTTTTCTTCTTCATTTGATTTTTCTTTTAAGAGCGAGCTAATAGTAATAACAGCATTTAACGGGGTTCTTATTTCATGGCTCATAGTTGAAAGAAATTCCTGCCGCACCTTAAATGCCTGTTCCGCCATGTCCTTTTTCCTTATTATTTCCGCCTTTTCTTTTTCCAGCTTCGCTTCTTTTTCAAGTGCATCTTTTTTACTTATCAACTCATAGTTTTCTATTACCTGCAGTGTATTTGTATTGATGACTGCTTCCTTCTGCTTCATGTATTGTTCAAGATAATGAAGCGATTTTACAGGATCTTTTAGCTTTTTATATACTTCGTATAGCAGCTTGTTTGCCTTAAATGAAACCATTGAAATATTATAGTCATGACTCACCTTCAGTGCCCTATTCAATGCCCTTTTCGTTTTTGTGAAAAGGCCCATTTTGAAATATAGCAGCCCCATTTTTCTATAAGTCATTGCAATGCCCATGTGGTCGCCCATTTCCTGGTGTATAGTCAATGCCCTTTTATAATCATCATCTGCTTCGCTGTACTTTTTCAATGCCGCGTTCACCTTCCCTTTGCCGTACAATGCAAAAGCCAGACCCCGTATGTCTCCGGATACCTGCTTCATTTTTATAGACTCTTTTATTAAGTCCATTGCTTTCTCAATGTTGCCCTGTTTTAGGAATATGCCTGATAGAGGATTATAAGCATTAGAAACAAGATTTAAGTCATTGGCGCTCTGCCCGGCAACAATAGCATTTTCATAAGCTTTTATAGCATTTTTTTGGTCTCCTATATATTCGAAAATTGTCCCTAATGATTTTTGTACTCTTGCTTCATTATGATAGTCTTCAAATTTCCGGTATGTGCTTAAGCAATCTATTAGATAGACAAGACCGAGATGGAAATTATTTGTTTTGTAGTGAATGCCTGCTATATTGTATTTCGCATCAGCTATTCCTTTTTCATCATTAAGTTGCTCGAAGCATTCAATTGCTTCTTTTGATAGATTCATCGACCAGTCGTGCTGCCCCATAATCATATAAAACAAAGAAAGCTGGCTTAGGCATTTTCCTATTAGTGCTTTGTCAGATAATTTTTTGCTTATTTTTAGCGCATTTTCAGTTAAGGAAATGCTTGACTTTAGGCTACTTATTCGGCCTTTATATGCCTGGTTCAATAATGAGATTACCTCATCCTTTGTACCTATAGATGACTGTGTCATATTCAGTATAAGGTATAAAACAGTGAATAGCTAAAGATAGCTATTTGTAAAATGATTAATTAATTTTTATTTGCATGTTTGTACTGTATTCATAGGAATATGCTATATTTTCAAGGGTATTTAGATGTTTATGCGTATTATGAGTAAGTGGTTTTTAGCGCTTGCAATGATAATAGTTATGGCTATTATCGTTTTTTGTGGGTATTATTTTTTTTCTGATTACCACTATTTGGTAAAATGGTTTCTACAAACGAATAATTGTTTTTACCGGCATAACTATTGGACGAGGGACTTTTTTACAGCAGATGTCAAGAAGGAAGGTGATATGTTTTGTGTCGCAGGGTTCCTATTAGGGGTGGTAACATTGTACATCATTGGTAAACAATTTAGGCAGGCTTCAGCTTCATTTAGCGTAAAAATTACCAGGCCGGACATTTATGCAATATTAGTATGTCTCGTACTTTGTACGTTTGCCTGGATATGGGGCAATTCATTAGTACACCAGGGATTTGATGAAGTATTCTCTGCTGTCAATTGTGCATTACTGCCCCCCTTGCAAGTTCTTTCTTATTACATGTTGCCTAACAATCATATACTGTTTAATTTCTTAAATAGTGTGTTGTTTCATTTCGCCCCAGATAAAGTGCTTACAGGCAAGCTAATATCTTTAGTTTGTTATTGGGGAATAATTATTGCTGTGTTCTATTTTCTGTCTCAACTTATTAAGGATAGGTTATTAGTAATAATAGCAACACTGGTTATCTGTTTTCAATTTCCTGTATGGGGGTTTGGTTTTGAGGCCAGGGGTTATGAGTTTTGCAATCTTTCCGGCTGGGTGTCTTTTCTTGCGATAATAAATTATGCTATAGGCAAGCAGGTGAAATGGTTGTATCTACTCTCTTTGTTTAGCATCATAGGTTACTTTACCATACCTACTTTTCTGTGCTTTCATATTGGGGTTTTACTATTTGGTGTTATATGGATGTTGATTGCGAAATCATTTGACAAGAAGTTTTGGCTTAGTCAGCTGTTTGTATCAGCATTTGTATATTTGCTTTATTTGCCCGCAATATGTTTCTCGGGCTTGCAGGCATTTACTGCCAACAGATATGTAACTGCTACCACTTTTACATTTCAGGCATTCTATAAAGAGGGCTTAAATATTTTTACAGACTATCTCAACTATTATTCTTCCAATTTTATCCTGGGGCATAATATAGCAGACCTGATATTGTTTTTATTGCCTTTGGCATTATTCTTTTTCTACAAAAACAAGGTAAACCTGTTGCTTGCCTCGTTTTATGTTGCCATCTGGCTTTCCTGCATTACAGTAGCATATGCTATGAAGATTTACCCTATAGATCGTTCTATGGGTGCTCAAATAAATATTAGTCTGGCATTGAGTATGTATGCCTTGTACTTAATGTTGTTTAAGCCTGGGGGACTTCTTAGAAAGCGAATTGTCATAAATGGTTTGATGGTCGTGTTTCTATTGGCATTAGGCATTCATTTTGGTATCAAGAACCAGGAGCGTGTAAACATTTGGCTCTATCATAATAACATTAATGACAAATATGACATTCTTACTCACCAGGGAATAGATTTGATCCCGGCAGGTAGCAGCGTTGCTTGTTCAGATGAATGCTTTTACTGGTATTATTTTTGTCAAAAGAAAGGATGTATTGTAAGTAAATGTGGCCAGGATAATGAGCAATATTATATACGTCTTAATACTGACCCATTACCTGCTGCTGGTAAAAAGTACATTTTGTATAGAACCATAGGGGATTATGAAATGTATAAACGGGAATAAGCTTATTCTGTCCTAATGACTAGTTAATCGTTTACAAATTACTTGTTAACCCAAGACCGCCATTATTATATATAGTTTTATTTCCTTTTCTTGCGCGATATTCGTAACCCTGCTACGTGAATCTTTTTAAAACATCCTTTTATTCTGTTATCTCTACTTTTATCCGCACATTGGCTGGTATAGTGGCTGGTAAAGTAGTAGCTGTATATACAGGGCCTACGGGTGTGGCTTTGCTGGGGCAGTTCAATAACTTTATAAATATTTCTACCACTTTTGCCAATGGCGGCATAAACACCGGAGTGGTAAAATATACAGCCGAATACGGTAATAATGAACAGAAGATAAATAGTCTTTTCAGTACATCGTTTAAGATTACATTATATACTTCGGGCATTATAGGCCTTGCGCTGATGTTATTTTCTTATCCCTTGTCCGGCTACCTTTTTGCTAATTCAGCATATGCATCCATTTTTATAATATTCGGTTGCTCGATAGTGCTGTATGCGCTTAATAGCTTATTCTTATCCATTTTAAATGGTAGCGGAGATATAAAAGCGCTGTCTTATGTTAATATGAGCTCTAATATTGCGGGCCTACTGTTTACGGTGGTATTGGTACATTATTTAAATATTTATGGCGCACTATTGTCTATCATTCTGGCGCAGTCTATAGTTTTTTGTATTTCTGGTTATGTATTAATGAAGCGCAGCTGGTTTAAACTATCTTATTTCTTTAGTTCTTTTGATACGACAATGCTGAAAAAATTGTCAGCATTTAGCTTGATGGCAATAGTTTCTGCACTTACGGTACCACTCTCTCAAATTATCTTACGGCAATACCTCATACAGCATTTATCTGTTCAGTCAGCAGGTATTTGGCAGGGGGTCAATAGTATTTCCAATGCCTATTTGCTGCTTGCTTCATCAGCTATTTCTATTTACTATTTGCCCAAACTCGCTTCTCTGAAAACAAAAAGTGAAATACGTCATGAAATACACTCAGGTTACAAAATGATATTGCCGGTAATGGCCGTATGCTGTATGGCTATATACCTATTCCGTTCATTTATTATCAGGCTGCTATTTACAAAAGCTTTCACCGCTATGAACGAATTGTTTTTATTCCAGATGCTTGGTGATCTTTTAAAAGTTGGCACCTGGATATTAGCTTATCTTATGCTGGCAAAGTCAATGACCAGGCTATATATCATTACCGAGGTTTTCTTTCATGTCCTCTATGTAGTGCTCGGATACTTTCTAGTAAATAGATATGGCCTTGTGGGTATTACTTATGCCTTTGCTATTAATTATTTTATTTTCTTCATTACACTCGTTTACATCTTTAGACGTATTCTTTTCAAAAAGAAAATGAATAGAAATTACAAGTAGGCCACTTTTTAATGTATCCTTATTGTTACCGTAATATTATTTAATCATTTCCTTTGAGTTATTGGAGTTTTATCAAATTATAAAATCTCAATAAACCGCTTCCTTTCTCGCATCAGCTTTAGACATTTGCCCAAAATTATAAGGCGCAATGCATAAACTTCTACGTACCTGTGTAGTTATATCTCTGGTATTTTTCAATGCGATAGTTGTTAGAGCGGGTGAAATTAAAGGGCATGTATATGATAGAGCAACACGAGAGCAATCGGTAGGTGCCTATGTAGTAATAAAGTCTCTGAATAAAGTATCAATAACAGGTCTGGATGGCTCTTATCACATCAATAATCTGGAGGCCGGTAAATATAAAGTGACGATTAGCTACATGGGGTATCTGACAATTGATACAACGGTTACAATAAAAGATAATTCGGATGTTGTGAAGCTCGATGTTTATCAGCAGTCTTCATCTAAAGAACTAAAAGAAGTACAAGTATCTGCAAAAGCGGAAGGCGGTTCTGATGCTTTTGCAAATAACAAAGAAAAGAATGCGGATAACGTAATGAATATATTATCTGCGCGAGCTATACAGATATCACCAGATATTACAGTATCTGAAGTGATGCAGCGTGTGTCAGGTGTTTCCATGGAAACCAGTAACTCAGGTTCGCAATATGCAGTTATCCGTGGTATGGATAAGAAGTATAACACAACGCTGGTAAATGGAGTGAAAATTCCAAGCCCTGATGACAAAGAACGTTATGTCCCACTTGATATGTTTCCGGCCGAGTTGCTGGAGCGTCTTGAGGTTATTAAGTCATTGACGCCAAGTATGGAAGCTGATGCAACTGGTGGCACTATGAACTTAGTAATGAAAGACGCGCCTGACAAACTACTGGTTGAGGGAAATGTAGCCATTGGATACAGCACTGCTTTTCAAAATCAGGACTTTCAGAAATATAGTACCGCAGATGTAAACTGGAAATCACCTGCTGAACTCTTAGGCTCTAATGTATACGCACCCGTTTCTATGTTCCCTTCGTCTAACCTGGTGACCTCTAATGTGCAAATGCCCCTGAATACAAATGCGAGTTTGTCTTTGGGCGATAGGTTTTTTAAAGATAAGTTAGGTGTTATACTCTCAGGGAGTTATCAAAATACTTACAACGAATATAACTCAGATTTACTTATTGAGAATAATACTGTTAGTGCCCCATCTAAAGATAGGTATACAAACAACCTTCCTGCCTTTTCGGATATCGAACATAGAGAATACTCAACATTATCAAAAAGATTAGGTGTTATTTCCAAGATCGATTATAAGATCAATGATAGAAATTCTATTAGCTTGTTTGGTACGCATATCCAGCTAAATGAGTATCGGGTTAGAAGTGCTATCGATTCTGTTCCCGGGGGCAGCACTTTTAACAATACCTGGACAAATATTATTGGAGTAAAATACAAAACAGAAACGCGTACCACACTGCAGGACATTGACAACATTACTTTGCAGGGCAAACATCAGCTCTCTGATAACATTTCTGCAGACTGGTCTTTGGTAGGCTCTGAGGCCAAACGTCTTCTGCCAAATGATGCCCAATTTAGTTATGCTACAAAACTGGATATTGTAACTGATCCCGTTACTAATGCGCAAACATATTCGCTAGGGAAACCATACTATCCATATGTAACAGGACAGACAGATGAGTGGCAGCATAATACGGATAAAGACCTTGCAGCCTATGTTAATCTGCATTATAAAGTAGGCTTTATACCTTTTCTTAATTTAATAGATGTTGGCGGTCTATACCGACAAAAGCATAGAGATAACTATGATAACGTGTATTCTTTAGATCAGGTGATAGATTCAACGGGATATCAGAAATACACAACAGTTCCTAATGCGATGTTGCAGTTTACAAGAACAAGCGATGCCTTAGGCAATTCTGCTGCAAATGCAGGTATTTATACTTTTGATGAAAATTTAACTGCTTATTACGCACAGGCACACGTAGATGTTGGTCAGCTTAAAATGCTGGGCGGAGTGCGTATTGAAAACACACAGCAAAGTTACGTGTCTTCCTTACCTGTTACACAGCCTGGTAAAACAGCAAGTTATAACTACACGGATATCTTACCTAGTATACAAGGCAAATATGATTTGAATTCAAAAGCAGGCATACGATTCTCTTACTTTAAATCGCTTTACCGCCCTGCTTTTGCTGATCTTATACCATTTTATACTGCTACATCTGATGAATATGCTCCAAGAGTTGGTAACCCATTTTTAAAACATTCTGTAATTCATAATGCAGATGTTCGATACGAATTGTTTCCTAAAGGATTAGATCAATTAATGATTGGCGGCTTTTATAAATATATAATTGATCCTATTGAAGATGGTATAGTACCGCAATCAAAAACGGATGCCGTACTTGAGCCTGGAAACTTTGGTAATGCAACTAACTATGGGATTGAAATAGTGGTAAGGAAGTTCTTTGGCAATTTCGGTATTGCAGGTAACTATACATATACCCACTCTGACATAAATTCTGATAAGGTTATATACCACAAAACGAATGGGTCTGCAACTGACAGTGCTTATGCGCATCTTTCTCAGCATAGGCCATTGCAAGGACAGGCAGCTAATATTGGCAACATTTCATTATTATATAAAAACAGCAAAAACAAATTTGAAGCGCAACTCGCTTTTGTTTATACAGGTGAGCGTATTAATAAAGTTTCTTACTACAAAGACCTTGATGTGTGGGAGAAGCCAACACTCAACCTGGATTTTTCTGCACAAAAACAATTTGGGAAGCACTTCATTGTCTACATGAAATTGAAGAATCTTCTAAATACCGGATATGGCTTATTTATTAAGCAACCTAATACTGCCTATGATGCGCCTGCAAAACTCCCATATCAGGATAGCAGAAACTACTACACTATTGAAAGCGATTACCATTACTCAACAATCCTTATAGGGTTAAGGTATAAACTTGATTAAAACATTTATTGAAAAATTTAAAGCTAAAAAACTAAACAACAAACATGAGAAAATCAATTTCACTACTAATTATTCCTGCAATGCTATTTGCTATGGCATCTTGTAAGAAAAGTTCTGATAATAGCAACGTTTCTGCAGCACAGATCCAGGTTGGTGCAAGCATCAGCGATTCTACTACGGGTGGTACTTTAAAAGGAACAATGGCGGG
>Ga0207647_10002765_pt1 | contig 13242 bp, 16 predicted proteins | sample KBSCornC2_FD_184295 | JGI IMG/M metagenome (GOLD analysis project Ga0207647, IMG submission 184295) | Corn rhizosphere microbial communities from Kellogg Biological Station, Michigan, USA - C2 (SPAdes) (version 2) | ecosystem: Host-associated > Plants > Roots > Rhizosphere ...
GAGCGCGAGCGGCTCGACAAGTTCGGGCGGCCGCTGCTGGGCGCAACCGTGAAGCCGAAGCTCGGGCTTTCGGGGCGCAATTACGGCCGCGTGGTCTACGAGGCGCTGAAGGGCGGGCTCGACTTCACCAAGGACGACGAGAACATCAACTCGCAGCCCTTCATGCATTGGCGCGATCGCTTCCTCTACTGCATGGAAGCGGTGAACCGTGCGCAGGCCGCTTCCGGCGAGGTGAAAGGCACGTACCTGAACATCACCGCGGGAACGATGGAGGACATGTACGAGCGCGCGGAATTCGCCAAGGAGCTCGGATCGTGCATCGTCATGATCGACCTCGTGATCGGCTACACCGCGATCCAGTCGATGGCGAAATGGGCCCGGCGCAACGACATGATCCTGCATCTGCATCGCGCCGGTCACTCGACCTATACGCGGCAGAAGAGCCACGGCGTGTCGTTCCGCGTCATCGCCAAATGGATGCGGCTTGCCGGCGTCGATCACATCCATGCCGGCACGGTGGTCGGCAAGCTCGAAGGCGATCCGAACACCACGCGCGGCTATTACGATGTCTGCCGCGAGGATTTCAACCCGACCAAGCTCGAGCATGGCTTGTTCTTCGACCAGTCCTGGGCGAGCCTGAACAAGATGATGCCGGTGGCCTCCGGCGGCATCCATGCCGGCCAGATGCACCAGCTGCTCGATCTCCTGGGCGAAGACGTCGTGCTGCAATTCGGCGGCGGCACGATCGGCCATCCCATGGGCATCGCGGCGGGCGCGATCGCCAACCGCGTGGCGCTGGAGGCGATGATCCTCGCCCGCAACGAGGGCCGCGACTACGTCCATGAAGGGCCGGAGATCCTGGCCAGGGCGGCCGAGACTTGCACGCCGCTGAAGGCGGCGCTCGAAGTCTGGAAGGACGTCACCTTCAACTATCAATCCACCGACACGCCGGACTTCGTGCCGACTGCGCTCGAAACCGTTTGAGGAGACGCAACATGAAACTCACCCAGGGCTGCTTTTCGTTCCTGCCCGACCTCACCGACGATCAGATCGCCAAGCAGGTGCAGTATTGCCTCTCAAACGGCTGGGCGGTGAATATCGAGTTCACCGACGATCCGCACCCCCGCAACACCTATTGGGAGATGTGGGGCCTGCCGATGTTCGACCTTCAGGACGCCGCCGGCGTGATGATGGAGCTCGCCCAATGCCGCAGGGTGTACGGCGACCGATACATCCGTATCAGCGGCTTCGATTCCAGCCATGGCTGGGAGTCGGTGCGAATCTCGTTCCTCGTCAACCGGCCGCCGCAGGAAGCGGAATTCGAGCTGGTGCGCCAGGAAGTGGGGGGGCGCGCGATCCGCTACACCACCGTGCGAAAGACGCCTGCACACGTGTCCTAGTCATCCGTTTCCGCGCGGAGCTCTCCCTGCTCCGTATCCTTGGCGGACCACTGCTTCGCCGCTTCCCCCCGCGGCGAAGCTTTTTTCTTCGAGGTGCCGATGCTTGACGTGCCCCATGCGACGACCGCCGAAGGCGGCGAGACCAATTTCGATCTCCGCAAGGAAGCCGAAGCGGCCGGGATCACGGATACGCTGCAGCAGCTCGAGCAGGAGCTGGTTGGCCTCCGGCCGGTCAAGAACCGCGTACGCCAGATTGCCTCGCTCCTGCTGATCGAGCGCATCCGGCAGCGTGCGGGCCTCGCCTCCGCGCCGCCGACGCTGCACATGTCGTTCACGGGCAATCCCGGCACCGGCAAGACCACCGTGGCGCTGCGCATGGCGAAGATCCTGCACGGGCTCGGTTTCGTGCGGCGCGGTCAGGTGATCTCCGTGACGCGTGACGACCTCGTCGGCCAGTATATCGGCCACACCGCGCCGAAGACGAAGGAGATCTTGAAGAAGGCGATGGGCGGCGTGCTGTTCATCGACGAGGCCTATTATCTGCACCGGCCGGACAATGAGCGCGACTACGGCCAGGAGGCGATCGAGATCCTGCTTCAGGTGATGGAGAACCAGCGCGAGGATCTCGTCGTGATCCTCGCCGGTTATGGCGAGCGAATGACCAGCTTCTTCGCTTCCAATCCCGGCTTCCGTTCGCGCATCGCCCACCACATCGAGTTTCCGGACTATGCGGAAGCCGAGCTGCTCGTCATTGCCGAGCTGATGCTGAAGGAGCGCGGCTATCGCTTCTCGGCGGCCGCGCGCGAGGCCTTTGAAAGATACATCGCGCTGCGGCGGACCCAGCCGTTCTTCTCCAACGCGCGCTCGATCCGCAATGCCGTCGACCGCATCCGCTTGCGGCAGGCCGATCGGCTGGTGTCCGATCTCGACCGGATGCTCGAAATTACCGACCTCGAGACCATCGATCCCGTGGACGTGCTGGCAAGCCGCGTCTTCAGCGGCGGGGCCGACGTGCGGAGTGCAAAGCCATGACCAGCGAGATCCTTATCGCTCCCTCGATCCTGGCCGCGGACTTCGCCCGTCTCGGGGAGGAGATCGCAGCCATCGACGCGGCCGGCGCGGACTGGATCCATTGCGACGTCATGGACGGACATTTCGTCCCGAACATCAGCTTCGGCGCCGATGTCATCAAGGCGATCCGGCCGGTGACGAAGAAGATCTTCGACGTGCATCTGATGATCGCGCCGGTCGACCCTTATCTCGAGGCGTTCGCGAAGGCCGGGGCCGATGTCATCACCGTTCATGCCGAAGCGGGACCGCATCTCGATCGCACGTTGCAGGCGATCCGCGCGCTCGGGAAGAAGGCCGGTGTCAGCCTGTGCCCGGCGACATCGGAAGGCGCGATCGAATATGTGCTCGATCGCGTCGATCTGGTGCTGGTGATGACGGTCAATCCGGGCTTCGGCGGCCAGTCCTTCCTCGAATCCCAGCTCGACAAGATCAGGCGCATTCGAACCATGATCGGCGACCGGCCGATCCGGCTCGAGGTCGATGGCGGCATCACGCGCGACAACGCTGCTGCTGTGGCCGCCGCGGGTGCCGATACGCTCGTGGCGGGTTCGGCGGTGTTCCGCGGCAAGAGCAGCGCCGACTATGCCGGCAATATTGCAGCTATTCGCATCGCCGCCGAGGCCGGCCGGGTTCCACAATCGCAGGATAATTCCGCGCAGCCGCTGCGCGTCGGCGAAAGCGCGCGTCTCCGGTAGACTACGGGAGCCGTGCACCCGGGTGTCGCTTGTGCCAACGCGTGCCACTTTGCTCCGGGGTTCCACGGAACTTGCCTCACAAGGCGATCGGATTCCTTCAGGCCGGGGTAACCACCGCGTCCGCGGCGAACGTTCGATTAACGCCCGCGCAATGCTAAGAGTCTCAATCTGCGGTTCAGGAACGCGAGATATCTGCGGGCATGAGGCCTGCACTCGGCCAGTTGGGGTGGCATGAGCATGCATCGCTTGTTCGCTGAGCAGCTTCGCTGTGCCACCGAAGCGACCGGACGGGTCGATCTCGACAAGTTGGGCGAACTCGTCAGCGCGGCCTACGAGGCAAACGACCGCGATCGCCAGCGGATCGCCGACGCGCGCGCCCAGACGCACGATCAGGTCGAAGAGGAGTTGCTCCGGACCCGCGAGTTCCTCGATACGATCGTCGAGAATATCCCGATTGCCGTGTTCGCAAAGTGCGCGAAGGATTCCCGCTACATTCTGCTCAACCGAGCCGGCGAGGACTATTACGGCCTGCCCCGCGAACAGATGCTGGGCAGGACTCCCGAGGAGATTTTTCCGGCGGACGTTGCCCGCGTGGTCAACGAGCAGGACCGCAGGGTCGTCGCCAGTGGAATGCCGATGTTCCTCGAGGAACACCTGCTCGAGGTCGGCGTCAAGGGCCACGATCGCGTCGTCAATTCGCGCAAGATGCTGATCAGGGACGGCGCCGGCGATCCGCAATATCTGGTCGGCGTGATCGAGGATGTCACCGAGCGCGTCACGAACCATGAGCGCATCAGTCATCTTGCCCATCATGATGCCTTGACCGACCTGCCGAACCGCAGCGCCTTCAACGCGGAGCTGGACGAGCGGCTGGAGCGGGCGCAGGAGGCTTCGACCGGCTTTGCAGTGCTCAGCCTCGATCTCGACCGCTTCAAGGAGGTCAACGACGTGTTAGGGCACCCCGTCGGCGACATGCTGATGCGGGCGGCGGCGGATCGTCTTGCCGCGGAAGCCGACGGCGCCTTCGTCGCCCGCATCGGCGGCGACGAGTTCATGATCCTGATGCCCGACAACGCGCGCCGCGAGGACGTGCTGACGCTGGCCGAGCGCCTGGTCGAGGTGATCCGCAAGGAGCTCGAGGTCGACGACTATCTCTCCCAGGTGGGCGTCAGCGTCGGCATCGCCGTCTACCCCGATGACGGCGTGGATCCCGCGACGCTGCTTGCCAACGCCGATTCCGCGCTCTATCGCGCCAAGCGCGAGGGCAGGGCCCGGGTCTGCTTCTTCGAATCCGAGACGGACCAGGAGCTGCGTGATCGCAGGCTGTTGCAGCACGATCTGCGACAGGCGCTGGAGCAGAACCAGTTCCTCGTCTACTTCCAGCCGCAGGCGCGGATGGATGGCGAGGTCATCGGCTTCGAGGCGCTGCTGCGCTGGAATCACCCGACGCGGGGCTTCGTGCCGCCAGACCAATTCATTCCACTTGCCGAGGAGAACGGGCTGATCATCCAGATCGGCGAATGGGTTCTGCGCGAAGCATGCCGCGAGGCGGCATCCTGGCCACGGCCGTTGCAGGTCGCGGTCAATTTGTCGCCGGTCCAGTTCCAGGCCGGCGACCTCGAACGCTCGATCCACCAGGTTCTGCTGGAGACGGGGCTTACGCCGACGCGGCTCGAGGTCGAGATCACCGAGGGCGTGCTGATCGGCGATTTTACCCGCGCGCTCAATCTGCTGCGGCGATTGAAGGCACTCGGCATCCGCATTGCGATGGACGATTTCGGCACCGGCTACTCCTCGCTGTCCTATCTCCAGTCGTTTCCGTTCGACAAGATCAAGATCGACCGCAGCTTCATCTCCAACCTCGAGGCGACGCCGCAATCGGCCGAGATCGTCCGCGCCGTCCTCAGCCTCGCGCACGCGCTGAATATCCCGGTCATCGCTGAAGGGGTGGAGACGGAGGCGCAGCGTGCCTTCCTGGCGCACGAGGCCTGCGAGCAGATGCAGGGCTATCTCGTCGGCCGACCCGACCTGATCGAGCGCTATCTCGACCTGGTCGGCGTGACCGTGGAACGCCGCCTCTACGCCTAGTCGCCGCCCGAAACGAAATGAGCCGCCGGTTCCATGCCCGCACGGCTCCAAAGTCGCAGGCTGCGTTGATAGCGTAGCCGTGGTGTACCGCCGTTACCTTGTTTGCGGCCATACGCAAAAAATTATACGCGCGACAGGGACGTCGGGCTGTGCTTTGCCTCACACATGCCGTAACTTTGTGGCTGGTTCGGCGTTGAGCGGTACGCTGCTGAGATCCATCGCCAAACATTTGTAAAGTTTGCGCCAAAGCAAAGCGGCCGCGTTGCAGCACACGTTAACATTCCCGAGACCGACGGCGTTGCGCAGAAAAAGTTTCGCACAAGTGCAATGCCCCTGACGCAAACCGGAGAAATAAGCCGGGTGTGACCGAGAGGGAGATTCTCATGGAGAACGTACGTCGCTACCGTGCGCTGGCGTCCCTCTGTCGCCAGCAGGCGGCCTACCGGCCGCTCCAGAACTGGGAACTCCTCGGCCAGGCCGAACATTTCGAATATCTCGCCGAGCTCGCACTCAAGGCGCATTTCGATGCGTGCAATGCGCACCGCGACGAGAACGCCACCGCAACCGCTGGATGGGAGACCCCCGCTGCGGCGTGAGAGCGCCGGGCCAGCTTCGGTCAGTGCGACATCAGCGTCGGCACGGTCATGGCTTCCAGCATGGCGCGGGTGACGCCGCCGAGAACGCGCTCCTGCAATCGCGAATGGCCGTAGCCGCCCATCACCAGGAGATCGAGGCTCTCGTAGGCCGCCAGCGACAGGATGGTCGGCTGGATCTCGGAGCGGGTGGCTGACAGGCCGTCCGTGCGGGTCGAGAGCCCGCGCCGGCCGAGATGTCGTGCCAGATTGCTTGCCGACACTTCGCCGGGCACCACGTCGGCTTCGTTGATCGTGATGATCACGATCTCTTCGGCGCGCGCCAGGAACGGTGCCGCGTCGCGCATCGCGCGGGCGGCGAGCCGGCTGCCGTCCCAGCAGATGCCGATCCGCCTCGCCTTGAAGGCTCCTCGGAAAGTGTACGGCAGGAACAGCACCGGGCCGCCCGCCTGGAACAGGATCTCGCCGGGCACGTCGTTGTCGAACGAGCTTTGCGCGGGATCCGGCTGAAGCACGATGCTGAGGTCGTGCAGCCGCGCCATCTCGCCGAGTGATCTGGCCGCATCCACCGGGATCGCGCCGAGCGGGTGGCATGTGTAGGAAATGCCGGCGTTCGCCGCCTCGCTTCCGAACACTGCGAGCGCAGTCTCGGCCCGCTCAACTGCGCGCTCGCGTTCCAGTTCGAACACGGCCGCCAGGGCGGCCCCGCCGTCCATGACATAAGCTGCACTGGCTGCGACATAGCCGACCGCGGCCGCGTCGAGATGGGCGTTGAAATGCGCTGCGAGCGAGATCGAGCCGTCGATCACCGGACGCATCGGGCGCTCGGTCGGGATGTGGACGAGAATATCCTTGTACATGGTGCGCCTCCGATGGACATCGTTCGGTGGCCGCAGTCTTTCACCGCGCGGGAGGGCGGCGTTGAGCTGCATCAAATGTGCAGCCGTGATGTCCGGCCGCGGCGCCGACCGCACCACCTTTGCCAAGATTTAATCGCGTGGACGGGACACCGTAAGGTGCGAGCGGCCATGTTGCGTGCAAGGCGACACCTGACCCAACATGGACATTTCGACATGAATGACCGCGTCAATCCCGACATCACCACGTCCCGCACGATCTTGAAGCCGCGCCGGCTTGCGCTGCTTGGCACCGTGGCCGCGCTTGGCGTGGCCGTGCTGGCTGCTTCTCCCGGCGCTTCGCCGCTCGGCATAGCCTCCTTCATCGCGCCGGCCCAGGCCGCGGAAAGCGCTGCGACTCCGCCGGGCTTCGGCGACCTCGTCGCCAGGGTCAAACCTGCCGTCATCTCGGTGCGGGTCAAGATCGACCAGGACAACGACAAGAGCGCGATGCTGCAACAGAACCGGATGGATTCGGACGAGGACTCCCCGTTCGACCAGTTTTCGCGGCAGTTCGGCTCCCGCGGCCCGGGGGGCATGAACGGTATGCCGCGCCAGCGTCACCAGATGGTCACGGGCGAAGGCTCCGGTTTCTTCATCTCAGCCGACGGCTATGCCGTGACCAACAACCACGTCGTCGACCACGCCGAGTCCGTGCAGGTCACCATGGATGACGGGACGAGTTACACCGCGAAGGTGGTCGGCACCGATCCGAAGACCGATCTCGCGCTGATCAAGGTCGATGGCAAGAAGGACTTTCCCTTCGTCAAGTTCTCCGACCAGAAGCCGCGGATCGGCGACTGGGTGGTCGCGGTCGGCAATCCCTTCGGCCTCGGCGGCACCGTGACCGCCGGCATCGTCTCGGCCAGCGGCCGCGACATCGGCAATGGTCCCTATGACGACTTCATCCAGATCGACGCGCCCATCAACAAGGGCAATTCCGGCGGCCCGGCCTTCGACATGAACGGCAACGTGATCGGCGTGAACACCGCGATCTTCTCGCCGTCGGGCGGCTCGGTCGGCATCGGCTTCGACATTCCGGCCACGACCGCAAAGCTCGTCGTCGCGCAGTTGAAGGACAAGGGTGCGGTCACCCGCGGCTGGCTCGGCGTGCAGGTGCAGCCGGTGACGTCAGAGATCGCCGACAGCCTCGGCCTGAAGGAGGCGCGCGGCGCGATCGTCGACAATCCGCAGGACAATAGCCCGGCGGCAAAGGCCGGCATCGAGGCGGGCGACGTCATCACCGCCGTCAACGGTACCGCGATCAAGGACTCCCGCGATCTCGCCCGCACCATCGCCACGCTGGGGCCGGGCACGTCCGTGAAGCTCGACGTCTTCCACAAGGGCGCGAGCAAGACGGTGACCCTCGCGCTCGGCGAACTGCCGAACGAGCGGCAGGCCCAAGGAAACGGAAAGGCCGACGAGGGCAAGGCGCAGCCGGGCAACGGCACGCCGCGCCTCGGGCTCAGCCTGGCGCCGGCCGGCGACGTGCAGGGCGCCGGCCAGAAGGGCGTCGTCGTCACCGAGGTCGATCCGCGAGGGCCGGCGGCGCAGCGCGGCATCCAGACCGGCGACGTCATCCTCAATGTCGGCGGCAAGCCCGTCGCCAATGTCGGCGACGTCCGCTCCGAGCTGGCGCAGGCCAAATCGTCCGGCAAGACCAGCGTGCTGTTGCAGGTCAAAAGTGCGGACGCGACCCGGTTTGTCGCGGTGCCACTCGCGTAGGTCGAGCTCTTCCGGCGCAAATCCAAAAAGGCGGCCTTCGGGCCGCCTTTTCTCGTTGGCATCCGAGATACCCACAGGTCGCCGATAACATTCTCGTCAACGGCAGCATTGGTGACAGGTTCGTCCGAAAAAGCCGCGTTCGCTCGTCAGAATTCGATCGCGTGTTGCCTTGGCGGCAATGAAGGCGCCCAGGCGAGTTGCAAGAGTGGAACTTCGGACCTCCGGCCGTCTTATGGAACCGGCGGTTCGTATTTGATCGGTGCCGACATGGATCGATTGAAGCTCTCGCTGAGACGTGCGCTGCTCGTGGCGCCGCTCGTGCTGTCGGCTGGAAGTGCCCTGGGGCGCGATGATGGCCGCTACGCCGATTCGCCGCTCAAGCCCTGGTTCGACAGCCTGCGCAGCCATCTCGGCCCGTGCTGCTCGGACGCTGACGGATTTGCCGTCTCCGATCCGGATTGGGAGTCGCATGACGGGCACTATCGCGTGCGCCTCGATGGGCAATGGGTCGATGTGCCCGATGAAGCCGTCATCACCGAGCCGAACCGCGCCGGCCGCACCATGGTGTGGCCGGTGAAGACCGCGTTTGGCATCTCGATCCGCTGCTTCATGCCGGGCAGCATGATCTAGCGCCGATTGCCACTACCGCTTGGCGGATTTGCGTTTGGACGTTTTCTTGCTCGTTTTTTTCTTGGATGCCTTCTTCTTGGATGCCTTCCGCTTCGAGGCCTTCTTCGGGACCTTCTTGCCTTTCTTGCGTGCCTTCGACAGGCCGATTGCGATCGCCTGCTTGCGGCTCTTCACACGTCCGCCGCGACCACCGGGGCCGCTCTTTGCCGTGCCCTTCTTGTAGCGCCGCATTTCGCTTTCGACGTCGCTGCCGGCGCTGCGCGAGTAGCGGCGTTTCTTTGCCTTGCGTGCCATTCGGATTCTCCCTTGGCCGGGAGAAAACCCATTCGGCATAAGCATGGTTCCGAAAGCGCGCCCGCAACGTTCCGGATGCACGATGCAGCCTAGAAGGAATTTGCCAGTTCGATCTCCGCCTCGAGCACCTGGATGCGGCGCGCAGCTTCAGTGAAGGACAGATCGCGATCATATTGCGCGGGCTGATAGGCCTCCTCGCTGAGCCGCTTCAACCTCAGGCCCTGTGACCTCGTCATCTGCTCCGCGAGGAAAACCCTGGCGTCGTATTTACCTTGAACTTGCATCTGGCCTCTCCGTTCTGAAATCGTGACTTGACTATATGTTCTTATTTTGTTCTAACAAGCCATGGACAACAGAATTAATGAAATTCGACGTAAGATCAGCGCCTTGAGGCTGGAAATGGCCGATGTCGAGGCGTCCGTGCGCGGTCTCGTCGACCGCGATCGCGACTGCTCAGAAAAGGCCCTGGCGCAGATGGATCTGCGCCGGAGAATCAATCTGCTGATCGGCGAATGGAAGGCGGCTGGCGGTGGCGATGTCCTGCCGGATGTTCGCGATCGTGTGCGTCTTCGTTCCCTCAAGAAAGCCGCGGGTCCCGTGCGCGCAATCGCGCGCCGCTGAGACATTTTGGGAGCGCGCCATGGAGGAAGACCCGGACACGTACCGGATCTTGAGACTGCGCGCCGAGATCCTCGAACTGGGATCTGCGATCCGGCAATTGCAGCGCGAGGGTCTCGACGATGCCGCGGCCCAGCTTCTGATCGCACGCAAGCGGGCGCAGCTCGATCATCTTGTGAAGACGAACTCCGCGGGCGGTGGCCTGAACATCGCCGACATCCGGCGCAGCTAAAGCGCGCGCGGACGATGGCGTGAGAAGGATTGGAGCGAACACCAAAGCAAGAAGGCCCCGCGATCGCGGGGCCTTCGATGAACGGCGGCGAGCCTACTTGGCGTTGGTCGTGCCCTTGTTGTTCGTCATGGTGCCGCCCTGGTCGGAGCCGGGACCGGAGCCGCCCTGACCGGAGGGATCGGCGCTCTTGGATTTCGTGTTGGCGCCCGTCGTCTGCGAGGACGACGTCGAGGATTCATGTTTCGCCTTGTGCGACTTCGCCTGCGCGGCGAACGGGGCGGCGGCGAGGCCGGTTGCCAACATCATGGCGAGGGCGAGCTTGGTCGTCTTCATGCGCGGGAACTCCCTGAGTTAAAATGACGCAGGCAGCCAACTGCCATCCGCCGCCGGAGTTCCCGACAAAGCAGTTCGCAGGTTTCACGCGCGGTTCAAGATTCCTTGTCCTCGGCGATGATGAACACGATACCTGTGAGCATCGCGCCGATTGCGAAAGTCGTCACTAACGTGACGACGAAAACGGCAGCGGCCGAATCTCCGCCATGTTTCAGCAAATTTGCGACCGGCGGGTTGGATAGAATGAGCGCGAGACCGAAGGCGAGGCCGAGCGCCGCGCCCATCATCGCATGCGTCATGATCGTGATGATGCCGGTAGGAGAGATCAGACTTCGCGACTTTTTCGGCGACTTTCTCGCACGCATGGAACCGACCTCGATCATCCGTGCAACGCAGCCGGCGATTTCGGGTTCCATTGGCATGAACGATTTGTCACGTCGGGCTTCATCCGACGTTCATGCCGACCTTGCGACCATGGAAGCCGTCAACACGGGAACATTCGATATGGGTAAGGTTGTCTTTCTCTATCGCTCACTGGCCTATCGAAACGCGGCCGCCGATATGCTGCGCAAGGCGCGCAAGCTGCCACGCGGTGCCGAGCGAAGCGCGGCCCGCCGCTATGCGATGGCGTTACGCGATCTCGCGCAAACAGAAGCCTGGCTCGAAGGGCGCATCGCCCATGAACCGCGGTCGGTGCAGCGCATGAAAGTCGCCGCGTCGGGTTAACCCGACGCGCGCTGGAGCGCGAGGGAGGTGGCGGCGTCGAACTTGCCCTGCGCGGCCGCGGTCGGGGTCTTCCGGGTCAACGGCACTTCCAGGCGGCACAACAGGCCCTCGGCGCGCCAATCGAATTGCGCCTGTCCGCCGAGCTGGGACTCGACGCTCGCAAGCAGGCTCCGCGTGCCGAAGCCGCGAGATTTCGGCGTCCTCACAAGTGGGCCGCCGGATTCCTCCCAGATCAATGTGAGGTGGTCCTCCTTGACCTGCCAGCCGATCATGAGCCGCCCCGACCGCGTCGAGAGTGCGCCATACTTGGCCGAGTTGGTGAAAAGCTCGTGCAGCGCCAGCGCCAGCGTCTGGGCGGTTGCGGGCAGCAACTGAACCTCGGGCCCCGCCAGCTTGATCTGGCCGCCGAGCGAATAGGGCGCGAGTTCCTCATCGATCAGCTTCGAGAGTTCGGCGCCCTGCCAGCTGGACAGCGACAGGATCGTATGCACGCGCGCCAGCGCGTTGATACGCCCCTCGACGGCGTTGACATAGGCCTTGACCTCGTCGGCTCGGGTGAGACGCACGATCGATTGCGCCAGCGCCAGTGCATTCTTGGCACGATGATCGACTTCCCGCGCCAGCAGATTTTGCCGCTCCTCGGCCCGCTTGCGGTCGGTGATGTCCACGGTGACACCGCTCACGCGCACCACGCGGCCGGCCTGGTCCACCGTTGCGGCCGCCGTGCCGACGCACCAGCGCACCTCGCCGTCGGGCCTGCTGACGCGAAACTCGCCTTCATAGGCGTGCGCCCCGGTGTTGAACGCGGCGATCGCCTGGCCAAACCGGTCGACGTCGTCAGGGTGCAGCAGAGCCTGGATGTTCGCCGAGGTGACGTTGAAGGTCTCCGGCGTCACGCCGAAAATGCGATACTGGCCCTCGTCCCACATCCAGTCGCCGTTGATCCAGTCCCAGTCCCAGGATCCCATCTTGCCGGCGGCGATCGCCATGCTGCGGCGCTGTTCGCTCTCGCGCAGCTTTGCGGTCGAGTTCTCCAGCTCGGCCGTGCGCGCGCGAACGCGATCCTCGAGTTCCTGGTTCAGCCGTTCGAGCTCGCGGGTCTTGCGATAGAGCTCGGCAAACACCTTGATCTTGGCGCGCAACACCTCCGGCACCACGGGCACAGGAACATAGTCGACCGCGCCCATCTCATAGCCGCGCAACCGGTCGATGTCGCTCACCTGAATGGCCGAGATGAAGATCATCGCCGTCTTCTGGAAGCGCGGATGCTCCCGGATCATCGCCGCGAGCTCGAAGCCGTCGAGCTCGGGCATGCAGACGTCCACCAGGATCACCGCGATCTCGGTCTTGAGCAGCACCTCCAGCGCCTCGCGGCCGGACGAGGCGATCACGAGGTTCTCGCCCAGTTCCTTCAAGATCACCTCATAGGCGAGCAGCTTGGCCGGCTGGTCGTCGACGAGGAGGATGTTGACCTTTTCGTGGTCCATTCGCGCGTCCAGCTCAGCGGTGCAGCCACATGCGGATCGCAAGCAGCAATTGATCGGTGTTGACGGGCTTGGCGAGGTAGTCGGACGCGCCGGCTTCCAGGCATTTCTCGCGGTCGCCCTTCATTGCCTTGGCGGTCAACGCGATGATCGGCAGGCGCGCGAAGGCCGGATTTTCGCGGATCACGCCGATGGTCTGATAGCCATCCATCTGGGGCATCATGATGTCCATCAGCACGATGGCGATTTCCGGATTGGACTCGACCAGCGTCACCGCCTCGCGGCCGGTCGTCGCCGTCAGCACCTTCATGCCGCGCCGTTCCAGCACGCTCGACAGCGCGAAGATGTTCCGGGCGTCGTCGTCTACGAGCAGCGCGGTCTTGCCGATCAGGTCCTCGTCGGAACTGTTCAGCTTCTCCAGCATGCGCTGCTTCTCGACCGGCAGTTCCGTGATCAC
>Ga0207647_10002766_pt1 | contig 13239 bp, 13 predicted proteins | sample KBSCornC2_FD_184295 | JGI IMG/M metagenome (GOLD analysis project Ga0207647, IMG submission 184295) | Corn rhizosphere microbial communities from Kellogg Biological Station, Michigan, USA - C2 (SPAdes) (version 2) | ecosystem: Host-associated > Plants > Roots > Rhizosphere ...
CTCGAGGCCGGTCAGCGCGGCGAGCTGATGGACCTCGTGACGAAGGTCCTTGATGCGGTCCTTCTCGTGGTGGACGAAGTTCTTCCAGCCCTTGGCCGACAGCTTCGAGACGCGGTTGAGCCAGCGCGGATCGAGCTCCGAGCCGGTGTAGTTGCGCAGGAAATCCTCGCGCGCGACGCCGTGGCTGTCGGCGAGGCGCATCAGGCGTCCCTCATGCGAGACGAGGCGCTTGTTGATGTCGTAGAGCTGCTCGACGAGCGAGTCGATACGCGCCTGGTTGAGGCGCAGCGACTTCACCTCGACGATGATCTCGTCCTTGAGCTTGCGGTACTTGCGCTCCTGGTGCGGCGAGAGCGAGGGACCGTGCGAGGTGCTCTCGAGCTGGTTCTGGATGTCCTGCTCCTGAAGCTTGCGCAGCTTCTTGTAGCTCTCGGCGATCTTGTCGAAGATCTCGACGACCTTGGGCTTGAGCTCGGCCTCGATCGCCGCAAGCGACATCTGGTTCTCGAACTCGTCGTCCTCGTCCATGTCGGCTTCGGCGGCGGCCTCGCCCGGATCCTTCTCGGCCTCGGCGCCGTTGCCGGGGGCAGGCGCGGCGCGGAACGGGGTCGGCGCCGGCGGTGCCGCGGGCGGGGCGACATGCGCGGGCGCGCCGCCGGTCACTGCCACCGCTTCGCCGCCCTCGGCCGTGGCCTCGCCGTTCTCTCCAGCGGGACCGCCGATCATCGCGGTGTTCATGCCGCCCTTGGCTTCGGGGCCGGCATAGGTCGCTTCGAGATCGATGATGTCGCGGAGGAAGATCTTGCCTTCGTTGAGCTCGTCGCGCCAGATGATGATGGCCTGGAAGGTCAGCGGGCTTTCGCAGAGCCCTGCGATCATCGCCTCGCGGCCGGCCTCGATGCGTTTGGCGATCGCGATTTCGCCTTCGCGCGACAGCAGCTCGACGGTGCCCATCTCGCGCAGATACATGCGCACGGGATCGTCGGTGCGCTCGCCCGGCTCGCTCTTCTTGACCTCGGTGACGGCCTTCTGGGTGACCTCGACGAGCTCGTTGTCGGTCTCGTCCTCGCCGCCCTCGTCCTTGTCTTCCTCGCCTTCGCTATCGTCGGCTTCGGTGACGTTGATGCCCATGTCCGAGAGCATGGACATGATGTCCTCGATCTGCTCGGGCGAGGTCTGGTCGGACGGCAGGACTTCGTTGAGCTGATCGAAGGTCACGAAGCCGCGCTTCTTGGCCTGCTTGATCATCTTCTTCACGGCCGCGTCGGACAGATCGAGCAACGGCGAGGGCGCGTCCTGGGAATCCTTCTCGGGAGCATCCGCTGCCTTGTCGTCTTTTTCCTTGTCCTTCGCCTGCAGCGTCTTTGCCTTGGTGGCCATCCATTGCTCCTAAACGCGTTTCACACAGACGTTCGCCGCGCCTGCCTGAAATCACTTGAACCTGTTGCTCGACGCTCTCGCTTCGTCAGCTCTCGACACGGAAAGGGCGGCGCGCACTTCTCTCGCCACCCCCAACTTTCTCTCGCCGGAATTGCCTAACGCTTCGTGAGCCTCTTTGTCGCAGCGGATGCAGGTGTAGTGCCAACAGTGTTCGCGCGGATTCATTCCTGACGCGTCTGTTCTGCCTGCGGCCGCCTCTGGGCCAAAGTGCTACAAGACCGTTAAGCCTCGATTAACCCTGTTTTTGCCGCCAAACCTTGGATTTGGCGAGTCTTTTAGCGGTTCCGGTCCCGGCCGTCCGCATGATTCTTTCATCACACGCTCTTCTGGAACCGGCCCGACAGCTCGCCAAAACCCTCGATCAGGGCCTCGGTACCGTCGACCTCTCCTATCCGAGCCTTGACGTCACGCAGCCACGCCAAATTGGCCTCGCTGGGGTCCTCCCCCAAGGCCAGCTCGGCGTCCTTCAACTCCCTAAGTAGTGAATGCCATTGCCGATGCAAGGCAACCAGCTGGTGCCAAGTGGAGAGAACGTCGTCCCTCGCCGCGCCTTCGCGCGCGCCCCATACCGCCTGGGTCGTGATGCCATTCTCAACCCTTTGAAGAAGCTGAGAAAATCCTCCCTTTTCGATGTCGGCCCGCATCTTCTCGGCCTGCTCGCCGGGGTCCGGTGAGTGATGATGGTCGTTGGCGAAGGCGGCGATGATGCCGGCCCGCAGCTTGTGGGCCTCGGGATGGGCCAGCTCCAGGGCGGCGACCTCCTCGAGGTGATCGTGCAGCAGCCAGGGGTGGTTGATCAGGCATTGCAGGATCAGCGCCTCCCGGCGGGAGATGGCGCTGCGCTGTCCCTTCATGATCGGGCTTGTCGCGAGCTGGGGGCTCGCCGCCTGGTAGGGGCCGGAGGGTAGCGGGGTGGGGCCGGACGCGCCGCGGAACCCCTGACCGCCGAATCGATTCGCCTGCCCGCCGCCCCGCGGCTGGAACGGCCGGCCGCCCTGACCGGGGCGGAAATTGCCACGGCCGGCATAGCCGCCGCGCCCGGTCTCGGGTGCAAACGTGCGCTGAAGCCGCTCGGCGAGGTCCTGGCGATAATAGCGCCGCACCACCTCGTCGCGGATGCCATTGGAGAGCTCCTTGATGCGCGCCTCCAGCGCGGCGCGGCGCTCGGGGGTGGCGAAGTTGCCGCCTTCGAGCTCGCGCGACCAGAGCATGTCGGCGAGCGGACGCGCCGCCGCGATCACCTCTTCCATCGCGCCGCGGCCGCCGGAGCGCACGAGATCGTCGGGATCCTGCCCTTCCGGCAGCAGCGCAAAGCGCAGGCTTTTTCCAGGCGCGAGGAACGGCAGCGCGAGGTCGGCCGCACGATACGCCGCCTTCTGCCCGGCCCGGTCGCCGTCGAAGCAGAGGATCGGCTCGTCCGCCATCTTCCAGAGCAGCGCGAGCTGGTTTTCGGTGAGCGCGGTGCCGAGCGGCGCGACGCTGCCTGCAAAGCCCGCGGTGACCATGGCGATGACGTCGACATAGCCTTCGACCACGATCAGGGCGCTGCCGTTATGCGCGGCGGCGCGCGCAGTCTGGTGGTTGTAGAGATTGTCGCCCTTGTGGAAGAGCGGCGTATCCGGCGAGTTCAGATATTTGGCCGGAACGTCCTTCTCCAGCGCGCGCCCGCCGAAGGCGATGACGCGGCCGCGCAAATCGGTGATCGGAAACATCACGCGATCGCGGAAGCGGTCATAGGGCACGGGGATGTCGTTGCCGCCGACGAGCAGGCCGGTCTCGACCATGTCGTCAACGGACACGCCGAGCTTGCCGAGATGCTCCTTCAGCGCGAAGCGATCCGGCGAGGCGTAGCCGAGGCGGAACTGCAATTGCGTCGCCGGCGAGATCGCGCGGTCGGCGAGATAGCCGCGCGCCTTGGCGCCGACGCGCGAGGCCAGCGTCTCGGCGAAAAACTTGGCGGCGAGATCCATGACGTCATGCAACGAGCGGCGGCGCTGCTCCTGGCGTGCCGCGTCGGGCGTCACCGCCGGCAGCGGCAGGCCCGCCATGCTCGCGAGCCGCTCGACCGCTTCGGCGAACGGCAGGCCGTCGGTCTCCATCACGAAGGCGATGATGTCGCCGTGCTTGCCGGAGGAGAAGTCGTGGTAAAAACCCTTCTGGTCGTTGACGTAGAAGGACGGCGTCTTCTCCTGCTGGAACGGCGACAGCCCCTTCCACTCCCGCCCGGCCTTCTTCAGCTTCACGCGCTTGCCCACGACTTCGGAAACCGAAAGCCGGGCACGAAGCTCGTCGAGGAATTGGGGCGTGAAGCGCATGGGGTGTGTCTAGCGCGAAACCGTGTGAGTCGGGCGAAGGATCAGGGATATAGGTGCAGCCCGCCCAAAAGTCAGGTTTGTCAGGATTATACGCGCTGTTCACAGCCCCTCCGTCATTCCTGGGGCGCCCGTCCCGTCACCCTGAGGTGCTCGCCTCGTCGGCGAGCCTCGAAGGATGACGGAACGAGCGTCCCGGAATGACGGGAAAAGCTTGAACCCGGACCGGTTCCACGCTTCCATAGGCCATGTTCAGGACCTTTCGAGGCGGCCACAGCGGGGGCTGGCGCGTGACCTCGATTTCGCCCGTGACGGGCGAGCCCCTGCCCTTCATGCCGGCGCTGTCGGTCACCGACAGCGAGGCCGTCTCATTGCCGCTGGTGCCCTCGCGCAATGCGTGGCGGCTGGTCGGCGTTCCCAGCAGCTTGCGCTACACCGAGCGCGCCGAGAAGCAGCAGCTCGTGGCCGTGCAGGCCGGGCTCGGCCGGCTCGAGGCAACCAGCGCGGCGTTGATCCCGATCCGCAAGTCGCAGGCCTGGTGGGAGCTGACGCAGGAAGAGCGCCGCAAGATTTTCGAGGACAGGTCGCGCCACATCGCCAGCAGCCTGCGCTTCCTGCCCGCCATCGCGCGGCAGCTCTATCACTGCCGCGATCTCGGCGGCCCCTTCGACTTCCTGACCTGGTTCGAGTTCGCCCCCACGCACGCCTCGTTGTTCGAGGAGCTGGTGGCGATGCTCAGGCGCACCGAGGAATGGACTTACGTCGAGCACGAGGTGGACGTGCGCGTGGTGAAGGAAGTGCTGTCGGCCTAAAGCGCGAAGAGATCGCGCTTTAGGTTATTTTCTTGAGCATGATCTTGTCGGAAGACCGCTGCTCACTTTTCCGGATCATGCTCTAGTGATCCAGGAATCGCCCCGACTCGATGCGGGGCAGATCGGCGACGGGCCAGTTGTAGACATAGGTCCACGCCTTGCCGGCGGTGCCGTCCGGCAGCGTCACGTCGATCAGCCTGCGCAGATATTCGGTCGGCTCCGGAAAGCCCTCGCCGCAGGCCTCGTACATGTCGAGCTCGCGCAGCAGCTCGTCGGGCACGTGCATGTGGAACAGCTCGCCATGGACAAGGTCGGACGGCGCATCCGACAGCAGCAATCCCGGATAATGCTTCACCAGGACGAGCCGGCCGCGGCAGGTCGCTTCACCCAGAAATTCCGCATGGCCGGCAAGCAGCCGCGCCATCGGATGGTCGAAGCCGCGCATCAGGGTGCCATAAACGAAGAGACGATCGGAGGTCATGGGGGCTCTATAGCCTCTGGACTTCGTCATTGCGAGGAGCTCTTGCGACGAAGCAATCCAGACTGTCACTGCGGAAAAGATTCTGGATTGCTTCGCTGCGCTCGCAATGACGAACCTGGAGCAACAGAATCACCCACCTTCACCATCTCATCACCTCACCCCACCCTCATCGCTCACCACCTCGAACTTCTTCAATTCCATCCGTCCAAAGCTCGTCGAGAGCGCGACATCGGCGGCGTCGCGGCCTGTCGCCATCAGGATGCGGCCGATGCGGGGGACGTTATGGCGGGCGTCGAAGGTGAACCATTTGCCGGAGAGCCAGACCTGAAACCAGCCGGAAAAATCCATCGGCGCCGGATCCGGCGGAATGCCGATGTCGCCCATATAACCGGTGCAGTAGCGCGCCGGGATGCCCATGCAGCGGCAGAGCGCGACGGCCAGATGCGCGAAGTCGCGGCAGACGCCGGTCTTCTGCTCGTAGACGTCGTGCGCCGACTTCATGTGATGGGCGTGCTCGTAGCCGAAGGTGACGTGCTGGTGCACGAATTCGGTGATGGCAGCGACGCGATCCCAACCAGGGTTCGTCTTGGCGAACAGCGACCAGGCGATGTCGGTGAGCTTATCGGTCTCGCAATAGCGGCTCGGCATCAAGTAGAGCATCAGCTCGTTCGGCAGTTGCTCGATCGGGATCTGCCGCGCGTCCGGCATCACCTCGTCGGGCAGGCCGGTGTCGCGCACCAGCGCGCGGCCCTTCAGCGTCACGCCGCCGGCGGGCGCGACGAGGCGGCCGCACACATTGCCAAAACTGTCGTGATAGAAGCGGATCGGAACGTCGGGCTCCGCAACCACCGTCTCCGTGCCGATGATGTCGGCCTGCCGCGAGGGGTGGATGTTGAGCATGATCACCATCGGTGTCGGCTGTGCTGCCGCGTAGGCGATCTCGAAGCCGACCCTGATGTCCATCTATAAGACCTCCGCTATAAGACCTCTGCCTCCAGCTCCTGATCGTTGTCCTGGTCGTCCGAGACCACCTTGATGTTCACGTCCATGGCGTCGAAGGCGTCCCCGGAGCCGATATAGACGCCGTGCAGCGGGATCGCCTGGCGCGGATCGCGGGCAACCGCGACCCGGATCAGGTCACGGGTGCCGACGATGCCGTTGGTCGGATCGAACTCGATCCAGCCCGCGCTCGGCAAATAGACCTGCACCCAGGCGTGGGTCGAGCCGCCGCCGACATGCCGCTGCTCGATATCCTCCGGCACGAAGATGTAGCCGGAGACGAACCGCGCGGCGATGCCGAGCTGGCGCAGCGCCTCGATCATGAACAGCGCATAGTCCCGACAAGTTCCCGTGCCCGACTGCAAAGTGTCGAGCGGATGCTGCGTGCCCAACTCGTGGCGCTTGCGGTATTTGAACTGCTTGCGGATGCCGTGCGTCATGCCGCTCAGGATCTTGTAGGTCGGCGTCGGCGCGTCCTCGTCGAGGAAGCCGCGCGCCCACTCCGCGATCTCGCCGTCGGGATCGGTGTATTGCGGCGTGATGTACTGGACGAGATCGGGGAACTCCTCGTCGTCATAGACGAAGGGATAGAAATAGGCCGGATCGTCCGGCGTCAGCGCGAACTCCTCCACCGGATTGTGCTCGACGGTGACATGCCAGTCGAAGATCAGCGTGTCCGCGCGCTCGTCGAAATTGGCGATCGCGACCGAATTGCCGAACACGTCGTGGATCCAGTGCAGCGACATCGGCTCCGGCGAGATTTCGAGCCTGGAATCGAGCACGCGCAGATCGTGCCCGTCGCGCGGACGGAGCATGATCCGGTGTTCGCCGAACGCCACGGGGCGATTATAGCGATATTCGGTCTTGTGATGAATCGTGAGCAGCGGCATCGTGAGGCGATCATGGTGACTTTGGGCGGATCAATCTATAGCGATTGTGCCCGATTCTTGGGGTGACTGCATTTTCCATAGGCAATCAGGATGGCTTTAGACACAGCCGACGCGGCCGATCAACTGCTCGGCGAGGGCGACATTCCGCCAGTGCATGAGGTGAATGCGGCAGGGGCATCGCCCTTCCTGCTCACCTCGGATCATTACGGGCGGGTGCTGCCGCGCGCGCTCGGCGATCTCGGCGTCGCCGAGAACGAGCTGACGCGGCACATCGCCTGGGACATCGGCATTGCCGGCGTCGCCGACCGGCTGGCAGAAATGCTCGACACCCACCTGATCGCGCAGCGTTATTCGCGGCTCGTGATCGACTGCAACCGCCCGCCGGGCGCCGTGAGCTCGATTCCCGTGATGTCCGAGGCAACGGCAATCCCGGGCAATGAGGCAATCTCCGCGGGCGAGCGCGCGGCAAGGCGGCGCGAGATTTTCGAGCCCTACCATCATCGAATCGATGCCACGATCGGCCGCCGCCTGCACGACAAGCGGCCGACCGTGCTGGTGTCGCTGCACAGCTTCACGCCGGTCTATGCCGGTGTCGAGCGACCCTGGCATATCGGCGCACTCTACAACCGCGACACCGTGCTGCCGCAGCTCCTGCTGAAGCATCTCCACGCCGAGAGCGATCTCGTCGTCGGCGACAACGAGCCCTATGCCGTCAACGACCTCACCGACTACACCATCCCCGTGCATGGCGAAGCCCGCGGCCTCGTCAACACCGGCATCGAGATCCGCCAGGATCTGATCGCGGACCAGTCCGGCCAGCGGCAATGGGCCGAGCGGTTGGCAAGGATCTTTGCGGAGATCGAGCTGGAGCTGCGGGCGGAGAGATTGGTCGATTAGCCGCCACGCGTCGCCACGAACACCGCCAGCGCGGCAAAGATCGCGGCGATGCCCCACAGCACGTAGGCGATGCGGCCGTCGCCGCGCGCGTCGAGCGTGGCCTCGGCCGGGTTGTCGGGGTTGACACGAACCTCGACGGTCGCGCCGTCCTGATAGCGCGACATCAGCTTTCGCAGCATCTCGTCGGAAGCCGACGGCGTTCCTGCCGCGACGCGCGCGCATTCATTGGTGTAGCTGACGTTCTGGTAGAGGTAGGTGTAGGTCACGCGCTTGCCGAACATCTCCGTGCCGCGGCGCTCGCCCGGCTCGCTGGCCTGGTGATATTCCTCCATTCCCGACAGCTTGATCGTGCCCGGCACGGTCGGCCACCGCGTCGCCATCGAGGCCTGCCGCTGCACGGCCCACGCCATCAGCGCGATGACGAGGCCGAACGCGCCGAAGGCAACGACCAGGCCCGCGAGATCGGGCCGCGCGACGTGATGGGCGAGATATTGGTAACTCTGGTTGAGACCGAACGCCGAGCCGAACACGATGGCGAGCACGATCACCGTGCCGATGCCGAGACAGCCCCACAGGCCCTTGGGCAGATCGCGCTCCAGCACGGCCTGATCGGGATGGCGCGGATTGTAGTAGACGGTGACGATGCTGCCGGCGGGATATTTCGCGAGCTTCTCGGCGACCTGGAAATTGCCGAGGTCTTCGCCGATCGAGATGCGGTTGTTGCGCAGCTTGCGGCCGCCGACCGAATATTCGTAGGTCACGTTGGCGAAGTTGCGATTCTCCGTCCGATAGCCGTCCTCGCGCTCGTCGTCGGACACCCTGACCTCGCGCACCTCGGCAACCGATGTGACCACCTTGCCGGGGGCCTGCGGCCAGCTCCGCGCCTCGCGCGCCTGCCAGGTCTTCACAACAGCGGCAATCAGGATCAGCGCGAGCGGCGCAAGCAGCATCGCGTAAACGAGCGGGGGCAGATCAGGCACGGCAAAATCCTTCGTCAGCGGCAATGCCCGATTGGACGCATTGCCGCCGCGAAGGGTTCAAACCAAACCCCGTCAGGAGGTTATTTCGCCCGCGTCAGCGCCAGCCAGATACCGCCGCCGATCATGAAGCCGCCGGAGATACGCGACATCATTCGCGTGCGGCGGGCCGAGAAGAATTTTCGGGCGCGCCCGGCTGCAATCGCATAGAGCGCGTCCGTCATCGCAGCGGTGACCATGAAAGTTGCGCCCAGCAGCGCGACTTGCGGGAAGTGGTCGCGGTTCATGTCCATGAACTGCGGGATGAAGGCGCCGAAGAACACCAGCACCTTCGGGTTCGACAGCAGCACCAGGAAACCTTGCAGGAAGAAGCCGCCGCGCGGCGGCGGAGGCGGCTGGTCGACATTGACGCCTTCGACCGGTGCCCAGATCAGCCTGATGCCGAGCCAGACCAGATAGGCGGCGCCGGCAAAGCGCACCCAGTCGAACCAGTAGCCCATGGTCGCCATCAGCGAGGTCAGGCCGACCGCAACAATGCCGATGACGATGGCAAGGCCGGCCTGCGCGCCAAGGACATTGGTGAGCGCCGCACGCGTGCCGTGGCGCAGGCCGTTGGCGATGACGAGGGTGACGATCGGACCCGGCAGCAGCGCCAGCGCAATGCAGGCGGCGACGAAGGCGAGATAGGCTTGCATGGACATCATGGGAGGAACTCGCTGAGGGCGGCGGTTGGGGACATTAATGCATGGCGGAGGCGGGAACGGAAGACTGATGAGCGCGGTGTGCCCGCCCAACCACCGGTGTCATACCCCGCGGATGCGGGGTATCCAGTACGCCGCGGCTTCTCCGTATCCCACGAGCGCCTCGGAATACTGGATCACCCGCTTTCGCGGGTGATGACAGCGGAGAACGTGGCGCGGCGCGCCCCCCTCACCGCCCATCCAGCGCGGCGGCGATCCATTCCTTCATCTCCTGTGTTTCCAGGAACACGAGCGCCGCGCGCTGCACGGCGTTCGCCTCGCCCGCGCCTTGCGCCACCGCGACGAGCAGGTCGCAGCGGCGCGACAACGCGAGGCCGGCGGCGGCATGGCGCGCACCGTCGGGCATGTCGATATCATAATGCCTGATGCGGCCCCGCATGGCGGCGATGCTCACGGCCTCGCCCGCCGCGACGGGCGTGAAGCGCGGACTGATCAGGTCGATATCGGTAACGCGGTCGACCTCGTCGTCATCGGCAACGCCGGTGTCGCAATTGCAGAAGCCGCGCTTGGCGCGGACGTAGAGCTCGGCACCGTCGCAGCCGCCCGCGGTACAACGGAACGCGCGGCCGGCGGGCCAGCCGTCGCGGGGAAACGGCCAGCTCATCTCCTGCCATTGCCCGGCGTGTTCCGTCGCATGGGTACGCACGCCGGACAGCGCACCGAGAGCGATCATGGCCATCAGCATCCTCACCCCGCGCCGCATCGTCAGTTCTTCGGCAGGCCGGCGACGGCGCGCGCGGGACCGGTCAGCTCGAGGATATGCAGGCCGGTGTTGGCGCGGTCGACGATGTAGATGTAGCCGCGATCGTCCGTCTCCACGTTGTTGGTCTGGATCGCGACCTTGCAGCGCTCGCCGCCCTCGATCGGGATACAGCGCTTGTCGGTCGCGCTCGTGATCGACGGAATGAAATAGCCGACCTCCTTCGGGTGATAGGGGTCGCGGATGTCGAGCGCGCGCACGCCGGCATTGAAGAAGGCGATGAAGGCCAGCTTCTTGTAGTAGACCGGCGCCATGCTCTCGTTCGAGGAATGCGAGCCGAAGCGGCCGCCGCGCTGGCAGAACTGTCCGCTCGCCTCCGGCACGGTGTAGCTCGAGATCATCATCGGCCGCGTCTCGGTGGTGACGTCTGCGAACCACACCATCTGCCGCGCCTCGCCGCATTCGTTGAGGATCGCCTCGTCCACGATCATCACGATGTCGCGGGTCCTGCCGTCCTTGTCCTCGGCAAATTCCGCAACGGGCATGTCGAGCATCGGGAACGTCGTGTGCGCGCCGTTGAAGGCGGACATCGGCATCCGCGCAATCTCGGGATAGCGCAGATTTTCCGGCGTCGGCTCCTTCGGCCCGTTCAACAGCTTGTCGCGATCGACGATCTGGAGGATGCCGCCCTTGTTGGTGCCGTACCCGAAAAAGACGCGATTGCCTTCGGGCCCGGTCGAGATCGGCCCGTGCAGTTCAGTCGGCACCGCGCCGGTGGCGCCGGGCTCCTGGCCCGGCAGGCCGAAGTCACGGATCTTCTGCGGATGCGCGGGATCGGAGAGATCATAGACCTGCGTCATGCGCCGCGTGCGCCAGTCCGGCGCGCCCGAGACGAGGAAGGCGATACCGGTGTCGCATTCCCACCAGCTCTTGTGCGTGTCCTTCAAGCCGCCAATGCGCGCGATCAGCACGGGGCTGGCGGGATCGGTGACGTTCCAGATCTCATGCGCCTCGCTGCCGAAGGTGCGCAGCATGTAGACCGCATTCGGATCGCCCTTCGGCAACGACTTGCCGTCGCAGACCCGCACCATCTGCGCGCCGCCGGATTCGTATTTGCCGTCCTGCCCCGGCAGGTGACGCAGATATTTGGGATGCGCGGGATCGGTGACGTCGACGATCGAGGTTCCGTTCGGCTCCGCCTTCCCCGTCATCGGATTGACGGGAGCGGGCACGTCGTCGGTGCCGCCATGATGGCCGATATAGGCGATCCAGCGATTGCCCTGATGATGGATGGTCGGCTGATACGCGCTGCGCGCCTGGAGGTCGTTGGTCCCGACCAGCTTCATGTTGGAGGCTTCCGGCGGCGCGCCGACAGTCTGCTTCTGCGCATGTACCGTGGTGCCGCAAGCGAAAAGGACGAGGCTTGCAGCAGTCAAGACGCAACGGAACATGAATGTCCTCCCGGAACCAATCTGCGTTGGCTGAACGTCGAGGCTAGCACAGCCGTTTGCGGGCGCCAAAGACACCATCTTGACATGCAACCATTTGGTTGCCTATTATCGTGACCATGGATGAGGTCTTCAAAGCGCTCGCCGACGCGTCACGACGATCGCTGCTCGACAGGCTTCACGCCAGGAACGGCCAGACGCTGAACGAACTCTGCGAAGGCCTTTCGATGACGCGGCAGGCCGTGACCAAGCACCTTGTGATTCTGGAAGAGGCCAACCTGGTGACAACCATCAGGCATGGCCGCGAGAAGCTGCATTACCTCAATCCGGTGCCGATCCATCAGATCGGCGAGCGCTGGATCAGGAAATTCGAGCGCGGCAAGCTCGCTGCGCTCGGCGAGTTGAAACGCCAGTTGGAGAAGCGCGATGAGTAAGCCGCAATTCGTCTATGTGAGCTATATCGAGACCTCGCCGGAAAAGCTGTGGGAGGCGCTGACGTCGAGCGAGTTCACCAGGCAATACTGGTTCGGCGCCGAGATCCGTTCCGACTGGAACGTCGGCTCGCCCTTCGCGCTCCTGCTGGACGGCGAAATCACCGATTCCGGCGAGATCCTCGAGGCCGATCCGCCGCGGCGCCTGTCCTACAGCTTCAAGCACCAGAAATACGAGGAGCTCCGCGGCGAGCCGATCTCGCGCGTCGTCTTCACCATCGAACCGTTCGGCTCGCTCGTGCGTTTGACCGTGCTGCATGACGGCTTCGTCGAGGGCGGCAAATATCTCGGCGCCGTCTCCAATGGCTGGCCGGCGATCCTGTCCGGGCTCAAGAGCCTGCTGGAGAGAGGCAAGGTGCTCGCCATCCCCCGCGCAGCCCTCAACAAGGGATTCGACGCAAAATGAACCTCGATCAATTCAAGCCGCTCACCGTCTACACCATCTACATCGCCTCCACACCGGAGAAGGTGTGGGAGGCGCTGACCTCGGCCGAGTTCAGTCGGCAGTATTTCTTCGGCAATGCCGTGGAGGTCGAGCCGCGGCTCGGCGGTGCCTTCGTCGTGCGCACGCCCGACGGCGCCCTGCACATCAGCGGCGAGGTCCTCGCTTACGATCCGCCGCGAAAGCTCTCGGTCACCTTCAACGTCAACTGGCCCGATCTGATCGAGAAGCTCGGCCCGACCCTCGTCACCTACGAGATCGAAGAGGTCGGCGACGCAGTCCGTCTCACCATGAGCGAAGGCCATGACCGGCCGCTCAGCGACGACATCCTCTCCGGCGGACGGCAGGGCTGGCCCGCGATCCTCTCCGGCCTCAAGAGCGTGCTCGAGACCGGCAAGCCGCTGGTAGTGAAGATGGGCCCGCCGCAGCGGATGCTGGATGCGCTGAAGGCGTTGGGGATCAAGACGCCGTAGCGGTCGGAATCGGCGCCATCATCGCTTCTTCTTCGCCGGGGGCGGATGAATCTCGTCGATCTTGCGACGGCATTCCCCTTCCGAATCGTGCGGGCCCGAGACAAAGGTCCCACTGA
>Ga0207647_10002767_pt1 | contig 13234 bp, 8 predicted proteins | sample KBSCornC2_FD_184295 | JGI IMG/M metagenome (GOLD analysis project Ga0207647, IMG submission 184295) | Corn rhizosphere microbial communities from Kellogg Biological Station, Michigan, USA - C2 (SPAdes) (version 2) | ecosystem: Host-associated > Plants > Roots > Rhizosphere ...
GATGACCTCGTGGCCGCGCATATCCGCTTGGATGAGATCGGCTCGGCCTTCGACGCCCTGCGAAACGGCGAGACAGCAAGGTCTGTCATCATGTTCTGATCATAAGAAGGCGGTCTGCGTCGTTCGCTACGTGATTCCCGCTTATCTTAAAGCGGTTCCGAGATGCTGCAGGAACTGCAAATGCATGATCGAGCGGATTTGACGCAAACTGCCGACATTGAGGGCAGAGGCGAGAAAGCTGCCATTCCGGAATCTTGAACAATAAATTTGGCGCTGAACGGCCGGGTAGGGTGGAAAGCGGACGGGCGGTTTCGAGCGGAAGATTGGCACAGAAGCAGACTATCAAAAAAAGATGGGTTCCTCAAAGGCGCGACGTGGCATAGGCGTTCCTATCTTGGGGGAGATGGACGATGCGACGGAATTTAGTTCTGCTTTGGGTAGCCTTGCTCGCTTCGTGCGGAAGCAAGCCTCAGGACATGAAGTCGTCGGAAATGCTCAATTTGCCCCAGGTCGCGGCTGAGCCTGCACCGAATGTTCCGAACCCGGCTGTGACCATAGCAGGGTCTCGCATTGCCTACAGCTATACCGTCACCTACACATTCGACCGACGCACTGTCGCAAAGGTACAAGGGCGGCAAATCGCGCTTTGTCGACGGCTTGGCCCCCAACGATGTCTGGTCGTAAAATCGACGCTCAATACGCCGGGGCCGTATGACCACTTCGTGACGGATGAGGCGATACTCTTAGTCGATGCCCGGATAGCTAATGAGATAAACCCGCAACTCGACGCGATCGCTATCGCGGACGGGGCAACGCTGTCGAACCGACAGGTCGAGGCAGAAGATGTGACGCGACAGGTCATAGACGCAGACGCGCGGGTACGTGCCAAGCAAGCACTTGCCGGGAGGCTGCTCGCTATCATCGAGTCCGGCAACGGCAAGGTGGGCGAGTTGGTGGAAGCCGAACGTGCCTATGCTGCTACGCAAGAGGAATTGGACAGCGCCCGCACGGAGCAGGCCAGCCTTGCGCAACGGGTTGCAATGTCGCGAATCTCCATCAGTTACGCCTTCAATGACACGCCCGGGCGCGGCTCTCCCATTCGCGCCAGCATTGCCCAGGCAGGCGAGACGCTCAGCACGAGTATCGCCGCCCTTTTAACCGCCATCGTTGCCGCTCTGCCCTGGCTGGTCGCAGGAGCGATTGCAATTGTGCTAGTCCGGTGGATACGTCGGAAAATGGGTTGGCGCTGGCCCCGACGAACACGATCCGTCCTGCCCCCAGCTTGATCGGGGCAGTCCGTCATAAGCCATGTCCTCTTTCAGTAATCCTATTGTGGTCGTCCGTTGACCGGCTTTGGTCGTTCCTGATGATCCGCTATGGGTGGCGTTCGCCTTAGTCGTCGCCATCCATAATAGGCTGCCGGTTGATCAGGCGGCGCACAACATGTCCGCCGATCCATAGGAACATGATGATTGCATAAGTTCCGCCCAACATGACGCCCGCAGCCATCATCATTGTGGACCAATACCGGGTTAACTCCACGCCGAAAATGCGGATGAGAAGCGCGGCGGCGATTAGGTAGAGGAAAGCGAGAATCACACCGCTTCCGAAGAAGTAGCCCCGCAAGCGACGGCGAGCGCGCCTGAGGCGTGCGGCGTCAACCAAGTTTCCACTCGCTCATGCGATAGTTGGGAATGCTATTCCTGTTTCTCATTGCGTCTGATTCTGGGCGGGCAGTTTTTACCAGCCAACGACAGATTTTGGTCGATTTCGCATAGTCAGCTTACTGACGAGGCAGCGACCCCATGCCGCTTGCGCCACGGGCTATCGCGGTGTTGCGGGCGCCTTCCGCTGACCGGAGACGGGCGCCTGTTGTTCCTCAACAACCGTCACTCCCATCGGTCGATGGTCAAAAATGCAATCGGCTCGCCAAACCGATGCCGGTCGGCATGCACCCCGATGTGTCTAGCGAAATCCGCGTCCTGCTCTTTGCTCGCCATCCACGGTAAAGGTCGCGTGGTTCGCGGCTTCGGAGCTGTTGCCTACCCACAGGTCGAAGGTGCCGGGATCAATCACCCAGCCCTTGGCGGCGCTGCTCCAATATTGCACGCTTGCTTCGTCAAGTTCAAAGCGAAGGGTGCGCCGCTCCCCTGGTTGCAGCGTAACGCGCTGGAACCCCTTCAGCTCGCGCACCGGGCGCGAAGCGCGGCCCGCGCGCTGATGTATATAGAGTTGCACCACCTCGTCTCCCGCACGGCGCCCCGTGTTGACAACGGTGGTGGAGACGGTGATCCGCCCGCCCGGCGCCAGCCTGGCCGTGTCCAGCTTCGGCGCGCCGACAGTGAAGCTGGTGTAGCTCAACCCGTAGCCGAACACGAACTGCGGGGTGGAGGGGATGTCCCAGTACCGCTTGTCCTGGTCCTTGGGGCCATGGGTGGTGTTGTGCGCATAGTAGATCGGCACCTGCCCCACGCTCCGGGGCCAGGTGACCGGCAGCTTGCCGCCCGGATTGACGTCGCCGAACAGCGTGCGCGCCACCGCGGTGCCGCCGCGGGTGCCGCCATACCAGATGTGGAGGATCGCCGGGGCGCGATCGAGCACCGGGCCCAGCTCCAGCGGACGGCCGCTCATGGTGACGACCACCACCGGCTTGCCGGTCGCCATCACCGCCTCGAACAGCCGCAGCTGATCGCCCGGCAGCTTGAGATCGGAGCGCGAAGCGCCCTCGCCGCTCATATCCTCGGCCTCGCCCAGCGTCAGCACGATGAGGTCGGACTTTGTCGCCAGCGCCACCGCGCGGTCAAACTCCGCCTTGGAACGGCCGGCGTCCCAGCGCGGCTCGGGTTTGGCGGTGCCGGGGATCGACAAGGCCTCGAAGATGGAGGGTACCGTACGCTTGAGCTGGACCCCCGGGGCGGTCTCGACCGACGCGGCGGCGCCGAGACGATCGCGTATGCCCTCGAACACCGTCACCGTTTCCGGCAGATCATATTGGAACGACCAGGGGCCGAGCATGTCGCGCCTGGAATCGGCGAGGGCGCCGATCACCGCCACCCTGCCGTGCGCACCGGCCCGGAGCGGCAGCGCGCCATCGTTCTTCAACAGCACGAACGAACGCTCCGCAGCGGTTTGCGCAGCCTCGCGATGCGCCGGGTCAGCGAGCGTGGTCGCGGCGCGCGCTTCGTCGACATAAGGGTTTTCAAAAAGGCCCATCCGGAACTTGGCGATGAGGATGCGACGCGCCGCCCGGTCCAGGGTCGCCACGGGCAACTTCCCCTCGCGCACCGATGCGGCCAGCGTTTCGGCGGAGGCGGCAGGGCCAAACGACATCTCCATGTCGTTGCCCGCCGATATACTGCGCACGGCGGCATCGGCCTCGTCGCGCGCGAAATGCTGAGTCACCTGGTTCCTGGTGCCGTTGGCATCGGACACGACCCAGCCCTGAAACCCCATCTGGTCGCGCAGCACGTCGGTCAGCAGCCATTTGTTGCCGACCGCGGGCACGTCGTTGAGGTCGGTGTAGGCGCTCATCACATTGCCCGCGCCGGCCCGCACCGCTGCCGCGAAGGGCGGCAGGATGACGTTGTAAAGCTGCGAATCGGAAATGTAGACGCTGTCATAGTCGCGCCCGCCGTCCGCCGCCGCATAACCGGCGAAGTGCTTGGGCCCCGCGATCAGATGGTCCGGCGAGCCGATCGCCGGTCCTTGGAATCCCCTGACCTGTGCCGCCGCCATCACAGAACCGAGGAACGGATCCTCACCCGGACCTTCCACGATGCGTCCCCAGCGCGGATCGCGCGCGATGTCCAGCATCGGCGCGAACGCCCAGTGGATGCCGACCGAGCGCGCCTCGCGAGCGGCCACGCCCTGCGCGCGTTCGACGCCCGCCGGGTCCCACGATGCCGCGTTGGCGATCGGCACCGGGAAGATCGTCCGAAAGCCATGGATCACGTCATAGCCGAAGAGCAGCGGAACCTTGAGGCGCGTTTCCTCCACCGCCACCTTCTGCAGCCGGTTGATTACCGCTGGATCGGTGACAAACAGCAGCGAGCCGACCTTGCCGCGTCGCACCGCCGGGACGAACTCTTCCAGCGCGCCGAACATGAATTGCTGGGAAACCTGGCCCGCCTTCTCCTCCAGCGTCATCGCCGCAAGCAGCGCATCCGCCCGCCGTTCAGGAGAAAGCGATGCGTCCGTCCACGCGCCGGAGGTGGGCGCAATCTGTTGGGCGACGAGCGCGCCGCTGACGCTCGTCAACGCCATCGCCCCTGCCAGCAGCCGTGCCGCCAATCCCAATCTCACCATCTGCGACATCTCCCCGACCGATTGCTGCCTGCCCGCATCAGAAGCTCAACCTGGCGCGGATGCCGCCATAGCGGCGCGAGTTGCGCAGGAAGGTCTGCGACAGCTGCCCGGCCGTCGCACCCGATGCCGGGGCCAGTGCGGCGACATAATGCTTGTCGAATATATTGTTGACGAACAACGCGATGCGAAGGCCACCGCGATCCTTCTGATCGATGCCGATGCTGCCGTTCACCAGCGCGTAGCCTCCGTAGATGCTGAGCGGGTTGTTCAGCAGATCGAACTGAACCTTGCTCTGATAGCTCACATCGGCCTGGATGAAGGCATCGAACGGCGCATTGGGCAGCAGCAGCTCATAGGTTCCGCCAAGATTGGCCTTCCATCGCGGCGAGTTGCTGAGCCACTTGCCCGCAAGGTTCTGGCCGGTAGTGGTCGACGGACCGGCGCCGTCGAGGTCGAAACAGCCCAGCGCCGCCGTCTGCCCGGTATAGCATTGCGCGTTGGGGAACTTGCGAATGGTCGCTTCGGTATAGCTGACGCCGCCGTCGATCCGCAGCGCCTCGATCGGTCGCGCCTGGAACTCGGCCTCGATGCCACGGGTGCGCAATCGGCCGACATTGTTCAGGAAGACCTGGATCGTGTTGTCGGGCAGCTGAACGCCCGACTGCGCCTGGAAATCGTTGAAGTCTGTCCAAAAGGCCGCGACGTTCAGTTGCAGCCGATTGTCGAGGAAGCGGCCCTTGAAGCCCAGTTCATAGGCTTTCGACGTTTCGGGGCGGACGGGTACGGCCGCCCGCGTCGAGGTGAAGCCGGTGGAGATGTCGTAGCCCTGCCCCTTGTAGCCGGTGGCGTAGGAGGCATAGGTCATCACATGCTCCGACAGGTCCTGCCGCAGCGCGACCTTGTAGGTCACGACGCCGTCCTTGTCCGACCCGCGACAGGTGGCCAGACATGTCGCGTTGTTGGCAGGCACCACCGCTGGGGTGACGAGGTTCAGGAAGCTGACCGAGATCTTTTCCAGATTGGCGCGGATGCCGACATCGACATGGGTCCGCTCGGCAATGTCGTAAGTGAACTGGCCGAAGGCGGCGTAGCTTTTGGTGCCGTTCGCAGAATTCCACCGCGCCACCACCGGGCCGGTCGGCCCGCGGTCAAAGGAGCGATCCGTATCGCCATTGGCATAATATAGTCCCGCGACATAGCTGAACGGCCCGCCGCCCTTGGACGCGAGCCGCAGCTCCTGCGTGAACTGCCGGGCATGGTAGCCGCTCTGGGCGACGATGCCTCCGGGGATGCCCAGCACAGGGCGCGACACGAAGTCGAAATCCTCTATGAAACGGAAGCGCCAGTCCTGATAACTCGTCACGGAGATCAGGTTGGCGAAGCCCAGGTCCAGCGTTACGCGCGCGGACCCGTTCGTTTGCCGGCTTTTGTTGAACAGGGGTCCATCGATCGAAGTCCGAAAATTGTCCTTGCCTGGCTCGATGCCGTCAAGCGACGCAATGGGAACACCGAAGATGGCTGCGCCCGGAGGCGCCAGGCGGAACGTGCGCGCAGTGCCGCGGCTCTCGCTTACCGAATGGCCGGCAATCAGATCGACCGTCAGATTGGACGCCGGGTTCAGCGTGAGACGCCCGCGTACCCCGTAGCTCCTGTCATTGTTGAGCCGACGGCCATCGAACACGTTGCGGATGAAGCCATCGCGGTCACCGTAGAAACCATTGATGCGGAAGCCCACGCCGTCGGCGACCGGACCGGAAAGGACCGCATCGACCCGATATTCGTCGTCGGTCGTGGCAACACCTGTGACGGCGCCGGTCAGCTTCGCCGTCGGGCCCTGCGAAACGATGTTGAGCGCGCCGGCGGAGGCGTTCTTGCCGAACAGCGTGCCCTGTGGTCCGCGCAGCACCTCGATCCGGGCGATGTCGCTCAGGCCCGAAAAGGCCTGTGCCTGTTGAAGAAGCGCGACGTCGTCAACGATTACGGCCACCGAGGGTTCGATCGCGGTGGAGAAGGCGCTCGTACCGACGCCGCGCAGGTTGATCGAATTGTTGGTCGGCAGCGCGCCCGTGGTCACGGTCAGGCTGGGAGCCAGCCGGGGCAGATCGGACACGGTGGTGACATTGCGGTTGACCAGCGTGTCGGCGGTGATCGCCGTCACTGCGACCGGCACGTCCTGAAGGTTTTGCTCGCGCTTCTGCGCGGTGACGACGATGTCTTCCAGCGCGCCGGAGTTGGAGGTGGAGGTGTTCGAGCCCTGCTGATCGCCCGGCGGGGAGCGCGGGCTGGCGACGCCACCGGCCGGCGTGTCGGATGGCGAGATGCTGCCCTCCTGCGCCTGTGCCGCGAGCGGCGTGATGGCGAATGCAGTGCCGGCAAGCAAAAGGCCTGGATAGCGCATGTGGACCTCCCCTTAATCATTGTCGTGTCACACGATCTGGTAAGGCCGATTTATAGTATTGGTAGAGTACGTCAATGGCGATTCTGATTTCAGCCTTCGCCATTGCGTCATGATAGATGCTTTGGCCTGACCGCATAGGGAATGCGCATGAGTTGCGCGTCGTCCTGCGCCATGCACCCAATCGCAGATATTCACGCCTTCCGTGGCGGCTGCGCCGGGCTCCAGCACCAACCAGTCCGCAGATCGCCTTCGACGCCGAACCCCGCGCGCGGCGCACGCGACCGCTCGACCACCCCTTCGCTTGCCGATCTTATTGCTGACATCTGCTCCTCGCTGCTGCTATATGGATTTCTCCAGCAGTCATGTTATTGGTCAGTCCGATGTCAACTGCGCCTGCGATCCCGCCATCCTCGCCTGTCACCGATCCTGTCCCGACGGGAGGAGAGCGATTATACCAGCGGCTTGCCAAGATGCTCCACGATCAACTGGCCTCCGGCCACTATGCGGTGGGAGACAGATTGCCGGCGGAGCGCGAACTTTCAGTCGCGCACGGCGTCAGCCGGCCCGCGGTGCGCGAGGCGCTGATAGCGCTGGAAGTGCAGGGATTCGTGGAAGTACGCGTCGGTTCGGGCGCGTTTGTGCGGCGCCTTCCCGGAGACGGCGACGACCGGCCGGGTTTCGCGATCACCGCGTTCGAACTGACCGAGGCGCGGATGGTGTTCGAAGGCGAGGCGGCAGCGCTGGCCGCGCTGCACATCACCGATGCGGAACTGGCGGAACTGGCGCGGCTGATCGAGCTCATCGAGCAGCCGGATCTGCCGTTCGAGGCCGCCGAGGCCGCTGACCGTGCCTTCCATCTCCTCATCGCCCACGCCACGCGCAATGCTGCGGTGGAGATGACGATCAACCAGTTCTGGCAAATCCGCACGAGTTCGCCCGAATGCGCCCTTCTCCACAAAAAAGCACGCAGCGCCAATGTCCGCCCCGTGATGGACGAACATAGCGCGATACTGATCGCACTGAGAACCCGGGACCCGGTCAAATCGCGCCAGGCGATGCGGGCACACCTGAATGCGGTGATGGATCACCTGCTCTTCGCCACCGAAGAACAGGTGATCGAGAATGCCCGGCGATCACTGGACTCCGCACGAGCGCGTTATCGCGCCGTTTCGAAGGTTTAATGATCTTACAGAATTTGCTGACTGGTCAGACCAGTTTGAACCTGATAGATGCGCCTTACTGGAGAGGTGGGCATGATCTATCTTCGCGCGACTCTGATCGCCACAACCACGCTACTGGCACTCTGCGCCGCCCCGGCCGGAGCTTCGCCCGACCCATCCACGCGCGTCGAGGCGCGAGAGATCGTCTCGCTCGCCGACGGCTGGCGCTTCCATCTCGGCGAACTGCAGGACGCGCCGACTGGCGAAACGATCGACGACAGCGGCTGGGAATCAGTCCGGGTACCGCATAGCTGGAACCGGGTGGGCTATTACCGGCCCAACCCCGCCAGCCATCTCCATAGGGCCGAGACGGTCAACAAGACGCAAGGCGTCGGCTGGTATCGCTTGCGCTTCGCAGCGCCCAGGGCAGCCGGCAAGCGCATATGGCTGGAATTCGATGCGGCCAGCCGCGTTGCCAGCATATGGCTGAACGGCCGCAAGCTGGGCGACCATGCCGGCCCCTTTTCCCGCTTCCGCCTCGACGCGACCGAAGCGCTGCGACCCGGCGCTGACAATGTGCTGGCCGTTCGCGTCGACAACAGCGCGCCCGGCCCGGATGCAGCGACGGCCGATGTGCTGCCGCTGACCGGGGATTTCTTCGTCCATGGCGGCCTCTATCGTCCGGTCAGGATGGTGATCACTGACCCAGTCCATTTCGACCTGGCGGATTTCGGCGGCCCTGGCGTCTACGCCACTACCCGGAGTGCGGACGCGGGCGCCGCGAAGGTGGAGGTGCGGACGCGCATCGCCAATGACGCGGGCAGGCGCACGGCCGCCCTGGTCACCGCGACTTTGCTCGATGCAGCGGGACGCGTGGCCGCCGCCACAAGCCGCAGGTTGACCGCCACCGCGGAAACGAGGGAGCTGCGCCTGGAACTCGACGTGGCATCCCCCCATTTGTGGCAGGGTGTTGATGATCCGTATCTTTATACTTTGGCGGTGACGCTGTCCGACGCGCGCGGGCGCGTGCTCGATCGCTTCGCCCAGCCGTTCGGCATCCGCACGATCAGCATCGATCCGGACCGTGGCCTGTTTCTCAACGGGCGTCACCTGGCGCTGCACGGCGTCGGCTATCACCAGGATCGCGAGGGCAAGGGCTGGGCGATCAGCCCGGACGACGTCGCCCAGGACGTTGCGATCATGCGCGAAATGGGCGTCAATGCGATCCGGCTGACTCATTACCAGCACGGACAGGCCATTCACGATCTGGCCGACCGTTATGGTCTGCTCCTGTGGGACGAGATCCCGCTGGTCACGATCTGGACCCGTCGCGGCGAACTGGTTCCTCGCCCTGCCTTGATCGGCAATGCGCGGCAGCAATTGCGCGAACTGGTGCGGCAGAACGGCAATCACCCGTCGGTAGTGAACTGGGGCATCGCCAACGAGGTGGATTTCGGGAATTCCTTTCCGGCCTTCCTGACCGGCTATCCTGAGGGACGCTCGCCTGATCCCATGCCGCTGCTGAACATGCTCCACGCGCTGGCGCACGAGGAGGATCCGTCGCGGCCTACCGCGCTCGCCACCTGCTGTGAGGGCCGGCTGTTCAACGAAGGCACAGCCATACCGGAAACCGCGAAGGCGGCGGACCTGGGTGGCGCGAACCGCTATTTCGGCTGGTATTTCGGGGTAGCCGACGATCTGGGGCCTAATCTCGACCAGCTGCACGCAAAGCGGCCGCGCCAGCCATTGTCAGTGACCGAATATGGCGCCGGCGCTGCCACCACCATCCACACCGATGATGTGCGCGGCGGGCCAATCGATTCGCGTGGCGTCAATCAGCCCGAGGAATATGCCAGCTACATCCATGAAGAGGCCTGGCGCACCCTGAAGGCGCGGCCCTATCTGTGGGGCACCTGGCTGTGGAACGGTTTCGACTTCGCCACCACGATCCGGAGCGAGGGCGATGCGCAGGACATCAATACCAAAGGGCTGGTCAGCTACGACCGGGCCATCCGCAAGGATCCCTATTATTTCTACAAGGCCAACTGGACCGCCACGCCCACCGTCTACGTCACAGGGCGGCGCTATGTCGACCGGGCCTATCGGGTGACGGATGTGCGGGTCTACAGCAACGCCACGTCGACCGAACTGACCGTCAACGGCCGCGCGCTGGGCACGCGTACCAATTGTGCGGACCGCATCTGCCTGTGGGAGAAGGTAGCGCTGTCCCCTGGGGCGAACGCGATCATCGCGCGCGGCGCCTTCCCCTCCGGCCCTGTGGAGGACAGGGTCGACTGGACGCTGTCGTCCGCGGCAGCGACGGCGTTCCGCATCGATGCGGGCGCGATAGTCGCGGCCACGGCCTCCACCCGCTTCGGCTCCGATGCCTTTTTCGAGGGCGGCGAGGCGGGGACGCTCAACACGCCGGCCGACTATGGCAAGCCAGCCGTCACCGCCGCGATCGCGGGAACCCAGGAAGATGCGCTCGTCGCCACCTTTCGTCAGGGTCGCTTTCGCTATCGCGTGCCGCTGGCCGACGGCCGCTACCGGATCGTGCTGACCTTCGTCGAACCCTCGCTGGCGGCGGGTGCCCGCCTGTTCGACGTGACCGCCAATGGCCGACCGATTGTGTCCGCGCTGGACATTGCGCGCGCTGCGGGCGGCACCGCCATCACGCTGCGGCGGGAGCGGGAAGTGGCGGTTCGCGGCGGGACACTGGATCTGGCGTTCGTCCCGCGAAAGGGCGCCGCGATCGTTTCCGCCATTGAAATCACGGACGCGTCGCCCCGCGCGCACTGACTGGGAGACAGAATGCCATGCCGCTGACACAGACCATGCGCTGGTTCGGACCGAGCGATCCGGTGCCGCTGGCGCATATCCGCCAGGCGGGCGCGACCGAAGTGGTAAGCGCGCTCCACGAAGTGCCCAATGGTGTTGTCTGGAGCGTGGAGGCGATCGCCGCGCGCAAAGCGATGATCGAGGAGGCGGGCCTCCGCTGGAACGTGGTGGAAAGCCTGCCTGTGCATGAGGGCATCAAGACCCGCAGCGCCGACTGGGATCGGCTGATCGAAGCCTATCGGGACAGTCTCGTCAATTTGGGTGCCTGCGGCATCCGCGTGGTCACCTATAATTTCATGCCTCTGCTTGACTGGACGCGCACCGATCTCGCCTGGCGGATGCCGGACGGGGCGCTGGCGCTCCGCTTCGAGTGGGAAGCGGTCGCCGCCTACGACATTCACATCCTGCGCCGCCCCGGCGCCGACGCCGACTATGAGGCGGCGGTGGTCGAGGCCGCCGGCCGCCGCTTCGCAACGATGGACGACGACGCCCGCAAGCTCCTGGAACGGACCATCATCGCCGGCCTGCCGGGCAGCGAGGAAAGCTTCAGCTCGGCCCAGTTCCTTCAGGCGCTGGGCACATATGCCGAGGTGGACGCCGAACGTCTGCGCGCCAACCTTCATGCCTTTCTGGAGGCCGTCTGCCCTGCCGCGGAGGCGGCTGGCATCCGGCTGGTGGTCCACCCGGACGACCCGCCCTTCCCGATTTTCGGCCTGCCCCGTGTGGTCAGCACGGAAGCCGACGTGACCGATATGTTCGCCGCGGTACCCAGCCCCGCCAACGGTTTGTGCCTGTGCACCGGCTCGTTCGGCGCGAGGCTGGACAATGATCTGCCGGGGATGGTCCGCCGGCTGGGCGCCCGCATCGGCTTCCTTCACCTGCGCTCGGTCCAGCACGAGGGTTATCGCGTGTTCCACGAGGCGGATCATCTTGGCGGCGACACCCTGATGGCGGAGGTGGTGGCCGAAGTCGTCGCGCTGTCGGAGGCCGAGCAGCGTGACATCCCGATACGTCCCGATCATGGTCATCAGATGGCCGACGATCTCGAAAAGCAGACCAATCCGGGTTACTCGCTGATCGGACGCCTGCGCGGGCTGGCCGAACTTCGCGGGTTGGAACGCGGCATCGTCCACATGCGGCATGGCCCGTCGGCGCACGCATGACCAGCCGGCTTGTCCTGTAGCCTGGAGCAAGTTTCCCAGCTGTCCGGCGCAACGCGCGCGCGCTCTACGCCGAGATCGCCAGGTTGCCGGTCGGCAGCCCGCATGGTCATACCGCCATGTTGAGCAGTTCGTGGCTATATTCGCCCAGGCAACGAGACGGTTGCGACCGCCATGCGAACGCTTGAACGATTTCCAGCGATCTTAACATATGCCACCCGGCGAGGCGATGGCATGATCGTGGGTGCCGGCCGGGGCCTTAAGCCTTTTCCAGCGTGCACTGGAGCGGGTGCTGGTTCTGGCGGGCGAAGTCCATGACCTGGTTCACCTTGGTCTCCGCCACTTCATAGCTGAAGATGCCGCAGATGCCGACGCCGCGCTGGTGGACGTGCAGCATCACCCGCGTCGCCTCCTCCATGTCCATGCGGAAGAATTGCTGGAGGACGTGCACGACGAATTCCATCGGCGTGTAATCGTCATTCAGCATCAGCACCTTGTAGAGGGAGGGCTTTTTCGTCCGGGCGCGGGTGCGCGTCGCGATGCCGACATTGGGACCGCCCGAGCCATCGCCCTGGTCGTCCTGATCTCTGTCCGTCATCATCACGGAATATGCCATGGTCGAGAAGCTGTTCATGATGGGCAAGGATATGGCGATTTGCGCTTGCATGGCAAGGGGGACGAGAGCGCGTAAACCATCCTTCCCGTTCGGAAGGGCCCTGGGGGAACGTGTGATGGGCGGTTTGCCGTCGGCGTGCGCCGTGGCCTGAAGGGACGGGCGCGCTCATCCTCCCATGGGTCGATTGTCGATCGGCGCCCTGGCGGAAAAGGAAAACGGCCCCGATGTCGGGGCCGTTCCTTGTTCCAGAACCCGAAGGCAAGATCAGGCGGCGAGCGCCTTCACCTTGTCGGTCACCACGGTCACGCGGGCGGTGAGCGGCGAGGTCACCTCGCTGGCCAGCTTGATCAGCGCTTCGCTGCTCTTGGCCGCTTCCTTGGTGAATTCATCGAAGCTGCTGGAGAGCAGCTGGCTCTGCAGCTGGAAGAATTCGGTCGGCGTCTTCACGGTCGAGAAGCTCTTGAACGACGCGGTCGCCTTTTCGAAGCTCTTGCGGCTGTAATCCACGGCTTCCTGGCCGATGGTCTCAAAGCCCTTGGCCGCGATCTTGCCGGATTCGACCAGCGCTTCGACATTGCCCTTGGCGATGTCGCTGAACTCCTCAATCGCCTTGGTCGACTTCTCGACGCTCACCTTGGCCTTCTCGTTGAGGTCGGCGTAAACCGTCTCCAGCTTGGCCTTGGTTTCTTCAGCGAATTTCTTTCCGGTTTCGATCACATCGTTCATCATCTTCGTTCCTTCTGTGGCGGGCAGCAAC
>Ga0207647_10002769_pt1 | contig 13231 bp, 13 predicted proteins | sample KBSCornC2_FD_184295 | JGI IMG/M metagenome (GOLD analysis project Ga0207647, IMG submission 184295) | Corn rhizosphere microbial communities from Kellogg Biological Station, Michigan, USA - C2 (SPAdes) (version 2) | ecosystem: Host-associated > Plants > Roots > Rhizosphere ...
CCCATCCGATATCGCGATTTCCGGTATCGATCGCGCGCCCCTAGACTGGCTACGCGATGGCGACGCATCACCGGCAGCATGGCGATGCATCACGCCCCCCCACAACAACGATATGGGAGAGTTCGATGTCCGACCGGCATGCGCGCCGCGGCGCGCTCAAGACACTCGGCCTCGCGGCCGGCACCGCGCTGCTCGACGCGGCGCGCGTCGCCCAGGCGGCCACACCCGAAACCGGCGCGCTGCTGGCCGGCGGCGCGACGCACCTCGCCGAGCTCACCCGCCGCCTCGCAGCCGCGCCGAGACGGCGCGACTTCAAGACGGTGCCGATGATCATCGAGCGCCCCGATCAATGGGATCACGCGGCGCTCATGGAAGTGATCGGCTATCGCGGCGGCCCGAAGCAGGTATGGGACAACACCCAGCTCGGCGGCCCGTGGCTGAACCTGATGCGCAATGCGCTGAACGCGCAGATCTGGGGGTTCGGTCATCCGGACTTCCTCGTCGTGTCGGCCACGCACGGCGCCGCGCATCTCGCGCTGTTCGACCAGTTCGCGTGGGACAAATACGGCCTCGCGACATTCGCCGGCGCCGCGTTTGCGACCAACACGCTGCTCGCCGCGAAACCCGCGCAGTCGAAAGACGTGCACGACCACGAACTGGCCGACGGCGCATTCTCGTCGCACGACAACAGCATCGCCGCGCTCGAGCAGCGCGGCGTCGTGTTCCTGTCGTGCCACAACGCGATCTGGGAACTCGCCGAACGGCTCGACCGCGCGAGCGCGAATCCGGACAAGCTGCCGCTCGACGCCCTCGCCGCCGATCTGACCAACCATGTGATTCCATCGGCGATCGTCACGCCGGGCGCGGTCGGCACGTTGCCCGAACTGCAGCACGCCGGTTTCACCTACGCGAAGTGAGGCGCGCCATGACATCGATCCGCACGCGCGCTCCGTTGCAACGCCGGTGGCGCACGACACTGCATGCGGCGCTGGCCGCGCTCTGCTGCACGTCGGCGCTGTCGCTCGCCGCACCGGTCGCCCCTTCCACCAGCATCTTTCCGCCGTGGCAGGACGGCCGCAACAACGACGCGACGAACCGCGGCCTCGAATTCACGGTGCCGCAGGTCGACGTGCTCGCCGATTTCCATGGCGACCTCACAGCACCGAAGCTCGTCCTGTACGTCGGCGGCAATTACTTCTTCGCGATGGCGCCGCTCGTCGCGAAGTTCGAGGCCGATCATCCCGAATACCGCGGCCGCATCTACTGGGAAACGATCCCGCCCGGCTTGCTCGTGAAGCAGATTCACGCGGGCGGCACGATCACCGTGGGCAACATGACGTGGACGGTCAAGCCCGACGCGTATTTCGCGGGGCTCGGCAAGATCGACGAGCTGATCGCGGACGGCACGCTCGAAGGCCCGGCCGTGCCGTACGTGACGAACCAGCTGACGATCATGGTGCGCGCCGGCAACCCGAAGCACATCGCGTCGCTGAACGATCTCGCGCGGCCCGACGTGCAGCTCGCGATGCCGAACCCGGCATTCGAAGGCGTCGCGCGGCAGATTCGCGCGTCGCTCGTGAAGGCCGGCGGCGATGCGCTCGCGCGCACCGTCTACGACGACAAGGTGCGCACCGGCACGACCGAACTCACGCACATCCATCATCGGGAAACCGCGCTGTTCCTGATGCAGGGCCGCGCGGACGCCGGCGTGCTGTGGCAGTCGGAAGCGGCGTTCCAGGAACAGGCCGGGCATCCGCTGATGCACATCGACATTCCGGCCGCGCACAATACGACGGCGATCTATGCGGGCGCGATGGTGAAGCACGCGCCGCATCCGGAAGCCGCGCGTGCATGGCTGGCGTTCATCCGGTCGCCGGATGCGTTCCGGATTTTCGCGCGCTACGGCTTCGGGCAATACGACGCGACGGCGCCGACGCCGCATCTCGCGCCGCCTCTCGCGCCACGGCAAGACCGGCCCGACGCGGGCTGACCGCGCGAGCGCACGCGCAACAAGACAGAGAACAAGGAGGGGACACGTGAACGATTCGGTCGACCTACCGCGACGCCGGTTCGCGCCGCTGCTGCTCGCCGCGGCCGCGCTGCTGGCCGGCCACGCCCGCGCGGACGACATCGCGCTCGGCAAGACGATCGCCACCCAGGGCGCGACGACGGGCGTGGCCGCCTGCATCGGCTGCCACGGCGCACAGGGCGAAGGCAACGCGGCCGCCGGCTTCCCGCGTCTCGCCGGCACGAGCGCAGGCTACCTGTCCGTGCAACTCGCCGCGTTCGCGGACGGCAGCCGTCAGAACCCGGTCATGCAGCCGCTCGCGAAACAGCTGTCGCCGCACGATCGCGATGCGGTGTCCGCGTATTTCGCGAGCCTGCCCGCGCCGCCGGCCATCACGGCGTCCGACGCCACGTCGATCGATCCGGCCAACACCGGCGCATGGCTCGCGACGCGCGGACGCTGGTCGCAGGGCCTGCCCGCGTGCGCGCAATGCCACGGCGCGGGCGGCCTCGGCGTGGGCGCCGCGTTTCCGCCGCTCGCCGGCCAGCCGGCCGCGTATATCGCGGGCCAGCTGAACGGCTGGAAGCACGGCACGCGCGCACCCGGCCCGATGGCGCTGATGCCGATGATCGCCGGCAAGCTGTCCGACGCCGACATCGACGCGGTGGCCGCCTACTATGCGCGCGGCGGCGCCGCGAACGGAGAAAAACAATGATCGACCGCACGAAACTGATCCGCGGCGCGCGCGCCGCGCTGCTCGGCGCGGCCTGGCTGCCCGCGCTCGCCTGCGCGGCCGCGCCGCAGGACGCACCGGCCGCCGCTTCCGCCACCGCGGTGGCGCCGCTTCCCGCCGCGGCGGCGAAGCCGTTCACGCCACCGCCCGAATCCGCGATCCCTGCCGACGACTTCGGCAAGACCGTGAAGCTCGGCGAGCAGATCTTCCTGCACACGCCCGAGTACGCGGGCAAGTACGTCGGCAACAAGCTGACCTGCGCGAGCTGCCACCTCGACGCGGGCCGCCGGCCCGATGCGGGCCCGATGTGGGCCGCGTACCTGCTGTACCCGGCCTACCGCAGCAAGAACGGCCACGTGAACACGTTCGCCGAACGCCTGCAGGGATGCTTTCGCTACAGCATGAACGGCAAGGCGCCGCCGCCTGGCGACCCGATACTCGTTGCGCTCGAAACCTATTCGTACTGGCTCGCGAAAGGCGCGCCGGTCGGCACCCGGCTGCCCGGCCAGGGTTTTCCGAAACTGCCGCCGCCCGCGCAAAAGGCCGACTACGCGCGCGGTGCCGCCGTCTACACGCAGCACTGCGCGCTGTGTCACGGCGCGGACGGCCAGGGACGATCAAGCGGCGACAAGCCGGTCTTTCCGGCGCTGTGGGGCGCGCGCTCGTTCAACTGGGGGGCGGGGATGGGCGACATCCGCAACGCGGCCGGCTTCGTGAAGGCCAATATGCCGCTCGGGCTCGGCGGCACGCTGACCGATCAGCAAGCGTGGGACGTCGCGACCTTCATGGACAGCCACGAGCGTCCGCAGGACCCGCGCTTCACCGGCTCCGTGCAGGACACGCGCGCGAAATTCCACGACACGCCCGACTCGATGTACGGGCGCGAGGTGAACGGCCGCGTGCTCGGCGCGCCGTGACGGCAGCGCGCCGCGGCCTGCGTGATCACGGATGCCAGCGATACACGACGAGGCTCGACCCGTTGTAGTTGTCCTTCGTGATCACGTATTCGCCGGTCGAGCGCCGGTACGCGCGGATGCCGTACATCGAGTCGACGTCGTTGCCGACGTCCATCGCGGACGTGTTCGAGTTCGTCAGCGTCGTGACGAGGCTGCCGGTGTTCAGGTCGAACACGTCGACGTTCGGCACCGTGTGCACGTAGCCGACGAACAGGTAGTGGCCGGCCGCCGCCATCGATTTGGGGTTCGCGCTCGTCAGGTCGATCGCCACGTTCGGCGTGGTCGTGTTGCCGGCCTTCCAGCCGCGATAGACCTCGATGTGCCCGTTCATCGCGGTCCAGTCCCAACTGCCCGAGAGGCCCTGCGCGAGGATCATCGTGTCGCTGTCGGCCTGGTAGATGATCCGCGTGAGCGGCAGCACCGTGCGCGGAATCTGGATCTGCACCGGCGTGCCCCAGGTCGGCTTGCCGGTCGCATCGAAGCCCGTCATCGGATAGTGCGAGATGTTGTTGGTGCGATCGAGCCCGGCCCATACGTCGCCGTTGTCGTCGAGCGAGAAACCGGCCGTCACCTGCAGGGTCGTGTTGAACGGCTTGCCGGGGATCGAGCCGTCCGGAATCGCGATATAGCCGCTCGCGCTGTTGAAGTGATAGATGTTGTAGTTCCCCGGGTTCTGCCCGGTCGCGACGAGCATCCGGGTGCCCTTCACCAGCGCGAGCTGGCCGAAATGCTGGCCGCGCTGGTAGTCCTTCATGTCGAGGCGCGGGTCCTTCGGATAGGTGAACGGATCGATCGTGTTCGCGACGAACGTGCCGCCCGCCGTACCGGTATAGACGTTGTTGCCGCTGTAGAAGAACGCGCCGTCGGTCGCCGGGTCGGGCGCGGCGGCGCCTTCGAAGTTCAGCGCCTGCAGCTTCCATTGCAGCAGGCCCGTCGGGCTGTACGAATGGAGGTCGGTGCTGCCGTTGCGCCCGAGATCCCAGCCGCCGCCCCACGCGTTGTTCAGCACGTACAGGTTGCCGGCCGCGTCCTTGCCGATGCCCGCGACGCGCGTGAAGCGCTTGTCGCCGACTTGCCCCTTGATGCCCGACGTCGTGTCGAGATAGCCGCCCTGCACGCCGAACGTGCCGACCTGCAAGGGCAGGCCGGCGAGCGTGTAGACCTTGATGTTCATGTCGGGGCCTTCGTCGCCCACCAGCATCTGCCCGCTCGGCGCATCGAAATACAGCGACGCGGGCCGCGCGCGCGCCGCCATCTGGATCGTGTTCATCGCCGTGCCGGTCGGGCTGAACTGCGCGACGACGCCCGCGCTCTTGCGCGCGACCCACAGGTTGCCGCCCGCGTCGAGCGCCAGCGCGCCGGGCCCCGATACGCCGATGTCGCGCTGCCACACGCCGTCCGTCGTATACACACGCACGCGGTTGCCGTAGAAGTCGCTCACGTACAGCAGGTTGCCCGTCGTCGCGAGGCCGGTGATCACGTCCGCGTACTGGATGCCCGTCCACGTGCTGACCGGGATGCGCAGGTCGCGCTGGTTCGTGCTGCGGTTGTAGCGGCCGACCGAGCCGCTGCCGAACGTGCGGTTGTAGCCGAGCGCGACGAACAGCGAGTTCGCGTTGCCGGTGATCGCACCGCCCTGGAATTCGTCGTGGATGCCGATCGTGCCGAGCGTCTGCCCGTTCTGGTAGATCGCGACGCCGCCGGCGTTCTCGTCCCAGCGCGACGCCGTATAGATCACGCCTTCGGGCGCGACCCACAGCGAGCGCGCGCCGTTGCCGACGTGCGCGGCCAGCGTGCCGAACGTGTTCGCGAGCCAGTCCGTCGTGTATTGCGCTTGTGCGTGACTGACCGGCGCCAGCATTACCATGCACAATCCAAGCAATGCCGCGCGAATTTGTTTCGATAACATGAACGATGCTCCCGGACGATCACTACTCGATACTCTAGTTCGGCGCGTATGAAATATTGGTGATTTCTGCAAAAATCCGGTCATTTCCACCACGAATTGTTCATTACGTTTTTTTACCCGGGATCGCCCCGCTGTTCCCCGCCAGATAGCGCTGTGGCGACTCATCATTACCGGCATTTTGTTCCGAATTTCCCGCTGCGGATGCGTCATTTTTTCTGATACACGCGCATTGAATTTCCATTGCCGGCAAATCGACTCGATGATTACAAATCGAAATTAAAATGAAAGAGAAAAAATATTACCCGGCTGCATGCCGCATTGCCGGGCAAATCGTGAAGAAGTGAAATAAGGCCGGGCGCGGCGGACTGCGGTTGCCGATGAAGAGGGAGAGAGGGAGACGAAGATGTGCCGCCCGCGGGAACGAAGCGTGACGCGGGCCGTGTTGAACGAGGAAGGCCGTACGAAGGCCGGGCGCGCAACCGGCGGCCCGCAACGCGCGGGCGGCCGGGGCGCGCGCGTGGCGTCAGAACTTCTGGCGCAGGCCGAGGCTGACGATCGCCTGCGAACGCGAATCGGACGAGTGGCCGTTCGCCTTGTCCGACACCGCCGCGGTCGCGGCCACCGGCCGGCCGAGTGCGTCGAGCGTCGTGCCGGACGCACGCTGGTACGCGCCGAGCAGGTACACGCTGGTGCGCTTCGACAGGTCGTAGACCGCGCCGAGCGTGACGTTGTGATACTGCGCGCGGTTGTCGATGCCGTCGACGTCGCTGCCGCGCGTGTAGCTGTAGCCGGCGAACAGCTGGGTCTGCGGCTGCACGTTCCAGCGCGTGAACACGCCCGCGACGTTGAACGTCGCATGGCCGCTGAACAGCGACTGCGCGCCGCTGCGGTACTGAATGTTGCTGTAGTTCACGCCGACGACGGCCGGGCCGAAGTTGTACGTCGCGCCGGTCGCGATCACCTGCTGCGACTGCGCGCTCGCATAGCCTTCGTTGATCGACGAGTTGAACAGCCCGTCGTCGGTGCTCTGCCATTTGCCGGCCGTCGGATCGGTCGCGCCCGTCTTGCTGTTGTCCGAGCGCTCGTAGCCGACGCCCACGCGCAGCGGCCCTGCCGCGTATGCCGCGCCGACGCTCCACGTGTTGCGCTGCTTCATGCTGCCCGGCTGGCTGCCGAAACCGTACAGCGCGCCGAACGTGAAGCCCGCGTAGTTCGCGCTCGTGTACTTGATCGAGCTGTCCACACGCGCGGTCTGGTCGAGATCGTCGATGTCGCCCGGGTGCGCGCCGAACCCGCCGATGAACGAGGACGGGGCGACCGGGCTCACGAAGTCGTTGAGCGACGTGTACTGGCGGCCCAGCGTGACCGTGCCGTAGCGGGTGCTGCCGACGCCGACGAACGCCTGGCGGCCGAACTGGCGGCCACCCTGCCCCGACGTGCCGTTGGTCACGTCGAAGCCGTTCTCGAGCACGAACAGCGCGCGCATTCCGCCGCCGAGATCCTCGGAACCCTTGATGCCCCAGCGGCTGCCGGACAGGTTGCCGGTGGTCAGGCCAACTTCCGAATGCCCGGTGTAGGCGCCCGGCGAGCCGACCCGTTCGTTGCTGCGATAGGTCACGCCCGCGTCGACGATGCCGTACAGCGTGACGGAGCTTTGCGCGGATGCGACGCCCGCGAGCGAGAGCAGCAGCGGTGCTGCGATCAGTTGCTTGTTCATGGTTTTTAGCGTCTCCGGGTGGTCTACCCGTTGTTCTATGCGAGTAACGCGTGCGGCCGGCGAGATACGCCTGCATGCGAGGCCGACGGCGTTCGCACGCGGGAACGCGCGCGTGCGATACGCGCGCGGCACGTCGCGGCGAGCATGCCCGCCGTGGCCGCCATGGTAGTTGGAACCGGTTTCGTTCGATAGCGCAATAATGAAAACAGCTTCTTGCCGAGATCGAGATAATTGGTTGCGCGGGCAACGTCGCTGTGCGGCGCGGGGGCGCGCGCCGGATAATCGAGCGCATCGCTGCGATCGGGAGTCTCTGTCATGCCTGAAACGACCCTGCTGATCTTCGCCGCAGGCGCATGCGCCGGGATCGCGGCAGCCGGCCCGACCGTGCTGCCCTCGCTGGCCGTTCGCTTGCGCTGTCTCGGCGTCGTGCTGCGCAGGGGCGTCGGCATGCGAACCGCATCGTTCGCAACGAGCGCGCGATGAGAATCGACGCGCCGCCCCGCTCCGGCTTCGACGGCCTGTCGCTCCGGCAACTCGAACGCACGGATCTCGACGCGTGGTACGCGTACCTGTCGAACCCCGAGGTCATCCGCCACACGAGCTGGAACCTGCATTCGCGCGACGATCTGCTGCCGCTGTTCGACGGCATCGATTCGGCCCAACCGGATTCGATCCGCCGGCTCGCGATCATCGATGATGCATCGGGCGCGCTCGCCGGGACGATCGGGCTGCATACGGTGTCCACCACGAACCGCTCGGCCGAGATCGCGTATGACCTCGCGCCGTCGCACTGGGGGCGCGGCATCGCGAGCGCGGTGTGCGCGAGCGTCACCGCATGGGCGTTCGCCGAAGGCGGCTTCATGCGCATCCAGGGTGTCGTGCTCAACAGCAACGCCGGCTCCGCGCGGGTGCTGCAGAAATGCGGCTACCAGTACGAGGGATTGCTGCGCGCCTACCGGATGGTGCGCGGCGTGCCGGGCGATTTCGCGATGTACGCGCGCATCGCGACGGACTGACGCGCCGGCCAAGCGATGACCGACGCTCGACGCGCGGACCCACTCGCCGCGGGCACGATTGGACGCGCCACGCCGAATTGGCGACAATCGCCGCTCCCCGCATCGACTTCTTCGCCATGAAAATCGCCGCGCTGTCCGACATCCACGGCAACCTCGCCGCGCTCGACGCGGTGCTCGACGACGTGCGCCGCCGCGGCGCCGACCTGATCGTCAACCTCGGCGACATCGTGTCGGGCGCGCTCCATCCGGCCGAAACGGCCGATCGCCTGATCGCGCTCGACCTGCCGACCATCAAGGGCAATCACGAACGGCAACTGCTGAGCGGCGATCGCGAAACGATGGGGCTGTCCGATCGCTGGGCGCACGACACGCTGCGCGATGACCATCGCGCGTGGATCGCCGCATTGCCCGAACGCCTGATGCTCGACGATGACGTGCTGATGGTGCACGGCACGCCCGCCAGCGACCTCGTCTATTTCCTCGAAACGGTGACGCCCGACGGCTGCCGCGCGGCGACGCCCGATGAAATCGCGCAGCGCGCGGGCGACGCGCCGGCGTCGCTGATCCTGTGCGGCCACACGCATGTCCCGCGCATCGCGAAGCTCGACGACGGCCGGCTGATCGTCAATCCGGGCAGCGTCGGGCTGCAGGCGTACACGGACGATCACCCGCATCCGCACCCGATCGAAACGGGCTCGCCGCATGCACGCTACGCGATGGTGTCGCGCACACCGGCCGGCTGGCAGGCCGAGTTCCACGCGGTCGAATACGACTGGCACACGGCCGCCGACACCGCGGCAGCGCGCGGCCGCGACGACTGGACCGTCGCGCTGCGCACCGGTCGGTGCTGACGGATCCCGCGCGATCCTGCCGTCGCATCACGCATCACCCAGCATTCGCCAGCGTCAGCCGCGCTTCGAGCCCGCCGCCATCCGTCCGGTTGCGCAACGTGAGCGTGCCGCCCATCGCGAGCGCAAGCTGCCGCGCGATCGCGAGACCGAGCCCCGTGCCGCCCGTCTCGCGATTGCGCGACGTCTCCACGCGCCGGAACGGTTCGAACACCGCGTCGAGCTGATCGTCCGGAATGCCGGGCCCGCGATCGCGCACCGCAATGACCGCGCCGCCGCCTGACGCCGCCTGCACGTCGATCTCGGCCGCACCGGCGAACTTCAGCGCGTTGTCGACGAGGTTGCCGACGATCCGGCGCAGCGCCTTCGGCCGCGTGACGAGCGCGAGCGGGCCGTCGCTGTGCAGCGCGACGTCCTGCCCCGCATCCGTGTAGTCGCACACGATGCTGTCGAGCAGCGCATCGAGATCGATGCGGCGCGCGGCTTCATCCGTGCCGTGCAGCGTGCGCGCATAGGCGACGCCCTCCTTCACCAGATGCTCCATCTCGATCAGGTCCTGGCGCAGCTTCGCGCCCTGCGCGTCGTCGTCCATCACGTCGACGCGCAATCGCATGCGCGTGATCGGCGTCTGCAGGTCGTGCGAGATCGACGCGAGGATCTGCATGCGCTCGGCCATGTATTGCGCGATGCGGTCCTGCATCGCGTTGAACGCCCGCGCGGCACGCGCGACCTCGGACGGCCCGCTCTCGTTCAGGCGTTCGCCCTTCAGGTCGGGGCCGAGCGCGTCGGCCGCCCGCGCGAGCTGGTTCAGCGGCCGCGTCGCGAGCCGCACCGCGAGCCAGCAGCACGCGGCCAGCACCGCGAGCTGCAGCGCGAGCACCACCGGCAGCCAGCCCGACAGCGGCACGGTCGACATTGGGTGGATGTCGATCGTCAACGGCGAGCCGTCGGTCAGGCGCAGATGCACCTGCAGATGCTCGCGATCGCCGGGAATCGCGTTCGCCGTCAGCGGGTAGTCGCCGCCGATGCCGTCCGAGATCGACCGCTCGACACGCGCCGACAGCCGCGCCTCGGACGGCGTGCCCGTCTCGCCGGGCCCGAGGATGAACGCGTAGCTGCGCCGCGCGAGACGCGGCAGCCACGCGGCGCGCTCGGCGGCCGGCAGGTGGTCGAGCAGCGCGACCGAGCTCGCGACCTCGCGCTCGATGTAGCCCATCATCAGGTTGGTGGTCGCCTGGTCGCGCTCCGTCATCGTGAGCCAGAACGACAGCGTCTGTGCGAGCGCGAGGCCCACGCACAGGATCAGCGCGAGCCGCGCGAACAGCGAGCGCGGCCAGTGCCGCAGGGTGCGCGCGCTCATGCGTCGCCTTCGACCGTGGTCACCGCCGACGAGAACACGTAGCCCTCGTTGCGCAGCGTCTTGATGTAGCGCGGCTCGCGCGCGCCGTCGCGCAGCCGCTGGCGCAGCCGGCTCACGAGCAGGTCGATCGACCGGTCGAACGGATCGGACTGGCGGCCCTGCGTGAGATTGAGCAACTGGTCGCGCGTCAGCACGCGCTGCGGATTGTCGAGGAACACGCGCAGCAGCCGGTATTCGGCGCCGCTCAGCGCGACCAGCGTGCCTTCGGCGTCGAGCAGGTGACGCCCCGTCGTGTCGAGCCGCCATTCGCCGAACGCGAGCATCTCGGCCGTCTCCGTCACCTGCATGCCGGGCGGCAGCATGCGCGCGCGGCGCAGCACCGAGCGGATCCGCGCCAGCAGCTCGCGCACCGCGAACGGCTTCGCGAGATAGTCGTCGGCGCCCATCTCGAGGCCGATGATGCGGTCGGTTTCCTCGCCGCGCGCGGTCAGCATCAGCACCGGCACCGTGCGGAACTTGCCGGCGCGCAGATCGCGGCACAGCGTGAGGCCGTCCTCGCCGGGCAGCATCAGATCGAGCACGATCAGGTCGGGCGCGCCGTCCTCGAGCACGTTGCGCATCTCGCGGCCGTTCGCGGCGAGCGACACGCGCATGCCGTTCTTCTCGAGGTAGTCGGCGATCAGTTCGCGGATCGCGCGATCGTCGTCGACGATCAGTACGTGGTCGATCTTGTCCATGAGTCGGGGTCGGGGTCGTGTGGTTGCGGCTGGCGATGTCCGCCTTTATACCGCACCGCGGGCACGCATTTGTATCCCAATGTATCGCGCCGCCGCGACGACACACAACATTGCACGCACGCGGCTCGCCGGACACATCGCAGATACGTCGGCGCGGCCCAATGAGGGCTGTCGAAACCAGTCCGGCCGACGCGATCGCGCGGCGGCCGGCCGAACCGGAGAACCGCCATGCTGCCCAGACTCAAGACTGCCGCCCTCGTGATCGCGCTCGCCGCCACGGCCGGGCTCGCCGCGTTCGCCGGCACCCGCGACGACGCGGGCATGACGGCCTCGCTCGCCGGCACGCCGGCGCCCGACTTCACCGGCATCGAGCGCTGGCAGAACAGCGCGCCGCTCAAGCTCGCGCAGCTGCGCGGCAAGGTCGTGCTGGTCGATTTCTGGACCTACTCGTGCATCAACTGCATTCATACGATTCCATACGTGAACGACTGGTACCGGAAGTATCGCGACCAGGGGCTGGTCGTGGTCGGCGTGCACACGCCCGAGTATCCGTTCGAACGCGATCCGAAGAACGTCGCCGATGCGCTCAAGCGCTTCGACATCCAGTATCCGGTCGCGCAGGACAACCGCTACGACACGTGGCGCGCGTACGGCAACCAGTACTGGCCCGCGCTGTACCTGATCGACGCGAACGGGAAGATCGTCTATACGCGCTATGGCGAGGGCGGGTACGACAAGACCGAGGCGGCGATTCGCGAGGCGCTGGTGCAGGCGCAAGCCCAGGCGGGCGAAGGCACGAAGGGCGCGATGCGTACGCAGTAACGGGCGCCGGCCGGAGGCGCGGCAGGCGCCCCGGGCGATTCGCCGCCGCTCACTTGAGCTTCGCGTCCGCCTCCGCCAGCATCGCCTCGCCGATCGCGAGCTGCCCGCCCGCGATCAGCGCGTCACCCGCGCCGCGGATATCGTCGACCGCCTTGTTCTGCCCGAGCTTGCGCTTGCCGACGAGCCGCGTGATCTCGATCTGCAGCCCGACGATCGACTGCAGCATCGTGTCGAGATAGTCCTTCGGCGCATCGGCCATCTTCCACGGCGCCGGCTGCGCCGCCTCGTGCGTGCGGGTCAGCCGCGCGACCACGCCGCGCACGAACTTCTCGTCGTCGCGCACCGTGATGCGGCCGTGCGCATGCACGACCACGTAGTTCCACGTCGGCACCTGCCGGTGCGCGACGTGCTTGCTCGGGTACCAGTTCGGCGAGATGTACGCATCGCCGGCACGGAAGATCACGAGCACCTCGTCGCCGTTCGCGACCTCCTGCCACACCGGATTCGCGCGCGCGACGTGCGCATGCAGCTCGCCGAGGCCGCCGTCGCCCGGCAGCAGTTCGAACGGAATGTGGTTCGCGTCGAGCCCGCCCTTGCCGTGCGTGACGAGGCTGCCGAACGGATGCTGGACGATCAGTTCGCGCAGCGCGTCGGGGCGGGATTCGGCGAAATCGGCGGGGACATACATGGCGGCTCCACGGTCGGACGGGGTTCAGGAAGGAACGCGCCCGAAACAGGCGCGTCATGGCCCGATTGTGAGCGCTAACTGGTTTATGCTGTAGAGCCGGTTTCAAACAATTTCAGCAGACCAGAATCATGGCCAGAACCGCCCGGATCGTCGAAATCCCGTCGCTCGGCGCGCTCGACCGCGCGGCCGGCGACCTGAGCCGCCAGCTCGCGCAGGCGTTGCGGGACGCGGTGCGCCGCGGCGACGTGCGGCCCGGCGACACGTTGCCGTCCACGCGGCTGCTCGCGTCATCGCTCGAGGTGGCACGCGGCACCGTCGTCGACGCGTATGCGCAGCTCGTCGCCGAAGGCTTCCTGGAATCGCGCGGCGGCGCCGGCACGCGGGTCGCGAACGCGCTGGCCGAGCCGCCGGCGGCCGGCGAACCAGCGGCCGTGCGC